>OGSS01000035.1_pt1 | contig 172201 bp, 147 predicted proteins | sample 1553591 | NCBI WGS metagenome assembly OGSS01 (sample SAMEA2580061, study PRJEB22360) | human gut metagenome | biome: human gut; feature: human-associated habitat; material: faeces | place: Denmark | collected 2008/2010
GCCCTCCTTTTGCGAAGCAAAACTTTAAATGAGGGCTGCGAATGTTACAGTTCGCTGGGAACCAGTGAACTGTAACGATACTTTCTGACTCGCATGCGGTTCCCTTGCGCATAACGGTTGCTATTGGGTATTTTTTTTGTTATAATGGGCGCAAGTGGGGAGATCTTCAGAGCGAAGAAAAGGGGAAAAGAACACATGAAGGAGCAACAGAAGAAAAAAGCAGCGCCGGTACTGGTCGTACTGATTCTGATCGTGCTAGTCGGTGCAGCAGGCGTTGGTTCATTTTTGATAAACCGATATAAACCCGGAACCGAATACATGGCCGGGAACGAATATTTTAACCTGACAGACGAAAACAGCGTTGCGCTGATCCAGAACGGAGAACTTCTGGAAGAGCAGGCCGTCCTTATCGGAGGAGAGCCGTATGCGGCGTACACATATGTAGAATCCCAGCTGAACAGCTGCTTCTACTGGGATGAAGAAACAAAAGGAATCCTGCTTACAACGAGCGGCGGCGTACAGACGCTGCTTCCGGGCGATGCGGCCATTGCCAAAACACCGGGCGGACAGCCTGCCGTACAGCAGGAGAGCGACGGAAAGGTTTACATTTCGCTGGATGTCGTAAAAGAATACACAGATCTCGACTATGCATATTACAGCGATCCCAACCGTGTTGTAATCCGGAATGAATGGGACGGCGTGGAGCAGGCGACGGTACAGTCAGACACCGCGCAGGTGCGCCAGAAAGGCGGCATCAAGAGTCTGATTCTTGCGGATGTACAGAAGGGAGACACCCTGCTGTATCTGGAAAATCTGGACAACTGGTGCAAAGTCATGACGGCGGACGGCTATACCGGATACATCCAGACAGAGGATATCTCCGAGCCGGAGGCCATCGAAGCGCGGACGGCAAAGAAAGATTCCTATGAAAGAATTACACGGGATCACAAAATCAATCTGGTCTGGCATCAGAGCACATCGACCGAGTCGAACGACGCGATGGCAGAGATGACAGCAGAAATGACTGGCGTGAACGTGATTTCACCGACCTGGTTTTCCGTGACAGACGAAACCGGTACGATTTCCAGCCTTGCGAGCGCCGATTACGTGAAACTGGCGCATGACGCGGGACGGGAAGTCTGGGGATTGATTGATAACTTTAATGAAGCATTTGACGAAACAACCGATCTTGCCTACGCATCCGTGCGCAGCAGAATCATTGAGCAGCTGCTCGCTGAGGCAGCATCGTGCGGCATGGACGGCATCAACGTGGATTTCGAGAATCTGAAAGAGGCCGGAATCCCGCATTACCTGCAGTTTCTGCGGGAACTGACGAGCGCGGCGCATGCACAGAATCTTGTGGTGTCGGTCGATACGCCGGTACCGCAGGCTTACACGATGTATTATCAGCGCGGCGAGCAGGCAAGATTTGTGGACTATATGATTGTCATGGCCTATGACGAGCATTTCGCGGGAAGCGAGGAGGCAGGCTCTGTTTCATCCCTCCCGTTCGTACAGCAGGCCGTGGAGGAGATGACGCGGGTGATGCCTGCCGATCAGGTGATCTGCGGAATCCCGTTTTATACCCGTGTCTGGACGGAAAAGTTCGGACAGAGCGCCATTACCAGCGAGGTGCTGGGCATGGATGGCGCCAAAAACTATGCCAAAGAGAATCAGATGACAGAAACCTGGGATGCATCCCTTGGCCAGAATGTGGCAACGGTAGAAACTTCCGATGCCAGATACACGATCTGGATGGAGGATGAGCAGTCCATGGAGGAAAAACTGAAAGTGATCCAAAGCGCCGATCTCGCCGGAGTGGCAGAGTGGAAGCTCGGATTCGAGTGCGCAGACGTCTGGAGTCTGATTTCAGAATATATTGAAACAAACAGTTGACGAGGAGTCCGGGAAGGATAAGGGGAATGATAAAAGCCCGGGCACGAAGGAGGAGTATATATGTCAGAAAACAATCACGAAGAATTATTTAAAACAACGCTGATGGGCGGTTTTGATAAGGACGATGTCATGACGAAAGTGCAGAACCTGAAAGATCAGGCGTATGCCGCTCAGAAGAAACTGGAAGCGAAGATCGAGGAAAAAGAGCAGGAAATCGAGAAGCTGAACCGCAAGATCCGCGAGCGTGAGGATAAAATCGAGGAGCTCGAAAAAAATATTCATGAGAAATACCAGAGCTATATCGACAATTATGACAGCATCAGCGGCCTTGTGTTTGAGGCACAGGTGAAAGCGAAAAAACTGACACAGGAAACAGAGGAGAGCTGCAGAAAGCTAAAAGAAGAGACCGAGGAAGCCTGCCGCCGGAAAACCGAAGAAACGGACGAGTCCTGCCGCGAGAAAACGGAGGAAACGGATGAGGCGTGCTGCAAAAAGAGAGAGGAGACAAACGAGTCCTGCCGGAAACAGAGGGAGGAGACAAAGGAATCCTGTGCAAAGCAGCGCCGCGAGACGAAGGAACAGTGCGAATACATGGTAGAGAGCGCACGTCAGAAGGGCGAGGAACTGGCTGCTGTTTATGAAGAAAAACTGCAGGCCGAAGCAGAAGAAATCCAGAGCCATATGGACGCGGAACTGCAGAAAGCCAACACCAGATACCAGAAGATTTACGCCGAGATGGAAACCATGACAAGTGTACTCGAGAAGAACCGCAGAATTTTTGAGGAGACTTTTGCCGGCATCGAAAAAATGCGTGAGGAGATGAAACGTTCTGCGTCGGAAGTGGAAACCTTCATGAAAGATCCGGTAAAAAGTATCTTTCCCGGAGAGGCAAAAGAAACAGCTGCAGAGCCAGACCGTGAAGGTACCGCAGAAGAAGCAGAGGAAGAAGACGAAATCGTCGAAAATTCCGCAGTCATCGATCTCGAAAATGAGCCGGATTATCTCGATGATGACAACGACGAAGAAGAGGATGAAATCCCGAATCGCGCGCATGATGAAGAAGATGAGGAAGAGTAACCGGAAGCAATAAGAGTTGTAACCTGCCCCGCTGCTGCATAAAATGACCAAGAAAGGAAATTTGCAGCAGGGGGCTTTTCATTTGGAAAAAGGGAAAAAACTGGAATGGCTGATGGCGGTGATTCTGCTTTCGGCGGCGTATGTTCTGTCCCGCGAGGGCGCACGGCTGGTGGCAGCACAGAAGGCAGCCACAAAAGTAGTGGTGCTGGACAGCGGCCACGGCGGCGACGATCCCGGCAAAATCGGGGCAAACGGTGTCAAAGAAAAGGACATCAACCTTGCGATTGCCCGTCTGCTGAAAAAGAAGCTGGAAAAGCAGGGAATCCTTGTGGTGATGACGCGGGAAGGGGAGGATGATCTCTCCGATCCGGGAGCCGTGAATGCGAAAGTGCAGGATCTGCAGCGGCGCGTGCAGCTGATTCATGAAAAAAAGCCGGACTGTGTGATCAGCATTCACCAGAACAGCTACCCGGATGCGGCGGTCAAAGGGGCGCAGGTGTTTTATTATACGGATTCAAAAGAAGGCGAAAAACTGGCGCTCTGCATGCAGGCTGCACTGGTCGCGGGGCTCGATCCGGCGAATCACAGGAAAGCCAAGGGAAACAAAACGTATTACATGCTGAAGAAGACAGACGCAGTGCTGGTGATCTGCGAGTGCGGATTCCTCTCAAATCCGGAGGAGGAAGCGCTCCTGAACACAAAGGAGTACCAGAAAAAGGTGGCGGATGCACTGTGTGACGGCGTTTTAACGTATCTGGGAGAAAAGAAGAATGGCAAAGAGAAGACACAGACGAAGACGGAAGAGACCGCTGCGGGCGCTGCTTCCGCTTATGCTTGCCCTGCTGGCGGCTTATCTGGTATTCGGAGAATTTGGTGAGAGCGATCCCGTGCAGAACGGAAGCGGAGCGGACAGCAGCACTGCTTCACAGACGGTAGACGAAAACAATGGTCTGTCAGAGAATGGCGCAACACAGTTTCAGGCGGAAAATACAGATGAGGAGGAGCTGGCGAAGCGGTATTATTACAGCCAGCTCGATGAAAACAGACAGATGATTTACCGCGAACTGGTGCAGGGAATCGCGGAACACCAGGAAACCATTATCACAAAAGGCGGCGATCCCGATGTGACGGCGGAGGTTTACGGATGGGTCTATATGGATTACCCGGAGTACTGCTGGATCAACGGAGCATCACATGTCACGGGATACGGTGAGCCGAAAAACTACTGTGAGGTAGTTCCGGAATACACGATTTCTGCGGAGGAGATCACAGGCCGCCAGTCCCAGATCAAAGGGGCGGGAAATGATTTCTTAAGTGATATTGACCGTTCGATGGATGACTATGGGAAGATCAAGGCTGTCTTTGAAAAATGTATCCGGCAGATTGATTATGTGAAAGATGCGCCGGAGAATCAGACACTCTACAGCGGGCTTGTGAACGGACAGACGGTCTGCGCAGGCTATGCCAGAACGTTCCAGTATCTGATGAACCGCCTGGACATCCCGGTCATTTATGTGACGGGAACGACAGACACCGGCGAGGCGCACGGCTGGAATATCGTAAAGTGCGGAGACAATTATTACAACGTCGATGTAACCTGGGGCGATCCGGTATTCGCAGAGGGCGAGAGCGGCGAGTACAATCTGCCGGACGACCTGATCTACTACGATTTTCTCTGCGTTTCCGATGCGGAATTTTCGGACACGCATCAGGCGGATGCGAATCTGCCGCTCCCGGCGTGCAATGCAGATGACCTCGAGTATTACCGCCAGATCGGCCGGTACATGGATACATTTGATGCGACGCAGATTCTGTGGGAAATGGAGACGGATATTGAAGAGACAAAAGAGTATTCCGAATTTAAATTTGCCACCGATGATCTGATGGCGCAGGTCATGGAAGCCCGACCGGAGCTTCTCGATAAGGCTTCCGGCTATCTTTGCAGCTATTACGGACTCGGGTCCGTAAAATATACATACAGCGAGGATACGGCGACAAGAAAGCTGATGGTATTCTGGCAATATAAAGGAGAACCGAGTGAATGACGGCATCATCGGCACCGCATGCGTAGGCATCGCGCATCATGGTTTCCGCCTGCGGAGGCCCCATGGTCAGCACGGTCACGGTTCCGCCAAGTTTTTCACGGAGAGAAATTGCAGTTTCGAGTGCAAGAAGATCATATGGATTCGTCCGTGTATCGCCGGACATCCGCTTCATGGCGCCGGTTTCCAGATCGATATCCACTTTCGTGCCGGCCGGCATCTGTTTCATACATACAATTATCTTCATTTCTTTTTCCTCTTGTACTTTTTGACTTTGACGCGTTAAAGCACTGTGCTGTTATAGCACAAAAGTATAGGGATGTCGAGAAAAAATATCAAATTTGCCGATGGAGAGGGAAGAAAGAAACCCGGGATTGGACAAAATGCCAAAGGAAAAGGGACAGGAACCTGCGCCGGCGTTAAGGATATCCCCCGTGGGGGCTTGTGAAAACGGCCGATTTTTGGTAGAGTAAAGGAATATTTGAGCGGTTGGAAAACGGCCGCGCCGGTCTGCGGATGAAAACCGGAAAATGGAAGAAAAAAGAAAGAAGCGGAAGATATGGAACAGGAATTATTACAGGAAATTGCCTCCTACTGGGGAACCCGTGCGGAGGGGTATTCTGAGGTCAATGAAAAAGAACTGGCGGGAAGCCAGAGAGAAGCGTGGCTGCATGTATTAGAGGAGCAATTTCCAGAGAAAAAGAAAGAAGAGATGAAGATTCTCGATATCGGAACCGGCCCGGGATTCTTCCCGATGATTTTGTCGGAGGCAGGTTATACGGTGACGGCTGTTGACTACACGGAGGAGATGCTGGAAAAGGCGAAAGAGAATCTGGGAAAATATACGAAATACGGTCTGGAGCGCGTGACGCTGCAGCGGATGGATGCACAGAATCTGGAGTTTGCGGATGAGACCTTTGATGTTGTCATTTCCAGAAATCTGACCTGGAATCTGGAAAAGCCGGAGCAGGCATACCAAGAGTGGATGCGTGTCCTGAAACCGGGCGGCGTGTTGCTCAATTTTGATGCGAACTGGTACGGTTATCTCTATGACGAGGAGAAAAAAGAAGCGTACGAGGCAGACCGGAAGAAAGTGGAAGAGCAGCAGCTCGACGACCATTATCTGTGCACGGACATTGACCGCATGGAAAACATTGCGCGCCAGGTGCCGCTCTCTGCGATGGAACGGCCGGCGTGGGATACGAAGGTGCTCGAATCCCTCGGCATCTGTTCCATCCAGACCGATTCCGAAATCTGGAAGCGCGTCTGGAGCGAGGAAGAGAGACTGAACTATGCATCGACACCGATGTTTCTGGTGCGCGCGGAAAAAAGCGCAGAGCAGTCCTTCCAGCTTGGTGATGTGACCGTCCGCCGCGGCGAAAAATATCAGGGAGATATCTCCTTTGCGAATGGGGATATCGTGCTTCCGGGAACGATTATCTGTGGAAAACTTCCGGGAAAAACAATGCTGATCACCGGCGGCGTTCATTCCGGTGAATACGTCGGCATTCAGGCGTGTGTGGAACTGGGAGCGGAGCTTCAGCCGGAAAAAACGGTTGGAACGATCGTGATTTTAAAGGTCTTAAACCGTCCTGCTTTTGAAAATCGTGCGGGCAGTCTCGGACTTTCCGATGGCAAAAACCTGAACCGTGTATTTCCGGGCAATCCAAACGGAACCGAGATGGAGCGGCTGGCGTGGGCCATTACGAAAGAAGTTTATCCGAAGGTGGATTATTATATTGATCTCCACAGCGGCGATGATTTTGAAGCATTGACGCCGTATGTCTATTACGCCGGAAAAGCGGCGCAGGAGGTGACAGAAGTTTCGCGGAAAATGGCGGAGCAGGTGGATGTTCCGTACATGGTGCGTTCCCTGGTGTCATCAGGCGGAGCGTACAACTACGCGGCGTCCAAGGGCATCGCGAGCATCCTCTTAGAGCGCGGCGGCATGGGAGCCTGGACTTCCGAGGAGGTCAATTCCGACAAGCGTGATGTGCGCAATATCTTAAGCAGCCTCGGCATGTATCAGATCCGCCGCGATGTGCGGAACTACGTGCCGATGGAAGTGACGGATGTCTGCTATCAGGCGGCTTCCGAAGACGGCCTCTGGTATCCGGCGGCAAAACCGGGCGATATGGTTGCAGAGGGCGCACTGCTCGGAACGATCCGTGATTATAATGGAAAACTCCGTGAGACGTGCCGTGCCGAGTACACCGGTGTAGTGCTGTACCAGACGGGCAGTCTGCAGGTAACAGAAGGGGGCCCTGTCGTTGCTTACGGAAGAATTGTGCGCGAGCCGGAGTACGACGACCGCAAAGAGCAGATTGTCCATTACTGGGAGAAACGGAGCGAGAGCTTTTTAGAGCAGAGACGCTCCGAACTTGCAAACCCGATTGCGAAGCGCTGGATGAAAGAGATTGAAAAACAGATCCCGGCGGGAAGACGGTTAAAGATCCTTGATGTGGGCTGCGGAGCCGGATTTTTCTCGATCCTGCTGGCAAAAGAGGGCCACGAGGTATTCGGCATCGACCTGACACCGGAGATGATTGAGAATGCAATCCAGCTTGCCGAAGAAGAGAATGCCGACTGCTGCTTCCAGGTCATGGACGCGGAAAATCCGATGTTTGCGGATGAAACGTTCGATGTTGTCATTTCCCGAAACCTGACGTGGACGCTGCCGAATGCGGAGCATGCTTACGGCGAGTGGATGCGTGTGCTGAAAACGGGCGGTGTGCTGCTGAACTTCGATGCCAATTACGGAAAAGAAGATGTTGCCGATACGAAGGGACTTCCGGAGGCGCATGCCCATTTCAAGGTTGGAAACGAGATGCTCGAAGAGTGCGAACGGATCAAATTACAGCTCCCGATCAGCCGCAAAAACCGGCCGGCGTACGATGTGGCGGTGCTGTGCGAAAACACAGCGGGAGAAATCCGCATTGATACGAGCCTTGGAAAACGCATTTATCTGGAAAAAGACGAGTTCTATAACCCGGCACCGATGTTTTCGATTTGTGCCGTGAAGCAGTAAAGGAGTATTTGTGAAAAAATATCTGTTAAAACGACTGCTTCGCCTGATTCCGGTATTCCTCGGCGTGACGATTCTCGCTTTTCTGCTGACGGGACTTTCCTCGGTCGATGCGGTGGATTTAAAAGAGAGCAGCAGCGGCGGCGTGATGTCGGAGGCGGAAAAAGAAGCGATGCGGGAGGAGCTGGGACTGAATGAGCCGAAAGCTGTCCAGTACCTGCAATGGCTGAAAAACGCCCTGCGCGGTGACTTCGGGGAGTCGTACGTTTCCGGCAAACCGGTGCTTGCAAGCTTCTGCGAAAAACTGCCCGCAACGATTGCACTTGCGGCGCTGGCGCTTGCCATGACGGTCTGTCTTTCGTTTCCGCTCGGTATCTTAAGTGCAAAATATCAGAATACGTGGGCGGACCGCAGTATCAGCCTGTTCTGCTTTGCAGGTAATTCGTTTCCGGGGTTTTTCACTGCACTTCTTCTCTTGTCTTTCTTTTCGCTGAAATGGAATCTTTTTCCGGTTCTCAGTATGGGAAAGGGATGGAAAAGCTGTGTGCTTCCGGCGGCGACGCTTGCGGTTTCGATGACGGCAAAATACACCCGTCAGGTGCGTTCTGCCGTGCTTGCAGAGCTGGAGCAGGAGTACGTGGCGGGTGCACGGGCACGTGGGTTAAGTGAAAACCGGATTCTGTTTGGAAATGTATTAAAATCCGTGCTGCTTCGGATGGGCACGCTGCTATTCTTATCTGCCGGTTCGCTGCTTGGAGGAACCGCCATCGTTGAGACGATTTTCATGTGGAATGGTGTCGGAAAAATGGCCGTGGATGCCGTTTCCATGCACGATATTCCCGTGATTCAGGCATATCTGGTGTGGATGGCGGCGATCTATCTGCTGCTGCATCTCATTGCTGATCTGCTGATGGGTGCACTGGACCCGCGGGCGAAGCTGGAGGGAATGCGATGAAAAAAGAACAGAAAAGAAAGATCCTTTTTTATTGCATCCTCGCCGGTGCAATGCTGCTGTTTGCCGCGTGTGCGGCCCATCTGGCACCGTACGATCCGTATGAGCAGAATCTGGAACTGTCCCTTCTTCCGCCGTCCGCGGCGCACTGGATGGGGACGGACCGCTATGGAAGAGATCTGTTTTCAAGGATTCTCTCCGGCGCGCGGGTCAGCATTTTTTCAGCACTTCTTGTCGTCGCGGCAAGCGCTCTGATCGGAACACTCGCCGGAATTTTCAGCGGCTGGCTGGAAGGTAAAACGGATACGGTTCTGATGCAGATCTCCGATATTTTTCTGGCCTTTCCGGGTATGGTATTTGCAATCGCATTTTCCGGCGTTCTGCAGAGCGGCATGACGGGAGCCGTTGTGTCGCTGATCCTTGTTTCCTGGCCAAAATATGCACGGCTTGCACGGAACCGTGTGCTGGCATTGAAACACATGCCGTTCATCGCGGCGGCGCGCCTTACAGGAAACGGAACATGGAAGATGATCGGACGCCATATTCTGCCGAATCTTGCGGGGCAGACGATTGTCACAGCGGTGCTTGATATCGGAACGATGATGCTGGAAATCGCGGGTCTGTCCTTCCTCGGCCTTGGTGCGGAAGCGCCGTCGGCGGAGTGGGGAGCGATGATGAGCAACGGAAGAAGTATGCTGCAGACCGCGCCCTGGGTCATTCTGGCGCCGGGACTGGCGATTTTTCTGACCGTTCTTGTCTGCAATCTGCTTGGTGAGGCGGTACGGAAAACGGTGGATCAGGGATAAGGGGCGAACGAAAATGGAAACAAAGGGAGCAAAAACATGAGCGAAAAACTGCTGGAAATCAGCGGCCTTTCTGTCTGTTATGAGGGGGAGCAAATTTTAAATAACATCTGTTTTTCCGTCGAAAAAGGAGAAACCGTCGGCATCGCCGGGGAGTCGGGCAGTGGAAAAAGTACCTTGCTGCGAGCGATCCTGCGGCTGATGGGAAAGAATGGTTCCATCACCGGCGGGCAGATCACATTTCGCGGAGAGGAGCTGACGGGCATGTCCGAAAAGAAGCTGCGGAGTCTGTGCGGTTCAGAAATTGGTATGATTTTCCAGAATACAGGGGCATCACTCTGTCCGACCCGGAAAATCGGAGCACAGATCTGTGAAAGCGTGCGCGCCCATGAGAAACGCTGCGGATTCATCACCCCGATTTCTGGGGGAATGTCTGGCAGAAAAAGCCGCAGAGAAATCAAAGATATGACGCTCCAGCGATTTGCGGATATGGGGCTTTCGGATGGCGGGACGATCTGGAACAGCTATCCATCGTCGCTCTCCGGCGGCATGAACCAGCGCGTCGGGATTGCGCTCGCAATGCTGCTGCATCCGTCGCTTCTTCTGGCGGACGAGCCGACGAGTGCACTCGATGTGGTTTCGCAGGCGCAGGTGCTGCGGGAGCTTCAGGCGTTGCAGCAGAAAGAGCAGACGGGGATGGTGCTGGTGACGCACAATCTTGCGGTTCTCGAGCAGATGGCAGACCGGGTTGCTGTTTTGAAGGATGGAAACATCGTGGAGCAGGGGGAGACAAGGACGGTTTTCGATCACCCAAAGGACGAATATACAAAAAATCTCCTTGCGGCTGTGCCGGGAAGAGGGAAGAACGATGCATAATCATAACATGCTGGAAGTAAACAACTTAAGCAAAAACTTTGCTAGAACCGGCCGGGAAACGGAATTTGCCGCCGTGGACGGCATCAGCTTCACACTGGATGCGGGGGAATGTCTTGGCCTGATCGGGGAGAGCGGATGCGGAAAAAGCACGACGGCCCGTCTGATCACCGGATTGGTCCAGGCGGATGCAGGCAGCGTTCTGTTGGAAGGCGAGGAAATCCTCGGAAGAAAAGGCAGGCGGCAGCGCGAAGTTTACCGGAAAATACAGATGGTCTTCCAGACCCCGCAGGATTCCTTCGATCCAATGCAGACGCTCGAAACCGGGATTCTGGAAGCTTTTCGGAATCAGGGAATGAGCCGGAAAGAGGCGTGTCTTCATCTGCCGGAGCTGCTGAAAAAAGTGGAACTTAGTTCGGAAACGGCGATGCGCTATCCCCGCGAGACGAGCGGCGGAGAGTGCCAGAGAGCCGCAATTGCGCGGGCTCTTGCTGTGCAGCCGTCTCTTCTGATCTGCGACGAGGCAACGAGTGCGCTCGATGCGGCGGTACAGGCGCAGATCGTTCAACTGCTGAAAAAACTGCAGCGGGAAGAAGGACTTGCGATGCTGTGGATCGGCCACGACCTTGCGCTGGTGCGGGAACTCTGCAGCCGTGTGATTGTCATGCGGCAGGGAAAAATCGTGGAGCAGGGGGAGACGCGGGAGGTATTGGAGTACCCGAAAGAGGAATACACGAAACTGTTGATGGAGTATAGTCTGTGAGAAAACTGTTGAAACAGAAAATCAGACAGCAGAAATGGTGGTGCCATTTGCGAAAACAGGAGAAGTACAGAATGCAGAGAAAGAACTGCAGAAGGAAAAAAATTGCATATGTTTTGTGCGGCATTCTGGCGGTGGTACTGTTTTCCGGTTGTCAGAGCACAGCGGCAGATGGTACAGATGAAAAAGTTTTCGTATACGGTGACACGACATTCAACGCCGAAAACGACGAGTCCGATGTCAACCCGCACAACGGCTATTCCGGCTGGGCGTGTATCCGCTATGGGATCGGTGAGACGCTGTTTCATTATTCCGATTCTATGGAGATCGAGCCATGGCTGGCAGAAAGCTATGAGCTTGTGGACGATACGACATGGCGGATTACACTGCATGAAGGCATCTCCTTTACGAGCGGGCGCACTCTCGACGCGGAGGCGGTCAAAGAATGTCTCGAGGATCTGATCGCAGTACATGACCGTGCACGCGGGGATCTGAAAATTGAGAGCATCGAGGCAGACGGCCTGATCGTAACGATTCACACCGAACAGCCTGTCCCGGCGCTTCTGAATTATCTGTCTGACCCATATGGATGCATCATAGATATGCAGGCAGGTGTGACGGATGACGGCAATGTCGCCGGAACCGGCCCGTACCGCGCAGCACAGGTGGAGACGGATCAGGGACTGACGCTCATGAAAAATGACAATTACTGGAACGGAACGCCAAAGCTCGACCGGATCGAAGTCAAAACAATCCGCGACGGCGATACGATGACGATGGCGTTACAGTCAGGCGAGCTCGACGCGGCGTACGGCCTGCCGTATTCCAATCTGATCCTGTTCCGCGATGAACCATACACGATTTCTTCGGCGGATACGTCGCGTACCTTCTTCGGACAGTTTAACGGATCATCCGAGGTGCTGCAGGACGACCGCGTGCGCGAGGCAGTCATCGGAGCGATCGACAGGGAGGGCTTTGTGAATACGCTGATGGAAGGAAACGGAAGCGTGGCGGAAGGCCCGTTCCCCTCTTACTTTGCATTCGGCGACAGCAAAGTGCAGGAGGAGTCCTATGATCTTGAGTACTCCAGAGAACTGCTGGCTGAAGCAGGCTGGACCGATGAGGACGGCGACGGCTACGTGGAAAAAGACGGAAAACGCCTGACCATCTGCTGGCTCACGTATCCGAGCCGCCAGGAACTGCCGCTTCTCGCGGAGAGTGCACAGGCATCGCTGAAGAAAATCGGAATCGAAGTACAGATCCAGTGCACGGCAAATCATCTGGAACTTCTGAAAAAAGGAAACTGGGATGTTTATGTCAGCGCATTTGTCAGCGCACCGACGGGCGATCCCGAGTATTTCTTTACAACGCACTGCCTGCAGGATTCCTCCAAGAACCGCGGCGGTTATTACAGTGAGACACTCGAGATGCTGGAGCAGCAGTTAAGCGGCGAGTTTGATACCGAAAAACGAACCGAACTGGCCATCGAGATGACGCAGACGCTGCTGGATGACCACATGTTTTTCTTCGCATCACACCTCAAAATGTCGATGGTATCCGGCGGGGGCGTGACGGGGCTTACGGCGCATCCGTGCGATTATTATGAAATTACAGTCAATTTGGACAAAAACAAATGATTATTTGGCAAAAGAGCAGAAAATGTGGATTTTCTGCTCTTTCTGCGTTATGATAGGAAAAGAACGGCACTGCGACGGTGCCAGAGAAGAGAAAAGGAGAAGTTACGATGCGGAAAGAAGAATTAAGAACATATATTGAAAACCACGAATCCGAAATGATCGAGGATCTGAAAAGCCTGATCCGGATTCCAAGCGAAAAACAGGCGGCAGAGCCAGGCAAACCATTCGGCGCACCGGCGGCAGAAGCACTGGCGCAGGGAATCGAAATTCTGGAAAAATACGGCTTTGCCGTAACCAACTACGACAACTACGCGATTGCAGCTGACTTTAATCAGGAAGAAAAGGGCCTTGATATTCTCGCCCATCTCGATGTCGTACCGGCAGGCGAAGGATGGCAGGAGACCGATCCATTCACCCCGCTCATCAAAGAAGGAAAAATGTTCGGCCGCGGAACCGCAGACGACAAAGGACCGGCGATCGCAGCCATCTACGCAATGCGCGCTGTCAAAGAACTCGGTTACCCATTAAAGAAAAACGTCCGTCTTGTCCTCGGTTCCGACGAGGAGTGCGGAAGCTCTGACCTCGAATATTATTATAAGAAAGAAGTGGAAGCACCATGCACCTTCTCACCGGATGCCGAATTCCCGGTCATCAACATTGAAAAAGGCGGCATGCGCGGCCACTTCGAGAAAACCTCCGATGCCGGAACGACAGGCGTGCGCCTCGTATCCTTACAGGCCGGCACCAAACTGAACGTTGTACCAGGCAAAGCATATGCAGAGCTTGCCGGCATGGCAAAAGAAGACCTGAAAACCTGCGCGGACGAGACTGAGCAGAAGACCGGCGTTTCCTTCGTTCTGGAAAACACCGAAAACGGCAATATAAAAATCACCGCCTGCGGTGCATTCGCCCACGCATCCACCCCGGAAATGGGTAACAACGCACTGACTGCACTGCTGCAGCTTCTCGCATCCGTTCCGATGGAAGAGAGTGAACTGAAAAACGACATCAGTTTCCTTGCAAAAGTTTACCCGCACGGCGACGGCAAAGGCGCAGGCCTCGGTGTCGCCATGTCAGATGAAGAGTCCGGCGAGCTCACCTTAAGCCTCGACCTCATGAACTACGACGGCAAAACCTTGACCGGTTCCTACGACTGCCGCGCCCCGATCTGCGCGACAAAAGAAAACCTGTACGATACCGCCGGGCAGAACATGAAAAAAGGCGGCTTCTCCATGGAAGGCAGCGGAATGTTCCCACCACACCACGTCCCGGCCGACAGCCCGTTCGTCCAGACCCTGCTGCAGTGCTATACGGATGTCACTGGAAAACCAGGCAAACCATTTGCGATCGGCGGCGGAACGTATGTGCATCATCTGAAAAACGGCGTTGCGTTTGGATGCGCAGACCTTGAAGTCGACAACCGTATGCACGGAGCAGACGAGTTCGTGGAAATCGAATGCCTGAAAGAATGCGTTGTGATCTTCGCGGAGGCGATTGTGCGGATCTGCGGGGAATAAAATCCTGCAAATAAAGAGGAAAGAAGAGTCCCAATGCCGTAAACTATTTTAAACGGCGTGGGACTCTCTTACGCAACGGAGAAAGAACAGATGAGGGCGGGAACATGAGAGAAATATTGGGAATTTTGCTGGGATTTTTCTGGCCAAAAATAAATTTCATTTTCATAGAAAAAAGGATCCCTCGCAAGAGAAAAAGCTAACAAGCCTCGTCCTTGCTGGGATCCTTTTAATTACTGCTGGGGATGTCGAAATGTGGTATTAACCGACATCCCCTTTTTTATTGAATTTATGTTTAACTGTTAAACTTCCGAGCAGTAACGAGCGCGGTAACAAATTGTTGCAGAATACAAGGAATGCTTGCATTTTTGAGACGCGATGGGTAAAATAGAGAACATATGATGGCACAAAAGAGTGGAGATTAAAATGAAGAAAAAAACAGGAAAACGGATCCGGTATGGCAGTCCTGCCGGAGCGATTTTTGTTCTGGGAGTGCTGATCCTTGTCGTGGGCGGAAGCTTCGCGGCGTACACTAATTTTCAGAGTGTAAAGCGTGTCGTATCGACAGGAACACAGAGCGATACAATGTTTGGTTCGAATTATCTGTCACTGATAAGCCTGACGGATGAAAATCCTCCGGTGAAACGGATTTCACTCGCAGAAAGTGACAATTATTACACCATTACGGTAAGCGTGTTATAGCAAAAATTGAAACGATTCAGAGCCACATCTTGATGCCGTTGTGTTGCATCTCGATGTGGCTTTTTTATGGCTCTGAATTGTTACAAATTTTCTCAGAACCGCAGTTCCCTGCACCGGTTCAGGCATGCAAAGATTTCCTGCCGTCTCGGCCGTGCCAGGTCGCCTGGTCTTCCAGGAGCGAGAAGAGAAGCAAGGCCTTTTTCATCCATCTGTTTTTCCAGCAGGTCCACCACCTGCACCAGTGTTTTCTTACTGTCCATTTTGTGCTCCGCTGCTTCTAAAAGGAGCGCAGCCAGCCCATTCAGCTGTTCACTGTCCGTGAGCTGTTCCACGGCGCGCAGATCCGTCAGAGATTTGTTGATGAGGATGGATTCCCGGCCCATGACCTTGACTTTCGTGCGGTCACTTCCCGTCAGGCCTTTACCCGGCTGCGGGCAGCGGTGAAAGGCTGGAACGGAAAAGGGGCGCACGGAGGCAGTAAACGGCGGAAATTCTGCGGCTGTGGTTTTTGCGCGATCCGTAATGTCATAAGGAACGTATTCTTTCATCTGAATGACAGTGTCTGCCACGTGGAAGTAGGAGCCGGAGCTTCCGGCAACGAGAATCGACGAGATGCCGAGCTTCTCATACAGATCCCGCACGCGGCTGATAAACGGCGTGATCGGTTCCTCGCTGTCGGCAACGACGCGCTGCATCAGCTCATCGCGCACCATAAAGTTGGTGGCGGACGTATCCTCATCGATCAGAAAGAGGCTCGTGCCGGATTCGATGCCCTCGATCACGTTGACAGCCTGCGAGGTGCTTCCGCTGGCATCGGCGGTCGAGAATGAAGTCGTATCACTCTTTCCGGGAAGATCGTGGATGAAGAGGGAGATATCGACGTTGCGGATGCTTCTGGAGTCCTCGGAGCGGAGCTTTCCGGCGCTTGCATCGGTAATGACGTATTCGCGCCCGTCCCCGGCGATGTGGTTGTATACGCCGCGCTCAAGAGCCTGCAGAAGGGTGGATTTTCCATGGAAGCCTCCGCCTACGATCAGTGTGACACCGAGTGGAATTCCCATGCCGGAAACAGGTCCGCGGTTCGGAAGATCGAGGGTAACGCGCAGGGATTCCGGTGAGGTAAACGGAACGGCGTGCTTCATCGGCAGATCGGAAACACCGGTCTCGCGCGGGAGAATGGAGCCGTCGGCGATGAAGGCAGTGAGTCCTTTTTCTTTTAATGCGGCGCGGATCGCCTGCTGGTCCTCACAGAGATAGGCGACGTTGGCGCATGCTTTCGGATCCAGAGCACGGTAGAACAGCGATTTTTCTACGCAGCCGGGCAGAAAGTCGAAAAGAATGCGGATCAGCTCCTGCGAGGCGATGGTGCGGCCGTTGGCTGGAAAGCCGATTTCCATGTTGACGACAAGACTGCCATCGGAAGCATTCAGAACGCAGGCAGTGCGCTCCAGAATTTCCTGCCCGCAGCGGCTTATCCCAAGCAGACCACTTTTGCCGGAGCCCTTTGCGCGGAACGAATACGGTGCGATGGCGCGCGCAAACTGGCGCAGCAGGTAATCCTGGAGGGCGACGCGCTTTTCGTATGTGTCGTAGAGAAAAGCCGGAAACGCAGCGGTTTTGCCGCTGACATGAACGCTGACCCGCGACGGAGCGGCGAACGGATCGCCCTGAACGTGGTCGATGGAGAGTGTGTAGCGCGGAAACTGATAGGCGCCACGGGTGGATTTATAGGCGGGATAGCTTTTGTGATTGATACTGAGTAAAAGCTGTTTCAGATCATTTGCAGATTGCATGAAAAAAACTCCTTTCAAAATAAAAAAGGTGAGGCTGCCGTACAGAGCGTGTCTGAGAAAGGCTTTTCGCAAGCTGCGAGTTCCGGTTTGCGGAAATGATTTTTCAGACACGCGCTAGACGACATCCTCATCCCAAAAGCTTTAACGTCTGGAAACACTCTGGCGCTTCACCAGCTTGGTTGCCATGCACATTTTTAGACATTCGCGTTTCGGATCGGCCACGCGGTCAAGCAGGCGCTGGACAGCGGTGGCTCCAAGCTCGCGTTTTCTGACCTTCATAGTGGAAAGCGGCGGAACCATCATATCGCACATCGGAACGTCATCAAAGCCGATGATGGAGACATCCTCCGGAATGCGGTAGCCGTTCTCGCGCAGCGCACGCATGGCGGCCGCAGCGATGATGTCATTGTCGGCAAAGTAGGCATCCGCGATCGGAGCTTTCGACTCGAGAAGGCGCAGCATGTCGCGGTAGCCTTCGTCCGAGGTCGGGGAAACCGGGTGGACATATGGATGTGAGGTGCTGATACCGTTTGCACGGAGCGCTTTGTAGTAGCCGTCGGCGCGTTCGGAGAAGTTGCTGATGTCGAGGCTCGAGTGAAAGTAGCCCACGTTTTTGTGTCCGCACTGAATCAGATAATTCGTGGCGTTGAACGCCCCCTGGATGTTGTTGATCAGAACGCAGTCGTAATCGAGCTCATCGTAATAGCAGTCCACGACAACGATCGGAACAGAAAAATCGCGGAACTTGCGGAAATCGGACGGAGCCATTTCGGTTGCAAGAAGAAGAATGCCCTCACAGTCCACAGCGCGGAGTGCATCGAGCTGGCTGTCAATATCCATGGTCTCATAAAAATAGGAGATATGAAGCGCACAGCCCTGGCGGGTGCATTCGGTGGAGATTCCTTCGGTCAGCTGGGAGAAAAACGGCGTGTCGGCAGCAACCTTTCCGTGCTTCTTATAATTGACCAGCTGAATAATGCGGGAGGAAGCGCCGGAGGCTTCATTTTTTTTCGGCGCATAGCCATACTCGGCTGCAGTTTTTAAAACCAGCTCTCTTGTGGCATCACTAATGCCGGGTTTGTTATTGAAAACCATAGAAACCGTGGCAGGCGATACGTTGATCAGCTTTGCCAGTTCTTTCGCAGAAATATTCATAAGAGTTCAGCTCCTGTTCGATAAAATCAGCCCGCACGGTGCTTCCGTGTGTTTTGTGCATGCGGGATGTTGAAATTTATTTCAGTATTTATCTGAAAAATATTAAACTTATGCATTGATTTTAATATGAATTAAAAAAGAAGTCAACTTCTGAGCTGCAAAAATTTGAAATACGAAGAAATGCATAAAAGCAGCCATTCTTTTTTGTATAAATTACTAAAAAAAGTTTAATAAAGCTGAATTAATGTTGACAAATTCAAAAGAATTTAGTAATGTAAGAGCCATAAAGAACAGAGAAATTCAAAAAATAATTTAGCAAAGTTTAAAGAAAATTAAATGGAGGAAATGAATATGAAATCAGTTAAGATCGGATTTGCACCTACGAGAAGAAGTATTTTCAGCGCTCCGGATGCCGTAAAATATGCCAACCTGACGAGAGAGCGTTTAAAAGAGCTCGGCGTTGAATTTGTTGATATCACAGACATCAATGAGGAGGGTCTGTTTTACGATGAGGCGGACCGTGAGAAAATCCAGGAGAAATTCCGCCGTGAGAACGTAAAGGGAATTTTTTTCCCGCACGGAAACTTCGGAACGGAATATGTCTGTGCAAGACTGGCAAAGGAAATGGGGCTTCCGGTACTCCTCTGGGGACCGCGCGATGAGAGACCGGATGAGAACGGTGTGCGTCTCCGCGACAGCCAGTGCGGCCTGTTCGCAACCGGAAAAGTGCTGCGCCGTTTTGGTGTCCCGTTCACCTATATGACGAACTGCCGTCTGACCGATCCGGAATTTGAGCGTGGCATTCAGGATTTCCTTGCTGTATGTAATGTGGTAGATATCTTCCGCCACACCAGAATCCTTCAGATCGGACCGCGTCCGTTCGACTTCTGGTCTACCATGTGCAACGAGGGAGAGCTGCTGGAAAAATTCAACATTCAGCTTTCCCCGATTCCGCTTCCGGAACTGACTGCGGAGATGAAAAAAGTAAAAGCAGAGGGCAGCGAGGTGGAAAAAGTCGTTGCTTACTGCAACACCAATATGTGTGTAAAGATCAAACCGGAAGAACTGGAAAATGTAGCAGCTCTGAAGGTTGCGATGAAAAATCTGGCTGCAAAATATTCCTGCAATGCCATCGCGATCCAGTGCTGGAACGCGCTGCAGGGTGAGATCGGCATCATGCCGTGTGCGGCAAACTCCCTGCTGAACGAAGAGGGAATTCCGGTTGTCTGTGAGACCGATATCCATGGCGCCATCACCGCTCTGATGGTAGAGGCTGCCGGCAGAAACGATAAGAGAAGCTTCTTTGCCGACTGGACGGTACGCCACCCGGACAACGAGAACGGCGAGCTGCTGCAGCACTGCGGACCGTGGCCAATCTCGGTAGCACAGGAAAAACCGACCATCGGTTATCCTCTGGCATTCAGTCATCCGGGAGCTGTAGAGGCACAGGCAAAATTAGGCGAAATGACACTGGCGCGTTTCGACGGAGACAACGGAGAGTACTCCCTGCTGCTTGGAAATGCAAAAGGTGTCGAGGGACCTTACACGAAGGGAACCTACGTATGGGTTGAGGTACAGAACCTGAAACGCCTGGAGGCAAAAATCGTGGAAGGACCGTACATCCACCACTGTGTCGGTATCCACGAGAACGTTGTGCCGGTTCTGTATGAAGCATGCAAATACATCGGCATTGCCCCGGATTTATATGATCCGATCGAGGAAGATGTCAAAGCATATTTAAGAGGAGAATGAAAATCATGAGTGAATACAAGGAATTGAGTTGTCTGGCGTATGATCTGCGGAAGAAAGTAGTGGAAATGGTAGTTTCCGGCAAGGGCGGCCACATCGGCGGTGACATGAGTGTCATTGATGTGCTTGTAGCGCTGTATTTTAAAGAGATGAACATCAGCCCTAAGAACATGGACGACCCGGACCGCGACCGTTTTGTGATGAGTAAAGGTCATTCCGTTGAGGCATATTATGCAGTACTTGCAGCAAAGGGATTCTTCCCAATGGAAGAGGTTATTGAAAAATTCTCCAAATTCGGCAGCCCGTACATCGGCCATCCGAACAATAAACTGCCGGGCATCGAGATGAATTCCGGTTCTCTCGGCCACGGACTTCCGGTCTGCGTGGGAATGGCGCTGGCAGGAAAAATGGATAAAAAAGATTACCGTGTCTACACCGTTATGGGTGACGGCGAGCTGGCAGAAGGCTCTGTCTGGGAGGGCGCAATGTCCGCAGGAAACTACAAGCTGGACAACCTCTGTGCGATCGTAGACCGCAACCGTCTGCAGATCTCCGGAAATACCGAGGATGTCATGAAACAGGACAGCCAGGAGGAGAGATGGGCAGCGTTCGGATGGAATGTTCTTTCCGTACCGGGCAACGATATGGACGCGCTCGTTCATGCGTTTGAGCTGGCGAAACACTGCAAGGGAAAACCGACGGTTATTATTGCAAACACAACGAAGGGCTGTGGTTCTTCCGTGATGGAAAATAAGGCGGAGTGGCATCATAAAGTGCCGACACCGGAGGAAGTAGAACAGATCATGAAGGATCTGGATGAGAGAAAGGAGGCACTGTCATGAATAAGATTCCAAACAGACAGGCCATTTGCGAGGTTTTAATGAAACATGCCGAGACGGATAAAGATATCGTAGTGCTCTGCAGCGATTCCAGGGGAAGTGCTTCCCTGACACCGTTTGCAAATGCATATCCGGAGCAGTTTGTGGAGATGGGTATTGCGGAGCAGGATCTGGTCAGCGTTTCTGCCGGTCTTGCAAAATGCGGCAAGAAAGCATTTGCGGCATCTCCGGCGTGCTTCCTTTCTACAAGAAGCTATGAGCAGGCGAAAATTGACTGTGCATACTCCAACACCAATGTAAAGCTGATCGGCATCAGCGGCGGTGTGAGCTACGGCGCACTCGGCATGAGCCATCATTCTGCACAGGACATCGCAGCAATGGCAGCTATTCCGAACATGCGCGTTTATCTGCCGAGCGACCGCTTCCAGACAGCAAAACTGGTTGAGGCGCTTCTTACCGATGAAAAACCAGCTTATATCCGAGTGGGAAGAAATGCCGTTGCGGATATTTACAGCGAAGAAAATACCCCGTTTGAGATGGATAAGGCGACGGTTCTTTCGGAGGGCACCGATGTTTTACTGGTAGCCTGCGGTGAGATGGTCCGCCCGGCGCTCGATGCAGCTGCTATGCTGAAAGAAGAGGGAATCAGCGCAGGACTGCTCGATATGTACTGTGTGAAACCGCTGGACGAAGAGGGCCTGGTAGAGGCTGCAAAGAAGGCAAAAGTTGTCATTTCGATCGAAGAGCACGCTCCATTTGGCGGTCTTGGATCGATGGTGAGCCAGGTGGTCGGTGCGGAATGCCCGCGCAAAGTCGTTCATATGTCTCTGCCGGATGCGCCGGTGATCACGGGAACTTCCAAAGAAGTCTTTGACTATTATGGACTGAATGCCGAGGGCATTGCAAAAAAAGCGAAAGAATTACTGGCTTAACCAGAAATGGAATCAGCGGTGAATGTGATAGCCCGCAGGGAACTGTAAACTGCCGCAGGTCTGCGTATGCCATGTTCCTGCGTGCCCGGGCGGAAGAAAATCCGGGAACGCAGGAACTTTTTCTATATAATCAGGAACAAATCGTTCTGCGGAAGATGTTGGAATGTGTGGTAATCGCCAAAGATCTTGCCTATAGGGGCAGGGTGAATGCCGCGACAATAGAAAATGACGCATGGTGTGTTGAAAAACAGGGTGTATTCAGCGTTATTCGAGATGGGGATCTGGATATTTATAAAATTTTAGGAATGGAGCTGGAAAAATGGAGAAAAGGTATATCATCGGAATTGACCAGAGCACGCAGGGAACGAAAGCGCTGCTCTTTGACGGGGTGGGACATTTACTCCGCCGTACCGACCTGCCGCACCGGCAGATTGTCAATGAAAAGGGATGGGTGTCCCATGATCTGAATGAGATTTACCGAAATACAGTACAGACGGTAAAAACGCTGGTGGCAGAGTCCGGTGTTGCACCGGAAGAAATCGCCGGAATCGGCATCAGCAATCAGCGTGAGACGACGGCGATCTGGGACAAGGCGACCGGGGAACCGCTGGAAGAGGCAATTGTATGGCAGTGTGGCCGCGCAAGCGGCATTGCGCAGGAGATTGCGGAGCAGGGGCACGCAGAGGAGATCCGCGAGGCGACGGGTCTGCAGCTTTCGGCTTATTTTCCTGCTGCAAAGATGGCGTGGCTGCTTCGAAACGGCGGAGAAGAAAGACAGAAACGTGCTGCAGACGGGAAACTCTGCCTGGGTACGATTGACAGCTGGCTGGTTTATAAGCTGACGGGGGATCATGCATTTAAGACGGATTTTTCAAATGCGTCGAGAACGCAGTTGTTTAATCTGAAAACACTGGCATGGGATGAGAAGATCTGTGAGATGTTCGGGATTCCGGTCTGTGCGCTGGCCAGGGTGTGCGATTCCGATGCGGTGTATGGAACCACGACGATGGAAGGATTGTTTTCCGAGCCGGTTCCGATCTGTGGTGTATTAGGCGACTCTCATGCGGCTCTGTTCGGACAGGGCTGCTTAAAACCGGGTATGATCAAGGCAACGTACGGAACGGGTTCTTCGCTGATGATGAACATTGGGGACAAGCCGATTCAGAGCAGCCACGGCGTTGTGACTTCGCTTGCGTGGGGAAGAGGCGGCAAGGTGGACTATGTGCTGGAAGGCAACCTGAACTACACCGGAGCGGTGATTACCTGGCTGAAGGATGATCTGAAGCTGATTTCTTCGGCAAAAGAGACGGAAGGACTGGCAAGGGAGGCAAATCCGGCGGACCGCACCTATCTGGTTCCGGCGTTTACCGGGCTTGGCGCGCCGTACTGGGATGAGAAAGCAACGGCATCAATCAGCGGAATTACCCGCACCACAGGAAAAGCTGAGGTGATAAAAGCGGCTCTCGACTGCATTGCCTACCAGATCACCGACCTTGTCCGTGCGATGGAGCAGGATACCGGCATGCGGATCGAGGAACTCCGTGTAGACGGCGGCCCGACACGAAACGGATATCTGATGCAGTTCCAGAGCGATATTACGAATAAACGCGTAAATATTCCGGATGAGGAGGAGCTTTCCGGCATCGGAGCGGCTTATATGGCCGGTATTTCAGCCGGGGTCTACGATCTGGAAAAACTCGCGGGAAATATGAAACGAAGTGTGTATGAACCGAAGATGGACGATGAAATCCGGGAGAAAAAATATGCCGGATGGAAAAAGGCTGTCGACGGGGTATTAAGTAAATAGGGGACTTGTGCTCTGTGCGGCGGGAGGTTTTTTGCGCCTGACGGTGGGATGACGAAGGGGGGACGCGGGCATTACTGTACACTCGGCAAATACGCGTTTATGATAAGAAAACGAAGACGCATACGTGCGTGATTGAGAAATTTGAAAAATAAAATAATCTACAAACAAAAAGGAACGATTTGGATAGAACGTTCCTTTTTTGCATATAGAGAATAAATTGTACAGAAATAAAAGGCGCTGTATAAACAGCGCGTAATGCTGATAGAATGCGAGAAAACAGCAAGAAAAAGAGGATTAAACTTGTAGTTCAATGAAGAAAAAAATAGATGTGGTATAGTATCAAGAAAAAGGGATTTCGCATGAAGGAAAGTTCAATAGAAGATGTATTAGAGCGTGTCTGAAAAATCATTTCCACAAACTGGGACTCGCAGCTTGCGAAAAGCCTTTTTCAGACACGCTCTAGAGTGTACATTATGCAAAAAAAGGAGGGACAAGAGTTTGTCCGGTAAAAAACAGGAAGTATGGTAAGATAAGCTGGTAATGGAGAACGTATGCAGATTCGTATGGATGAAAAAGGGAGGATTCTGTTTATGGCTACTTACGTTATTTCTGATATTCACGGTGAGTATGAGAGATTTATGGAGCTGCTGGAAGAAATTGAATTGAAAGATACAGATACACTCTATGTTCTTGGTGATGTTTTAGACCGGGGTGAGCATCCGATTAAGGTGATATTGAAACTGATGGAAATGCCGAATGCGTTCTGTATCGTGGGGAACCATGAGGTGATGGCGCTGGAATGTCTGCGGTTTCTCTGTCAGGAAATCACAGATCTTGCCATCGAGGAAGTGGATGCGGAACTGCTGGACAATCTGGTTCTCTGGAAGTATAACGGCGGTGATGCTACGATCCGGGAATTTCGGGCGCTGGATTCGGAGATGCGGGAGGAAGTACTGAATTTTCTGGAGGATTTCAGTCTGTATGAGGAGCTTACAGTGGGAGAAAAACAGTATCTGCTGGTGCATGGAGGGCTGGGTGGATTCACACCGGAAAAGAGGATCGAGGAATATTCCCTGCACGATCTTGTATGGGCCAGACCAGATTATCAGAAGGAATACTTTGCGGATACAAATCTGGTAACAGGACATACACCGACGCAGACGATTCCGGAAAATGATAATCCCGGGTATATTTATAAAAAATATCACCACATTGCGATCGACTGCGGCGCATGCTTCCCGGGAGGGCGGCTGGCGGCAATCTGTCTGGAAACGGGGGAAGAGTTTTACAGTTCGGACAACAATGGGTGAACGATTTTAGACGTTCCATGATGCCAGTATCAGAAGACCGGGATTCGGAACCAGCAGAACAAGCGGGAAGATTTTTGAAACAGGACATGCCAAAACACAAGCAGGAAAGCCGTTTTGGGAAAAATGAGCGGATAACAAAAGCTTTGAAGATTGCAGGAGCTGACACGAAAGCTGCGAAAGAAAAGGAGATTTTGGATGCACTATATTATTACCGATATACATAACGACAGCTGGCGGTTCATGAAATTGCTGGAAAAAATGGATCTCAAAGAGGACGACCACCTGTATCTGCTTGGTGATTTGTTTGACCGCTGCATGGATCATCCAGACCCGGCGGGCGTGTATTTTCAGGTATTGAAGCTGGGGAAAAAATGTACTGTGATCCGCGGCAACCACGATCATTGGCTTGCCAATTACATTTTCCACTATTACGGGATGGATGAGAGAGACCGCGCCCTCCTGCAGCCGTATCCGTACAATTCCTTCCATCTTTTACAGGAACGCCTGACGGAAGTTGATTTAAAGCAGCTCGCAGAGCGCATCCTTTCCTGGCCGGTACAGGTGGAAATCGAGGTAGATGGTCAGCCGTATCTGCTTGCCCATGCCTGTACGGCAGAACCGGGAAAATGGAAACTGGACAACTATTATCTGATGGGGGATTTGTGGTACAAGGTTTTTCTTCATGAGGGAGTGCATGGATATATTTCCGTTTGCGGCCATCAGAATATGGGAAATGGATCCATCTGGAAAAATAAAAAAGGAAACGTCTATCTGTGTGATTGTGGCTGCGGCTTTGAGAATGGAAGACTGGGATGCCTTTGCCTGGAAACGAAGGAAACTTTCTACGTATAAACAAACAGAGGAAAAGCAATGAAGCGATATATGATGTCGGATATTCACGGATTTCTGGAGGCATTCGAGGCAGCTCTGAAAAAAACAGATCTTTCGGGGAAAAACCAGCTGATTCTGTTGGGCGATTACATAGATTATGGGCCAGATGGCCGGGCGGTGCTGGAAAAAGTCAGGGCATTGCAGGAAAAATATGGTTCGGAAAAAGTCATTGCCCTGATGGGAAATCATGAAAAAGCACTGCTGGACTGGCTGGAAGAATATGCGGATGTCAACCGGCATATCGGCAGTGTGGAGCGATATCGCAGCCGGGAATGGCTGGCATCGGATGCAGATGGAGACTATGAAACGCTGCACAGCTTTCTGAAAGAAGAACATTTTCAAGAGTTTCTGGAAAAAGAAGCACACCTCTCAGAGGATTCCAGAAATGCAGAAGCAGTACGGCTGATGCTCGAAGATGCGGGGGAACTGATTACCTGGATGTGCCATCTTCCTTATTTTTATGAAACAGAGCGCCAGATTCTGGTGCACGCCGGAATTGCCGAATGGGGCGAAAAAGACTGGCTGTGCGTGACCAGCAGGGAGCTGATGGTTGGAAAAAGAACAGTAAGTCGTGGAGCATTCCATAAGGATGTGATTGCGGGCCACATTTCCACGGCAAAAATCAGCGGAAACAGGACATATGACGGTATCTGGCACGACGGTCAGAGTCACTATTATCTCGATGGAACCACTTGGCGGAGCGGAAAAATTCCGGTGCTGGAATATGACAGTGAAACGGGAAAATACAGAGAAATATAGTGAGAAATATTGTAATGCAGCACAGCAAAATCACGGCAGGGCGGAAAAAGTGATTGAACCGAATCAAGCAAGGAGTGAAGCGGCTTGCGGATATCCGCTTTGACAAAGAAACAGGATCCGAACAGAAGGGAGTAGATCAGATGCATTTACCAGTTAGTGTAACACAGGATGAATTATTAGAAGTTTTGCTTCAGGTTGCGCCGGTACGGCCGGTCTTTATCTGGGGTGCACCCGGCATCGGAAAATCCGCGTTAGTGGAAAAATTCGCAGACGAAGTCGGCCTGCCGTGCGTGTCGCTCCTCGGAAGCCAGCTCGCGCCGGAGGATATCATTGGCATTCCGCAGATCCGGGGCGAGACATCGGAATTCCTTCCGCCGAAAATGATCGCCAGAAAAGAGCCATATGTCCTGTTCCTGGACGAACTCAACGCCTGTACGCAGGAAGTGCAGAAAGCCTTCTATTCTCTGATCCATGAGCGGCGGATCGGAGAATACCATCTTCCGGAGGGAAGCATTGTGATCGGAGCAGGAAACCGTGCCGAGGACAGCGCGATCGTAAAAACGATGTCGTCCGCCCTTTTAAACCGTATGTTCCATGTGCAGCTGAAAGCGGATGTGGGACAGTGGATCAAGTGGGCGCAGGCAGAAGGACTCCATCCGTGGGTCATTGACTATATCATCCAGCGGCCGGATCACCTCTTTTCCGAACCGTCGAAAACCGAAGAACCGTTTTCCACCCCGCGTTCCTGGCACATGCTGAGCGATGCGTTGAAGGAATACCGGGCCGGGGAGCAGGATATTTCGCAGGAAACATTAAAAATGATGGCGTACGCCTGCCTCTTGGAACAGCATGCGGGGATGTTTCTTGCTTACACAAAAACACTGCGCAACACACATCTCCTGGATGACATTATCGCGCAGAAAGCAAAATGGCCGGACAAGCCGGAAAACCGGGATGTGCTGTATTTTCTCGCACAGTCCTTCCGCGCCAGACTGCTTGCAGAACTGCCGAAAAGCAAACAGGGAATTTCCGGCGGCATGCTTTCCTTTGCGTACCGCGCCAAGGGCATGATCAAAGAACTCGCAGTCATCAATTTCGAAATCGCCCAGATGACCGTCGCAGCTGATGGAGCGGAGGCACTGCCGGACTGGTTTATGATGGAAATCATCCGTGATCTGCCGCGGCTCGTCGGATGAAAAAAGGAAGGAGAAAAGGATGCCATACGTTCGAAGCAGGTATTACCGCGAAGAAGAAAAGCCGGCCGGGTACCGCAGAGTGGAGGCCGGTTTTGGTTTGCTGGAAAAAAATACACTGTTCCATCAACTGGATGGGTACATCACTGCAAAGCCCTCCCATCTGAATGCAAAAGGAAGTCTGGCCTGTGTTACGAAAGATGGAGATATCTACGTCAACATGCGGGCGAACCTGTCGCCGGAACAATGGTGCTATGTGATGGCACACAACCTTCTGCACCTGGCGTTCGGCCACTTTGACAAAGCGAGCATCCCTTCCGACTGCGAATTTGTCCCGGCACTCTGGAACAAAGCCTGTGATATCTACATTACCAGATTCCTTTATGACATCCGCCTCGGCGAGCCGATCTGCGCAGATCCGGCGGAAGTATATCCGATCAAACTGAACAGCGAGCAGAAAATTTATGAATATCTGTTGAAGCACCAGGATAATGGTGCGCAGATCTGCGGGACAAACTCTGAAAAATTAAAGGATATGATCGGGGTAGAACGGCCGATCGTTTATAAAAAGGGAGAAAGAAATGCATATGCTGAAAAATTTTCCTATGCAGTCACTCATTCCATCAAATCTGCACTCTGCGATGCGGGAGGATACGATCTTAAAACGAAAAAGAATACCGTCATTTCCAGAGCAGCAGAATGGTTCCTGTCCCATTATCCGCTGCTCGGAGGTCTTGCGGCTGCATTTAAAATTGTGGAGGACATTGAAATGTGCCATCGGTATGAAATCCATATTGCAGCGGTTGACGCAGAGCAGGGAATCATTTATGCCAATCCGTCGTGCGGATTTTCGGAGGAAGAGTGGATTTTTGTTCTCGCGCATGAATATCTCCATGCCGGACTGCAGCACCAGAAACGGTGCAATGGGCGTGACTTCTTTCTGTGGAACATCGCCTGCGACTACGTCATCAACGACTGGCTGCACGAAATGGAGATCGGCAGAATGCCGCCGGATGGGCTGTTGTATGATGAAACACTTCACAACAAATCGGCAGAAAGTATCTATGATCTGATCGTGAAAGAGATCCGAAAGTACAAAAAACTAAACACCTTCCGGGGCTTTGGCAGAGGTGATATGTTTAACGGAAACAGACCGCATTTTACTGGAAGAGAAAAAGGGGTCAGCCTGGATGAACTGTTGAAAAACGCACTGCGGGAGGGATTGGATTACCATCAGGAGCACAATCGTGGTTTCCTGCCGGCCGGGCTGGTGCAGGAAATCAGGGCGCTTGCGATGCCGGTCATTCCCTGGGATGCCGCGCTGGCGAAGTGGTTTGACGTACAGTTTCCACCGCTGGAAAAACACCGCACCTATGCGCGGCCGAGCAGACGGCAGGGTGCCACGCCGGATATTCCAAGGCCAGGATATGCGTATTACGAGCAGGATCTGGAGAGCCGGACCTTCGGTGTGGTCGTGGACACGTCCGGTTCCATGAGTGCAAAACAGATCGGTATGGCACTTGGCTCCATCGCCAGCTATGCCGCGGCGAAAGATGTTCCGTTCGTGAGAATCATTTTCTGTGATGCCAAAGCGACGGATGCGGGATATCTGGCACCGGAAGATATTGCCGGACGGGTAAAAGTCACGGGACGAGGAGGAACCATACTGCAGCCGGGCGTGGATTGTCTGGAACAGGCGAACGATTTTCCAAAGGACGGGCCGATTCTGATTATTACGGACGGGGAGATTGAGAATGACCTGAAGGTAAGACGAGAGCATGCATTTCTGCTTCCGAGAGGAAATCGGCTGCCGTTCCGGGCACGGGGAGAAGTGTTTTATTTTCGGGAATAGTGCGGCGTAGTCTGTGTCTCTGCAAGAAACGATAGCAGCGGCAGAGAAAGCGGATAGAATTTGCGGATGATGTTTTGCGATACTTTAGAGAACAGAAACAGAGAACACGAGAGGAGACGCTGAGAATGAGCATTGTCATTACAGGCGATACCCATGGCACCTTTGATATTGGAAAAGTTGTACGCTATTTTAACGAGCACGAAGACGAGTACACCCAGGATGACTATCTGATCATCTGCGGAGATGTCGGCATCTGCGGCTTTTCTGCAGCATACGAAGCGAATACGAGAGCCGTTTTCCGAAGTCTGCCGGTGACGACACTGTTTATAGACGGAAATCATGAGAACTTCGAACAACTGAATTCCTACGCCGTGGAGCAGTGGAACGGCGGAAAGGTGCATATCATTGAGGACAACATGATCCATCTGATGCGCGGCCAGATCTTTAAGATTGACGGGCTGAAATTCTTTACCTTCGGAGGGGCTTACAGCATCGACAAAATGTCCCGCGCGGAGGGAATTTCGTGGTTTCCGGAAGAAATTCCGTCACGGGAAGAGTACGAAGAAGGATGGAAAAATCTGGAAAAAGAAGATTTCCAGGTGGACTACATACTGACCCACACAGCCCCAAGAGATGTGGCCGCGGCAATGGGGTATGGAGAGCTGTCTGACGATGAGGTGGAACTCCGCCAGTACCTGCAGCGCGTGGCGGATGAGACAGAGTTTCAGAAATGGTATTTCGGACACTTTCATGAAGATGCGGAAGTGGAAGAGGTGTTTGTGTGTCTGTATGATGAGATTGTGGAGTTGAGTTAGGACAGGATCTTGTCCTGAAAAAAATAAGAAGCATGGTAAGATAAAATAGAAGCAGAGAACAGCCAGAAAATGCACGTCGAACCATAAAAATCTGCTTTGAAAAAAATAAAAGTTAATTGTGTTCTTCTGACGGGGCGTCCATGTGATCCAGCGCATACTCACACGCCTGAATCACAAAACTGGAAAAGGTAATGTCCTGGTCAGAATCGGAAATTGCCTGTTCGATCTGATCGATCAGGTGAATGGGGAAACGGATGGTTTTGTTTTCCGTTTCCTTGCGGTTGCCTTTTAACTGAAATGCCATATCAAACTCCATTCTGCTGCCGGAGAATATAAGAACGGAGCATGCTTCCGGATCTTATGTGGAAACTACGGGCAGCATAAAACATAACAAAGGTGTTTCAAAAAAGGTTCGACAAAAAATAAATTTTTCGAATCTGCGAAATCGAAAAATGAAGAAAAAGCTGTTTTGGGGACAGCTTATTTCAGTGCGCTTTTTTCTGGCTGTATTCTGATTTTAAAGAGTACTGGAAGCCCAGTCTGTTTTATTGTATTGCATAATGATGATGAAATATGCATTGCAAAATGCATGATAAAATACATTGCAAATAAAGGGAGGATGTATTACACTAAAAGAAATACAACAGAAGAAGGAGGAAAATGAAATGTTCATTGCTCTGCTCAGCTAATGATTGAGATGCAGAGCAAGAAAAGCCGCCTTTCCATTGACGGAAGGCACCAAGGATCCTAAAGACAGCATAAGCGGCAGATATTCAGAGAAAAAGGATCGAAATTTTACATTTACGAGGGAGAAGACGTATGAAAGTGTGGAAGAAATTACAAGTTGTCTTTCTGGCACTGCTTTTATGCACCGGAATGATGACACAGCCTGCTCTTGCAGCATCGCTGCTTCAGGATGGAATCGAAGCAGCCTTGACAACAGACAAAGAAACTTACCAGCAGGGTGAAGAAATCAAAGTTACTTTAACTGTAACCAATACAAATGATACAGCAGTAACGAATCTGTCACTGGAAAATATTTTGCCGGAAAATTTTGTGCTGGCCGAAAATACGGAGACAACAAAAAAGATGGAATCTCTGCAGGCTGGAGAAACCGTTACGTTGACAACGGTTTGTACGGTAAAAGCATCAGATGACAAGAAGGATGATGAAAATAAGGAAAATCCTTCTGGAGATGACAAAAAGAATCCGACAGGTAATGAAAAGCCAGGAAATGGAAACGTAGCAAATGACACGAAAAATCCTGGTACGACAACGGGCAGCAAGGATTCCGGAACGACATTAACAAAAGATCAGGGAACTGGAAACGCAAAGCAAAATGGCCAGTCCTTAAAGGCTGAGAAATTGAAATCTGCACCGAAAATGGGTGACAACACCAAAATTATTGTTTGGGTTGTACTGCTGGTGCTGGCAGGAGCAGCCATTGTTGTTGCACTGAAGAAAAAAAACAGAAGAAATAAAATGTTGGCGTGGTTTCTGTGCCTGATTATGACGGGAAGCACCGTTGCAGGCGTATTTCCGGAACGGGCAAGAGCAGAAGCACAAAGTGTAAACATAGGAAAGGTCATGGAGCTTTCCAAGAATATTCTTGTGGATCAGACTACCGTGGAGCTGAAAGCAAAAGTTGAATATACCTACGTGAAGTCAGATGATCCATCGGACGACACCAAAACATATACACGCGGTGAGTGGGTGCAGATGCTCGCTGAAAAGGTTGAAATGAACCTGGATACAGATCCGGATTCCTTAAACCATTATTATGCGGATACGGCAGGAAATGCGTATGAAGCAGCAATCGAAATCGCAGAGAAATATGGAATCCTGCCGCCACCGGATATCGAAGATCTGGAGCAGGATATCCCGTTTTTCTATCCAGATGAACCGGCAACACGCGAATTTGCGGCTTATACGGCAGTACATGCAATGGGATTCAATGGAATACATTCGTATGATACGAACAGTTGGACGGATTGGGATAGTATTACATATCAAAATGAAGCAGCAATTGCAGTAGGGAAAGGATTTCTGGAATTAAATACAGAAAACCAGTTCCAGCCGCATGCGTTGCTTTCCAAGAAAGATGTTAAATCGATTTTCTGTGAAATTGATGAAATCAGACAGGAAGACACAACAATTGGTGAAGAGCCGCATGATAATACACAGTACGTAGATGGTGTATTGAAAAAAGAACTGGAAAATATCACAGATTATACAGTTGTAGAGAATGCGGATGGAACCTATACAGTTACACTTCCGAAAACAACCGAGACAGAAAAAATCGGAGAAGGAAGTGTTATGATCCTTCCTGCGAATGAAGTTTATATTTCAGGTATCGCGCTCAAAGCAACTACGGTAACAGAGGATGGCGAGAAACTGATTCTGACATGCATAAAGCCAGAATTATGGGAAGTGGTCAGCAAAATTGATTTTGTCGGAGGCGGTACAGCACTTATCGGAGGAGCTGCTGACACGGATGAATACGGAATTGCAACACAGGCTAATATAGGAGCAGGTGGTGTTATTGATGTTGGCTACGAAAAGAATTTTGAATTTAATATTGGTTCGAATGATGAAGGAAAAGGAAAAATTGATTTTGAAATTCCTGAAATTCTGTGCGTTGTAAATGTTGACGTTGGAGTAAATGGTGTTTCGGTAAATGAACTTAAACTTGCTGTCACGGAAAATGCAAATGAAGATATTACGGCGGAAAAAGAATTTGCTGACAGTGGTCAGGTAGAATTAATGCGTTTTCCAATTACAATAGGGGCTACCGGTTTTACCTTTGATGTTGTACTTTTCTGTTCATACAAAGCAGATGGATCCTTACATATTTCATATAGCGTTGAGTCAACACAGGGATTTGAATATAAAGATGGAACATGGAGAGGCATTTTCGATTTTCATCATGGTGTTGATACCCTTGAGGTAAAGGGAAATATGGAAGGCGGTATTGGCATAAAAGGTCTGTTGACTTTGTACAGTGTTTTTGATTTAGCAGGCTATTATGCAGATTTAGGCTTAGGCGTTGAGGCAGAATTTGCATACCATGATTTAGAAAATGGAAGTCTCGCATGCGAGGATATCAAGGTATATCCATACTCAACAAATGGACTCGATACAGATTCCCTGCTTGGAGATGTATTGAAGAAATATTTCGATTTTGATCTGGAATTCAAACCGCTTCAAAATGATGAAAACAACAACTTGAGAATAAAAATGCATAAGGAAAATGGAGTCCGCGTTGAAAAATGTACGTACGCCAGCGGCGGTATCACAGGATATGTTTACTCGAGCAAAACACGTTTGCCGATAGAAAACGCGAGAGTCAGAATTTCCAGAAAAGTCAGAGCAGGCAGCGGCAATGGTGGAAACAGCGTAGCCGGAGGCGGCAGTGGAGGCGGAAGCCATGGAGCCTGGAACCTTGAAACAGAAGAAAATGAAATTGCTGTTTTTTCAGGAGGAGCTGGAGCCTGGAGAGAGGAAGGAACAGAAACAGAAAGAATTCTCTATACCGATGTGTTTGGCAAGTACAGCACCAAAAATCTGCAGGATGGAACTTATGAAATTACAGTATCCGCAACGTCTTATCAGACGTACAAGGTTGCGGAAGTTCTGGTTCAGAAAAGTGAAATCAGATATGTAGAAGATATCTATATGGTGGAGCGCCATGATGATTTTAATACAGGTTCTGTAGAGGGAACGATAACCGATGCAGTCACGGGAGATGGTATTACAGAAACAGCCTACATTGTACGCAAAGGCTGGAACAATCAAACGGGTGATGCTGTGACAGAAGGAGTATTTGAAAATGCAGACTATACTCTTTCAATGGAAAATGGAAATTATACGCTTGAAATCAGCAAAGAAGGCTATGTGACGAATTACAAAAATATCACAGTAGCGGGAGACCAGATTGAAACAGCAAATATTGTTCTTGTACCGGGAGATGGGGACGGTGAAACCGCAGGAGAACTCCGCATCGTATTAACCTGGGGCGAAGAGCCGTGGGATCTGGATTCTCATCTTGCATGCTACTCGTCGGACAAACCGTATCATATCTGGTTCGGACAGACAGATTTCGAAGGAAATTCTGTTGGAAACTTAGACGTAGATGATACAAGTAGTTATGGTCCGGAAACCATTACAGTACGTAACGTAAAAGCAGACGAAAAGTTCAGCTATTTCGTACACGATTATACCAACAGTTACAGTGAAGTGGCCAATGAAATGTCTCTTTCCGGAGCAAAAGTTCAGGTTTACCTCGAAGGCAAAAACATTGCAACATACACGATTCCGACAAATCAGCCAGGAACCTTATGGCATGTTTTCGATTTCGATGGAGCGACCAAAACCATTAAATCTGTAAACACGCTTGAATATCAGAATGACCCATACACCATCGGTGGAATTGATCAGGAAATGGATGATGTGGATGACACAGAAGAGATTGAAATGTACGCTGGAAAGGTACGAAACAAAAAACAGCCAGAGCAGAAAGTGGTTGTTGAGGAAACTCCATTACCGGAAACAACTGCAGAGAGCGTGATTTCGGAGTCGGAAGTAGCAGAACCTGGTGAAGCAGTATCCAAATCAGAATCAGAGCCAGATGATGAAAACGTGGCAGAAGATGAAACGGTAACTCCGTAATACAAAGAAGTTTAAAATGTGGTGAATCAGTAAATCTGATGCACCACATTTTAAACGAATCAAGTAAGTGGCGAAGCGGATTGCGAATATCCGCTTTGACAGGCAGAATAAGGAGCAGGTACAGATGAAAAAATGGATCCGCGCAGTATTGGCAGGCACAATCATTCTGGCATTGATTCTGTTTGGAATTTTTGCAGCTCAAAATACACAGAAGAGTACAAAGCCGGAACAGAATCCGGAAGAACAGAATACAAGTGTATCGGAAAACAGCACATCGGATGAGAACACAGCAGAAAACAGTACGGATGATCCTGACATCATTGTAAAAGACAATGTAAAGGTGATTACCAATGAGATGAAATCAGAAGATCAGCCAACGGAAGTTTCTGACAACAGTCTTACCTTTGAAAAAGATCCTGGTTACCAGACCGGAGATGTTCTTGTTGCGGGAGAAATCAGTGCAGCGCCTTCTGGATTTATTCGAAAAGTAGTGCAGAAAGAAAAAACGAATCAGGGTTACCGGGTAGAAACAGAGCCGGCGACCCTGCTGGATGTATTCGAAAAGGCACATATTATCAAACAGTTCCGGCTGACGGAGGATGGTGCAAGTGAAACAGAAAATAACAGCGCTTATACCATTAAAAGACTGTCCGAAGATGAATCGGAAGAAGAGACAGAGGAAGAAAACAGTGATTACGATTACAGTGTCTCAATCAATGTTGAAGAAGAACCCGTTCAGTTTTCCGGAGAGGCAGGATGGGGATGCTGGCTGGAACTTCAGATTGATATCGAAGACGGTGAAGTCCAGTGTGGAATTGCAGTAAGGAGCAAAGCCGGTATTGCCCTGGAATGCGGCGCAAACAGCGAGAAAGAATTTGAAAAGGAAAAAACCGTTTACGAACGAAAACTGCCGAATATCGAGTTCAACGCCGGTATTGTACCGATTGTTATTACAAATCATCTGGAAGCCGTTGTCGGGGCAGTGGGAAGTCTGGAGGGCGGTATTCACAGCTCTTATGGTGCAACAGCCGACAGCACCCTGGGATTCCAGTATGACAGCAGAACAGGCAAAGTAGAAGAAGTCAAAGAAGGAAATCTGAATTCAGACGGACTTGAGTGGAGTACGGTTGAGGTGAACGGAAGGCTGGAAGCATACATTGACATCCGGCTGAGCGCAAAATTATATGACAGCGCTGGCCTGAATCTTTCCGGCGGAGCAGTTGGAAAAGCAGGAGGCCAGGCAAAGGTATCCATGAAGGACGACCTGGGTGGATATGCGGGCTCACTGGAGCTTTCCATCAGCCCGAGAATCAAAGGAAAAGCAGTGGTTGATATCCCGGTCATTGATAAAAAAATGCAGGAAACAGATCTTTTTGACCGGACCTTTGATCCAATCTGGTCAAAACACTGGGAGTCAAGTGCAGACTGGCAGAAGGATATGGAATGGACGGAAACTGGAGAGCAGGGAGATATCTATGTTACACGGTATGGAGAAGTAAATCAGTGTGACAGCACGGCATTCCAGTTTGAAATCCCAAAAGGCTGGGAAATTCAGACGGAGGAAGTTGGCGGTCCCATGGATGCGGTCAGAGAAAACGTTGTTCTGACAAACGATAGAGGTGTTACCGTTTCATTTTGGTACTGCCAAGGCGCGCTTGGCGGCTATTCGCGTGATATGCTGAAGGCACAGGTTTCACAGGCAGACACTTCTAATTTCGTGCCTGGATATCCATGGGGAACCGATCGTGACTGTTCAGATCTTGGCGAATTTATGGTAGCACGAGTACATATCACAGGCGAGATGATGGCTGGCATTGATGATGATTATGTTCCTGTAGACAGCACGTTGTTCGCAGTGATACCGACATCCCGTCTTGGCGAGATTGAATTTGCAGGTCAGGCTGGGGACGTAGACGAATTTTCTTTTGACTATCCGACACCAGTTGCATTTATCGCAGAAGCACCAGATGGTACATTTACAGAAAAAGAAGAAGAACAGGTGATTCGCATTTTGAAGAGCTTTAAAGTGGCTGAATTAGATTAAGCAATACCCCGGAGGGCAGGAAGAGATGAACTGTGTTCCGGGGTATTTCAACATCACGTAAGATAAGATGGAAGGAAAGTGTTATTTTAAAATCTTGTGAAATCAAAGAGTGAGGATTTTTTGGAAATTACATAAAAAGAAATAGTAAAGAAAAACGAGCTGCGATATAATGAATGTGATGAAAAAATGAGTAACGAAAAATCAATAAAAATATGGAAAAGAACATAGAAAACATGGATTTTTCGGAAAACAGAAAGAAAAAGGAGGAGTGTTTCGAGATGGAAACAAAGAACAAAAACAAAAAGACAGTCATCATGCTTGCTGTAATTGGTATTGCGATTGTCTGCATTTGTGTCATCGGAGTTTTTGCAAAGAAAGCGTATGACCGCCATCAGGAGGAGCTTCGTTTACAGGCGATTGAAACAAAAAACAGTGAGATTGATGAGGAATATCAGAGATTTGAAAAAGGAGAAGACAGAGATAAAAAACTGGAAGCATTGAAACAAGAGATGGAGAGTGCGGAAAAATATAAAAAGACAGAAGGCGCTTATAAGGAATGCTCTGTACACTATGAAAAAATCATTGCGCAGATGAAGAATTCCTTTGTATCCGAATATGACGACACGATCAAAATAATTGCGGATAAAATTGGTGATGATGTTGAAAAAGTGGACGATAAGGAAGCACTCAAAAACGCTACCAGCGAATTTACGACATTCAAAGATACCTTGAAAAATGACTTCGAAAATTATAATACCGTTGAGCAGGACAGCTTTGACAAATATAACAGTACGATTGATGATTATGTAACAAAATACAATGATAGAGTAACTGCTATTGAAAAAGCCGAGGAAGAAGCTCGTAAGAAAGCTGAAGAAGAGGCTAAAAAGAAAGCTGAAGAGGAAGCAAAGAAGAAAGCAGAAGAAGAGGCTGCTGCTAAAGCTGCTCAGGAAGAAGCAGAAAGAAAAGCTGTTGAACAGAGTTCTGGATCATCTTCAGGTGGTTCTAGCTATAGTTATGATGATAGTAATGATTATAGTTATAGTAGTGGAAGTTCAAGCTCTGATTATTCAGGCGGTTCTAGCTATAGTGATTCTGGATCTTCTAGTTCTGGAAATGATTACAGTGGTGGGTCAAGCTCATCTGGCGGAAGCTCAAGTGATATTCATAATGAATGGTATGGTGGATGGACTGATGAAAAAGGCAATGAATATAATGATTATTACGATCCAAATACAGGAAATTCATATGATTCCAATGGAAATTATCAAGGAAACATGAACGATTGGCTTTGGGATTAATATTTCAAATTAAATATTAATTAAACTATTTAAATAGGAAAAGTTTAATGCTTTTATTTTGCTTTCCTATTCAGCTCTTTTTAGTGATAGGAGCCAATATAAGATCATAAAAAATTGGATAGATTAGAAACCGATAAGAACCATTGCCAAAGCAAATAAAACCCGCTAAAATAGAGATCAGAACATAAGCACAGCTGCTGGTGTCAAAAGCCGCAAAAGTTGGAAAGGAAGGTTTCAAGATGAGAAAACCAAAACTCCCGACCGGGATTGACAATTTTAAAAAGATTCGCAATGGAAATTACTATTATGTAGATAAAACTTCCCTCATAGAACAGATTTTAAATAACGGAAGTGAGGTCACGCTTTTTACGCGCCCACGCCGTTTTGGAAAATCCCTGAATATGAGTATGATTCAGCATTTCTTTGAAATTGGAACGGATCCAGAACTTTTTGACGGCTTGAAGATTTCTAAGAATACAGAGATTTGTGAACAATATATGGGAAAATATCCCGTTATTTCCATCAGCTTAAAAGGAATTGATGCCGATTCCTATGAAAAAGCCCGTGCGCAGCTCATAAAAACAATCAATCGTGAGGCAAGAAGATTTCAATTTCTTCTGGAAAGCGACAAATTGAGCCGGGTTGATAAAGCACTTTTTTCAGAACTTCTGACAAGAAATATGGAAGAAGACACCATTACCAGCAGTCTTCAGGAACTAACAGAACTGTTGGAAGTTCACTATGAACAGCAAGTGGTTGTCCTGATTGACGAATACGATGTTCCGATGGCAAAAGCCCATGAAAATGGATATTATGATGAGATGGTATTGCTGCTTCGAAATATGTTCGGAAATGTTTTAAAGACAAACAGTAGTCTTGCCTTTGCCGTTTTGACGGGCTGCCTGCGAATTGCAAAAGAAAGCATCTTTACCGGACTGAACAATTTCAAAGTATATTCGATTACAAATACAGAATTTGATGAAACCTTCGGTTTTACAGATGAAGAAGTAAAGATCATGCTGCATGACTATGAAATGGATGACCGATATGACGAGGTAAAAGAATGGTATGACGGATACCGATTCGGAAAAGCAGATGTGTACTGTCCATGGGATGTTGTGAATTACTGCAATGATCATATCCATAATCCAGAGGCCGAGCCGGAAAATTACTGGATGAATACAAGCGGGAACAATGTGATTCATCATTTTATCGACAGCATCAATGAAACGGATATGCTCACAAAAACAGAACTGGAATGGCTGGTAAATGGAAAAACAGTGATCAAACAAATCGACGAAATGGTTACCTACAATGACCTGTATTCGACCATGGATCACCTGTGGAGTACACTTTTCATGACAGGATACCTGACGCAGCGCGGAAGAGAAAGCGATGGCCGCTATTGCCTTGCAATTCCAAACCGGGAAATTCGAAATATCATAACAGAACGGATTCTTACATTGTTTCAGCAGGAAGTAAAAAAAGACGGAAAAATGGCAGAACAGTTCTGCCAGGCACTGCTTGGGGGAAAAGCAGCAGAGGTGGAAAGTCTTTTGGATTTATATTTGCAGAAGACAGTCAGCGTACGCGATACCTTTGTGCGGAAATCACTGAAAGAAAATTTCTATCATGGAATTCTGCTTGGAATCTTAAGCTATAAAAATGACTGGCGTGTATCTTCCAATCGAGAATCGGGAGAAGGATTCAGCGATATTGTGATTGAAATGGGAAATGCAGAAACAGGAATTGTGATAGAAGTGAAGTATACAGATGAGAAAAAAGATCTGGAAAGAGATTGCCGGAAGGCATTGGAGCAGATTCGGGATAAAGATTATACGCAGACACTGTGGCAGGAGGGCTATAAAAAATGGTGCAGTATGGGATTGCATTTCATTTAAAACAGTGTTGTGTGATGGAAGAAGAGATGCAGCGTAAGCGGAATCGGGATGGGGCTCTGAATAGTTACAATTTGTTATAAAATTCAGGGCAGAGATATTGCCCTGAATTTTATATACGGACAAGTTTCTGTCAACATTTTCCGTTCGATATGAGATAAAATGGTAATATTCAAAAGAAAAAGCCTACCATGAGGAGAAAAAAGATGGAAGAAAAGACAGCAAACATGGCAGAGAATATTCGCGTTACATTCACCGGGTTCCACTACATAAAGGATGGCGATTATCCAAATGACTTCGAGGTATGCTTACGGATCCTGAAAGACAACAGCTTATCAGCAGGCTGCTGGGATACAGGATTATATGCCACGGAAGGCGGCAGGCAGCCAGGTGCATTCCGACAGGCAAGGGGCTGCTTTATCGATGCGGACTAAGTAAAAGCCTGGACGAAGCTGGAGGATAAGGTGTATGATTTTCAACAGAACAGCATTGTATGATAGGAATACGGGAGGAGAAGTGTAATGGATAGAAGAAGTAATAATATCGCGATATTTCAGGATTCCATGGATATGATAAAAGCAAGCCAGAAGCTTCAGCAGGCAGTTCAGCTTTCAATTCAGAACCAAAAACTGTATGTTCCATCTCAGGCGATTGCACTTCCTGAATCTGGAAAATCACCTTGCAAAACGATTGTTTCATCCAAAAGAAGCTTCGAAGCCGCCTCTGCATACGCAAAAGCCGGAAAACGAGTCTGTGTCCTGAATTTCGCCTCTGCAACCAACCCCGGCGGCGGTGTAACACGGGGAAGCACAGCACAGGAAGAATGCCTTTGCCGATGCAGCACACTTTATCCATGCCTGGGCACAGAAACGATGTGGCATCAGTTCTATCAACCGCATCGGAAAGCAGGCGATCCACTTTATAATGATGATCTGTTGTATACACCAGGAGTCGTCGTATTTAAGACCGACACCTCTGCGCCGGAACGAATGGAGGAAAAAGACTGGTATCAGGTAGACATCATTACCTGTGCAGCCCCGAACCTTCGAAAGAAACCAAGCAATGCCATGAACCCGTCTGCAGGAAATGCGCCGGTTAAGATTAGTGAGAAAGCACTGTACGAACTTCAGATGCAAAGGCTGGAACGTGTTTTTCAGGCGGCAGCATCGAACGGAGCGGAAGTTCTGATTTTAGGCGCGTTTGGCTGTGGCGCTTTCTGTAACCCGCCGAGAATTGTAGCACATGCATTTCGGAGCGTACAGGAAAAATATGCATCCTATTTTGAAACGATAGAATATGCGGTGTTCTGCGGCAAAAATGATACGTTAAATTATGATACATTCAATCAGGCGCTTGGAGGTAGAAAATAAAATTTATAGCAACCCCGAAAAGAATGCAAAAATTCAGTACCACAGAGTGTGAATTATTGTGTCACAGATTTTCGTCGTACCCTGGTACGCTTTAAAATTTGTTCTTTGCGATTCGCATTTTGCAGCATTGTCTTTTTTTCATTATTTTCGGGCTTTTCTATAAGCTGGGCTCTGAAAGAACGTAAAAGCGAACCAAAAATATGACTTCATGAAAGGCAGACAAGATTAATTTTTTTAGAATAAAAAGCGTTGTACAAATGTCGCCTATAATAAGTAGAATAGGCTATGACAAACAGGAGAGGGGAAGAGGATAAATGAAGGTTCTGAACTTTGAAGACAGCGTTTACAAAGCAAATGCAATCCGCAAGGTATTGAACCAATGTGGCGTGGCTAAAATTGAACTGGTGTCAAATGTCGAGGATGGTCTGCAGATGCTGAAGAATGCAGAAGACACTGGGGATCCGTTCGATTTGATTATCACAGATATGCATTATCCCATGAAGCAGGGAGCTGTCAGTGATACGGAGGCGGGAGAAAAGCTGGTTCAGCTCCTGCAGGAGCAGGGCAAACAGACAAAGGTTATCGTATGCTCATCCAGAAATATGAAGCTTCCCGGAGTGTATGGTTGTATCTGGTATTCGGAAATCAGTGATTGGGAAGAAGAGCTGTGCGATCTGGTAAGAGAAATGGAGAAGAATCGATGATTTACGCGATGAGCGATATTCATGGACAGTATGAGCAGTTTCTGACGCTGTTGGAGCAGATTGGTATTCGGAAAGAAGATACGCTTTATATCTTAGGCGATGTAGTCGATCGTGGACCAGAGCCAATGAAAATCCTGAAATACATGATGGCACATTCCAATATCATTCCGATCATAGGAAATCATGAAGTTATGGCGCTGCCAAATCTCAAACTTCTGGTGCCGGAAGTTTCGAGAAATTTTCTGGATAAACTGCCGCCGAAGGTGTATCGGGATTTTGCCAACTGGACGCAGAACGGCAGTACCAGTACAATCCAGGATTTTCGCAAACTGCCGCAGGAAGAACGGCACCAGGTAGTAGAATATATGAAATCGTTCCACCCATACGGAAAAGAAATTGTTAATGGGCAGGAATATTGGCTGGTGCATGCCGGACTGGATCATTTTTCAGAAACAAAACATCTGGAAGAATATTCGGTAGAGGATCTGGTGTGGACGCGGATTGATTACGAGATTCCGTATTTCGATGATATCATTGTAGTCAGCGGGCATACGCCGACACAGAACATCCTTGGAAACAGCCGTCCGGGGTATATTTTTAAAGAAAACCATCACATTGCGATCGACTGCGGAGCAGGAAAAAGCAATGGAAGACTGGCGGCAATTTGCCTGGATACCGGGGAAGAATATTATGCGCGGTAAATGCTGCAAAGAGCAAAAGAATGCGGACTGGCACAGTTTATCCATGATGTTTTTTGTTATGATGTGACGGGAAAACTCCTTGTGGTGGAAGATGGAAAGCAAGAATATAAATCATGCTTTTAAAGTGCATGGTCGCGGATAGAGCAAATTGTCAGATAAAATATGAATAAACGAAAAAAACAAATTTATATTAAAATAGTGAAAAAAAGAATGGAAAAAGAAAGCAGACTGCGTTATAATAAAAATAATTAAAGTGTGTAATGAAAAAACAATGAAATGAGTCTGAAAGAAGACAGAAAAGTAATGGAAAATGACATTTATATCGTCAAAAAGAAAATCAGTACAGAAAATTTTTTATTGAAATTGAATCGCCAGGCACATCAGCTTGAAGTTTATAAAAAATCAGATGAGCAGGCTCTGCGGAAAAATTACAGCATCCGAAAGGATTTTGACCCGTGTGAATATACGATTTATGAAAAAATCAAGGAAATGCCATGTCTATTCGGCCGTGAAGATTCACCAACTCCTTACGGTGTGTTTGATATTGTAAAAAAATCAAAGGTAAAAGAAGAATATATCAGCGGTTATCATAAAAAGTATGAGCGGATAAAATTTTTTGGCTATCTGGTGATTTTCGAAGACTACTTTATTCACAGTGATCTTTATATGGACAGCGTGACATCCGAAACATTTGAGCAGGCAGAGCCAATCAGCAACGGAGAAACCGGCACGACAGGCTGCATTCGGATCAGTCAGAAAAATGTAGGGTGGCTGCTGAAAAACATAGAAGTAGGAACTACGGTAATCCTTTGATGAAGTGGGGGAGCAATGGAAAAATACTGGGAAGACGTTAAAAATACGGAAGAAATAGATCGAGGTCTGTATATCATACTTCCGCTTCGATATCAAGGGGATTTTCAGCAGATACCGTTTAGTGCGAAAAAAATGAATACAAACCAGAAAGATCAATCCGATGAAGAAAAGGATCGTTCAGGATTTGATTCCGATGATTTTCTGGAAATTCTATCCATAAAATGCCGTTCTGGCGAATTTGTCAAAAGGTGTATGCTGGAGGAGAAGGTTGCAATAGTACAGAAAAAATGGAAAGAAGCAGTAAAGATCTCCTTTTCGTATGATCTGACGCAATTGCAGATATTTTCTTTCAACAATGGAATTGCCTTTTTAATTGTGTATCTGGCATATAAAAATAAAGACGTCCAGGAAATTTATCAGTTAATCAATCCGGGATACATAGATGATAAAAAACAGGAAATTCAGGACAGCCTGTTAGCAATTTTAGAACAGGAAGTATTTGAATCATGGCATAAGGAATATGACGTTCAGTTAAAATGGTTCGGCCAAAGCGAAAAAACAAAAATCTACATGATGAAAGAAGCTTACCGACTGAATGTGGCGGCACTTCCGAAACGTTTTGAAGAACGGAAGATTGCGGAGAAAATTGCCTATAATGAACATCGGCTGATTGATGTAACGAAGGAGTTTTCCGATTTATCGGAGAAAGACGTTGGGTATGCATCTGGGGCAAGGGATGTAAATGACAGCCATTATGGATGGGCATGTGCAATTACATCACAGGAGATTGCCTATGCGTATGGTCCAAAACCGGGGAAAACAGTTCCAATTACAGCAGAAGCATTGCCAGAACGAGCAGAAGACGATCTGGCACTAACGATGATTGTAATGTATCAAAAATATACTTGTATGCTGTTGAATGAAAAAATCCATGAGAGATTTCAGGGGATTTCAGCTCAGAGTATTCGAGAACTGAAAAAAGAGGCATTGGAATTCATCGCATATGGAACGCTGGCACCATCCCAGGTGTCAAAATGGAATAATGTCTGTGAGACATATCGAGCGCTGCAGAAAGAAAATGGCGTGAATGAAGCACTGGATGAGATCAAAGAAAAAATTGAACTTTTAAACGAAGAACAGGATCACATCGACAGTAAGCGGGAATCACGTGTGAGTATGATAATCGCGGTATTTGGGTTCGTTTCTATTGTCGCGGCAGCGTTGCAGATATTAGATTACTTGAGTTCAGGGAGAGGGGTGATGATAGGGGGATTTGTTGGGACTGTGAGTGGTATTTTATGTGTTATTTTATTATTAGGATTTAAACGAAATGTAAAAAATAAGATATAGAGTGACAAAGGTGGTGAATAAATGCCAAAGAAACATGAAATAAAGATGGACGCAATTGTTGAAAAAACAATTGACTCAAAAATTCAGAAGATTATTAATGATTTTGAAAAGAAGGAAAATCAGAAAGAAAATAGCAAGAAAAAATAAAGAATATTAAAAAAATTAGTATATTGATGAAATAAAGAGTAGGGTTATCTAACTTTAATTTAGCATAAACTTTGAGAAGGTATTTTGCACTAATAGAAAAAGCTGCATTTATGCGGAGTTTATAGTTTTAAAAATACTTAATTGAGAAAGAGGATAAAAAGTATGAAATATTCATTAAAAAAGTTTGTTGAAATATGCAATAATTGTAATGGAAAAATATTAGATAAGACGGGAAAAAAAGATAGCGAAGCACAAGAACTTGCACAAGATATTATTAATATGCGTAAAGCAGAGAAGGAGAATAAAGAATACACGTTGACAAAGAAAGAACATTTAATAATATATGAATATTTAAAAAAATCATCTTCAAATGGAAAATATAAATTTTTACAAGATCCAGAAATTGTAGCAAATGTGGATATGTTTTGCCCGTATATTGATGAGAAAAAGGAAATATTAGATCAAAAATGGCATGTATTAATAGCTCTTTTGGCATATATTGATATTTGCACACACGGAAATTATGACGCAGAAGAGTATTCAGAACTTAAGAAATACGCATTAGGGGAAGTTTTAGGGGTAGAAATAAAGAGTAAAAGTATTTCATTAATATTTTCAGGAGGACCTAGAAATTATCCTAGTATATTAATGAATAAGTGGATTAATTTTGCAATAAGTAATACATAATGTATTATTAAAAGTGAAATTATTGAGAACATATATTTGGACTGCGCTGTTGCAAAATGAATTGTTATCAAAAAGATCCGCAACAAATATAACAATTTGCATAAAACAATTTTTCTCAATCTTTACTACGCAAACTGACAACTTTAGCTGAGTTATCCGCACCTACGGTCATTTCTTCCACAACACAAACGACATAATGTGGTGGGGCGATGTAGGAATGAAATTCCTGACATGCGTCCCGTTCGACGTTCGTTGGCTGCGGGAGGAAAGATTAGACAATCCATATGACGGATTTCTGTATGAGGCCACGGCAGAAGATAAAGTTCTTATCATGTTCAAACATAAATACAACCAGGAAAAATATGATCAATCCGGAGCGGATTTTTCATCCTGTTCCTACGAGTTTTTCTATTCCAATCATCCGTTTTTGCGGACAGGTTTATGGAGCGGAACCATGCGTCTACGCTATGCGTATGTTGTCGATTTGAAAAACAAAAGTTTCAAACTGGCATCCCAATGGAAACCCAAGGTACCGTCTTACGACACGAAAGAGAAGTACGAACGCACAGAGCTGAATGAAATTTATAACACGCTGCAAAAGGAACTGGATGGAATTGCGGATCAGGTACAGGCAGAATATCTTGAGATGCAGCGAAAAGCAGCCAGGGCAGCGTATGTGAGGGCATGTTTTGATCCAGTTAATGGAGATGAGAATAAAGAAGCGTTAAGAGAATATGACCGCGCCGAACAGGAATTTGTGAAATCTTTGTATACTTTGGCAGAAGCTGTCATGAAAAGAAAGGAATGCACCGTGATTTACGATTTTCTGTCGGAATCAGGCACGCTGACCAATAGCAGAATTTCTATGCTCGCATTTCTTGCTGCGATTGAAAAAACAAGAATCTGGTAATGGACAGAAACTCCCGAAAGAAGGACAATAGAAAAAAGAAAAGCAATTTGATGATGTTATGCATGCTGCCCGGAGAATGGGCAGCATGATTTTTTAAAATTCATAAGGCGTTACACAAACAACGCTTGCGAATGCTAGAATGGCCTCAACAAAGAAAAAAAGACCGAAAATGAAATAGGATCAAGGAAAAATCCAGCAACTGGATACTCAGATTAAGTGGAGGAATACAAACAATGGGCTTAAAGAACGATATAAAATTTAAAATTTTACAGGAGCTAATGCAAGAGACAAATATAGAAAGACCAATATCCATTTGGAAACTGCGCGATGCTGTTTATGGGGAAATTTCCGTCGAGGGAGACAAAAAGAAAAAGAACAAACGCGATAACCAGATCAGAACTGTAAAAAAAGATGTCTTTGAACTGGAAACGGAAGGCATCGTTACGATCGCCGAGATGGATGAGGATGGAAAGATAGATAATAAAAAGAATATTATCTATTATAATCATCCATTGAGCCAGGAAAAACTGCCTTTTCTGATTGAACATACTTTTACCATGACAGCAACGATAGAGGAAAAGCAGGAAATTATTCAGGATCTGATTACCTGTGCCGGAGCAGGAAATATTAAGAAATATCATTGCTATCTGGAAAGGTTTTCCCCGGAATATTTATTAGATGATGTGGGAAAAGCGAAGGTTTCAAAAGAACGGAAATATCCGAAAATACCGCAGATGGAAGGCGAAGAGGTCGTCCGCCGAGCAGAACCGTGCCACTATACAAATCTGCATGAGAATATGAGCAGAATCTTTGAAGCACTGAGCAATCAGACAGGACAGTTTTTTCGAAAAATCTCATTTAAACTCATACAGTATACGAAATCAGGGGAGCGTGCTTATGTCGATGGTGGAAAGGTCTATGTCATTTCACCTTATTTCATCAGCAGTTCAAATGGGAAACTGTGGCTGGTTGGAAACCATGAGCCGTATCAGGGTTTGTCCAATTATCCGATTGAACGCATGGACGAAATTCAGGTGCTTGAGCCGGGAGAGGGAAGATACCGTCCGATGTCTGAATTGGAAGACGAGAACAAGAAGCTGGATAAGTATCGTTATGTAGCAGAACACCAGGGTGGCAGCTATGGCAGTGTGGAACCCATCATTTTACGGGTGCGGAAAACGCCAAATGCTTATACGATCATGTATCATACGTTTGATGATGAGTTTTATTTCCTAAAGGGTGGAACAGAGGAATATGATCGGGTGCTGGTATATCGAACCGCGTATTTTATGGCAAACTGGGCGATGATGAATTCAAGGGATGTCATCGTGGAGACGCCGTCCGTACAGGAACTGATCCGAAATAAAATGAAAGAACTGGAAGGGCTTTATCAGACCAATGAATAAACCAGAAGTTCAATGAAAAATTCTGGAAAGTGTGTAAAAATAGGGAAATATAAAAATTTTTGCAGGGTGCGTAAGGAGGCGTTTGTTATGATGACAGAACAAGGTAAGGTTCATTATCTACTGGTGCGTGGCTATGAGGAATTTCATGATGAGGATGAGTGGCTTGGAATTTATTCCACTTGGGAAAATGCAATTGCTGCATATGAGAGAGAACATGCTGCGCTGGAAAGAGAAAAGGCGAGAGATCTGGAAACCTTTGGCGAACGGGCTATGCGTGAAGAAATCCAGATTCACAGCTTTGAGGAAACGACGGGGAGATGGCGATACCATCTCCAGTCAAAAGAAAATCTGCAGAAATGAAAAATGGAATTGTAGTATGAATTATTTTTTTGTTCCGCAAGAAGCGTTATACAAACAACGCCTATTGCGGATAGAATAAGCACATAACAAAAAAAGCTGTTTCAGATCCAAGGTCAGGGAGGAAAGATACATGTGTAAAAGACATAAACGTTTTGTGATATTTCTGGATGTTGACGGAGTGCTGAATACCACAACCACAGTCCAGAAAACCCCGGATGGATATACGGGGATTGATGATGCACGAGTGGAAGTCCTGGCAAAGACAATCGAAAAAATTGGAGGAGCAGATCTTGTTTTATCTTCCGACTGGAAAGAGATGAAACCGACAGATGATGATTATGTGTATCTCATTTCTAAACTTGCTTTGTGCGGGCTGTCGATCGATGGGCAGACACAGGATCAGATGTACAAAAGGGGAGAAGGGATTTTGAAATACCTGAAAGCACATCCGGAGATTGAAGAGTATGTAGTTCTGGATGACTGCAGATTTGACTTTCAAAAGGACCGAAAACTCTGGGAACATCTGCTGCTCACCAATGGAATCGAAAACGCACAATTTGCATCGGAAACCCCGGCGGTGGAGGCAATCGTGTTTAGGGATTATCTGAAGCTGTTTTGAAACAGGAGCACTCAAATGAGAAAGAGAATCAGCAGAATGATAGGAAATATATTGTAAAGTGACAAAAAAGTTTTTCTGCGCCAGATACTGAAGGAGGAGCAAAATGAAAAATCAAATTACAAAAGAAACCGTCTATCGTATCCCAGCTGATGTGAAGAGAGAAAGTGCTGTGACACTGCAGGAAAAGCATCTGCTTCAGAAATTCACCAATATTCTCCGCGAGGATGGGAAAAATTACTGGTTCAATGCGGAGAGATTTCTGCGGACAGCGGAAGAATACAACTTTACAGTTTCAAGCATGATGAGAGACATCGAATTATCAGAGTATGTGGAGGAAGAAGAGATTCCAAGTCTTAAGACGCTTCGCAGATTACTCAATTATTGTGAATATCCAGATGAGAAGCTTGTGGTCGGAATTCAGGCGATTAAACGGATTGGAAAAGCGCTGTACGGGAATCAAAATGCGTTCCTTGAAATTATCGATGAAGAGAGTCTTAGCTGCATGGCAGAGCAGTATCTGAAGATTCGGGAACAGTGAAAGTAAAATCCTGTGAAACAGAAAAGTGGACAAAAGAGTGTCCACATGCAGGAACGGTTCCATGATAAGATAAGGCATACCCGGAAAGTAAACCACAAGTTCAATGCAACCGCCGGGAAAAAGTGGAACAATAGGAGTACATCAGAACACCGGTGGATGCATCAGAATACCGAACAGATCAGGAGGAACAACTCGATATGACGTTGAACGAACTTTTCGCAATTCAGGAAGCAGACGTAACAGGAGAATTACTACTGAAAGCCGGCTGGAGTGAGATCGCAGAAGAACCGGCGGAGATATTCCGGCGGATGAAATCGTTGATTCGGACTTTTCGAGAAGGTTATACTTCGGCGGAGAAACGGGAAGCAGACTGGTTTTTGTCGCAGGTATCTGTTCGGGGATGGAATCGAAGAGACAGCACCTATGGGAAAAGTTTCGACAGACTGATCTTCCATTATGAACAGAATTCTTATACAGTGATCTGCAATATGACAGGTGCGGGAGCAAAATATGTGATTTATGCTACAGGAAAAGCGACTCCGTTGGAAAAATGTCATTCGAGAATGCAGATGGAGAAATTTCTGCGGAGCAGGTTGGTTCCTGACGGGGTGGAATCACATAAGAAATACAAAAGTTAAAGGAGAAATATGAGTGAGGTAGCTCAGCCATGGTAGAGCAGAGAAACCAAGCCGATCATGGGTGTGGTCGGTACAGCAAAAGATCTATTGTCGCTGGTTCGATTCCAGCCCTCACTCCTGAAACATGAAAACTCACAGCTAACGTACAAAAGAATGGAGACGAGATCACAAATGAACACAGGATCTGCAATCGAAACTGAAAGATTATTCCTTCTCCCAAGCCGGACGGACAGAGATTCCGAGGCATTTTTACAAATGCTGCGGGATGATGGCGACTTCTACATATTCTGCGGAGTCAGCCCATCCGAAAAACATGTGATGGGGTTTGCCAACTACTTTGAGAGAACCGATCATGAGCTTTGCACCTATTCCATTTTTCCCAAACAGCAGAAAGACAAGTTTATCGGCTACGTAGGCGTACATAGAGAAATGGAAGACGAATACGAAATTGAATTTTATATCGCCAGAGAATACCGAAGAATCGGCTACTGTGAAGAAGCCAGCCGAGAGCTGATTAATCAGCTCTTTGGTGATGGGGTTTCTGCAAACGGAAAGAATCTTTTCGTCGATAAGCTGTATGTGACAACCCAGACAGAAAATGAACCAACGATCAGCCTGCTGCGGAAGCTGGGATTCAGAGAAGTAGAGGACGGCCCGATCATGGTTGTGCTGGGTAACATTTTCGAAAAAGAAGATAATTTTTTCGCACACGAAGTAGTAAAACTGGTACTGACCAAGGAGGATTTTTCTTATGGCAATTAAATTTGAAGAATTGAGAAAATATATTGCACGCAATGTCCGCTTATCCATCTGTTTTGAGGATGGTTATTACCACGATTATCTGATGATGTCAGACATTCCGGAACAGAAATATGCTGGCTTTTACATCTATGGAGTCGGAATGGTGGATGTGGAATTTTCCAGAGATGTCTATATGGCTTTGCCGGAACCGGAAGGAGAATGTTGGTGCAGCAAAGATGATACACTGAATCCGGCGATCGAACTTATGATTTCGGAAGAACCGAGGGATATCAAACGGAGTGTGGAACAGAAGCTTTTGTTCCGGGATCTGAAACCGTATCTGCAGATCGGCAGACATTTTTCCATCGTAAATCGAAATGACTGGTCATCCGAATACTATGAATACAGAAGCAAGATACCGGAGAAATACGATGATATGTATGTGTACGGTATCGGAATGGAAGAGTGTCCGCATGCTGAAAAAACGTGGATGGATGTTCAGTATGAAACTATTCGCAGAAAGCAGATGGTGATTGTGCTTTCCAATCAGCCGAGAGAAGATCTCAGGTCACTGGTCACACAGCAGTGAAACACTTACTGTTTCGATGCGTAAGAATGTGATTCAAATGTGAGCAACCCTCCCTTTACGAAGCAAAATTTTAAATGAGAGCTGTGAATGTTCCAGTTCGCTGGGGCCGAGTGAACTGGGACGAGCTGGGAACAGAGTAGTCAAACATTTTTCATTCAACAAAAAAGAAAGAAGGCTAGACATATGGATAGAGATCATACTTTTGATTTACCGGATTTAACAGAAGATTTCTGGAAAACAGTTGTGTTTGCACAGAAGGAACATCCTTCTGGAATGGGAGGCCCGGGCTGTGTATGGCTGGTCAGCGAAGACGGCAAAGTATACTTTTTCGGTTTTGAAGAGACACCATTTTACAAATGCGGCGAGCTTTTTCCGATCTTTGAGACGACCGATGAAAGAATTGGCTGGCATTACAAATACAAAGCAGAAGATCACGGATGGAAATATCTGGAGAAAGAAAATGCACTGATCCGGGAAGATATTCTGGATGCTTACAGCAAAGCGGCTGCAGAGGAGAAACAGACAAATGAAAAGTTCTGGTATTTGTATGGACCCAAGCTGGCAGGACTGGCAATTGGTGTGGATCATCTGGAACGGTATGATTATATTGGAAGCGTTCTTTACATGGAAAAAATAGAACAGGAAATGGCGGAGCATCAGAAAACATGGGAAAAAGACAAGCTGACGGAGAACGAATTTGACTGGAAACCGATGCATATGAACAATATTCCGGACAATCCCGAGATGGGTGTTTACGCACTGCTGATGAGAAGGAATGACGAAAAAATCAAGGGTGTAAAATACTCAATTCTGTATCAGTACGAGGAAAGCAGTCCTATGCTGTTTGACAGTGATGCAGAGATAGAAGCGTATATTCTTTTCTGTGAGGATTACGATGATATCATCGGTCCGTGGGACTATCATTCCGTCAGTAGACAGGAATGTGCAGAGCTTTACGGAAAAGAAAATCATTTCCCACCAGAGCTGGCATATTATGACTGGATCACGTTTTCGGATGGTGATATTCACAATTTCGGCAGATTTCTCCGCACATTCCAGAGTCTGGAAGAAGCCAAAGAATACGCGATGTATTATGCCAACGTGAACAGCGGCGGAATCAACAGGAAAACAATTCTGAAACAGGAAGAGGAATCCAGAATGGAAGACCATGCAAACCGCATTGCGCATTACGAGGCATATCAGATGTATCGAAAGCATTATAAAGAAATTCTGGATGCCATCAGCGAAGAAAACTGTTTCCCGGATTCCTGCAGCGGAGGCGGTGCGTATTTGCGGGATGCAATTTTAAAGAAAGTACCGGAAATCACAGAAGAACAGCTTAGGATAATCTGGAGAGAACTTCCATTTGTGCTCGAGAAGAGAACGCAGGAATGGATTGAACGGGAAAAACAGTTCAGTAAAAATTATATCCGAAAGGCTGGAAAGCGGAAACACGGGGAAACGAAAAGAGCCACAGATTAGATCGGGAAATAAAGGAGAGGTGCAACATGGGAATTTTAGAATTTCTGGAATGTTTTGATCCACTGACGGAAATTTGTGTTGAAGATGCCACGGGAGTCGTATTTGAAGGCAGGGCAGAAGATTTTCCAGAAGAAAAGGATAAGGCCTATACCATTGTTCCGTCCCGCGCAAACAACAGAGATGGTGTGGTTAGGCTGTTTGTTTCGAAACAGGAATATCTGGAGAAAAAGTGCGGGGAAAATAGAATGTATGCACTGGATGCACTTTTGACTATTCTGTATTCTGTTATGGGAAAAAGTCTGAAGCAAAACAGGCATTTCTTACCATGGTGAAAAAAGCGGAAGACTATGATGAAATACTGCAGAAGTGGGAAAAAGCTTCTGAAGAAGAAAAAGAGCCGCTTGAACGGGAAAAACAGGAGAGATGGAAAGCTTTTCTGGGAGAAAAAGATCATCTTCTACGGGAAATGAAACAAATAGAACCGCTTTGGGATATTTCAGGCCGGTGGATTGGGTACAGCCAGGAGGATCTGGAGTATTTTGCGGGATATCTGGTAAGGCAGAAGAAACTTCTTCTGGAAAGAAAGCATACTCTGGAAGCGTAAAGCTGGGCACAATGTCATGAAGACGAACTTTGCCAGATCATGAAAGTCGAATACCCAAATGAGAGGATTGCAGCGTTGGCACTGGAAAAGCAGTATGGACTGGATGAACAGCAGGCCAGAATGATTTTCGATTTGAGATTTCGATTCATGTTTGGAACAGCCAGAGATCTGGTAGAACGAGACAATATGGTAATTGGACGTATGCTTGAAATTTTTCTGAAAGATGAGGAAGGGGCGGAAGGATGATCTTTTTATAGTCAGACAAGAACCTGTCCACATACGGAATACGGCTGGTGGTAAGATGACAGATAGAAAAAGATAATAAAATGTTCCGGTTTCAAAAAACAGTGAATCGGAACAATAGGAGTTCGTAGGGATGGAGGAAAGCAAATGCTGATTTACAAAGAACAATTACCAGAAGATACTATGGATATCCAGCTGCTGGAACTGCCGTTTTCAACAGTGGAAGCAGCAAGAAAAGCAGTTTTAAAAATAGACATGCAGTATGGCACTCCGTGTATGTGGTATCAGGCAGATGCGGAGGAACAATGCTTGATCAGCGGGGAAAAAAACTCATTTTTGGTAATGGCAATCGGAACAGGGCATGACTGGGGGCATGATCTGTCACGTGATGGTTATATTGGAACGGCATTATTGTATGACGGTGCACTGGTATTGCATTATTTTCTGCTGGAAAAGCCGAACACGGAAAAGACAGAGACTGAAAAACAGGAAACGAAACGGTAAGAAAATACTTGCCGATAAGATACTCAAGGGATGCAAAAATACCAGACAGGACCAGGGAGGTATCAGCGAATGATTCTTTACAAATACACAGCAGACTGTTCAAAACTGAATCTGGAACAGGAAGATTCAACGAAAGAAGGACATGAGAGCCTCTATTCCAGACGAAGTGACATTACAGAATGGAACAGTAAATTTTACACAGCCTACCGTACAGAAAAGAAGTTTTTCATTATGATCAGTGACATTCGGAAGGATAAGATGACGATTGTAGCGGCGCTTGAAATGGAAGTGGTTCCCCGGGAATGTGTAGATTGTATTCAGAAGATACTGCCGGAAATTGAGCTGCTCGCGTGTGAGGAGATCACAAATGATGCGTTTTGTAAAGAACTGGTCCGGGCAGAACGGAATAACTGGACGGAGTGTTACAGCGGGTCGCTGAAGGAAAAATTAAAACTTGCGATAGAACCAGAACATCACAGCTTTTTTGAACCTGTTGCGTATCAGGTAAGTGAACGGATTTATACCGCTCAAAACATGACCAGACAAAAGCAGGCGGAGCAGATGCAGGAGATTATGGCATCGAAAAGCTTCTATGACGAAATGGAGCGGATTTACGCCCCGGAAAATGAAAAACGTTTTGTTGGGCATCCTGTTCATTATCTGATTACAGCCGGTGACAAAACGGCTGCGGATGATATGATAGAGCTTCTGATTCCGGCACTGATGGAGAATCAGCGATTGCTGAGCGGCAGAGTTTACGATGTGCAGAAGATGACATACAAGGCAGAACGAGAAGATAATTTTGACAATATTTTCTCCGGCGCCAGAGGCGGAACGGTGATTCTGAACCTGGAAGGCGAAAAGAGTACCGGAATGTACGCCACCGGCAATTATGATCTGGCGAAGACACTTGGGAAGAAACTGAATGAGTATGGAAATTATACATTATTTATCTTTGTGGACATTTCAGGAAGCCGCAGTGTATCCGATGAGACGATGGCGGAAATCCTTTCCAACGCGGATCTGATTCAGATTCAGGAAGGTCAGGGGGATCTGGAACGGGCGACTGGCTATTTGAAACGTCTGGCAGATCGGACGGAGTATCATGATTACACAATAGAAGAGCTGACGCGGTATCTTCCGAAAGAGAAAAACCTGTATTCTGTTTCTGATATTTTTAACGCATACAACCGCTGGTATGGCCGCGGATTAAAAACCCATATCTACAAGGCATATAAGGAAAAAGATCTGGTTAAAATTGAGCTGAAAAAGAAGACGGATAAACCTTACGTGGAACTGCAGAAAATGGTAGGCCTGTCGGAGGTAAAGAAAGTGACCGATGAGATTCTGGCGGCGGCAAAAATGCAGAAAATGCGGAAAAAGATGGGTCTTTCCGAGACAAGTCCGTCCATGCACATGCTGTTTTCCGGCAATCCCGGAACAGCAAAGACAACCGTGGCGCGTCTGCTATCCCAGGTCTTGAAGGAAGAGGAAGTGCTGAAATATGGCCACATTGTCGAGTGCGGCAGGCAGGATCTGGTCGGAAAGTACGTCGGCTGGACAGCACAGATTGTTGAGAGTAAATTTCAGGCGGCGCGTGGCGGCATTCTGTTTATCGATGAGGCGTATTCTCTTGTAGAAGACAACCGCACGTATGGCGCCGAGGCAATCAATACCATTGTGCAGGAGATGGAGAATTACCGGGATGAGGTCATTGTCATTTTTGCAGGATATCCGGAAAAGATGAAGGAGTTTCTGGAGCAGAATGAAGGTCTTGCAAGCCGCATTGCCTTTCACCTGAATTTCCCGGATTACTCACCGGAAGAACTGACGCAGATTCTGGATCTGATGCTGGAAAAATCGGAATACCGGATGGACGAAAGAACAAGGGGAAAATGCTTTTCCATCTGCGCCGATGCATGCCGGGAAGAAAATTACGGCAATGGACGGTTTGTCAGAAACCTGCTGGATCACGCTATCATGCGCCAGGCAGACCGCCTCATTCGGGAACATCAGAATGGTACGTTGGGAAAAGAGGAGGCCTGTCTTCTGACGGCGGACGATTTCGAGATGATCGGCCTGAAAAAGAAACCGCAGAGCCGGCAGATCGGATTTTGTGCCGAGTGAACAGCATAAAAATTAAACCAGCGGTTAAGTGCAGAAAACGAAAGCATGTGATACAGTATATACATAACAAAACACGGACATTCACAAAAAGGCCAGAAAGGGGGATAAGCACATGAAGTTAAGCGAGCTGTTGAACCTGCTGAAAACAGCAGAAACTGTGGAAGAGATGGATGTGAGACGAGAAGAAATCGCAGCGCTGATTCCGGCCGTACGAACCATGTTTGGCTATGATCAGAAGAACAGTGCACATCAGTATGACTTATGGATGCATTCCCTCCATGTGGTCTGCAATCTTCCGCGGAGGATGGAAAATGATATGGTCTATCTGGCGGCGCTGCTGCACGATATCGGAAAGCCAGAAGCGCAGTGCAGGGGAAAACGCGAGGGAGATCAGGACATGCATTACTACGGTCATCCCGAAAAAAGCATGGAAATCGTGCGCGACATCGTGATCCTGGAGCTGGACCGGCAGGGGTATGTGATTCCGTGTTTTGATGTACAGGAACTCCTTTATTACGTGCAATACCACGATGATCATGTCAGTGTAAAATTAAAGCACGTTAGGCGCCATACCAAAATGGTCAGCTTTGCGATGTTTCAACACCTGATGTTGCTGCAGGAAGCGGATGCCAAAGCACATATCCAGATCCCTGTTATCGCCGAACGGGCAGAAATCTGCGGACGGCTTGCCGGGGAGGAAGGCAGACTTCTCTATCAGAGAATTCTGGATGGGGAGTAGGCTGATGAGCCGAAGCTGTAAAAAAACGCCCGTCAGCAAAGGCCGATGCAAAAATTCCCGTTGGGCAAAGCGCGCGGCAAATAAGAGGGTTCGACGGGCGAAAACACTGTGGGGAAAATCAAAAGCATTTCGAAAAATTTCTGAGACATGGGATATCTGCGACTGGAAATTTTACGGTGAGAGACCCTGAAATCCGAATCGGGAAGAAAAAAATCACTGGGAAAAATGCTATTACAGAAAATGATCTGGAAAAGATGCATGAAACCATGGATGAATTATGAACCAAGATCCCGAAAGGAAATCCTGAGCTGGGGACAGAAGACAGAAACACTAAAATAACAGAATAAGGCGGTAGTTTAACGGGCAAAACCTGTGCAGAAAAAAATGTTTCATGTTTGTGGAACACACAGCAACTTTTTGAGGAGAATAGGGAGGCACAGAATGCAGGTTCAAGTCCTGCCCGCCTTACGCGAGTGAGGTAGCTTAAAAGAAAGAGCGCGAAAAAACGGTCATGTGCGTGACCGTAACGGCAAACTTTTTTCCAGTGGTAATGGCGAAGATGCCGGTTCAAATCCGGCCCTCACTCAGAAAAAAACAGAAGAGCAAACGAGAAAGAATGGAGTCCATAGATCCAGAAAAGGATGTCTGGAGAAAACAGTGGAACGAAGGAAAGGAGCGGCAGCGATGGATTTTGCAGAATGGATACGGGAGCAGGCGACAAAAACTTATACAGAAAATGGAGCAGCAGCACGGAACACAACCGGCGATGCGCGGCTGGATCTGTTTGCGACAATTGGATCCCTGCGCAGAGCGGATCCGGAAAGAATTGAGCTTCTGTTTGCGGAAGCATATCAGGCAGACCCGCTGTTCGCATTGAAAATCCTGTTTTATGCGCGTGATATCCGGGAAGGTCTCGGCGAGAGACGTGTCTTTCGGATTCTACTACAGTATCTTGCCGAGTACCATCCGCAGGCAGTTATTGCCAACCTTGACCTGATTGGTGTTTTCGGCCGTTTTGACGACTGGTACTGCCTGATCGGAACTGGCGTTGAGGACGAGATGTGGAGTGCCATGAAGCAGCAGCTGGAAGCAGATCTGAAAAACTTTCAGGAGGGAAAAAGCGTTTCCCTGCTTGCTAAATGGATCAAAACGGCAGACTCTAAAAATACGGAGACGAGAAAACTCGGCATTCTGACGGCGCAGAAACTCGGTTATCCGGTTTACAACTTCAAAAGAATCGTCCGTTCTCTGCGGAAATATATCGGTGTGCTGGAAGTGAAAATATCAGAAGGAAAGTGGGAGGAGATCGTTTACCCGGAGGTCTCCGGAAGAGCCATGATGATTTACAGGAACGCATTTCGAAAACATGATGAAAAGCGTTTTAACCAGTATCTGGCGAAGGCACTGGATGGAAAAGAAAAGATTCATGCGGAGACGCTGTACCCGTACGATCTCGTGGAAAAAGTTCTGTATGGACGTCAATGGAATCAGGTATTGGAGGCGCAGTGGAGGCAGCTGCCGGATTATGTGGCGCAGGAAACGAATGCAATTGTCATTGCAGATGTTTCCGGTTCCATGAGTGGAAGACCCTTGGCGACATCCATTGGTCTTGCTATTTACTTTGCAGAGCGGAACCGGGGCGCTTACCACAATCTTTTCATGACATTCAGCCAGAAGCCGGAATTTGTTTCTCTGAGAGGGGAAACCCTGCTGCAGAAAATCAAATACGTCGAGCGTACGGAATGGGGGATGAATACTAATCTTCAGGCTGCATTTGAGCGGGTTCTGGAAACAGCACTGGATCACGATGTACTGCCGGAAGAAATGCCGAAAGCGCTGATCGTTGTGTCTGATATGGAGATCGACAGATGCGGAGACCGCAATTGGATGTTTTATGATCATATGAAAGAAAAGTACGAGTATTGCGGCTACCAATTGCCGAATATTATTTTCTGGAATGTAGACAGCCGAAACGATATTTTCCATGCCGACAGTCGGAGAAAAGGTGTCCAGCTATACAGCGGCCAGTCGGTTACGACATTCCAGAATCTCCTGAACAATATTGACAGCACACCGGTCAAATCGATGGAAAAAGTGATTGAGAGCGAGCGGTACGCATGCGTCAGAACTGGAAATGCGGCATGAAAATGTTAAAGTTAGCAGTATGGATAGAAAGCTTTCAAAAGATGTAAAGCTGATATTGGAAAATAGAATGTAGAAGAATAAAGGAAAAGAGGACACTATGGCATCAAGCATGATTCACTTGGCAATTGTACAGGAGATGAGAAAGAAAGTCTCGTTTCGAGATATCAACCGCCTGTTCCTTGGGGTGATTCTGCCGGATGGGGCGGTGGCGGGAAATAGCCATTTAAAGAAGAAAATCTGCGAAAATACCAGATACACATACGATCTCGAATGTTTCCGCGACAGATACGGGAAATACATGGAGAAGGATGATTTATATCTCGGCTATTATCTTCATCTGATCCAGGATATGCTATATCGGAGATTTATGTATGGGGAGCATGGCTGGAATTCGAGCGTTCCTGGAAATGTAGAAAAACTGCATCGTGACTACGAGATATTAAATGAATATGTTTCGAAAAAATATGGCCTTTTCCAGGAAATGATCCAGGAGCTGGATCTTACAGAAGAGCCATTGGCACAGCTTGCTGAATTCGATGTGAAAGGTCTTATAAAAGAAGTCCGCGGGGAATTCGTCCAGAGAAAAGAAGAGAAATTGTCCATCCTTACCAGACAAATGGCCAACGAGTACATCGTACGCGCGACGGAATTCTGCGTGGAAGAGCTAAAGGCACTGTCCAAAGGGAAATCAGGTCTGGACAGTACTGTGTGGAGCTGGGAAAAACCAGAAAACATATCACATGAAAAATTAAACCAGAAGTTAAATGCAAAAATCGAAAATATGTAATATAGTATATACAGAACAAAGCACGGACATTCACAAAAAGAGAGACGTGCAGAAAGCAGGAATGCAGCAGACACATTTATGAGTGCAGACCGCAGGCATACAATGTGGGATGCATGAAGCCATGGATGAATTATGAACCAAGGTCTCTGAAGGAAATCCTGAGCTTTAGAGAGAAGGCCGAGGCAGGAAAATAGCATCTCCACCGATGATAGAAAGCAAGTTAGAGTGGAACAGCATTTGATACACATCAGTATCCATAAAAAATGTGGCTGAAAATAAGGCGGTAGTTTAACCGAATCAAGTAAGTCCCCTGCTTCAATTGCGAAAAGCAATAAGCAGTGGGTGGGGACTTGCTTGTATCAGGAGTGGTATAAGCCACTCCTGATAAGCTGCGAAGCAGCTATTCGGTTATGAGCAAGTAGCGAAGCGGATTGCGAATATCCGCTTTGACCGGGCAAAACCTGTGCAGAAAAATGTTTCATGTTTGTGGAACGTACAGCAAATTTTTCGTAGAGGATAAGGCACAGAATGCAGGTTCAAGTCCTGCCCGCCTTATGCGATTGAGATAGCTCAAAAGAAAGGAGCGGCAGCGATGGAACAGATCATCGAAAGCGAGCGGTATGCGTGTGTCAGAACAGGGGATGTGGAAGAAAAGATGTAAAGTTGTGATTGGAAAACAGGATGTAGGAGAATAAAAGAAAAACGGACGCTGCGTTTCAAAGATGAAGCAGTGTCCGTTTTTTACTATATGTAAGATACCGGGGTCAAAAGGTCAAAAAGCCCTTTGCCCCCAACATCTATTTAAGAAAAGTTGACAGTTGAAAAATTATGCAAAATACTCTCCAGCCAGCCTCTTAAACGCCGGCAGTGCCCGCTCGATCTGCGCAGTAGTAACGCAGTACGCGATCCGTACGAATCCCGGTGCACCGAAGTCATCGCCGGGTACAAGAAGAAGTTCGTGTTTTTTCGCTTTCTCGCAGAATGCATACGCGTCCGGTTCCGGAGTTTTCATGAAGAGATAGAAAGCGCCGTCCGGGTGAACGCAGGTGAAGCCGTAGGCGGTTAATGAATCATACAGCAGATCGCGGTTTTTCTTGTAGACCGAAAGATCAGAAACCTGTCCTGCGCATTTGGCGATGACGTGTTGGATCAGGCTTGGTGCGCAGACGAAGCCGAGGGCGCGTCCGGCACCGCAGACGGCTGCGTAGATGGTTCTTGCATCATCGACCTCATCCGGAACGAGAACGTAGCCGATACGCTCGCCCGGCAGGGAGAGGGATTTGCTGTAGGAGTAGCAGACCAGCGTGTTTTTGTAATATTTTGTCAGATACGGAACTTCCACGTCTCCGTAGACAAGCTCGCGGTACGGTTCATCAACGATCAGATAAATCGGATGACCGTATTCGGCAGATTTTGTTTCCAGAAAAGCAGCGAGCTTCTGAATGTTTTCTTCGGTGTAGACAACGCCGGACGGATTGTTCGGGGAATTGACGAAAACACCTTTGGTGTGCGCTGTGACAGTGGCCGAGAGGCGGTCAAAGTCGATCTGGAACGTGGAAGAATCAGCCGGCGTTTCGATCATGGCTGCGCCTGCAGATTCGATGAAAACACGGTATTCCGGAAAGTACGGGGTAAATACGATATACTCGTCGCCCGGAACGGTTAAAGCGCCAAGGACGATGCGGAGCGAAGCGGCTGCACCGCAGGTCATATAGAAGTTGTCGGCATGGAACGCGGTACCAAAGCGTTTGTTCAGGTCGGCTGCAACGGCGGCGCGGGTATCGGCATCGCCCTGCGCGGAGGTGTAGCCGAAGAGATAGTAATCGTCTTTGGAATCGAGCAGCTCCTTGATGGTCTCATGAACGGAGGCCGGAGCCGGCACGTTTGGGTTTCCGATACTGAAATCAAAGACGTTTTCTGATCCGATCTCGGCAGCGCGTTTTTTACTGTATTCGAAAATTTCGCGGATTACCGATTTTTTTGTGCCGAGAGTTACCATTTTTTCTGAAATCATGTGTCAATCCTCCTGAAGTAAATTGTTTGCCGCTGTTTTAAATGAACTGTAAATATTATTCTTTTTTCTGCTTTTTCCTTATTTTAGCAGACAAAGACTGAATTGTAAATGCAGCATTTTCGGTCTCATGCTCCCGCAGGCTGAAAAGATGGCGGAAGCACACCACGAGTGATACCAGCAGACTGCCGAGCCGCACGGACGGAAGAAAGCGGGAAATTTGTGCGGCAACGGCAAACCCGGAGAACGAAACGATCGAGCGCAGACTGTGTGGCTGGATAATGAGAATCAACGAAAACGTCAGATAAAACGCCGCCAGAAGAAGCGCCGGCCGCAGATCCGGCAGGAGGCCGAGCAGCACGCCGAACGAGACAGAGATCGCCTTTCCGCCTTTCGCAGGCTGCAGAAACGGCCATGCGTGTCCGGCCACCGGGGCAAGCAGAATCAGGGCGAAAATCCAGGAACCCATCGAAACAGCGGAACTGTGCGCCGCCAGAAACACCGGCAGAAATCCCTTCCCGATATCGCACAGGACGCAGAGCAGTCCAATCCGCGGTCCGGCCACTGAAAAGGCGTTGAAGGCACCGGGATTCTGATCTTCATTCGCAGTTCGGACATCCACGTGGCAGAAGTATTTTGGAATCAGGTACGAATACAGTACGCTGCCCGAGAGGTACCCGAAGAAACTATAAAACAGATAAGCAGTAAGCATCATAAGCAGTTACTCCGAAACTAATTTTTCCAAAAGGTGTGTAATTGACGTTCCCGCCTGCGGATGGCTGTTTTTTCGCTGGGCATCGCGCATCGCAATCTGACGTGCACCATCGTGGGCAAGCGAAATACCGGCCTCTGCCAGCTCTTTCTGATGTGCGCCGGTCACGGACATTCCGCGTGAGACAAAAAAAGCACGGTTTTTTGTTTCGCAACCCGGAATCGGATCAGTGTGGACGAGCGGAACGCGCCGCACAGCGGCCTCGGTACTGCTTAAGCCCCCGGGCTTTGTAAACAGCACATCGGCAGCGGCCATATATTCCGCAACGTGGCGTGTAAAACCGATGATATGTACATTTGGGTTCTTATGGAACTGCAGCCGGAGCGAACGCATCCGTTTTTTATTATTTCCGCAGATGATCACAGCCTGTTCGCCGTTTTCCAGCCGGGAAACGAGTTCATGTGCGAGCAGATGCACTTTGCCGAATCCCATACTGCCGCTCATGACGAGAAACAGCGGAGCATTCTCGGGAAGACCGAGATGGCGGCGCACATCCTCTTTGGATGCAGGGCGCGCAAATGCGGGCCGCACCGGAATACCGAGAGGAAGCAGTTTTTCTTCCGGGATACCGCAGGATGCAAACTCCGGGATCAGATCCTTGTGCGGAACCACATAGTAATCGCAGTTCGTCTCTTCCCAGAACGGAATGCATGCGTAATCGGTGGCAACGGCAACGCAGGGAATCGTCAGCCGTCCTTTCTGTTTCATCCAGGTCAGTGTTTCCGCCGGATAAAGATGTGTGGTGACAACGGCATTAAAATGGTTTTGATCAATATAATCTGCAAGCGCATTTCCAAGCCGCGCATTTGCATAGTAAACGGGGGATTTCCAGGGAAATTTCCGTACCAGCTCACCAAGCTGATAGAGTGCGCCGAAGCCGGCCGGAAAAACGGAGACGAGCTTCACATAAGCTCCGCCGACCAGGGCGGAGGTATGCTTTCGCCCGAGGCTCATCAGATCCAGAACCTCGGCTTCGTGGTGATAAAAATTCAGACTTTCTTTTAATGCAGAGGCCGCAGCATTGTGGCCACCGCCAGTATTGCAGGATAAAATCAGTACCTTCATAAGAAAACTCCATTCTTTTGTTGTATCCCGAAGAGAACCTGAAAAAGGGGATGCCGATGTTTTGTTTTCAGACACGCTTTAGTATAGAACGCTGTTATTTTTCGGACAATCCACAAAATGAGAAAAGTGTCTGATATAACAGAAAAGCGACAGGCAGCAGAAACACCGGGGAGACGCAGACGGAGCATCCACCTACGGATCAAGATATTGAGAGAAAGGAAAGAAACGACGGATGCCTGAAAAATTGGCAAAATAGAATAAAATCGAAAGAAAAAGAAACGAAAAACAGGATAAAATGCTGAAAAATCCATTGACATCCACTCCAAAACTTCGTATCATAAAGACAGAATGGGGCGCGTTCGGAAAGCGATCTGCGCACCGGAAAATACAGGAGGTAAGCTTAAAATGGGTAAATGGCAGAGAAGTCTTTACCAGCCGGTTCTGCCGCTGGGAAAAGACGGAAAAAGGGTAACAGGAAGCGCTGAACATATCGCACTTTCCAGAAAAGCAGCAGGCGAGGGTATGGTTCTGGTAAAAAACGAGAACGACACACTGCCGCTCGCAAAAGGCACAAAGGTAGCCTTATTCGGAAAAGGAACGATTGATTACGTAAAAGGCGGCGGCGGAAGCGGTGACGTTACGGTCGAGTACATCCGCAACTTCTACGAAGGCATGAAGATCAAAGAAGCTAAAGGGGAGGTTTCTCTGTTCCATGAGCTGCCGGAATTCTATGAGAAAAATGTAAAAGAACAGTATGCTGCAGGCGCTGTACCAGGCATGACAAGAGAGCCGGAAGTATCGGACGAGCTGGTAACAAAAGCGAAAGCATATACCGATACCGCAATCATCACCATCTGCCGTTTCTCCGGCGAGGGCTGGGACCGCAAATGCCAGATCAACGATGAAGGCTATGAGCTGTTTGAGGATGAGAAAAAACAGATCGAGCTGAGCGCCAGCATCTTCGAAAACGGCGACTTCTGCCTGACAAACGGCGAAGCAGCCATGGTAGAAAAAGTAAAAGCAAACTTTAAAAATGTCATCGTTGTCATGAACGTCGGCGGTATGGTTGATACCAGCTGGTTCAAAGACTGCAAAGAGATTCCGGCGGTGCTGATGGCATGGCAGGGCGGCATGGAAGGCGGCCTCGCGGCAGCGGACGTTGTAACAGGCGACGTCAACCCATCCGGTAAACTGGTTGATACCTACGCAGCAACCCTTGAGGATTATCCATCCACCGAGAACTTCCATAAATCCGTTTATTACGTGGATTACAACGAGGATATCTACGTTGGCTACCGTTATTTCGAGACGATTCCTGGCGCAGCGGAGAAGGTCAATTATCCGTTCGGCTTCGGCCTTTCCTACACCAGCTTTGAGACAGAAGTTCTGGGTGCAGAAGAGAAGGATGGAAAGATTGTTGTAAAAGCATCTGTTACCAACACTGGAAAACGTGCCGGAAAAGAAGTTGTACAGCTCTACTATGGCGCACCGCAGGGCAAGCTTGGCAAACCGGCCAAAGAGCTCGGCGCTTACCGGAAAACAAGACTGCTGCAGCCAGGCGAGACACAGAGAGTCGTTCTTTCCTTTACAGTGGAAGAAATGGCATCTTTTGATGACCTTGGAAAGGTTGCAAAATCTGCCTATGTTCTTGAGGCAGGAAGCTACGTCTTCTACGTTGGAAACAATGTAAGAGATGCGAAGAAACTGGACTTCACCTACGATCTGGCAGAGGCAAAAGTGACTGCACAGTACACCAGCCTTGCCGCTCCGCATAAGCTGGAAAAACGTCTCCTTGCGGATGGAACCTACGAAGCGCTTCCGACCGATAACGGCCCTGTTGAGGAAGAAGGACTGGAGCGTCAGGATAAGCTGACTCTGGAAGGATTCCTCCCTGCAGTCAAAGCACAGGAGAGAAAGAGCTTTGGCGAGCTTATGGAGGCAGCAAAGACGAATCCGAACCTGATGAATGTGGTCGAAGGAAAAGAAACGCTCGACGAGTTTGTAGATAAGCTTCCGACAGAAGCACTCATTCATCTGCTCGGCGGTCAGCCGAACACAGGAGTTGCCAACACGTTTGGCATGGGAAATCTGCCTGAGTACGGCATCCCGAATATCATGACCGCAGACGGACCGGCAGGCCTTCGCATTCAGCCGCAGTGTGGCGTCAACACGACCGCATGGCCGTGTGCAACATTGCTTGCCTGCACCTGGGATCCGGAGCTGATCGAAGAGATCGGTAAAGCCGGCGGAGAGGAAGTCAAAGAAAACAATATCGGCATCTGGCTGACCCCGGCTGTCAACATTCACAGAAGCCCGCTCTGCGGAAGAAACTTCGAGTATTATTCCGAGGATCCGCTTGTGGCCGGAAAATCCGGTGCGGCAATGGTACGCGGTATGCAGTCCGAGCATATCGGGGCAAGTGTGAAACACTTCTGCTGCAACAACAAAGAAACAAACCGAAAAGACAGCGATTCCCGCGTTTCCGAGCGTGCGCTGCGTGAGATTTACCTGAAAGCCTTCGAGATCATCGTAAAAGAGGCAGATCCATACACAATCATGTCGTCCTACAACCTGATCAACGGCGTTCAGGCATCTGAGAACAAGGATCTTTTGACCGGTATTCTGCGCGGTGAGTGGGACTTTAAGGGAATGGTAACGACCGACTGGTGGACACACGGCGAGCATTACCGCGAGACAAAAGCCGGAAATGATATCAAGATGGCAAACGGATACGAGGAGCGCGTACAGGAGGCATTTGAGAAGGGATACATCACCCGCGACGAAATCGCTCTTTGTGCAAAACGAATCCTGACCATGATTCTTCGCATGGACTGATGTGGATGCATGTGAATAAATAAAGAAAAGTGTGGATAACACATAAAAAAATCGTATGCTGTTGTGGAAAAAGCAACAGCATACGATTTTTTACTTTCCGGACAGGATTCTTTCCTGTTTGCACGGCAATGATCTGTAGCAAGACTCTGGCGACCGCAGCGCAGTAAAAACGAGCGGAAACTACAGGAAAAAAACTGTTTTCAGGCAGTAGCCTTCTGTAGCTCTGCCATAATCTTAAATTCCCGCACGACCATAACGATGCTGACTGATGCGGCTGCAAGGTCTGCAATCGGTGCAGTGTACATCACGCCGTCAATGCCGAAGAGATACGGAAAAATCAGCAGCAGCGGAAGCAGGAAAATAATCTGTCTCGTCAGCGAAAGAAAAATGCCCTTCTTCGGCGCTCCGATGGAGGTAAAGAAGTTTGAGCTGACCGGCTGGATACCGTTCAGGAATGTGAAAAACAGGAAAATGCGGAAGTACCGCTCTGCAAAATGCAGGTACTCTTCTGAACCGGAACCAAAAATGCCGATAATCTGGCGCGGAAAGAGCTGGAAGCAGAGGAAGGCGACGATGGAAATGGCAGTCGCCGCAAAAACTGCTTTTTTATAGGCGTCCTTCACGCGGTCATATTTCTGCGCACCGAAGTTGAAGCTGACAATCGGCTGAAGTCCCTGGGAAATGCCGATGACAAAGGAGAAGAACAGCATATTCACCTTTGAAATAATGCCGGCGCATGCAAGCGGAATGTCGCTTCCATAGACGGAATTGGAGCCGTAGTAGGTCAGTGTGTTGTTCATAACGATCTGAACAACCATCATTGCCACCTGATTGAATGCCGGAGTTGCACCAAGCGCAGCGATCCGTGCCCAGCAGGCTATTTTCGGCTTCAGATCGGAAAGAGAAAGCGGCAGCGTTTTAAAACCGCGCAGATAGAAGACAACGAGCGCGAACGATAAAATCTGTCCGGTGATTGTGGCGAGCGCTGCACCTGCCATGCCCATGTGGAAAACGAAGATGAACAGCGGGTCGAGAATCGTGTTGACGATTGCGCCGACCAGGTTACACAGCATAGAAAATTTCGGGCTGCCATCCGCGCGGATCAGGTTTGAGCCGCCGATTGTGACGATCAGAAACGGGAATCCGATGGAGGTAATTCTGGTGTAAGTACAGGCATAATCAATGACATCCGGCGTTGCACCAAAGAGAAGCATCATCGGGCGCAGAAAAAGCTGAACGGCAACGCAGAGGATCACACCGAGGATTGCCAGCATGGAGATGGCACTTCCAACATAAGATTTCGCGTGCTCCGGCTCTCGTCTGCCCATGCAGAGATTGAAGTTTGCAGCACCGCCGATGCCGCAGAGCAGACCGATGGATGTGCAGACCATGCTGAGTGGGAACGCTACGTTGGTCGCTGCGTTTCCGAGCACGCCGATGCTGTGACCGATAAAGAGCTGGTCTACCATGTTATAGAGGGCGCTGACGAGCATCGCGATGACGCTCGGAACCGCAAAACGCCGCAAAAGAGTGCTGACCGGTTCCGAGCCGAGAGGATTTTCGGAAGATTTCATAGAGGGTATCTCCTTTCAAATGAGGTAAAAGTTCATCGTTTGTATCGGGTGAACATTCCCGGAAAAACTCCGAGACTATATAGTATACCATAGAAAGAAAACAGAAAACAAGAGGGTGACCGCTATTTTCAGGAAGTGTAACAGAATCGTAGCAGAACTCTCTGCATTTTTAAAAAAGGGATTGACAAAAATGAAATATTAACCTATATTGAAACGAGGTTAACAATTCAAAAGCAGAAAGAATTGGATACAAGAACCTGCGAGGAGGACTTACATTCATGAAAAAATCAAAACTTACAACAAAACAGATTGTACTGACCGGCATGATGACGGCAGTGCTTGCGGTACTGTCCATTGTGACGATTCCGCTTCCGACCGGCGTTCCGGTGACGCTGCAGACCTTTGCAATGGCATTTTGCGGCTACGTGCTTGGCTGGAAATTGGGAGGTGCATCGTCCGCTCTTTATCTGATCCTAGGCGCGATCGGCGTTCCGGTTTATGCCGGCATGAGCGGTGGCTTCGGCGCTCTTCTCGGACCGGCCGGCGGCTTTATTTTCGGATTTATTCCGATGGCAATGCTCTGCGGTGCCGGAATTAAAAAAGGCTTCCCGGGCAAACCATTCGTTCTTGGAATCGCAGGTCTTGCGGTATGTCACGCATTCGGTGTGGTACAGTTTTCTATTGTAACAGGAAACACGATCCCGGCTTCCTTCCTGGCAGTTTCCGTTCCGTACATCGTAAAAGATGTGATTTCCGTTGTAGTAGCTGAAATTCTCGGTGTAGCCGTTCGAAAAGCACTGTCAGCAGCTCATGTAATGAACTACGGAACCGCAGCATAATCACAGAGCGTTTCTGAAAAACCAAAAGATAAAAACAAGAGACAGGCATCCTGACAATCTGCCAGGTGTCTGTCTTTTTCTGTTTTGTCAGGCGGATATTCGCAATCCGCTTCGCTACTTGCCTGATTCGGTTAAAGTATTCCGCAGCAGCAGCGGTTATTTGAAAAAACGTGCAAAATGCATTTCATACAATTTCACAATTTTAATGAATTCCTAAGAAAGAGGCAAGAAGGCGTTAAGGGAGATATGGTAAGATAGAAAGCAGGAAAGAACAACAAAGGGGTTTGAAACCATGAGAAAAAGAACACGAAAACACCGGGGAACAGCGGGGAAAATGGTTGGAGGTTTTCTGGCATTTTTCTGCCTGATCCTGCTGACGGCCGGAATGTTCTGGGCAATCCAGGGATATGTTTCCTATCAGAAGGCAGTGAAGGAAAAGCCGCTCGCGCAGGCAGTAGAGGAAGCCAGAAGCGGAGCACAGTGGGCTTCTCTTGAACAGGTGCCGGATCTGTACAAAAAAGCGGTGCTTGCTGTTGAGGATCACCGGTATTACACACATCACGGGATAGACTGGATCAGCATGGCGCGGGCCGTTGTACATGATATCCGCGTGATGAAACTGGAGCAGGGAGGCAGTACCATCACACAGCAGCTGGTAAAAAACATGTATTACGATCAGAATAAGACACTTGCCAGGAAAGCGGCAGAGGCGTGGACGGCACTCTATGTGGAACGGCAGCTCTCGAAAGAAGAAATTCTGGAATTGTACATCAATACCATCTATTTTGGGGATGGCTACTATGGACTGAAAGAAGCATCGCTTGGCTACTTCGGGAAAGAACCGCAGGAGCTGACCGACAGCGAAGCCGTTCTCCTCGCCGGAATCCCGAATGCACCGTCCGCCTACGCGCCGTCGCGCCACGCGGATCTGGCGCTGCAGCGGGAAAAGCAGGTGCTGGCGGCAATGGTAAAATATGGATACCTGGAACAAAGTGAGACGGACAGCCTGCTGTGGGATGCGGCAGCCGATCCGGTTCTGGCACGATAGAAAGAAAAGTGAGGAAAAAAGAATGGGAAAACTGATCAGACTGGGGGCAACAGCGCTGTCCATGATTGGAATTTTGGTGATGATTCTCTGTGTGCAGGCGGCGATTTTATTTGTGAAGCTGTGCATCCGAAGAAAGCAGAAAAAAATTGAGCTGAAATAAGAGAAAGAAAAATGTGAGCAGAATTGCCGGAAGAAAAACGGTGATTCTGCTCGCGTTTTTTTCTGTGAGCAATCCGATTGCGTTTCTGCCGGGAAAAAGGTATAATGAAAAACAGGCAAAAAAATGGTAAAACAGACAGCTTTTGAGGAAAAATAAATGGAACAGAAAGACAGCGCAGAACGGATTTTAAAACAGATTCCCTATGAGATCGTGTATTCCGCCCGCAAAACGCTCGCCGTCCAGGTCAAAGCGGATGGAAGCGTGGTGGTGCGCGCACCGAAACGGATGGCAAAATACAAAATCGAAGCATTCTTAAAAGAAAAACAGGATTGGATTCACACACACCGGGAAAAAGCGTTGGCGGCCGCAGAGCAGAAAGCAGCGAACCGTCTGACGGAAGCAGAGCGAAAAGCGGCGGTTAAACGTGCGGCGCAGATGCTGGCGGAAAAGACGGCACATTTTGCAAAAAAGATGGGCGTAACGTATGGGAGAATCACGATTCGTGAGCAGAAAACCCGCTGGGGCAGCTGCAGCAGCGCCGGAAATCTGAACTACAACTGGAAACTGGTGCTGATGCCGGAGCGCGTGATGGATTACGTCGTTATCCACGAGCTGGCGCACCGGAAAGAGATGAACCATTCCGCGCGGTTTTACGCGGTGGTGGCACAGCAGATGCCCGATTACAAAGTGTGGCAGAGCTGGCTGAAGGAGCATGGAAGAGAGTACTGAAAAAGAGAGGCAAAACAAATGATACTGACCGAAGAAAAAACATATATCATCAATGTGACGGAAGTCGATACCGACGCAGAGCTCGGTTTAAATAAGAAAGATATTATGATCGAATACACGAATCTGGAGCTGCTGCACGCGGTTCTTGCAAGCACGATGCCGTACGGCCGTCTGTCGGCGCGCTACCGCGGAAAACGGAAGGCGGAGCTGCAGTCACGGATTGCGATGGTGGAGAGTGTGCTCGAAACACGCGGCGACCAGCTGGCAAAAGCGGAGCAGATTATGTATCTCGACACGGCGGAGCGCAGTGCAATCTGTCATTATCTCGGCATCATCTACACGCGGCTGATTGCGCAGAAGCTGTACGGAATTGACTGTATGGTACCGCTGAACCTGATCGAGCAGCCGGGGGAGAAAAAATTTGTAAAATACAACGGTGCATACCGCCAGGATCTGATCGGATACGGAAAGCAGAACGCATGGAGCGTCTGGGAGCCGGTCGGCAGAAGCGAGAACAGCCAGGCGGCCTTTGGAAACGGATGCCGGGCGGCGTCGGAGATCGAGAAGATCAATGAAAATCCGCTGGCGAAGAGCGCGGCGTGCATGACGTATTACGAGAGAGGCTATCTGAATGCCGTTATAAAAGAGCCGGAGCGGACCGGGGACGGGACACTTTGGTTTCTGGAGGAGAATTATTTCAAAGCATATTATCAGCCGCTTTTCGAGCTGTTTGCGGACGAACAGCCGGGTGAGCTGTACGGAAGCAGCGGCGGCTTTGAAATGGAGCTGACTCTGCCGTGGACGGAGGAAGGAAAACGCGGCTTCCGCCATCTGCAGATCGGAACGGATCAGGTGACGCTGGAACTGATGCGGGAAGGAAAGTATGATCAGATCTTAAAGCGGATGGAAAACGTTTTGGATTTATCAAAAGAGCACAGATTCTGCGGGAAGGATGGCATCTGGGTAGGTGCGGAGTAAATACCGGCGGAAATGCCGAAGAAAATGCCGAAGCTGCCGGGATGATGAGAAAACAGATTTTGCGTGAGAAAAAAGCGAAAAAGAAAGGATAAGAGCAATGGCAAAAGAAACAGATATGCCAAAAGACGAAGGTCTGCAGGGGAATGAAAAGATAGAGGAAGCAATTCTGGAATTGCAAAAGGAGCCGACGCCGGAACTGCTGGCACACGTGCTGACGGTGATCCGCCGCAGAATGAAAGAGGGCGGACAGGCGATTCTTTCCGTGGAACCGCCATCCGGCGACGATCAGATCCGGATCGGAACGGTAAAGAGCGCAGACGGAAAAGTCTGGTGGGCCGCATTTACGAGCTTTGATGAGGAATTAAAGGGCGCCGGCAGCGTGAAATCCACGTTTCTCGTGAGCCTGGAGCAGCTGATCCGCATGGCATCCGAAACAAAGGAGATCAGCGGTGTGATTTTCAATCCGTGGAACCGCACGATCATGCTGGATCATACGCTGCTTTCGATTATCATCGGGGAAGAGAACGCAGGACATTGATATCATATTTCACTTGGCCAGATTACGATGCTGCTCACAATCAACTTCGATTACGGATTGCGTGGGTGATGATGCTGAGAGAAAAAAAGAAAATAGCATAAAATAGCGGAAGGTGGATCTAAGGCACAAAGCACAGGAGGGAAAGATATGGGGTATCGAAAGGTGTATCGTACGGTAGATGAACAGACTACAAAAAAGATGGTAAAGATGCTGCAGCGTCATGGAATCATGGCTTATGGAAAAAGCGAAGGAGCCGGAGAAATTCTGCAGATTACAACTGGAATACCGTATCAGGGACGCGTTGTTTATGTGAAGGAAGAACAGGCAGAGGAGGCAAAAAAACGGATTGCCGACTGGGAGAAAAAAGGGGAATTTCCTGAGCCGCTCCGAACACAGTCCCATACGCCAAAAGCAAGAATTGCAGCTCTGATCTGGGTTATTATTATTGTTATGGGGATTTTATTCAACATAGGGTTCAGTATGTTCCGGTGAACAAAAGGGAGGTTTTACAAAATGGAAGGTTTTCAGGTAACAGAAATCGGAGAAAAAATTTACTGTATTCTTGACGCGGGAAATTCGTCGTTCTATGTGGTAGAAGGAGAAGAGAAAGCGGCTGTGATTGATACCGGCATCACAGCAGGCGCAAAGATTCTGCCGGTGATAAGGGAGCTGACAGATAAGCCTCTGCTGCTGGTTATCACGCATGCGCACCCGGATCACATGTATCACATCGATGAGTTCGACGAAGTTTACATGTGCCACGAGGAAAAGAAAATGGACCCGGAGACGCTCGTGATGCTGACGGCGGGAAAACTAAAACCGTGGGAAGAGATTCATGATATCCGTACGGATTCGGTCATTTCGCTTGGCGGCACAGAACTTACCATCTGTCAGACACCGGGCCATACGCCGGGCAGCGTCGTTGTTCTGGAGACGAAACAGAATTACCTGTTCACCGGAGATGCGATCGGAAGCGGCTGCGGTGTCTGGATGCAGGTGCCGGGCGGAACGAGCCTGGAAGAGTATTACGACGGGCTGGTCGGACTGATGGTGTGGCTTGTGAAGAGGGGCGGCCGCATGAAATTCTTCGGCGGTCATCACACGCAGGTGTTTGAATCGACGGCGCATCCGGTTTACAATCCGCTCAGCCTCGGCGTTCTCGCAGATCTCATCGACCTTGTGGATCAGGTGATCCACGGCGAAAACCTGGGACGGCCAAGCAATGCGAAGCCGTTTTCGAAAGAACAGGTCCGTTACGCGTCGTACGGCCGCGCAGAAATGCAGTACTGTGCATCGCGGATTCACCGAAAATAAGTGCGTGAAATCTTAAAACTTCCATAAGAAGAAAGGTTTTTGCCCGCGGCGGCTTGACAAAATAAAAAAACGCGATTATGATAAATGCAGTTTCTATTCCAACAGAAAAAGAAAAGGTTATGAGGAAGAGGAGTACATGGCAGGCCCCAAAAGAGAGGACGGTTCACCGGCTGAAAGGCTGTCCGGGAAGGTGGTCATGGAAGGTAGCTTCTGAACCGGAGAGCTGAAAAGCACAGAAGATGTGATGATTAGGTTCTCACGCATGAGTCACGTTACAGACTCCGAAACGAGATACAAATTAAGGTGGTACCGCGGAATTTTCGCCCTTTGCATGCATGTTATGTGTATGTGAAGGGCGTTTTTGATTTAAGACAAGCCTCTGCGGGAATAAATACCACAATACACCAAACATAAAAGGAGGATCTCATGAGCAAAGAACTCGCAAAGACCTACGATCCGAAAGGACTCGAGGACAGACTGTATCAGAAATGGCTGGATAAAGGATATTTCCACGCCACTGTAAATCCGAACAAAAAACCGTTTACCATTATGATGCCGCCACCGAACGTAACCGGACAGCTTCACATGGGCCATGCACTTGACAATACCATGCAGGATATTCTCTGCCGTTTCAAACGGATGGAGGGATATGAAGTCCTCTGGCAGCCGGGAACCGACCATGCGGCGATTGCAACCGAGGTAAAAGTTACCAATATGCTCAAAGAGCAGGGCATCGACAAAGATGAAATCGGACGCGAAAAATTCCTGGAGCACTGCTGGGAGTGGAAGAAAGAGTACGGCGGACGCATCAACAGCCAGTTAAGAAAGATCGGCTCCTCCGCAGACTGGGAGAGAGAACGCTTCACCATGGACGAGGGATGCTCCAAAGCCGTAGAAGAAGTATTCTGCCGTCTGTATGAAAAAGGATGGATCTACAAAGGAAGCCGCATCATCAACTGGTGCCCGGTATGCCAGACTTCCATCTCCGATGCAGAGGTTGAATATCAGGAGCAGGCAGGCCACTTCTGGCACATCAACTACCCGGTAGTTGGAGAAGAAGGCCGCTTCGTAGAAATCGCAACGACCCGTCCGGAGACTCTGCTCGGCGATACTGCCGTAGCTGTCAATCCGGAGGATGAAAGATACACCGATATTGTAGGAAAAATGCTGAAACTGCCGCTGACCGACCGTGAAATCCCGGTTATCGCAGATGCTTACGTAGACAAAGAGTTCGGAACCGGATGCGTAAAAATCACACCGGCACACGACCCGAACGATTTTGAGGTAGGAAAACGCCACAACCTCGAAGAGATCAACATCTTAAACGATGACGGAACCATGAACAACAAGTGCGGCAAATACGCCGGCATGGACCGCTACGAGGCAAGAAAAGCCATGGTAGAGGATCTCGAGAAGCTTGGCCTTCTTGTAAAAGTAGTGGATCACGTTCACAACGTAGGAACCCACGACAGATGTAAGACAACCGTAGAGCCGATGATTAAACCGCAGTGGTTTGTAAAAATGGCGGATATGGCTGCCGCTGCCAGCGAAGCAGAGAAGAACGGGGAAGTAAACTTCATCCCGGATCGTTTCAGCAAGATTTATCAGAACTGGCTGAACAATATCCACGACTGGTGTATTTCCCGTCAGCTCTGGTGGGGTCATCGTATCCCGGCCTATACCTGTGATGACTGTGGCGAGATCACGGTTGTAAGAGGCGGAATGCCGGAAAAATGCCCGAAATGCGGCAGCACCCATCTCACCCAGGACCCGGATACCCTGGATACCTGGTTCAGCTCCGCTCTGTGGCCGTTCTCCACGTTAGGATGGCCGGAGAAAACACCGGAATTTGATTACTTCTATCCGACTGACGTACTCGTAACCGGATACGACATCATCTTCTTCTGGGTTATCCGTATGGTATTCTCCGCACTGGAGCAGACCAAACAGGTTCCGTTCCACCACGTACTGATTCACGGACTCGTTCGCGATTCCCAGGGACGCAAGATGAGTAAATCTCTTGGAAACGGTATTGATCCGCTGGAAGTCATCGATAAATACGGCGCAGATGCGCTCCGTCTGACTCTGATGACCGGAAATGCACCTGGAAACGATATGCGTTTCTACTGGGAGCGTGTAGAAGCCAGCCGTAACTTCGCAAACAAAGTATGGAACGCTTCCCGTTTCATCATGATGAACCTGGAAAAAGCAGAGGTTCCGTCCAAGATGCCAAAAGACAAACTGACACTGGCAGACAAATGGATTCTCTCCAAAGTCAATACCCTGGCAACCGAAGTAACGGACAACATGGACCGCTACGAGCTCGGTATCGCCGTACAGAAGGTTTACGACTTTATCTGGGAGGAATTCTGCGACTGGTACATCGAGATGGTAAAACCGCGTCTGTACAGCGAGACCGACGAGACGAAGGGCGCTGCACTGTGGACCTTAAAAACCGTTCTCGGCAATGCACTGAAACTGCTGCATCCGTTCATGCCGTTCATCACAGAGGAAATCTACTGCACGCTGAATCCGGAAGAGGATTCCATCATGATCGCTGCATGGCCGAAAGAGACCGAAGACTTTGCATACGCAGAGGATGAGGCAGCTGTTGAGATGATGAAAGAGGCCGTAAGAAGCATCCGTGGTGTACGCACCAGCATGAATGTACCGCCGTCAAAGAAAGCAAGCGTATTCGTTGTAACCGAAGATGCTGCTGTACAGGAAACCTTCAAAAATGGTGCTGTATTCTTCGGAACTCTGGCAGGAGCAAGCGAAGTTCACGTACAGGCAGACAAAGCCGGCATTGCAGATGACGCGGTATCTGCAGTGATCCCGCAGGCAACGATTTATATTCCGTTTGCCGAGCTGGTTGACCTGGAAAAAGAGATCGCCCGCCTTACGAAAGAGGAAGAGCGTCTGACAAAAGAAATCGCACGTTCCAACGGCATGCTTGGCAACCCGAACTTTATCAACAAAGCTCCGGAGGCAAAGGTTCAGGCAGAGAAAGAAAAACTGGCGAACTATCAGCAGATGATGGAGCAGGTTCAGACAAGATTGGAGCAGCTGAAAAAATAAATGAAAAAAGGAAAAAAACTGCATGGAAACAAGGAAACCGTAGTGAAAGTCTGCAACTGGCTCTCTTTGCCGCTGCAGGCCCTGGGATGCTGTATTCTGTATCTGGTGATTGAAGCATTTTCCCGCCATTCGCTTGCGGCAGCGTGGAGCTACATGGTGGAAAGCCCCTGGGTCTTTTTGTATAATGCATTTTTGATCTTCACTACTTTTATGGTAGTTTATCTGTTCCGCAGACGTGTGCTGGTGCGGCTGGTGATGAGCTGTTTCTGGCTGCTGCTCGGTATCATCAATGGTGTGATTCTGGCGAACCGCGTCACACCGTTTACCGGGCCGGATTTGCGGAACTTAAGCGATGGTGCCAAGGTCGTGACGAAGTATCTGTCGAAAGGTACCATGATCCTCGTTGCGGCAGCTCTTGTGGCATTATTGGCATTTTTTGTATGGGTCTGGATCAAAGGACCGAAATTTCAGGGGAAAATCCGCTGGTATCTGAATGTGCCGTTGATTGCTCTGGTAATTGTACTCTTTACGGGAGCAACGAATCTGGCGCTTGCAAAGCGTGTGCTTTCCAGCTATTTCGTCAACATCGCATTTGCCTACCAGGATTACGGCTATCCGTACTGTCTGGCAGTCACCCTGTTTGATACGGGAATTTCAGAGCCGAACGGCTATTCCGAACAGCTCGTGAAACAGATTGAGACGAGTGAAGGCGAACAAAAAGAGGATGATACGGTAAAACCGAATATTATCTTTTTGCAGCTGGAGTCCTTTTTCGATCCGGAGCTGGTTAATTTCCTCAACATTTCCGAGGACCCGATCCCGTATTACCGGCAGCTGATGAAGGATTATTCTTCCGGTTATCTCCGTGTGCCGGTGGTGGGAGCCGGAACAGCAAACACAGAGTTTGAAACTATTTCCGGCATGAGCCTCCGGTATTTCGGAGCGGGTGAGTATCCGTACAAATCGGTGCTTTCAGAGGAGACGTGTGAGAGTGCGCCGTATGTTTTAAAGAATCTTGGCTATGCGACCCATGCGATCCACAACAATGAAGCAAACTTCTATTCCAGAAGAAGTGTGTTCTCGCGTCTTGGTTTTGATACCTTTACCTCGGAGGAATATATGCCGGATATCTCGGATGTGACGGCGACAGGATGGGTAAAAGACCATATTCTGACAAAAGAGATCATAAAAACGCTCGATGCGACAGACGAACCGGATTATATCTATACGATTTCGGTACAGGGCCACGGTGATTATCCGACAGAGCCGGTGCTTGACGATCCGGAGATTACAGTGACAGGCGCGGAAGACCGGGAAAAAAATAATTACTCCTGGGAATATTATGTAAATCAGATTCATGAGATGGACATATTTGTCAAAGAGCTGACGACAAAGCTTGCGGATTATCCGGAGCCGGTGGTACTTGTGATGTACGGGGACCATCTGCCAACGATGGGACTGAAAGTAGAAGATCTGGAGAACCGCTATCTGTATCAGACCGAATACGTGATCTGGGATAACATGGGACTGAAAAGGAAACAGGAAAACATTGCTTCCTACCAGATTGCAGCAGAGGTTATGAACCGTGTGGGAATTCATGACGGAACCATTTTCCGGTATCATCAGACGAGACGGAATACGAAGAATTATCAGGTGGATCTCGAGGTGCTGCAGTATGATATGCTGTATGGAAAACGGTACGTTTACGGAGAAGACGGAGAGACACCGTATGAGCGTGTGAAGCTGCAGATGGGTGCTCTGCCGGTAACACTGGAACGAATTGAAAAATCCGGAGAAGATACCTGGTATTTTTACGGAGAAAACTTTACGGCATCGAGCCGTGTGGAAGTCAACGAGGAGATACAGGATACCGTTTATGTCAGCCCGTCGATTCTGATGGTGCATGGTCTGACCCTGGAAGACGGTGATCAGATTACAATCGCGCAGCAGAGCAACAGCTCGACGAAGAAGGTGCTGACAAGGACAGAGCCGATGATGTATGAAGAGTCAAAAACGGTATCTACACCGACGCCGATGCCGAACCCGGACAGCACGAAAACAGATGTGACGCAGGAGAATGCCAATACGAGCACTGCGCCGCAGGATGAACTGACGGCAGCGCCGTCCGGTGCGCCGGAGGGCGAAGGCGACAAGATTGAGCCGTCAAAAACGGAAAACAGCGATAAACCGGCCGAAGACGGCGGTCTGCAGAATTAAAAAGAGTGTCCGAAAGATCATACAGTGGGGCGGATTTTGACGTCCCACTGTATCTTTTTACGGGGAAAGTCGAAAAGTCGGGACAAAATTTTGAAAATTGCTATGGACATATCCGGTCACTCGATTATAATGATACTAGGGTTTGAAAGCAGCCCTAAAATACTGAAGAATGGTGAAATAAAGTGAATTATACAGAAGCAGTTGATTATATCGAAACAATACCGAAATTTACGGTGAAGCATCCGCCGGAACATACGAGGGAGCTTCTTTCGCGCCTTGGGAATCCGCAGGAAGGGATCAAAATTATCCATGTGGCGGGCACGAACGGAAAGGGAAGCGTCTGCGCGTACTTGAATGCGATGCTGCTTGCAGGCGGCAAAAAGACAGGACTTTTTACCTCCCCGCACCTTGTACGCATCAACGAGCGGTTCCAGATCAACGGGGAAGATGTGTCGGATGAGCAGTTTCTCGACGCATTTCTCAAAGTGGAAAAAGCAGCCAAAGAATACGAGGCGGAGGGCGAAGGCCATCCGAGCTATTTTGAGACGCTGTTCCTGATGGGAATGCTGATTTTCAAAGAAGCCGGCGTGGAATACCTGGTCATGGAGACCGGCCTTGGCGGACGGCTGGATGCGACAAATGTGGTCGAAAAGCCGCTGGCATGCATCATCACGTCCATCAGCCGCGACCACACCGAGTATCTCGGCGACACCCTCGAGGCGATTGCGGGAGAGAAAGCCGGCATCATCAAAGCCGGTGTCCCGGTAATCTACGACGCCAGCCAGCCAGGTCCGGCTTCTGTCATTGCCGCAAAGGCGAAAGAGATGGGAAGCCCGGCATGGCCGATGGAGCCGTCGTTCTATGAGATGAAAACACAGAGCCGCGAGGGTATCACCTTTACCTTTGCATATCCGGGCGGCGAAAAAGCAGAGCTTGTGATTCCGTACGTGGCAAAATACCAGATGATGAATGCAAGCCTTGCGTTCTACATGATGCATATTCTGCAGGACGTGCACGACATTCCTAAGAACGTGCTTGCGGAAGGCCTTTCGAAGATCAAATGGCCGTGCCGTATGGAAATGGCTGCGCCGGGCGTCATCATCGACGGCGCGCACAACGAGGACGGCATTGCACAGTTTGTCAGCACGGCAGGCTATTTTGCGAAAGAAAACGAGATCACGATTCTGTTCACGGCAGTTGCAGACAAGCACTATCATGAGATGATCGGTGAAATCTGCGAGGGCATCCATCCGTCCCATGTTGTTGCAACGCAGATCGACGGAAGCCGCGTCGTACCGGCGGAAGTGCTTGCAGAGGACTTCAGAAAAGCAGGATGCACGGATGTCTGCGCGGAACCGGAGATCGGGGCAGCGTATGAGAAGGCACTGGGCAAAAAGGGCAGCGGCATGCTGTTCTGCGTGGGTTCTCTGTATCTGGCGGGCGAACTGAAAGCATATCTTGCAAAGCGGAATGGTTAGCGAATACAGGAAGGAATTTTTTGTTTATGTTAAATTACGAAGAAGAACTGAAGAAGTTTAAACCGTGTCTCGATGTGGACGAGGTGGAGGATGCGATTTACAGCCGTGATCTGACGGATGTGATCGACATTTTGAAAGAAATGATGAAAAACGACAAGCCGGAACAGGAAAACGAGACAGAAGCGGAAAAGGAAGAGTAAGGTGCCGGAATGAACTGTATGAATTGTAAATCGGTTGTGGACGTCGGAATGGAGATCTGTCCCAACTGTGGTTTTAACCTGAGAGTACAGAGAAAATGTTTTTCTCTTTCGAATATGTACTACAATCTGGGCCTCGACAAGGCAGAGATCCGGGATCTTTCCGGAGCGATCGATATGCTGCGGCGGAGTCTGAAGTTTAACAAATACAATATCCATGCGCGGAACTTGTTAGGCCTTGTCTATTTTGAGACGGGTGAAGCGGTTGCGGCGTTAAGTGAGTGGATCATCAGCAAGAATATTATGCCGGAGAATAATGTGGCGACGGAGTATATTGCGACGCTGCAGGCGGAGCAGGCGAAGCTGGATATGATCAATCAGACGATCAAGAAATACAACAGTGCGCTGAAATGCTGCCGCGAGAACAATGAGGATGTGGCTGCGATCCAGCTGCGCAAGATTCTGAACCAGAATCCGAAGCTGATCAAGGGATATCATCTGCTGGCGCTGATTTATATTCACAAGGGTGAGTATGAGAAAGCGCGGAAGATTCTGAAAAAGGCGGCGAAAATTGACAAGACAAATTCGACGACGCTGCGTTTCCTGAAGGAGGTTGACTTCCAGACGGGTACGCAGACATCGCTGGAGCCGAGGCGGTTCGGACGCAGGGAGCGGACGGAAGAGCAGCGGGAGGACGAAAGAGAGCGGGTAGTAAGCGGCGATACGGTGATTATTCCGCCGACGTTCCGCGAGACATCGACGGCGGCTACCATGCTGAATATCGGCATTGGACTGGTGCTCGGCGCACTGGTTGTGTGGTTTCTCGTCGGGCCGGCGAATACGCAGAGAATTAACCGCCAGGCGGATGAAAAGGTTGTGGAATACAGCGGAAAAATGGCGAGCCAGGAGGCGCAGCTGAATCAGCTTCAGAGCCAGGTGGATTCCCTGAACGAAACGACGGCATCTGCCCAGCAGCAGATCCAGACGGCACAGGACACGGTGGCTTCGTATGAAAACCTTTTGAAAGCAGTGGAAGCGCAGCAGCAGGGCAATACAAGCAATGCAACCAATGCACTGACGGAGGTCAACCCGGAGGCCCTCTCTGTAGATGCAAGAGCCGTTTACGATACGATCTACAAGAGCATGCAGTCGACGATGTTCCAGGAACTCTCAGATTCTGGCGTCAGTGCGTTTGATGATTCGAATTACACGGAGGCGATTGATAAGCTTTCGAAGGCTAAGAATATCAACGACAGTGACTATACGGTGCTTAACTATCTGGCGCATGCGTATCGGCTGAGTGGGGATACCGATAATGCGATTTCGGTGTTCCAGGAGATCATCGATAAGTTCCCGGGAACCCAGAAGGCTACTAAGGCCGAGCAGCAGATTGAGGCGCTGGGGGGGACTGTGAAGACGGAGGAATAGTGAGGATGGACGCCCACGGGGCAGAATGCCGCAGGAGATGCGGCGCTGTTTCGTCGGGCTGATACCACTGACCACGCGGAGGGTGCGTGGGACGAAGGGCAAAAAAGTATAAAAGTGAGAAGATAAAACACAAAAGATGAAATTCGCTTTACGGCGAAAAATCTTTTGTGTTTTTTATTTTATGACAGGAAAGAGGGAGGATGGGAAATGGATAATCGTGTTTGGGTGAAGGATGCGGTGATGACGATTCGGCTTCCGGAAGAGGTGGATCATTTTGTGGCTGACCGGCTTCGGGAGGAGGCGGGGGAGATTTTGGTGGAGAGGAATGTGAGGGAGGTGGTGTTTGATTTTCGGAAGACGGTGTTTATGGACAGTTCGGGGATTGGACTGGTGATGGGGAGGTTTCGGGAGATGGAGCTGATTGGCGGGAAGGTGAGAGCGGTGCATGTGGGAGAGCGGATGCGGAGGATTCTGGTGATGTCGGGGGTGACGCGGGTGATTGAGGTGGAAGAGGAGAAGACGTGGAAGTAGGTTTTGGACGGGGAGTGGGCAGAAAGGGGAATGGGATGATGCGAGAAAGGATGAAAACAGAAGAGAAGATGCGGTGGAATACGATGACGCTGGAATTTGAGAGCCGTCCCTGCAATGAGAGTTTTGCGAGGGTGTCTGCGGCGGCGTTTCTGGCGCAGCTGAATCCAACGGTGGAGGAAGTGGCGGATGTCAAGACGGCGATTTCGGAGGCGGTTACGAATGCGATGATTCACGGATACCGGCAGGAAAAAGGGAAAATTCAGATGAAGTGTGTGCTGGATCTGGAGGAGAAGGTGTTTCAGGTGACGGTAAAAGATACCGGCGTCGGGATTGAAAATGTGGAGAAGGCGATGGAGCCGATGTTTACGACCTGCCCGGAGCTGGAGCGGTCGGGGATGGGGTTTTCGTTTATGGAGGCGTTTATGGATGAGCTGGAAGTAAGGTCGCATCCGGGATGGGGGACGGAAGTGGTGATGAAACGGAAAATCGGTGTGCATCCGGAAATGTAAGGGCCGGATCGGAAGTCATAGGAGTCAGAATGCATGGAACATACGCTTGCCCTGATCGAAAAGGCACACGAAGGGGATAAAGCGGCAAGGGATACACTGGCAGAGGAAAATATGGGACTGGTCTGGAGCATGGTGAGGCGGTTTGCAAACCGCGGGGTGGAGATGGAGGATCTGTGCCAGATCGGGAGCATTGGGCTGTTGAAGGCGATTGATAAATTTGATCCTTCGTTTGAAGTCTGTTTTTCGACGTATGCGGTTCCGATGATTGCGGGGGAGATCCGGCGGTTTCTGCGGTCGGAGGGGATGGTGAAGGTGAGCCGCCCGATCCGGGAACTGGCGTGGAAAGCGTATGCGGTGCGGGAGCGGCTGGAGCGGGAGAACGGGCGCGATCCGACGCTGGCGGAGATAGCGGGGGAGCTTGATGTTACCGTGGAAGAAATCGTGGAGGCGATGGAGTCCGGCGCGGAGGTGGAATCGCTGCAGAAGACCATCTATCAGGGGGAAAACCACGATATTTCTCTGATGGACCGCATTCCGGAAAAAGAGAACGGGCAGGAAAAGCTGCTGAACCGGATTTTCTTGGAAGAGCTGTTGGGACGACTGCCCGCGAAGGAGCGGCAGCTCATCTACATGCGCTATTTTCAGGACATGACGCAGGCGCAGATCGCCGGAAAACTGGGGATTTCGCAGGTGCAGGTGTCGCGGATGGAAAAGAAGATTCTGCGGCAGATGCGGATGGAAAAGGTCTGACAAAAATACAAATCCGGCGGAAGGGCGCTTTTCCTGGGAAAGGCAGAGAAAAGCGCCTGAAACCCGGGCGGATAAAGGAAGAAAAGAAAGGCGAAGCGGGGAAAGGCGGCAGAAAGTTTGAAAATATTCACTGGAATATCGGAGGAAGGTGTGCTACAATGAGCGAAATACGAAGAAAGGCAGGTGGAAGAACATGGATTATCTGACAGAAAATGTGGCGGTCAATCTGAAACGGATCCGGCAGTCGAAAGGGATGAGTCTCGACCAGGCCTCAGAGCAGACCGGGGTCAGCAAGAGTATGCTCTCGCAGATCGAAAAGGGAACGGCGAACCCGTCGCTTGGCGTGCTCGGGAAGATTACGAGCGGCCTGCGGATTGAATTTCAGGAGCTGATTGCAACGCCGCTGGTGGATAGTTATCTTGTGACACCGGAGGATCTGGTTCCGACGAAAGAGATGGAGGGGCAGTACACTGTGTGGACGTGCTTTCCGTATGAGGACACGCGGCTTGTGGAAATCTACCGCATCGACATCGAACCGGGCGGAACGTATGTGAGCGGCGGCCATGGAGAGAAAACAAGAGAGTACCTGGTGGTGACAGACGGCGTGATGACCGTGGAGTGCAATGGAAAAGAGCATGAGATCCACCTGAAGCAGGCATTCCGTTTCGAGACAGACCAGACCCACATCTACCGCAACAGAGGGACGGAGAAGACGAGCTGCATGTGTTTCTTTCTCGACTATCACTAAAAGCCGCAGAATAACAGGCTTTCTTTTTTTGAATGAACTGTTCAATATAATGGACAGAAATCCGCTGGAACATCAGAATAAAAAACAACGGATATGAAAAAAATACGGCGGAAGACGAAAAAACATCAAAAAAGAATAGAAAAAGCGGGTGTTAAAGAAAAAACAAAAATAAAAAACTTTTTAAAAAAAAGTAATTGACAAATATAGGGAGTGGTGCTATTGTATGGTTGTACAAAATAATAAACGAAAAACAAAGCAAAGACGCTTACCAACGAGTAGTCTTTGCTTTTTTGTTTTTTATTTAAAAAATCTTTTCAACGCTATGGGAGGATAACACTATGAGATTAAAAGACACAGGATTAACGGTTCAGGACATCAAAGACAAAGTAAACAAGTACATGATCGAGACCTACGAGCGTTTCGATTTCCTTGCAGAAACCGCAGAGGGGATGTACATGTACGACGAAAACGGAACGCCGTATCTTGACTTTTACGCAGGCATCGCCGTAAACAACGCCGGAAACAGAAACCCGAAAGTTGTTGCTGCAGCAAAAAAGCAGCTCGACGATATCATGCATACCTTCAACTATCCATACACCATCCCGCAGGCACTGCTTGCTGAGAAAGTCTGCGAGACCATCGGCATGGACAAGATTTTCTATCAGAACTCCGGTACCGAGGCGAACGAGGCCATGATCAAAATGGCAAGAAAGTACGGCATCGAGAAATACGGCCCGAACCGTTACCACATCGTAACCGCAAAGATGGGCTTCCATGGAAGAACCTTCGGTGCCATGTCTGCAACCGGTCAGCCGGGCAACGGATGCCAGGTTGGATTCGGACCGATGACCTACGGTTTCTCCTATGCACCGTACAATGATCTGCAGGCCTTCAAAGATGCATGTACCGAAAACACCATTGCCATCATGGTTGAGCCGGTACAGGGCGAAGGCGGTGTTCATCCAGCAACGAAAGAGTTCATGCAGGGACTCCGGAAGTTCTGTGATGAGAACGACATGCTGCTTCTGATTGATGAAGTACAGACCGGCTGGTGCAGAACCGGTGCGGTAATGTCTTACATGAACTACGGCATCAAACCGGATATCGTATCCATGGCAAAAGGTCTTGGCGGCGGAATGCCGATTGGCGCAATCTGCGCAACAGCTGAAGTAGCAAAAGCCTTTACCCCGGGATCTCACGGAACTACCTTCGGCGGCCATCCAGTCAGCTGTGCAGCAGCACTGGCAGAAGTCAACGAACTGATCGACCGCGACCTTGCCGGAAATGCAAAGAAAGTCGGTGATTACTTCGCAGAAAAATTAGCAAAACTGCCGCATGTCAAAGAAGTCAGACATCAGGGACTGCTGGTCGGCGTAGAGTTTGATGATACCATCAGCGGCGTAGAAGTCAAACATGGCTGCCTTGACCGCCATCTGCTGATCACAGCCATCGGAGCGCACATCATTCGTCTGATCCCTCCGCTTATCGTAACCGAGGAGGACTGCGACAAGGCAGTTGCTATCATCGAAGAAACCGTAAAAGCTCTGGAAAAATAAAGAATTCTTATAGAAACAAAGAAAATCTCATAGCGTGAAAAGAACAGGACAAGGACGTCAAAAAGCAAAGAACCATGCTTCGCCCCTGTCCTGTTTTTCTTTTCATTCTGTGAATCGGAAACAACAGGTAAAACAGAGAAATTAAATGTGAGAGGAAAACGGTATGGGACATCTGGTTATCACAATCGGCTGCGAGTACGGAGCCAAAGGAAATGCCATCGGCAGGAAAATTGCGGAGGATCTCGGAATTAAGTTCTACGACCGCGAGCTGGTGGATCAGATTATTGAAGAAGTCGGAATTCCGAAAGACATCATGAACCGTGTAGAAGAGGGCGGTACGATTGCCGGAAAAGGAGCCGAGGGCGATGTCCGTGGATCCTTCTCCAAATATGCGGACCTGACCGAGCGTGCGATTCATGTACAGAAGCAGATCATCCGGAAACTGGCAGAAAAAGAGGCCTGCGTCATCATCGGACGATCCGCGGATTACATCTTAAAGGACAGCAAAGATATCAAGCTCCTCCGGGCTTTTATCTATGCACCGGATGAGATCCGCATTCAGAATATCATGAAGAGCCACAGCCTTTCCGAGAGCGATGCAAAAATTCTGCTGCTCGAGAAGGACAAACGGTATCACAAGCGTCATCTGGCGCTGACCGGCAGCAACCGCGGAGACCGGCACAACCGAGACATTCTGATCAACAGTGCATTCCTTGGTGTGGAGGGCACAGCGGAGTATCTCGAGGAACTGATTCAGAAGAAATACGGAAGCGGGGAGGAATAAGCCATGGAACAGAAAAAATCAGAATTTGACAAAGTATTAGGTGCATGGGATATTCTCGTCATCGCTTTCGGAGCCATGATCGGCTGGGGCTGGGTCGTATCCTCAGGAAGCTGGATTCAGAAGGGCGGCGTTGTAGGAGCTTCAATTGCGTTTGCGATCGGCGGTGTCATGATCTTCTTCATCGGACTGACTTACGCAGAACTGACTGCAGCGATGCCGCAGTGCGGCGGCGAGCACGTCTTCAGCTACAAGGCGATGGGCCCGAACGGTTCGTTCATCTGTACCTGGGCGATTATTTTAGGATACGTCAGTGTTACGTGTTTCGAGGCGTGCGCCTTCCCAACCATCATCACATATCTGTGGCCGGGATTCCTGAAAGGCTATATGTACAGCGTGGCAGGATTTGATATCTATGCTTCCTGGGTAGCCGTAGCCGTTATTGTAGCGTTCCTCATCACACTGATCAATGTGCTGGGCGCAAAAACAGCAGCCGTTCTGCAGACGGTCCTTACCTGTATCATCGGCGGTGCTGGTATCCTTCTGATTGTGGCATCCGTGATCAACGGAGATTCCAGCAATCTGCAGGGACAGATGTTCGTCGGCGAGAGCACCGGAACGATGTTCCAGAACATCATCAAAGTTGCTGTTGTTACCCCGTTCTTCTTCATCGGCTTTGACGTTATCCCGCAGGCAGCAGAGGAAATCAACGTTCCGTTAAAGAAAATCGGTAAAATGATGATTCTCTCCGTTGTACTCGCTGTTGTTTTCTATTCCTGTGTTATCCTGGCTGTCGGCTATGTGCTGAACCCGTCCGAAATCCTGAGCTCGGAAGCAGGAACCGGACTTGTCACAGCAGATGCGATGGCGAAAGCGTTCGGTACAGCGGTTATGGCAAAAGTTATCATCGTCGGCGGTATGTGCGGTATCATCACATCCTGGAACTCCTTTATGATCGGCGGTTCCCGTGCCCTGTACTCTATGGCTGAATCCTACATGATTCCGCCGATGTTCGCAAAGCTTCATCCGCAGCACAAAACTCCGATCAACGCCCTGTTCCTGATCGGCGCGCTGACTATGCTGGCTCCGTTTGCAGGACGAGGCATGATGGTGTGGATCTGTGATGCAGGTAACTTTGGATGCTGTCTTGCCTACTGTATGGTATCTCTTTCCTTCCTGATCCTGCGGAAGAAAGAGCCGGATATGCCGCGTCCGTACCGTGTTCCGGCATACAAATTTGTTGGAACGATGGCGGTTCTGATGTCCGGATGCATGGTGCTTGTTTACTGCATTCCTGGTTCCGGCGGAACACTGGTATGGCAGGAGTGGCTGATGGTAGGCGGCTGGAGCCTCCTCGGTGTTGTATTCTTTGCAGTCTGCAAGTTCAAATATAAAGAGAAATTCGGCAGCCTGATCGAGCTGATCTCCGACGAGGACGCAGCGTCCCTGATGCCGGAGGCAGACGATGCGGAACTCGACGTTGTCATCGATGCAGCAATCGACCGTGTCCTTGCCAAAATGGCTGGCTGAAGCTGAGATAGGATAAAACAAAGCGTGTCGGAAAGAAAAATTTTCGGCACGCTTTCTGAAAGAAAGGGGAAAAATAAGATGAATCCATTCGAATTTTCGATTCCACAGAATATTATTGTCGGAGCAGGAACGCTTAGTAAACTGCCGGAGTGTGCAAAGAAGATGGGCGGAACCCATGCGATGATTCTTTCCGGTCCTACCCTGAAAAAAATGGGCGTTGTGGACAGAGCAGCGGACAGCCTGAAAGCGGCAGGCATCGCAGCCGATATTTTCACCGATATTGAGGCGAATCCGTCTGTGACGACAGTAGAAAAAGCAACCGAGAGCTATCTTGCTTCCGGCGCAGACTTTCTCGTAGCACTCGGCGGCGGTTCTCCGATGGACGTTGCAAAGGCCGTCGGTGTGACGGCAAAATACGGCGGAAGCATCACGGAATACGAAGGCGCACACAAAGTGCCGGGAAAAATTGTCCCGCTGATTGCCATTCCGACGACTGCGGGAACCGGCTCCGAGGTGACCGCATTTTCCGTGATCACCGACCACAGCAGAGATTACAAGCTGACCGTATTCAGCTATGAACTTCTGCCGGAGTATGCCATTCTCGATCCGGAACTTTTAATTTCCGCTCCGGCATCCGTTGCAGCAGCCTGCGGTATTGATGCCTTTATCCATGCGGAGGAGGCTTATATTTCCACAGCCGCATCTCCGTTCTCCGATGCCATGGCAGAAAAAGCGATGGAATTGATCGGTAAAAATATCCGCCGTTTCGTGGCGCGCAGAACCGATCTCGAAGCCGCAGAGGCGATGCTGACCGGTTCACTGTTCGCGGGTATTGCATTTTCCTACGCAAGACTTGGAAATGTCCATGCAATGAGTCATCCTGTGAGCGCCTTCTTCGATGTGCCGCACGGCGTGGCAAATGCCGTTCTGCTTCCGGTCATCGCAGAGTACAATGCACTGGCAGACTATGGAAGATATTTGAAGATCTACAACTACATCAGCGAAATCCCGGCATACGCCGATGAATTTGAGCCGATGATGCTGGTCGGCGCGATCCGCGAGCTGACCGCAGCCATCGGAATCCCGGCCAGCCTGACCGATGCGATCCGCCAGGCGGCAAAGGGAAAAGAAGTGACAGCAGAGGAGATCGAGAGCAAAATCGTGCCGATGGCGGTAGATGCGATGAAGAGCGGAAACATCGCCGTCAACCCGAGAGCGTCCCGTCAGCAGGACATCGAGGCGCTGTACCGGAAAGCACTGTAAGAGACAAGCTAATTTATAGAAGAAACCGTAAAGGGCGATGCTGTGAAAAGTATGTACAGCATCGTCCTTTTTCTGCTTGTCTTCCGAAAATATGTGCAGTAAAATAAATTTATCGTGCTGTTCTCACAAAACAGAGCAGCGAGGGGTGGATTTTTTTATTAAATCTTACTATTGGAGGAAGCAAAACATGGAAAATAATGTATTGCAGCAATTAAAAGAAAATATCGCAAAGGTCATGATCGGAAACGAGCGCACGATCGAGCTTGTCCTGACCTGCCTTGTTGCCAAAGGTCACATCCTGCTCGAGGATGTCCCGGGAACCGGAAAAACGGTCATGGCGAAATCCCTTGCGAAATCCGTCGAGGCAGAGTTCGGCCGCATCCAGTTCACACCGGACTTACTGCCGTCCGATGTCACCGGTCTCAATTATTTTGATGCCAAAAGCGGAGAGTTCGTCTTCTCGAAAGGCCCTGCCTTCTGCAACATTCTGCTTGCCGATGAGATCAACCGTGCAACGCCGAAGACGCAGAGCAGCCTTCTCGAGTGCATGGCTGAGCGCCAGATCACCGTGGACGGTGTGACACGGCCGCTCGAGGAGCCGTTCCTCGTCATCGCCACGCAGAACCCGCTCGAGACACTCGGAACCTTCCCGCTGCCGGAGGCACAGATGGACCGTTTTTTAATGAAACTTTCGATGGAAGCATTAAGCCCGGCGGAAGAGACGCAGATGATCGCCCGTTTCCTGACCGAGGAGCCGCTCGCCGAGCTGTCGTCCGTCTGCCAAAAAGAAGAAATCCGTGCCCTGCAGGAGGCGTGTAAAGAAGTCTACCTGCATCCGGAACTGGTACAGTATCTCGTCCGCGTCGTACAGGAGACGAGAGGCAACAGCAAAATTGCAAGCGGTGTGAGCCCGCGTGGAACACTCGCATTTTTACGTGCCGTACAGGGCCACGCGCTGGTGCAGGGACGAAACTACGTTGTGCCGGAGGACTTCAAGACCGTGGCTGTTCCGGTACTCGCACACCGTCTCACCATGCAGATCGGCGCAGACGACGGAAGAGCCGCAGAATCGGTGATCGAGGAAATTTTAAACCGCATCGATCTGCCGACCGAAAACTGGTCAGGAAGGTAACGGACTATGCTTCTTTTATTACTATTTGGAATGGCGCTCGCCTGGTTTCTGCAGAAAAAGCTGTACCAGAAAAACTGGCAGAAAAATCTGAAAATCCAGGTCAGCTTCCAGGATTCCGCGATCTATGAGGGCGAGGAGAGTACGTTAAAAGAGGTCGTCGTAAACGACAAACTGCTGCCGATTCCGGCACTCGAGCTTGGCATTTCGATGAGCCGCAATCTGGAATTCGACCGTGAGGCAAAAGCAAACGCGAGCATCACCGACCAGAGCTACAAACGCGATGTCTTTTCGTTCCTGTTTCATCAGCAGGTCACGAGAACACTGCCGTTTCAGGCGAAAAAACGAGGATTCTACGAGATCACCGGTGCGCATGCCGTAGCGTACGATCTCTTTTTCCGGGAGGGCCTTTACAGCGATTACCCGCAGCAGACACAGATGTACGTTTACCCGCGCCAGGTCGATACTGCACGGATTCAGATGATCTGCCGTGCCGTGTCGGGCATGGTTCTGTCACGGAATCGCCTGTACGAGGACCCGTTTGAATTTTCCGGTATCCGCGATTACCGGAAAGAAGATCCGATGAACCGCATCAACTGGAAATCGTCGGCACGGATGGGAGATCTGATGGTCAATCAGTTTGACGCGACGACGAGCGTGGAAGTTACGGTGCTTCTCGATATCGAGGACGCCAACATTCTGCGCGAGGAAGCGCAGGTCGAGGAGAGCATCCGCATCACGTCTTCGCTTGCGGCGCGGATGGTGAAAAACAAGATGAATCTGTGGGTGAAGAGCAATGCGAAAGATGAGGAGACCGGCGAGGAGCTGCGTGCCCATCTGGCAGCGGGCGCCGGAAAAACAGCGGAGCTGAACCGGAAACTGGCATGCGTGCAGCTTGGGGGCAATCTCACAGGCAGCGCGGAGTTTCTGCACAAAGAGGCGGAAAAAGAGCTCACCGGCCACACCTACGTTGTCGTATCCAAAAACAGAACCGATGAGGTCCGTGAGGCGCTTCATCTGCTCTCCGGTGCGCAGAACCAGGTGCTGTGGGTGATTCCGTATCTGCCGGGCGAAGAAGTTCCGTCGGAGCAGAACCGTGCGTACACCGCAATCGGCTGGGAGGTGAAACCATGGAAATAAAAAAGACACCGGTACAGATCCCGCTGACCTGGCTTCATGTCTGGCTTTTATTCGCCGGCATCTATGGCTTTGCCGCCGGTTTTCTGGAGCTGACGGGAAGGGAGGCGCTGTATTTCTGCGCCATATCCTTATTGCTGCTGATTCCGGCCGCCGCAAGCTGGATTCTGATCCGGAAAACGAAAGCACTCTGGCAGTTTCTGCTTGGCGGAATTGCGGTCTGCGCGGTGACGTATCTGGCAGCGAAATTTTTCTGTTCCCTGTTCAGTGTGCAGGCGGCAGCGGTAATTGAAGCGGCTGCGGCGGCAAACGATGGAAAAAACAAGTTTGAGAACGGTATTTCTCCTGCATTTCTGGAGAGCCTTTCCGGCGTGATGACGGGTCTTATGGCCGCTGTGATTTTCCTGATCCGCGGCTATGTCAGAATCCGCAAAGGCCAGTTAAAGAAAGCAGCGCAGGAACTGCCGGCCGGCTCAATGCCGCTGGCGGATATGGAAGCGTGGGAGATCCCGACGCTCCTCGATGAGCCAAAGCCCCTTCATTTTCTATGGTTTATGATACAGTATGTGATCGGTGTGCTGATGAAAATGCCGTTCTACTGGCATCTGATCTTCTGGTTTTTCTTTGCAGATGTATTCTTGTGCTTCTTTTGCCAGTACCTCGACGGCATGCACGGGTTCATCCGTGACCATCAGAAAATCGCCAATCTCCCGGTGGAGACGATGCAGCGGACGGGAAAACTGATCCTGAAAATTGCAGTACTCCTTCTGGTACTGTTCGTGCTCCCATCGGCGCTCTACGGAAAGGATCCGATTGCGGAGGCGATCGCAGGTTATGAGCCGAAAGAGCTGGAAAGCGATCTTACGATCGAAACACCGGAGGCCGAGACGCCGCAGGGCATGGAGCAGGCCGATCTGTCCGATATGCTGGGGGACAAAGAGTACAAACCGATGCCGCAGTGGATCCAGAATCTTTTTACGGCGGTCATGTATCTTGTGATGGTTGCCGTCGGAATCGCGGTTCTGCGGGCGATTTACCAGAGCGTAAAAAATGCGGAAAAAGCCTTCTCAGAGGATGAAAAGGACGAAGTTCTCTTCCTGCATCAGGGAAACGACGAACGGGAAAATCTGCCGTGGCGGCGGGAAAAGAAAGAGGGCTATCTCTCCCCGAATATGCGTATCCGCCGGCAGTATAAAAAAACGATCAAAAAAGCCGGAAAATACCAGCCGACCGGAGCCGAAACCCCGGAGGAGCTGGAAGAGAGAAACGAGCTTTCCGGCGACAGCATGAGACGGCTGCACGACGGCTATGAAAAAGCCCGTTACAGCCGCGAGGGCTGCACAAAAGAAGAGGCGGAAGCGCTGCGGAACTGATTTAAAAACAGTTCCCGGCAGCGGTCCACAGCCAATAGAGAAAGCCGAGCAGCCAGCTTGCAAAGACACCGTACAGAATGACAGGTCCGGCGATGGTGAAAATTTTCGCACCGATGCCGAAGACCTGTCCTTCTTTTTTATATTCAATCGCAGGAGCTGCAACCGAGTTGGCAAAGCCGGTGATCGGGACGAGCGCACCGCAGCCGGCAAAGGTGACGATTTTCTGATAGATGTTGAGGCCGGTTAAAATCACACTGCTAAGGATCAGAATCAGCGAGCACCAGGAGCCGGCGTCATCTTTGCTGAGCGAGAACTGCGTTTTGCCGATATGGAGCAGAATCTGCCCCACGACACAGATCAGACCGCCGACGATAAAGGCTTTTGCCATATTGCAGAAGAGATTCTGCTTTGGCGTCACCTCTTTGACAAACTGTTCGTATTCTTTTTTTGCCCGTTCACTTTTTAAACTCTGCATCACATCTTACCTCCAGTTCTTATTGAAATCCACTTGCAAAATAATAGAGAGAGCCCGCGATTTTCCCTGCCGCCATGCAGAGAATTACAAACGGCAGTCCGCGCGTCAGTCCGATCCGGCGGCAGAGGATCGAAAACAGGTTGACGACTTCGCCGAGCGCGATGATCCAGCTTCCCAGATAAATGCCCGCAAAAAGCCAGAACACACCGGCCGTCCAGGAGGACAGGGAAAACGAGAAGGTGCCAAGCGAGAAAAGATCGCCGAACAGCGCCCCGGCCATACAGCAGCATTCGTAAAAACGCAGGCTCCCTGCTGTCTTTGTGATGCCGGCGTACCGTGTCACGATGCCAAGGCCGATCACAAGCGCGACAAGGCCGCTCGCGATGAAAAAGCCAAGGCTAAGACCGGCCATGGCCAGCAGGATCTCTGGCAGGATTCGCATGAAAAGCCTCCTTTCCTTTACCGGAGCGGTCGTTCTGTTCGATAATGGTCGTATCGATATCATCCTCGTAGACCCGCATTTCCACCTCGAGCGGCGTCGGGTCCTGCGTGAATTTCCGCCGTCCGAAATGGTTGAAATAGAGCACGACGCCAAGGCCGATGCCGATGGAATATGAAATTTCCAGCACCGAAAATCCGGGCGTCATCTGCGGGAGAAAACGGGTGTAAACATCCAAAAACAGCTCGCGGACGCCGATGTCGGTGTGGAAGGTCATAATGGAAAACGCAGTTCCGATAAACGTAAGGATGCCGACCAGAATCGTTTTGCACCAGCTGATCCAGGTGTTTTTCTGATGCGGATCCTCGTACGTTAAAATAAAATTCGGCTCGCCGATGTGGGTGACATCGACGTGCTCCTCGGCCTCCGTGACGAGGCGGACGAGGGTGGAGGCGGAGCAGACGTAGCGCCCGTATCCGTCATCGGGAAGATGCGCCACGCGGCGGACCTGATTGCGGGCGAGGACAGCGCCGTCTGAACAGGAAAGCTGCGCCACATCGCCGAGCGTCACGACGGGACTGGTGATTTTGATATTCCGCTCCGTCTGAAGATACAGCATTTCACTCATGAAAAACATTCCTCTAAAAGTTTCTGAAACAGGATTTTTGTGCTACAGCGTACAGAGTTCCCTAAAACAGGAAAATCATGCGTAAGAATGGAAAAAACGGAAATACTGAAGGTCAGAAATGGTAAGACGCAAAATAAGAAAACGGAGGAATTTGCCGATGAGACAGATGACAGGAAAGCAGAGCATCTCGTTTGCCAAAGCCGTCTATATCGAGGGCAGCGCGGCGATTGTAGGAGAAAAGGAAAAGGATGGACCGCTGGGCGAATACTTTTCGCACACGCTTTCGGACCCGATGTGCGGGCAGGAGAGCTGGGAGGAGGGCGAGAGTGAACTGCAGCTTGCCACCGCGAAGCTGGCAATGCAGAAAGCCAATGTGAGGCCGGAGCAGATCCGCATGATTTTTGCGGGCGATCTTCTGGCACAGTCAATCGCATCATCGTTCGGCCTGGTGGATCTGAACTGCCCGCTCTACGGCCTGTTCGGTGCCTGCTCGACGATGGGAGAGGCGCTTTCGCTTGGCGCGATGGCAGTCGCGGGAGGATACGGTGACCGGGTGCTGGCGGTGGCAGGGGAGGCTCTGGCGCTTGCCTCCATGAGCGTTGCAGGAAACTATGGAGATTATATGATGGCAGTCACTTCCAGCCATTTTGGAAGCGCGGAGAAGGAATTCCGTTTTCCGCTCGCCTACGGAAACCAGCGCCCGCCGTCCGCGAGCTGGACGGTGACGGGAAGCGGCGCGTGTGTGCTTGGAAAAACGAAGAGCAGAGTGAAAATCACGGGCGCTACGACGGGAAAAATCATTGATTACGGGCTGAAAGACAACCAGAACATGGGCGCCTGCATGGCCCCCGCTGCGTGCGATACGATTGCACAGAACCTCGTCGATTTCAACCGGGAACCGGCCGATTACGACCGCATTGTGACGGGAGATCTCGGCGTTGTGGGGCGGGAAATTCTGCTGGAGCTGCTGAAGAAAAAAGGATACGATATCTCGGAACAGCACAGTGACTGCGGCATGCTGATCTTCGATCCGGCAAAACAGGACACCGGCGCGGGCGGAAGCGGCTGCGGCTGTGCGGCATCGGTGCTGGCGGAGTATCTGCTGCCGAAGCTGGAAAACGGAGAGTGGAAGAGGATTCTGTTTGTACCGACTGGTGCGCTGATGTCGAAGGTCAGCTTTCAGGAGGGCAGCAGTGTGCCTGGTATTGCACAGGCGGTTGTAATCGAGCGTGAGGAGGATGTGTAAAATGGGAACGTTTATGGAATATTTCAATGCCTTCTGGGTCGGCGGCCTCATTTGTGCCCTGTGCCAGATTCTGCTCGACCGCACGAAAATGCTGCCGGGAAGAATTATGGTAACGCTTGTGTGCACGGGCGCGGTGTTGAGCTTTCTGGGACTCTACGATCCATTTGCAGAATACGCCGGGGCAGGCGCGTCGGTGCCGCTGCTCGGGTTCGGGCATCTTTTGTTTCAGGGAGTAAAAGATGCCGTAAAAGAAAGCGGATTTTTAGGATTGTTCCAGGGCGGATTAAAGGCGGGGGCTGTCGGAACATCAGCGGCGTTGATTTTCGCGTATCTTGCAAGCTGGATTTTCCAGCCGAAGATGAAAAAATAGCAGGTGAAAAATTGCGCAGAAGCAGGCGGACTGATATAATAAAGAAAAATGCCGCAGAAAAAAGCAGAATCGCAGCGGCAGGACGAATACAGAAAAAGCGGGTGTTTTGCGGAAAAAATATCAAAACACCAGCGACAGGAAGAAAGGAAGTCTGCAATGAAGACAAGAGAAGAAGCGCTAGCCTACGGTCTTTCCTTCCCGGACACATATCAGGAAGCGCCGTTCCACGATGACAACTGGCAGCTCATCCGCGTGAAAGGAAGCAAAAAGGCATTTCTGTGGGTCTATGAAAAGGACGGAATCATTCAGCTGAATGTAAAAGCAAACCCGGAATGGCGGGACTACTGGCGCGATGCATTCGCGTCAGTTATCCCGGGATATCATCAGAACAAAGAACATTGGAACACGATTCTCCTCGACGGAACCGTACCCGATGACGCTGTGCGTACCATGATCGCCGAGAGCTACGACATCATCACGGACAGCCCGACCAAAAGAATCTATGAGGCGGTAAAGCAGATTCCGCGCGGAAAAGTGGCGACATACGGCCAGATAGCAGCGCTTGCAGGCGAGCCGAAGATGGCGCGTGCCGTGGGAAACGCCTTACATAAAAACACAGATCCGGAGCACATTCCATGCTACCGCGTGGTAAACTCCAAAGGCGAACTGGCCGCGGAATTTGTCTTCGGCGGCGCCGGGAAACAGGCGGATATGCTGGAGGCGGACGGCATTGTGCTGGAAAACGGCCGCGTCAATTTAAAGAAGTACGGCATCAACGTGGAAGAGATGCTGGCACAGCGGGAGCTGGAGCACAACTGAAAAAACAAGATGCACAAAACAGCGAAAGACCGGAACGGCAGAGGAAAATGTCCGTTTCGGTCTTTCATTATGTTTGGCTTATAAAATTAGAAAATACAATTATTTCGCATTGAATACATACTTATCCATACGGTCAAATGCCTCTTTCACAAGCACATGCGGCAGTGCCAGATTCAGGCGGATCGCATACGGTCTGTGGAACGGCCGTCCGTCCTGCCAGATCACGCCGACAGCAACACCGGCTTTCAGCAGTGTATCCATATCGGTATCATGCTCCTTGCACCACTCCTCGCAGTCGAGGTACAGCATGTACGTTCCTTCCGGTTTGGAAAGCTTCACGCCCTTGAAATGCTCGAGAATGTAGTTGTACGCATAATCCGCATTCGATTTCAGCACTTCGCGCAGTTCATCCACCCACTGGTATCCCTCCGGCCGGTAAGCGCCGATCAGCGCATGAACAGAGAGTACGTTCGGAGAATTGTAGTGAGAAAGGGACGAAGCCTTCTCCACACGGTCGCGCAGCATGCGGTTGTAGATGATGTGGTAGGAGCCTACAAGGCCAGCCAGGTTAAAGGTCTTGGACGGTGCATAAAGTGCGATGGTGCGCTCGCGTGCATCCTTCGAAACGGACTGCGTCGGGATATGTTTGAAGCCCGGCAGTGTCAGGTCAGACCAGATCTCATCGGAGATGACAACGCATTCATTTGCTTTGTAAATTTCCATCGCCTTTTCAATTTCCTCGCGCTCCCAGACACGGCCTGTCGGGTTGTGCGGAGAGCAGAAAATCGCGAAATGAATGTTGTGTTCTTTTAACTTGCGGTCCATATCGGCGTAGTCCATACGCCATACGCCGTTCTCATCCTGAACAAGATCGGAGAGAACGATATTGCGTCCGCAGTTTTCAAGAACACCGGTAAAACCGATGTATGTCGGGGAATGCAGAAGAATGGATTCGCCCGGGGATGTAAAAGCGGCAGCAGCCGAAGCAACACAGCCGAGCACGCCGTTCTCATAGCCGATCGCCTCACGCGGCAGATCTTCCACACCGTTGCGCTCTTTCTGCCAGCGGATGATGCTGTCAAAATATGCATCCGGCAGATCAAAGTAGCCAAAATGCGGTTCGTTGACTCTCGCGTGAATTGCTTCCTGAATGGTCGGAAGAGACGGGAAGTTCATGTCGGCCACCCACATCGGGATGCGGGAGAAGCCCTCTTTGACTTCCGCACCCGGAATCGGGATCTGATCGACAGCGATCGAATCGTGGCCGCTGCGGTTCATCAGAGATGTAAAATCGTATTTCATTGGTAAAAACCCTCCTTTGTGTTTGCTGTGCTCTCGAAGTAAAACCAAAAGCACATGGAAAACCGGATGCAGCTTCCTTTCCTCGCTGAAAGAAAAACCTGCAGCCGGCTGAATACAAATATTATAACACGGAGGGGAATTTTCGTAAACAAAAGAATGCTTTATTCGGCACCATTTATTCCGCGCCGATCCAGTTATCGCGGTTGATTGCTTCCGTGTGGCTGGTGCTTTCGTTCATGATTTTCTGCAGATCCGGCCGGTCATAGTTGACAATGCCCTTTCCGAGATATTCATGGCTGCCGCGCCGGAAGACGCTGACGACATCGCCTTTCTTAAAATCGCCTTCGACTGCCACGATGCCTTTGGGAAGCAGGCTCTTTGCCTGAACAGCAAGTGCTTCTGCGGCACCCTCATCGACGTAGAGATTGCCCGCACTCGGCGCATAGAACGCCATCCACTGCAGACGCGTTTTCATGTTGTGGCCGCTGGCGGTAAAGTACGTTCCTTTTGCGGTTCCTTTCACCGCACGCACAATGTTGTTTTCCTCCGCAGAGGAGCAGATCAGAACCGGCACACCGGCTCTTGTGGCAAGCGAAGCGGCGGAGAGCTTCGTTGTCATGCCTCCCGTTCCGTTGCCCGATCCCGCGCCGCCTGCCGCAGCAGTGAGCTCCGGCGTGATCTCATTTACCACGTCGATATGGCGCGCATTCGGGTCACTCTTTGGATTGGCAGTGTAGAGCCCGTCGATATCGGTCAGCAGAATCAGAAGCGATGCATGCAGCATCGCAGCCACCTGGGCGGAGAGCGTGTCGTTGTCGCCGACCTTCAGCTCCTCAATCGCGATCGTATCGTTCTCATTGATGATCGGAATCGCACCGCGCCCGAGCAGGACGGAGAGGGAGCCGAAGATGTTTTTATAGCGGCGGCGGTCCTCAAAGTCACTGCGGTTCAAAAGAATCTGCGCGCACGGAATCTGGTACGCCATCAGATTTTTCGTGTATTCCTCCATCAGAAGGCCCTGGCCGACAGCAGCGGCAGCCTGTTTATCGGCAATTTTCGTCGGCCGTTTTTTAAAGCCGAGACGGGAAAAGCCTGCGGCGATCGCACCGGAGGAAACGAGAATCACATGGTGGCCTGCCGTCTGCAGCGCGGCAAGCTGGGTCGTAATGTTCCGTATTTTTTCAGCATCCATCGTTCCGTCTGAGAGTGTCAGGGAGCTGGTGCCGACTTTCACAACTATCGTCTGTTTTTCCATCATGAAAACCTCAAATGTAAGAAATGATAAGAAACGTTGTTTACGGGTGACAAAACATCAATTACAGACACTTTAACACAGCACTGTGTGAGAGTCAAGAAGATGCGGAATGGTCGTTACATTTTTCGTGAAAGATCTGCAAAAAGATAGAAATTTGTTGCTGGAATTCTGAAAAAGTATGGTAGAATAGAAAACGAGAAAAAGGTGTGTGCAGAAATACATTTTTCCTGAAAAACAAAAGAAGCGGAAAGAAGTCCGGCACACGACGGAGGGAGTCAAAGATGGAGGAAAAAACAGAAGAAAGAGACAGAGGCTGCATGACAACGCTGTGCTACATCGAAAAGGATGACAGCTATCTGATGATGCACCGCACGGTGAAAAAGAACGATGTCAACAAGGACAAGTGGATCGGCGTCGGCGGCCATGCGGAACTTGGCGAAAGCCCGGAGGAATGCCTGCTGCGTGAAGTAAAAGAGGAAACCGGCTACACGCTGACGAGCTGGCGTTTCCGCGGTCTCGTTACCTTTGTGACAGAGGCAGAAAACAGCAAAACGGTGGAGTACATGGAGTATATGTGTCTCTACACGGCAGACGGATTCACGGGAGAACCGACTGCATGTGATGAGGGCGAACTCGCCTGGGTGAAAAAAGAGAACGTCCTGCACCTGAATCTGTGGGAGGGAGACAAAATCTTTTTCCGCCTTCTGAATGAAGACGAGCCATTTTTCTCCCTGAAGCTGCGGTATGTGGGCGACACGCTCGCAGAAGCGGTGCTGAACGGAAAACAGATGGAACTTTTTGAGGAGCGCTCAGGCGACGGCATGCCGACCGGAACCATCGTAGAGCGCGGCGTGGCGCACAGTGAGGGACGGTGTCACGGAACGGCACATATCTGGATTGCACGGGCGAATGAGAAGAGCGGCTGTGAGGTACTGCTGCAGAAAAGGAGTGCCTGGAAAGATTCGAATCCGGGCTGCTACGATATTTCAAGCGCCGGCCATCTCTCGGCGGGCGATACGTATTTGGAAGGGGCTCTGCGGGAAATCGGCGAGGAGCTCGGCATCCACGCAGAGGCAGAGGAGCTGAAGGATCTTGGCCTGCTGGAAAAAGTATCACACGGTGTTTTTTACGGAAAACCGTTCCACGATCATGAGGTCAGCGCCGTGTATCTTTACACGAAGCCGGTCGAGGCGGAAAAACTGCATCTACAGGAGTCGGAAGTAGAAGCAGTCCGCTGGATGGATCTCAAAGAGTGCCAGAAGGCGGTAAGAGAAGGAAGCATTCCCAACTGTATTGATATACGGGAACTGGAAATGATTGAAAAAGCGTGGTTCGCCGGAGAAAAAACAAAAGATGAGGAGTAAGAGAAGATGAAAGAAAATGGATTCATCAACGAGAAGCTGACCCCGAAGCACGAGGAAGAAGAGGCAGCAGCCACCGCTGAAAAATAAAAAGAAATGCATGAAAAAAGTCACCGGTTCGAAATAGAACATGGTGACTTTTTTGGATATCGCGTAAATGAAATTTATTTTTTTATTTCGCTGCTGCCTTTACCTGGCTAAACAGTCCGGATTTCTGAAGAGCCGGACGCAGTGCCATGTAGATGACAACGGAAGCGATGGTGGAAAGTACGGCGTTGATGGAAGTTGCCGCTACGTTCCAGCTTAAGGTAACCTCTGCTGCCGGTTTTCCAAGAAGAACCAGTTTGTAGAAGTAACCGATGAGCGGATCGAAGATCACATTGAACAGAAGTCCGCCGATGGCTGCAAGCAGTGCCCATTTGAAGATCTGTTTCTGATCGGTCTGCTCGTTGATTTTACCGATTTTGTGTGCGATCAGTCCTGCGATGAGGCCGATGCAGAATTTTAAGATGAAGGTCTTTGGTGCGTATACCACATAGACCGGATCGAGAAGATCTCCGATGGTCATGCCGATCGCACCGCCGATTCCGCCGTAAACACCGCCGAGAATTAGCGCACCGAGCACACAGACAGCGTTTCCGAAATGGATTGAGGTGGCATCTCCGCCTGGCAGCCAGATTTTGAACTGCAGGAAGGTGAAGACAACGTAGGAAAGGGCTGCAAAGACACCTGTCATTGCGATTTTCCAGACTTTTTCATTTTTCATAACAACGCACTCCTTTGGTATCTGGAACTTTCGTTCCTTGATTGCACCCTATTATAGGGAGTGGTGGCATGAAGAAAAAGTTCCAATTCCGGATTTTTTGACCAGACCAGTTATTTCCGGTACGATTTCATTTTTTCGTGTTCTTCTTTTAATTCTCTGTAGAGCTGCAGCGAATTCCACGCCTGGTTCTGCGTTGTGACGATGGCTTTGAGGGCGATCGGCGGCACTTTTTTCCGGCGCATTTCGGTGAGAAAAAGATCAAGTTTCCGCTCGGAAAAGCCGGCCATGACCATCATTGGTTCATCAAATCCGGCGCCGTCATAGGCTTCGGGGGATTCTGCAAATGCTTTATTTCCGGCAAGAAATCCGATCGACTGGAGATACTGTTCCGGTTCCACAATGCGCACGCGGATACCGAGCTTTAAGAGAACCGGCTTTAAAAGCACAGCTGTTTTCGTTCCTTTGATCTGATATAAGAGTACGGTTTCCATGAGAAAAATCCTTTCCACGGGCAGATTTCCGGATCAAATGCGCGGATGCCCAGAATTATGATATAAGAAATGTTTTGGAAAAACAATACTTTTATGGTATCATAGGAACGTACAATTCAGAACACGATAAATTTTGAGATAAAAGAGAAAGGAAACCAATAAAATGTGGATAGCAGATGGATGGAAAGATTATGAAGTGCTGGATACGTCCGGCGGAGAAAAACTGGAGCGGTGGGGAGATTACCTTCTGGTAAGACCAGACCCGCAGGTCATCTGGAACACGAAAAAAGAAAATCCGGGCTGGAAAAAGAAAAACGGTCATTATCACAGAAGCAGCAAGGGCGGCGGAGAATGGGAGTTTTTCCATCTGCCGGAGCAGTGGGAGATCAACTATAAAGATCTGACCTTCCGCCTGAAACCGTTCAGCTTCAAACACACCGGCCTTTTCCCGGAGCAGGCAACGAACTGGGACTGGTTCGGCGATCTGATCCGCCGTGCCAACCGCCCGATTAAAGTGCTGAACCTGTTCGCCTACACGGGAGGCGCAACGCTCGCAGCGGCCGCAGCAGGCGCAAGCGTCACACATGTCGATGCATCCAAAGGCATGGTCAACTGGGCAAAAGAGAACGCTGCCGTGTCCGGCCTTTCGGACAAGCCGATCCGCTGGCTTGTGGATGACTGCACCAAATTTGTCGAGCGCGAGATCCGCAGAGGCAACCACTACGACGCGATCATCATGGACCCGCCGTCCTACGGAAGAGGACCAAAGGGCGAGATCTGGAAAATCGAGGAGTCGATTCATCCGTTCATCAAGCTCTGCACGCAGCTCTTAAGCGATGACCCGCTGTTCTTCCTTGTGAATTCTTACACGACAGGACTTGCACCGGCTGTCCTGACGTACATGATTTCCCTGGAATTAAAACAGTACAAAGGCCACGTAGAAGCACAGGAAATCGGCCTTCCGGTCAAGTCGACCGGCCTTGTTCTGCCGTGCGGTGCATCGGGAAGATGGCAGTCTGACAACGTTTAAAACATCTTTTGGCAGCGGACGTATGTCCGTCATACGAAAAACATTTGGCTGAATTGCAGGAAATGAAGTATAAAACTGCAAAAAGTGGGATAAAATGCCGAAAAGTGCATAAAACATGCAAGTTCTCCTTGACAGAAACTCATGATCTGGTAAAATGGTCTTTAGTTGAGCAAGAAACCTGAAAAACGGGTAAGGAAAGTACAAGGGAGGACATTTCATGAAACCGTATATCGAATGGACCAAAGAAGAATTAGTTGCCGAGAAAGCCAGACTGGAGCAGGAATTTGCAGATGTAAAAGCAAAAGGCCTCAATCTGAATATTTCCAGAGGAAAACCTGCAGCAGCCCAGTTAGATCTCACGGAAGGAATGCTTACCGTTCTCTCGAAAAATGAAGACACCTTCGCAGAAGATGGAACCGACTGCCGGAACTACGGCGTGCTGACCGGTATTCCGGAAGCAAGAAAACTGATCGGAGATATCTGTGAGGTTCCGGCGGAAAACGTCATCGTTTACGGAAACGCCAGCCTTACCATTATGTTTGATACCGTAGCACGTTCGTTCCTGAAGGGCGTTGCAGGCTGCACTCCGTGGAACAAGCTGGACAAAGTAAAATTCCTCTGTCCGGTACCGGGCTATGACCGTCACTTCGGTGTAACCGAGTACTTCGGCGTTGAGATGATCAATGTTCCGATGACGCCGGAAGGACCGGACATGGACATGGTAGAAAAACTCGTTGCAGAAGATGACGCCATCAAGGGAATCTGGTGTGTACCGAAATACTCCAACCCGCAGGGCTACACCTACTCCGATGAGACTGTCAGAAGATTTGCAAACCTGAAACCGGCAGCCAAAGACTTCCGTATTTTCTGGGATAATGCATATATCATCCATCACCTGTATGATGACAGACAGGATCACCTGCTGAACATCATCGAGGAGTGCGAGAAAGCCGGAAATCCGGATATGGTCTATGAGTTCGTATCCACCTCGAAAGTAAGCTATCCTGGAGCCGGAATTGCAGCTCTCATTTCTTCTGAGGCAAACATCAAAGAGGCACAGGAGTACATGAACTTCCAGATCATCGGTCATGATAAACTGAATCAGCTGCGCCATGTAAAATTCTTCCAGAACCTGGACGGCGTGATGAATCAGATGAAAAAGCATGCTGAGATCTTAAGACCGAAATTCGAGGCAATTCTGCAGGTAATGGATCAGGAGCTGAGCGGCCTTGGCATCGCTTCCTGGACAAAACCGAACGGCGGATACTTCATCTCCTTCGATGCGATGGAGGGATGCGCAAAGAAGATCGTTGCAAAGGCAAAAGAGGCCGGTCTTACCATGACAGGCGCGGGCGCAACGTATCCATATCACAACGATCCGCAGGATTCCAACATCCGTATTGCACCGTCCTTCCCGACACCGGAAGAGCTGGAAATCGCAGGTCAGGTATTCGTGCTGAGTGTCAAACTGGTCAGCGTGGATAAGATTCTGGAAAGCAAATAACAGATAAGTAAAAATACAAAAGCCGGATTCTCCCGGGGGACACAGTTTTTGTGAACTCTGGTGTGGGAGTTCCGGCTTTTTTCTATATAGAAAGTTAAAAAGAAATTTTCTATGGGACAGAAAGGAAAAACATGAAAAAGAAAGTAATAGGAATTGCCGCAGGACTCATACTCCTTGCGGCCGCAGGCGGTTACGCGGGCGTGGGGCATTACTATGCATCCCACTTTTTCCCGAAAACCGCGATCAACGGACTGAACTGCGCAGGGCTGACCGCAGAGCAGGTCAAAGAGGAAATTCAGAAGCACATTGTGGATTATACACTCAGCATTACCGAGCGCGGTGGAAAAACAGAGACATTAAGCGGCACGGAGATCGGCCTCACGTATGTGGACGACCACGCGGTGGAAAAACTGCTGGAGTCCCAGAATACTCTTGCATGGCCTGCATTCTATTGGAAAGAGAAAGAAAACCAGGTGGCGGCGGACTCTGTCTATGACAAAGAAATGGTGCAGGAAAAACTGCAGACGATGGAAGGGTTTCAGGAAGAACAGCAGGAAGCGCCGACGGATGCGTATCTGACGGATGACGGAACCTCGTACGTCATTGTGCCGGAAACAGAGGGCGCGCAGGTGGACTATGAGAAGGCGGAGCAGGCTGTCATCGAGGCGCTGGATGCCGGAGCGGCGAGCGTGGATCTGGAAGAAAAAGATGTTTACCGGAAACCGGGCATTACGCAGGATGATGAAGCATTGAATAGGGAAATGGCGGAACTGAACCACCTGACAGCGGCGCGGATCACGTATGCAATCGGTGAAAACAGCTATGCCATAGACCGGGCAACCTTACAGAGCTGGCTCGTACAGGGGGAAGATGGAACCTACACGATTTCGCAGGACGAAGCGGCAGCTTTTGTGCGCCATATGGCGTATGAGACGGACACCTTCGGGCTGGCGCATACCTTCAAAACGAGTCTTGGCGCGACCATTAACCTGAATGCGGGCGGCGATTACGGCTGGTGCATCGACAAGGAGGAGACGATGCAGGCACTTCTGCAGGCGATCGAGGACGAAACACAGGGAAATCTCGACCCGGTTTACCTCTATACGGCCAATGACCGCTCGGCAAATGATATCGGAAATACATACGTCGAGGTGTGCATTTCCCAGCAGAAAATGTGGTGCTACAAGGATGGCGTTCTGGTGACGGAAACACCGGTCACAACGGGCAATCATGCGACGGGCTATGATACACCGGCGGGCAGCGTCTGGGCAGTGGATGCGAAGAAAAGTGACTGTGATTTCAAGCTCTATCCGAGCCATGTCATGTTCTGGCTTCCGTTCAACGACGACGTCGGAATCCACGATGCAAGCTGGCGAACCGAGTACGGCGGAGACATCTATCTGACGAACGGATCCCACGGATGTGTGAATACACCGTACACAGAAGCAGAAAAAGTGTTCAATGCTATTGAAATTGGTGACCCGGTTATCGTATACTATAGCCTGGATGATGTAACCGGGCCGCAGCCTACACAGAAAAACAGCCTGTAGGAAAAACGCTTAAGCATCACAGCAGAAGCACATCAAATAAAGGAGATTTTGATAGATGAAAATAGTAGTATTAGCTGGAGGAACCAGCACGGAACGTTCGGTATCCATTACATCGGGAACTATGGTCTGCAAGGCACTCCGCGAGAAAAACCATCAGGCAGTTCTGGTAGATGTTTTCTGCGGTATCGATGTGAAGGGGAACCTGGAAGATGTATTTGCAGAGGAGGCGTACGATATAGACAAAGCAGCAGAATATATGCACAGCTTTGATGCGGGATTAAACGAGATGATCGCATCCCGTCGCAGATTTTTCGGACCGAACGTACTGGAACTCTGCGAGGCAGCGGATGTTGTTTTCCTTGCCCTGCATGGCGCAAACGGAGAGGACGGAAAGGTACAGGCTACGTTCGATCTGCTCGGCATTCCGTATACCGGAACGGGCTATTTAAGCAGCGCCCTCGCAATGGACAAATCCATCACAAAACAGTTCTTCCGTGCACACCATGTGCCGACCCCGAACGGCGTGACCCTGAAAAAAGGCCAGGAGAGCGAGCCTTTGTCCGGCTTTGGCCTGGAGCTTCCGGTTGTCGTAAAACCGTGCTGCGGCGGTTCCAGTGTCGGTGTCTATATTGCACACACGAACGAAGAATACTGGCAGGCTATGAAGGATGCTTTCTCCTACGAACCGGAGGTTGTCGTTGAGGAGTATATCGAGGGAAGAGAGTTCTCCGTTGGCGTGGTAGACGGAAAGGCTTACCCGATCATCGAGATTGCACCGATCGAAGGCTTCTATGATTATACGAACAAATACAAAGCAGGATCCACCGTTGAGACGTGCCCTGCCGTGCTGACCGAGGAACAGACGAAAGAAATGCAGAAGCACGCAGAGGACGGAGCAGCTGCCCTTGGCATCGAAAATTACTGCCGTCTTGATTTTATGATGCGCAAAGACGGAAGAATGTACTGCCTCGAGGCAAATACCCTCCCGGGCATGACGCCGACGAGCCTTCTGCCGCAGGAGGCGCAGGTACTCGGCATTTCCTATCCGGAGCTGTGCGAGCTGCTGATTCAGCTTTCGCTCAGAAAAAGAGGTAAAAACGCATGAAAAATATGACACTTGCGCATATCGCAGAGGTGTGCGGCGGAACATACTTCGGACCGGAAGAAAAGAAAACAGAGGAAGTCGCCGATATTGTGACGGACAGCCGGAAAGCGGGAGAGGGAAGCCTCTTCGTTGCAATTCCGGGTGAGCGTGTGGACGGCCATAAATTTATCCCGAACGTGGCTTCCCAGGGCGCACTTGCTGTCATTTCCGAGCAGAAACTTGAAACACCGCCATGCCCGTATATCCTCGTGAAGGATTCCATGGAGGCCATTAAAGCAATGGCAGAATACTATATGCAGCAGCTCAATATTCCGGTTGTCGGCATTACGGGAAGCGTTGGAAAGACCAGCACGAAAGAGACGATCGCGTCGGTGCTGGCGCAGAAATACCGTGTGCTGAAAACGGATGCGAACTTCAACAATGAGCTGGGCCTGTCGCTCACTGTTTTCCGTCTGCGTGAGGAAGATGAGATGGCGGTTCTCGAGATGGGAATCGACGATTTCGGCCAGATGCACCGTCTGGCGAAGATCGCACGCCCGGAGACTGCAGTCATTACGAATATCGGCTGGTGCCATCTGGAAAATCTGAAGACGCGAGACGGTATTTTACAGGCGAAGACCGAGATCTTTGATCATCTGCGTGAGAACGGGCACATTATCATCAATGGGGACGATGATAAGCTGTCTACTGTTGGAACGGTTCACGGCATCAAGCCGGTTCATTTCGGATTGGATGAAAAGAACGAATATTATGCCGATGAGATCGAGAGCCAGGGCTTCCGCGGCATTTCCTGCCGGATTCATACCCCTCAGGGGAGCTTTTCTGCACTGATTCCGATTCCGGGACGCCATATGGTTTACAATGCGCTGGCCGGAACCGCAGTCGGATGCACGTACGGGCTGACGCTGGAGCAGATCAAACAGGGAATCGAGACACTGCAGTCGGTGAGCGGAAGATTCCACATCATCGAGACAGGAAAATACACCGTTGTCGATGACTGCTACAACGCAAATCCGGTTTCCATGAAGGCATCCCTGGATGTCCTGAAAGAGGCGAAGGGAAGAAAAGTAGCTGTGCTCGGTGACATGGGAGAGCTCGGAACGGATGAGGCAGCGCTTCACGCAGAAGTCGGCACACACGCCGGAACCTGCGGCATCGATGCGCTCTACTGCGCGGGACCGCTCTGCGAGCATCTTGCAAAAGCAGCAAAAGAGGCTGATCCGAAGCTGGAAATCCGCCACTTCGCAGACCGCGAAAGCCTGATGGCAGAACTGCCGAAACTCTTACAGGACGGCGATCAGATTCTGGTAAAGGCATCGCACTTTATGGAGTATGGAAAGATTGTGGAGATGCTCTCCGCAGAGAAATAAGAGTATAAGACAGAAAAAGAGCCGGACACTTCTGGAAAAAAACAGAAGGGTTCGGCTCTTTTTCTAGAGCGTGTCTGAAAAAGGCTTTTCGCAAGCTGCGAGTCCCACTTTGTGGGAGATTTTGTCCGAATGAGGGCGGCGTAGCGGGCTACGGCAACCGAATGAGGGCAAAATATACTGCAAAGTGGGGCTTGCAGCTTGCGGAAATGATTTTTCAGACACGTTCTAGGCCAGTCATTGATTTTATCTTGCCGGATTTTCTTTCAGCTGTTCCAGCAGAATGTTTTTCGTATAATTTCCGATTTCTTTTTTCTCTTCCTTCGTAAGCTCACCCGGAAGAATCGGCTTGCCGTACGTTACGGTAACGTGGGTACCGCGGATCTTCGGAAAGTGTGCTTCCAGAATATTTCTGGAACCGGAGATGGAAAGCGGAATGATCGGGCAGCCGGTTTTCGTTGCCATCTTGAATGAACCGTTGTGGAACTCGCCGAGCTCCAGCTCGCTTGGTGTTTTGCCGCGGGTGCCTTCCGGGAAGATACAGATGGAAGTGCCGCTTTTGATCTCCTCACATCCGGCAAGGATCATCTGCAGACCCTGCTTGATGTCGGAACGGTCGAGAAACAGGCAGTGGATGAGTTCCATCCAGTTCTTTAAGAGCGGAATGCGCGCCAGCTCCTTTTTCGCTACGAATCCGCAGGAGCCCGGAACCGTTGTGTAGGTTACAAGGATATCGAAATAGCTGCGGTGATTGCCGATGTATAGAACAGCCCGGTCCTCTGGAATATTTTCCTGACCTTTTACGGTGACCTTCGTGCCGGAAAAAAACAGAATCACGCGGAAAATCCAGCGGATCAGCGCACGGCTTACCTTGTCACAGACCTCCGGCTTTTTCTTCCGGATCAGAAGCAGAACAAGAAGCACCGGGATCGACAGAATCAGATACAGAAAAGCGGTCAGAATGACCAGAATAAAACGAATCATGAATCTTTTTCTCCTCTTGGTAAAAATAGTGATATTCAGTTATTGCGTACTTTTCAGTATACGTCATATATGGGGCGGGTTGCAATAACTTTCGTCTTTTTCGGAAAAAAGATTTTGCGTCATAGAAGACTGTGGCCCGTCATACAATGGATAGAAAGAGCAGGAAGCGGCGTTTGGAATGATGAAGAAAAAGAGACGGGGAAGAGTTCTTCTGGCGGCGGTGATCCTGATGCTCCTGGCATCGTGCCGGATCACAGATGTGAGCGAGGGCGAGCGGAAAGAACTGTCGTATGCGATTGTAAAGCCGGGCGATTTTCCGCCGGAAATCGATCAGATTTTGCGCAGGAAAAAAGAATCCGCGTTCCAGATGGCGTACGAGAGCGGGGACGATCTCTACATACTGCGCGGCTACGGAAAGCAGAAAAGCGGAGGCTTTTCCATACAGATCGAAGAAGTATCGAAATCGGAAAACGCCGTTTTCGTGCAGACAAAACTCGTCGGACCTGCCGCAAAGGAGGAGCAGAAAGGCGCCGCCTCCTGCCCTTACGTCGTGCTGAAAACGAAAGCGGCGGCGGGAATCTCAGTCGTATTCGAGGATTAGAGTGGGAGGAGCCTTATGGATTTTGTAAAAAAGATTCTGCATCAGATCAGCAGAAAAAGCGAAGCGGTGTCACAGATTACGTTTGATGAGGACTACAATGTGCCGGACGCACGGCCCGATGTGGGGCGGATGATTCAGAAAAAAGGTGAGGTGACGATCGGGGATGTGCAGATTTCGGAAGGAAAAGCGCGTGTATTCGGCGGCCTCACCTTTCATCTGCTGTACGTCTCCGACGGCGAACGGCGCCGGATCTGCCAGCTCTCCGGCGAGCTTCCGATCGACGAGACGATCCATCTCGATGGTCTGACGGGGGGCGACAAGGTCTGCATCACCTGGGAAGTGGAAGATCTGAACCTGCATCTCATCAACTCGCGGAAGCTGGGCGTGCGCGCGATCGTCACGCTGCACGCGTGGATCGAGGAACTGTGCGACCTTGCCGTGCCGATGGAAATCCGCGGGGAGAGCGACGTCGCGGTAAAAAGGCAGGAATACCGCGTGGTTGAGCTTGCAGTGCAGAAAAAAGATGTGCTGCGTGTCAAAAAGGAGCTTACGATTCCGTCCGGCAAGCCGGAATTGCACGAGATTCTCTGGCAGGATCTGGAAGTGCGCGGTCTCGATCTCCGCTCTGAGGAGGGGCGGGTCAGTGCGCAGGGAGAACTCTTTGTCTTCTGTCTGTACAGCGACGGCGAGGAGGATCACCCGCTGCAGTGGGTGGAGCAGGCGCTCCCGTTCCAGGCAGAAGTGGAATGCCAGGGCTGCATCTCCGAGATGATCCCGCGGATCGAAAGCACACTCGGCCAGACCACACTCGAAATCCAGCCCGATTCCGACGGCGAGGAGCGGGTCCTGCAGGCGGAGGCCGTACTCGAACTTGACATCTGTCTGTATCAGGAAGAAACCGTATCACTTCTGCAGGACGTTTACCATCCGCACCGAGAATGCATTCCAAAAGTGCAGGAGGAGACTTTGGAGAGCCTTCTGATCCGCAATTCCTCCAAATGCCGCCTAACCGACAAACTGCAGATGCGCGTGCCGAAAAATAAAATTCTGCAGATCTGCCACAGCGATGGCAAAATCAAGATCGACGAGGAAAGAATCGTAGAAAACGGCATCGAAGTAACCGGTGTGGTGGAACTCAGGGCGCTCTACGTGGTCAGTGACGACGAAATGCCGTTCTACGCCGCCGAAACCGCCATACCCTTCCGCCACACCATCGAAGTCCCGGGAATCGGACCAGACTGCCGCTACGAACTCCAGTCCTCCATCGACCAGCTCTCCACAACCATGCCGGACAGCAGCGACATCGAAGCCAAAATCGTACTGAACCTGAACGCCCTCGTCTTCCGCCGCAGAAAAGAAATGGTAATGCAGTACGTCGAAGAAAAAGACCGCGATCCCGAAGAACTCCAGAAGCTACCAGGCATCACCTGCTACTTCGTCAAGCCGGGGGATACACTGTGGGATATCGCAAAGAAATTTTATACGACAACGGAAAAAATTCGGGAACTGAACGACCTTAAAACCGAAAATCTTACGCCGATGCAGCAGCTTTTAGTAGAGCGGGTATAGTAGGAAAAGACAGCCTCCTGCCTTAAGAATGGAGTCAATCCATCAGGCAGGAAGCTGTCTTTTTGTGAGTTAACGAAATTACAATATTTTGATATGAGAAGCTTTTAAATCAATCAATCTTTGCGCATAGCCCGTAATCCGTGATATCTGCTCTGAGGTATAGCCCGCAGAAAGATATTCTGAGAAAGTGTCATCAGGCAGGAGCAGCTCAATGGCAAAGGTATCAGCTTCGGTTTCATATTCTGCCGTTTTTAAATGAGTTCTGGTATCCATAAAGATGGCATTTGCCTTTTTATGGAGAAACAGATGCCCAAGTTCGTGTGCCAGAACCAGTGTGCGCTCCTGCTCGGAAAGAGTTTCATCGAGATAGATGATATGGTTTCTCTGAAAATACTGATAAAAACCACGGACTCCGCTTAAAGGAGCATCCACGAGAATCACATTCAGTCCACGGACAATTTCAAAAGGATTCCGTGACTGGAATCGGTGAGCGATCTGATTCGCTCTTTTTTTTATGTCCATAGACATCAGTCCTTTTTATATTTTTTCGGTGTGTATTTTTCTTTGTTCTTCTTTTTTGCGAGTTCCATACCGATCTGCATTGCCGAAAGAATGGAATCGATGGCTTCCGGGGAAGCGGGATCGCCGTCAAACATCAGCCCCTCCTGAGAAAGAAGCTGTTCTTTGGTGCGGGCGAGGATTTTTTCAATATCCCGTTCGTCACGGGAAGTCAGTACCGGATCTGGTGCAGGTTCCTCTCCGTACATCAGATATTGAGGGGAAAGACTCAGATAGTCGGCAATTTTGGAAAGACGCTCAGCGGGGAAGGATCCTTTTTTTAGCTGACCGACATAACCGTTGGAAAACCCAAGGTCTTTTTCCAGCTTCGATATTGGAATTTTCCGCTCTTTACAGATTTGCTTTACACGTTCTACGCAGTTCATAACATACCTCCAATAAAAAAAATAGATAAAAGCCTAAAAAATGTATTGACAAAATAGAGGATACTCTATATAATGAGATCAAATTTAGAGAAAAACCTAAAGATAGAGAAGATTATATTTCTATATTAGAGTTTCCATAGAGAAAAGTCAATAGGTGATTCTCTAAATTTAGAACTTTATCAGAAGCGCGCAGATAAAGTATTTACGAAACCAGAAACAATACAGGATGAAGAAAAAGGAGAAATTAAAATGAGTCAGAAAACAGATCGCGTAATCTCGGAAATTTTACAGAAACGAGACCGTTTTACCAAAAACTTCCGAACAGAAAATCATGGCGGTGCAGCCGTCATTTACGGATACCCGGTTCATTATAAAGAAGGAGAAGAGTGGAAGGAAATTGATAACAGACTGGAAAAAACAGAAAACGGTTATCAGAACCATGCATCCCGGGTAAAAGTCCATTTTGCAGAAAGCAGTAATGCAAATGAAATGGTTACTATTGAAAAAACGGGAAGAAAACTGAGCTGGGGATTTCTGGCAGAAAAGCAGAAAAAACAGAACATCCGAAGCCAGGCGGCAGTACAGGCACAGAAGCGTGAAGCTGTATTTCAGCCGGAAAATCTCTATCCGACAGAAGAAGGAATGCAGAACAGAGCCGCAGTGCAGAAAACAGAAGAAAAAAGCGTGGAGCAGGAAAATCAGGAAAAAATGAGTGTTCCGGGTCTTGTGGCTGCCGGACATTATGCAGAGATTGCAGAGAATGTAGATCTGGAATACAAAATCATCGGAGAACAGGTAAAAGAAAACCTGATCTTAAAATCGGTAAAAGCAGCAGCTCTTGAATATTCGTTTTCCCTGCAGTTCCCGGGGATGATGATTGTCATTCGGGAAGACGGAGGAATTGACCTGATTGATGAAGAAACAGAAGAAGTTTTTTATTATTTTGCCCCGCCGTGTATGTACGATGCAGCCGGAAATTATTCGGAACAGGTACACTATGAACTGGAAACCGATGCGGAGCAGCATTGCAGTATTTTAAGCGTCGTACCGGATCAGAAATGGCTTCAGGACGAAAACCGAGTATATCCAGTTGTGATTGATCCATCGGCAGAAACCTCGAAAACAAATAGGGCAATTGACGATACGTTTGTCCGAGAAAAAAGTCCGGACAGCGCGGTGGTAGCTTCTTATGGTTCTTTTACCGTAGGCCATAACCGGGAATATGGAAAATGCCGTTCTTTCCTGAAATTTACCAGCTTGCCTGCAATGGAACCTGGAGCGGTTATCTACGATGCAAAAATCTATGTATGGCAGTACCGGTATTCTTCGGACAGCAACCAGCCGTTTTTTATTACCGCCCATAAAGTAACGGGAGGATGGAATCCGGGATCAACCACATGGAACAATCAGCCGGCATATCAGTCGAATGTACTGGATTACTGCAGTGTAAAGCAGGTACAGTCCGGTAATACAATTACCGTTACACCGTGCGGATTCAACGTAACAAAACTGGTGCGTGAGTGGTATAACACAGGGGTAAATCATGGAATTGTTATCGCGGCACAGAATGAGACACCATATCAGGAAGCCGTTTTCATTTCTTCTGATTATCCATCCAATAACTCTTATGGAATTACTTCCGAGTATTTCCCGCAAGGAATCTTTTATTACCGTAGTACAACAGGACTCGAGGACTATTACAGCTACCATGAGCAGGATGCCGGACGCGCAGGCCATGGCTATGTTAATGACTTCAATGGAAACCTTGTATGGGTGCATGAAGATGCGTCAACCAGCGGTGGACTGCTGCCGATTCATATCCGTCATGTGTATAATCTGTCAGAACGGAGTAAAAACAACCGTATGGGAAAAGGCTGGAGAATGAACTTCATCCAGGAAATGGAAGCCACAGGAAACGCAAACTTCCCGTATGTCTACACAGATGGAGATGGAACCCGGCATTACTTTTATAAAGATACAGCGGATGGAAATAAATTAAAGGATGAAGATGGACTTGGATACGAGCTGACGCAGACAAGCTCTTCCGACGGAGATTCTTATTACATCATGAAGGACAAAAACGGCTGGGAATATGCGTTTGGACATGACAAGTACATGAGGAGTATCAAGGATTCCAACGGAAATCTGCAGAAAGCGCAGTACGGCCCGTCCACAGCAGGAAACTATCTGGCATATCTGATTGACCCGACCGGTGCAAGAATGGACTTCGGATATGGAAAAGACAATAACCTGGGCAATCTGAATGCGAATGGAAGAAGCATTTATTTTTCCTATGACAGTGCAGGACATCTGACCAGAATTAGTTATCCGGATAATAAAAGTACGGAATTTTTCTACGATGGAGATATTCTGGTGAGCGTACAGAATAATGATGGGCGACAGATTTCATATAAGTACCAGGATGACTGCGGAGTAAAACGAGTGTCAGAAGTTTTTGAACATACAGGACCACAGAATGGGCAGAGAATGAAAATTTTCTATCGAAATGGAAATACTACGGTGTTTGAAACACAGGGATTGAATGGGGAAATCAGTCGGACAGGTGATAATCGAAAGTTTACCTACCACTTTGACAATTTCGGCTGCCCGGCGGATGTGTCGGATGAAGATGGTGCTGCAAACAGTTATCAGTTTTTACGGGAAGGAAGAAAGAATAACAAGCTGAGCAAGACAGGAACGCTGCAGAAGGTTGTGAAGAATTGGATGGAGCCAGAACCATATTTTGTACAGTGGGATAAGATTAAAACTGGAAGTGAAAATGCGATCGCTGACTTAGATATTCCAGACGGATTTCCAGTTAAAAAATGCTGTATCATAAGTAAGAATACAGTAAACGGAAGAAATGGATTTTCAAAGAAGCAGGTTTTAGAGAAAGGAACTTATACTTTTTCTTGCTATGTTAAGGTTGAAAAATGTGTACCAGATCCAGAGAAAAAACGTTCCGAGTGCGGTGCCGGAATTTTACTTTCTTCCGGAAATACAGAGAAAATGGATCTGGTAACAGAGGTGAAAGATACAGATTCGGATGAATGGACTCGTGTATCGGTAACTATTACGATTGCATCTCAGACGGAGGTAACTACCGCGTTTTTCTTGGATAATATGCAGGGATGGGCTTATTTTTCCTGCTTCCAGCTGGAAAAATCGGCAGCGGCAAATAAATTCAATATGTTACGGAATGCGTTTTTTGAAGAGGCATTTAATGCAACCGGAGAAAATGGCTGGAAATTAAGTCAGGGAGAAAGTGCAGACCAGATTGTAACAGATTCAGTTAAAGGTAAATGTGCAAGATTACGAGGAAACTTGTCCAAAAACAAGAACCTGATGCAGACCGTAAAGGTGAGCGGAAAAGAAGGCGATGTATTTGTGTTCGGATGCAGTGTGAAAGCAGACGCCATTCCGGGCCGAATCTTCCGTGTTCGTGCAGTGGTTCATTTTACCGACAAAACAACGACAGAGACAATTGTGAACTGCAATCCGTATGTGACAGAGTGGCAGTTTGTCAATGGCGTAATCCTGACCAGGAAAGATGGTTCCACAACAAATAAGACCTACGAATCCATTCAGATCTATCTCGAATACCAGAAACAGCAGAATGATGCATTCTTTACCGGCTTGCAGCTGATCCGTGATGATGCGGAAAGTTACGTGTATGATGCAAATGGAAATATTGTAAGTGCCAAGACAGCAGCAGAGCAGAATGCATTTACCTGCAACAAAACAGACCTGCTTTCCAAAATGGTTAAAGTGACCGGCTCTTCGTTTGAGTATGAATATGATGGAAAGAAAAATATGACGGCGGCAAGAAATTCAGAGGGAGTTCAATACCGTTATACCTATGATACCAAGGGAAATCCGCAGGACGTAGTGATTCATCATGACAGGGTAAGTACGTCGGTAATGGCTGGCAGAAGTTATTATATTCGCCACAGAAAATCTGGTAAGTATATCGATGTAAAAGATGCATCTAATAAAGACGGAGCAGCAGTTCAGCAGTATGAGTTTTCGGGAAGTTCGGAGCAGAAATGGCATATTGAGGATGCTGGAGAAGGATATATTATTTTCAAAGCATTTGACGGAAATGGGACATATGTACTGGATATCGGAACGGATGCAAATGGGGCAAAGGCGAAGTTAGCTGCATACGCAAACAAAGATTCACAGAAATTTCGTATCAAACCAGTAGGAGAAGGAATGTATTTGATCACAAGTAAAATTTCTAAGGACAAAAAAGCGATTGATCTTCCGAGAGCACAGCTTGATAATTCGATTCAGTTACAGATTTGGGATCAGTCAGAAACACATCCGAATCAGCAGTGGTATTTTGAGCCTGTTGTATATGAACGAAAGAGTGACCAGCCGATTTCCGGCGGGATTTATATGATGCGTCTTGGATACAGTGGACAGTATATGCAGGTAAATGGAACAACAGCGGGATCAACAGTTGTTCAGAATCGGTATTTAGGAAAAGAAGCACAGATGTTTCTGATTCATGGAGATGAAACAGGTGGATTTTTCCTGGAACCGGCCAATGCAGAGGGAAAAGCACTTTCTATGGCTTCGGATGGAACACTCACGCTGCAGGTGAAAAATACATCGGACAGCAAACAGAAATTCTGGTTTGAAGTGAGTGAAGAGGATAAAAATAATTATTGCATCAAACAGAACAGCCGGTATTTTATGATTCCAAGTCTCTCACATGAAGAGAATACAGCAATTAACGGAGCATATCCAACAGTAGAATCCATGAGTCCACAGGAATTTATTTTGGAGAAATGCAGCGAACGTATGACGGCGCAGTATACCTACACGGCAACCGGCCGAAATGTAAAAACACTGACAGATGCCAGAGGATTTGTAACAACAAACGAATACGACAGCAAAGAACGCCTGCTGACGGGAGTTACCGATGCAAAAGGGAATAAGGTAACGTATACGTATGATACCAAGAATGACCTTCTGACCGGTGCGACGGCTTCTGATGGAACAAATACGGTAAAACTGGGTTATACGTATGATGAAGGTGACCGGTTAAAAACGATTGCCCACAATGGATTCGAGTATACCTATGAATATGATTTCCTCGGAAATCAGACCAGAATTCTGGCAGGCGGAAATGCACTGGAAGAATACGATTATCTTCCGTCGGACGGACCGCTCAGCGAAGTAAAGTATGCGACAGGAGAAGTGCTGAAAAACAGCTATGACAAGTACGAGCAGATCGTGGAGCAGAAGTGGAATGGAACGACAGTCTTCCGAAATATCTATGATGACTATGGAAATGTATTTTACCATGAGGATCTGGAAAACGACAGAAAGATTTTCTTTGACTATGACATGATCCAGAGAATGGCAGGATACCGCACAACAGATGGAGAAACGGCGCGCATTCAGTATGACAACAAGAACAGACGCACAGGCATGGTACATCAGATTGATGACAGCAAAATTTCAACATCGTGCGTATTTGGAGAGGTTGGAAAAGCACAGGCACCGGATGTGATTTATCAGATCAAGGTAAATGATGCAGTCAAAATTTCGTATACCTTTGATACGTTATGCCGCGTTACCAGAAAAACTATTCATCTGAAAGATAAAACGTATCCAGTTGACTATACTTTTGTACCGGGAAGAAAAGCGGGAATTACAACTTTACTTCTTAAAGAAATCAACAACAACGGAAAGAAACTGTCATTTACTTACGACGCAGTAGGAAATATTGTTACGATTTCCGAAAATGGTGTTCAGAAAGTAAAATATACGTATAATGCTTTGAGTGAACTGACCCGTGTGGATTCTGTATGGGAAAATAAGAGTATTACGTATACCTACGATGCCGGAATGAATATGACGTCGAGAAAAGAGTATTCCTATACAACGGGAACACTTGGCACTGCGGTAAAGACAGATCTGTTTACTTACCGTACTTCAGGATGGAAAGATCAGCTTATTTCCTACAACGGCAGCAGTATTTCTTATGACGCAGTCGGAAATATCACAGCTTATCAGGGAAAAACACTGACCTGGTACAGAGGAAGCCTGCTGCAGAGCCTGACTTTAAATGGAAAGAAAGCAGTTTACTATTACGACAGCGAAGGACACAGAGTCCAGTGGAAAGACCTGAACGGAACCAGCCATAAGAACTATTGGTGCGGAAACAAACTGATGGGAACCAAATATGGAGATGTACTGGTTCAGTTTGTTTATGGCGCGGATAAATCCCCAATGATGCTGAAAAAGGGAGAAAAAGAGTATTATTACTTGTACAACAGCCAGAACGATGTCATCGGACTGATTGACAGCGATGGAAAACAGGTAGTAAACTATTCTTACGATGCATGGGGAAAACAGACAGGCCTGACCGATACCAGCGGAGAAAATATCGGTAAACTCAACCCGTTCCGTTATCGTGCTTACTGCTATGATGACGATACTAAACTCTATGTCACCGCGAGCCGCTATTACGATCCGGAACTGTGCAGATTCCTTTGCGCGGACAACTTTGATGTTGCAAAAGCGCAAATGTTCAGCATGAACGGAAAGAACCTTTATGTGTATTGCTGCAACAATCCGGTGAATGCGGTAGATGAGGAAGGCAGTTTAGCACAGGTAGTAGGGGTGATCGAAAAACTGCTTGAAACACCGTACGGAAGATTTTTAATATTCGGGCTGCTGGGAGGAGTCACATATTGGCTTCAATGTGAGCTTAGCGGGGAAGATGTAACAATGGAAGGACTGTGTGTTGCGGCTATTTCGGGAGGTATTAATGGCGCTGCTGGTGATATCCCAACAGCTATATTGGTGAGCTTTATGGGAGGCTTTTATTTAGAGTATAGGGAGACAAAAGATGCGAAGAGAGCTGTAGCAGCTGGAGTTTATGATGGGATTTCAACGTTTTTAGTGCCAAGTACTTATAATATTTACGTAAAAAAAATGTCAGAGGAAGTGGCGCTCTCTGTTTTTTCGGATCTTTTTCAAACACCAATACTTGGACATGGAAAAAGTGGCGTTTTGGATGGGATTTTTGGAAAAACAAAGAAGCAGGAAAATAAAAATGGATCAACACTTAAGAAAAATAGCAACAGCAATTTTAGTACGAAAAAAAATGGGAAAACAAAGAAAAACTGGCAAAATAATAAGCCTGCGATTTCAAAAAAAATGCAAGATATAGGACTTCCGGCACTTAGATAGAAAATCTATAAATCACCTTTGCACAAGATGAGAGTACCTTGTGCAAAGGTAAAAGTTAAATTAGTAGGTGGCAAATATGAAGGTAGGATATCGTGAATTTTATAAATATTTTAGTATATCGGTGTTTATGGGGTGCGGATACCTTATGCTGAATTTTTGGGAAGAGGCCAAAGGTCAAATTAGTTCCTATAATATGCAAGATAAAGCATTTATGATATTTTGGTTTATGATTTATACTTTTGGTGTAGCATATGGAATTATAAATGCTTTAACCAGTATTTATATTTATGAATGGGGAATGCAGATCTCATTTTTGAAATATAAGAAAAAAATTGAATGGGAAGAATTTTCTGTTATACGAAGATATCATAATCATTTTTTCTTTAATATGTCCAAACAAAAAGATCCAGGTCCGTATTGGGCAATGTTTCATCCATTTACTAGTTTTGTAATATTTGATAATTCGCGAAATCGTTCTGTTCATATTATACCGCTCAGCGCCGACGAATTTTGTGACCTCCTCACTTCATACGGTGTCAAGTATACGGAAAGTAAATAACATACAAAAAGAGTGGAAGTGGCTGTAAGATCCCACGAATTACCAGCCACTTCCCTTTTTATACGCAAATTTAGAAAAAGAAAGAAGGAAATGCCAATGAAATCAATTTATCGCACGATCATTGCCGCAGCAGGCAGCTTCCTTGCGGCACAGTTTGGAGGCTGGGATGCTGCGCTGGAAACGCTGGTCTGCTTTATGGCAATTGATTGGATCACGGGAGGTGTTCTGCTTCCTGTCGTTTTTAAAAAGAGTCCGAAATCTGAAAACGGAACATTGGAGAGCCGTGCGGGATGGAAAGGACTTTGCAGAAAAGGTATGATGCTGTTCTTTGTGCTGATCGCGGAAAAACTGGATCAGCTCACACAGACCAATTACCTGCGGGATGCCGTCTGCATTGGATTTATTTTAAATGAAGCAGTTTCGATCCTGGAAAATGCAGGACTGATGGGAGTGAAAATTCCTGAGATTCTGCGGTCGAGGATTGATGTGCTGAGAAAGGAGGAGCAGAGCAAATGAGGATTGACAGAAGCTATTGCAGTAACCAGAATACCTGGCCGGAAAATCATCCGCAGTGTATTGTGGTACATAATACAGACAACTTTGCCGCCGGAGCCGATGCCCGCGCACATGCAAGAGCGCAGTACCAGGGAAATTTTCAGGATATGTCGGCGCATTATTACGTAGATGACGGAGAAATTGCTTATCAGGCTGCGCCGCACAGCAGAGGATGCTGGCATATCGGGAGAAATTATGGAAGTAAAAATCTGTTCGGCAGATATGGAAACCGGAACAGCATCGCAGTTGAGATGTGCGTGCAGAAAGGATATGATTACGAAACCGCATTTTTACATACAGTGGAACTGGTGAAAGACCTGATGAACGAGACAGGGATTCCGGCAGATGCAGTTTACCGGCATTACGACATCTGTAGCAAAAACTGCCCGTCCCAGATTCAGAAGCGGGGAGACTGGGAGCGGTTCCAGCGTCTGCTTCGAGAAACGGAAAACGGCGGTGGAAAAAGTGAATACAATCCCGGCATTTACCGTGTAACGGACCCGGCACTAAACATCCGCACAGGCCCCGGAGTAGAATACCCAGTGGTGGGAGTCATCAAAGATCAGGGAAGTTATACGATCACAGAAATCAGAAACAAAAGCTGGGGCAGACTGCTGTCGGGAGCGGGATGGATCAACTGTCATAAAGCATATTGTTTTTACGGAGGAAGCGTGTAAAACGCCATCTTTGACAGTTGAGTAAAATATTGGATTTCTAAATTTCTCTATTTCCTTTTACTCATGAATTGACATAGAGTGAAAGCTGGGGGTAAACTGTTTTTTGATGGAGGCAAATATGAGAGCAGGATATCGTAAGTTTTTTATGTTTGGACAAGTTGCTATATTAATAGGCATCGGGTATCTTATGACAAGATTTTGGGAAGAAGCAAAGAATCAATGCGAATTATATAATTTGCCTCAAAAGCTTTGGGTAATATTGGGAATGATGTTTATTTGCGGGATAGTGTCATGGGGAAGTGTAGATGCTTTAACACGTATTTACATCCATAAGTGGGGAATGGAACTTGCCTTTTTGGGATATAAGAAAAAAATTGTATGGGAGGATTTTTCCGTTATACAAAGATATAAAAATCATTTTTTCTTTAACGTATCAAAACAAAAAGATAGCGGTCTGTTTTTTTCAACATATCATCCATTTACTAGCTTTGTGATATTTGATAAGTCAGAATTTAGTTGTGTCCGTACTATGCCAATCAGTGCCGACGAATTTTGTGAACTGCTCACTTCGTACGGTGTTGAGTATGCGGAAAGTAAATAGAAATTGGAGGCGAAGATCGAATGAAAGTAATATGGGATGATTTGGGTAGAAGTATAAAGTTGATTGTGTGTGCTATGGGTAATTATTATTTGGCGAGTATATGGATAAAAGAAAAAGCCCAGATCCAATCGTATTCATTGAAGGAAAGTATTATAGTACTGATAGGAATGATGTTTTTTATTGGCTTATTTGGTGTTGCTGTAACTGTAGAACTTCTAAGACAAATTTACATTTACGAATGGGGAATAAAGCTATCTTTTTTGAGGTATGAAAAAAAGATAGAATGGGAAGATTTTACTGTGATACAAAGATACAATGATCATTTTTTCTTCAACATATCGAAACAGAAAGATGACAGTTTGTTCTGGTGTACCTATCACCCATTTACCAGTATCATGATATTCGACAAGTTCCGCGGACCGGGCTGGGGAATCATACCGCTCAGCGCCGACGAATTTTGTGAACTCCTCACTTCATACGGTGTCAAGTATACGGAAAGTAAATAACCTACAAAAAGAGTGGAAGTGTTCTGAGTTCTGTTGTTTTTACGGGGAAAAGAGAGTAGTATAAATACATGTATAATTACAGCTTTGGAGGAAAAACAGTTGCTTGACTGGATTAATGTTTTTAAAGTAAACCGGAAAATTAAATCCCGTCTCTGGCCGTGGATCAAGATTATTTTGAGTATTATTCTTTTCTTTGCGGTATTTTACGGGGATACGTATGTTCACATTCTGGATAAAACAAAGACGGGACGAATCGTGGAAGCACTGATTCTGGTTGTGTTTTCGTTTCTGGACTATCTGGTCTGCTTTATTTCCGTAGCTGAAATGGACTGCCTGAAGGACCGGCGGTACGCGGCGGCGAAAGAAAGCGGCGAATTTTATAAGGTTTCTGAAATAGAAAGCTCTCTGTTTAATTATGTACCGCGTACCTATACGATTTATTACCGGAGGGGTAGCAGAAGACTTACATTCGGTGTACGGACAAGAACGACAGGAAATCCGCTGGAAATGGGAGGCAGGGAATATTTCATAGGACCGACAGGAAAGCGGGAACAGATCGTGAAAGACCTCGATGCGTTGATGAAAGAAGTAAAAAAATACGCAAGATTTGACAAAGTCCTGGTACAGACAGTGAACGGAGAACCGGTAAAGAGATGATGATGCCGGTTCTCCGTTGGTTTTTGTAAATGGATTGACAAGGAGAGAACTTGCCATACGAAGGGATGAACTTTCAGAAGTAATTGAAAAATACCAGATTGAGTTAAAAAAAGTAAAGTAAGAGAAGGTGAATAACGAGCAATGAAAATAAAAAGTTTTCTGCCATCCAAAATAATTGCATGTATGGAATGCTTTGGGCTTTATGTGACATTAGTATATTTGTTTGTTGAACTAAAACCTGAAAAGCATGAAGCAGTCATTTACCTATGTTTTCTCTATGGGGTGATATGTCTCGGATTAACCGTGATATTCTATAATCTTCGAAGAGTATATTTTTATCGGGAAAAGTGTGTTCTTCATTTTGGAAAATATTCAAAAACAATTTCGTGGGATGAATTTGAAGTAAAACGAATCGTTCAGTTTAAAAAAGATACATGGCATGAAATTTGTTTTTCTTTATATCCAGGTATAGACGAGCATAACATGGATTATTTTCATCCGTTTACGATTGTTATAATAACGTTGGAAGATGGTTATTATTGGGCTGACGGATTGTTTATGAAAAGTGAAGATATTGTTCCTGTTCTGGAAGATTATGGAATTCAATTTACAGAGAGAAAATAAGGAAGAGGGCAAACAGTAAACGGAGAACCATAAAGCGATGATGCCGGTTCTCCGTTTTTTTCTGTCACCTTTCCAGAAACTGATGCGCCCAATGCCCAGCGTCCGTATTTTTGAGGTAGACGACATTCAGTTCGTGCGCCCCGGTGAGCGGGGGGCAGAAGAAGCGGCCGAAGCGGGGGTCGTCTTTGACGACGGCCTCGTAGACGAAGCTGATGCCGCAGTTTTCGCGGACGAGTTCTTTTAACAGCTTAAAGGAACTGATGCAGGCACAGTCGGAGAAGGCGCTGACGTGGTAGCCGGACTGGGTGAGTTCGCGTTCGAGAATTTTCCGGGTGCCGGAGCCTTCTTCGCGGAGGATCAGGCGCTCGGAGAAGAGATCCGGGATGGGGATCTGCTTTCCGGCGAAGGGGTGGTCTGCGGCGCAGATGCCGAGATACGGTTCCTCACGGAGCAGGAAAAAGTCATAGCGCTGCTTGTCAAAAAGCCCTTCCAGGACAACAAAATCGAGTTCGCCGTCTTCCAGTTTTGCGAGAAGATGGGCCGTGTTGTCGACAAGAAAGTGAAGCTGCTGGTCCGGTTTTGCAAGAAAGCGGCGGATTTCCGGCAGCAGAATATAATCGCCGATGGATTTTGTCGCGCCGATGCGGAGCAGAGTCTTTGATTTTTCGTGAAGACGCGCGAGAAGCATTTCTTCGTTGTAGCGCAGAGAAAAAGCATACTGCTCGAGAAGGTCGCCTTCCCGCGTCTTCTGCAGCCGCCGAGCCTGGTACGTAAAGAGGCGGACACCGTACTGCGCCTCGAGCGCCTGAATGTGCTTGCTGACGGCAGGCTGCGAGAGATGGAGCAGTTCGGCGGCGCGGCCGTAGTGCATCGTCTTGCAGAGCGTCAAAAAAGTTTCCAGTTTCTGATCCATAAAAACTCCTTTGTAAAATTCTTCATAACAAAATGGAATGAATGCATTCTTGGTTATGCGTTTATTTTATCATGGAAGCATATTAAAATAAACGGGCAAAGAGAGAAAAAAGGAAAAAGAAAGCTGGAGGAAACGTATTGTGAAAAACGTAAAGAAACTGATTCCCGGAGCGGCGATTGCACTGGTGATTGCCGCTGCGGCGAAATTCCTGGAAAGCCTGGAGGAGAGCGCCGGACTGCACTTTATCGGGGCGTCGGTCATCGCTATGTTTATCGGTATGATTGTGAATGCCTTTTACAAGCCGAACAGCGTGACAGCGCCGGGAATTAAATTTACATCGAAGAAGATCCTGAAATTTGCGATTATTCTGCTCGGGGCGAGCCTGAATATCCGCACGGTGCTGACGGTCGGAAGATTTTCCCTGACGGTTATGGTATTTACCCTGGCAACGTGCTTTGGCCTCGGCGCACTGATCGGAAAAGCACTTGGACTGAACTGGAAGACGAGCAGCCTCATCAACGCCGGCACGGGTATCTGCGGCGGTTCCGCGATCGCGGCAATCGCGCCGGTCATCGAGGCGACCGATATGGACATTGCCTATGGCCTCTCCGCAACGTTTTTATTTGATACGGTCATGATTGTCGTATTCCCGATTCTCGGTCACTGGATGGGCCTTTCAGATGCCGCGTTTGGCCTCTGGGCCGGAACTGCGGTCAACGATACCTCAAGCGTCGTTGCCACCGGTTACGCATTCAGCGAGGCTGCCGGTGATTTCGCAACCATGGTAAAACTGACACGGACCCTTGCCATCATTCCGGCTGTTCTGGCATTCGCCGCCATCAACGTACATCTGAAACGGAAGGCGCAGGCAGCAGAAGGAACCGCCGTAAAGGTAAGCATCAAATCCATTTTTCCATGGTTTATCTTAGGCTTTCTCGCCATGTCAGCACTGACCTCCTTAGGTCTTATCCCGGCAGGCACAGCAGCCGCATTAAAAACCATCAGCAAATTTCTGATGGTAGCCGCCCTTGCGGCCATCGGCCTGAACACCGATTTCAAATCCCTCTGCCGCTCCGGCGCAAAGCCGATGCTGCACGGATTCATCATTTCGCTGCTGGTAGTCTTGGTAGCGATTGCAGTCGAATTTGCGATCGGCATTGCGCCGCATGGGGTACTGTAAAGAAACAGAGAATTAAAAATCCAGGCATCCGTATAGGATGCCTGGATTTTTTGAATCAAAACGGGTTTGTCGTTTCCTTCAAAAACGTTTTCAGAACCTGCAGCACCCCGTTCTCCCAGTACGGCGGGCAGGTGTGTTTTGCCGAGGCAATGACTTCCGCTCGGGCGTTGGAGACGGCGTAGCTTTCGCCGGCGTTCTGAAGCATCTCGATGTCATTCAGGTTGTCGCCGAAGCAGCAGACTTCGTCTGAGGTAAGGCCGAAGTAGTTCATCAGAAATGAGAGACCGGTCCATTTGCTGACGCCGCGGGCGTTGCAGTCCAACCATTCCTTACCGGCGACAGCGAGTTTTGCCTGATGCTTCCACGCCGGGATGAAATTTGGGGAGCAAAGCTCTTCACAGGAGGTTGGATGGTAGATCGTGAATTTGATAATGTCCTCGTTTTCTACCTTCGACAGATCCGGTACTTCGCGGACATCGAAGCCGTAGGAGTCGCGGAGCCAGTGAAACATGCGGCTTCCGGCATCTTCGGCGAGGCAGTAGTCCGGGGTAGCGGCGAAGCAGTCGCAGGACGGAAGTTTGTCGTGTACCATGCGGCACATGGATTTCCAGAGTGCCGTTGCCATCGGATATGTTTTCAAAATCTTTTCCGGTGTGCGCACGACAGTTCCGCCATCGGAGATGTAGAGCAGGCGGTCCTTGATTGGAGCGAAAAGCTTCTGTTCACTGGAAAACTGGCGGCCGGAACAGACAACAAAATAGATGCCCTGGTCGACAAGCCTGGAAACAACAGTCATATATTCCGGGTCGATCAGAAGTGTGCCGTCTTTGACGAGCGTTCCATCGACATCGGTTGCGATCAACTTTATCATAATAGAAAATCTCCTTATCTTGTCACAGAAAAAATTCAAACTATAGCAAGACCAGAAAATAACGCAAAAAAGGCAGTGCTGCAGGGCGCGAATTACAAGGAACGGATTTGAAGGCGTACCGGGGTACGACGAAAATCCGTGACGCAGTAATTCACGTTCTTCAGTGCTGAATTTTTTGCATTATTTTCTGGGATTGCTATAAACATGATTATATCGTGAATTGCTTCGGAGTGCAAGCCGGAACCGGAGGAACGCAAAACTCCACGTTGACGAAACGCAGAAATAAGGCGTAAAATAAAGAAAAATATATATCCACAGGGGGATTTTTATTATGGCATTTATTCAGGTAAGCTTCATGTCAAAAACTTTAATGCGCACCGTACCGCTGCAGGTTATTCTGCCGGTCGACAAATTTACCTTTGGGCAGCCGGAGCGCGAGGAAAAACCGTTTAAAACGCTGTATTTGCTGCATGGCATTTTTGGGAATGAGACAGACTGGGTTCATGGAACCAGAATCCAAAGATGGGCAGAGGAGAAAAACCTTGCCGTTGTCATGCCGGCCGGCGAGAATGCGTTTTATGTGGATCAGCCGTCCATCGGTGCCATGCACGGACAGTTTATCGGAGAAGAACTGGTTGAGATTACAAGAAAAATGTTTCCGCTGTCCAGAAAAAGAGAAGACACCTTTATCGGAGGCCTTTCCATGGGTGGTTTTGGCGCACTCAGAAATGGCTTGAAATATCACGATACCTTCGGGGCTGTGATCTGCCTGTCCGGTGCACTTCATGTGCTGGAAAATCCGGAAGAGAGCAGAGCGGACAGCTTTGCACATGAAGAAGGTTATTTCGGAAATCTGGTCGAAGCAGCAAAGAGTGACAAAAACCCGGCTGTTCTTATCGAGCAGTTAAAGGAAGCACGGAAAAAAGATCCGTCTGTCAATGTGCCGACCGTATTCCAGGCGTGCGGAACAGAGGACGGACTTCTGGAAGTAAACCGTCTCTACCATAAACGGATGGAAGAGAGCGGCATGGACATTGTCTACTATGAGAGCAAGGGTGGCCATGAATGGGATTTCTGGGATGAGTGGATCAAAAAGGCACTGGACTGGCTGCCACTTGAGGAAAAGACGGAAGGCCTGAACAGCGGAAACGTAAATGTTTAAAGGAAAAAGGGAGACAGGCAATGCCAGAAACGAGAAATGACGAATTGTACCGTGCGTTAAAACACAACGGTTACCCGGACGACTTCTGCCGGGAAATTGCATACCGCCAGATGAACACCGATTTTACCGCCACGCGGATGCTCGGCTATCTCTACCGCGTCACAAGCCCGCGCGCCGAGGACGTTGTCGATGAGATGCTGGCTATTTTGAGTGACCGCAAAGCATGGATTGAGAAAAAACAGTCCGAGGAAGCTCAGGCGGCAATCAGCAGAATGTACCGGGAAGGCCTGTAACCTGTGCGGGCGTTTATGCAGAAAAAGCGGAAGGAACGGGCTTGCATTCTTTTCCGGTTTCTGCTACAATCAGTGCAGTGAAAAAGCGACGAAAAGAAACAGTAGCGATAGAGCGCATTCAGAGAGAAAGCGGCAGGTGAAAGCTTTTTGCAGAATCTATCGTGAACCGGTCTTGGAGCTGTGCACCGAAGAGAAGAAAATCCATCAGGGAAAATTTATTTCGTAGGCTGCACCGGGATCTCCCGTTACAGAGAAGGTACAGAGAGCAGAGATCACGCGTATTACAAAATACAAAAATCGTGGGGTACAAATGCTTTGTGTCAGAGTGCAGGAGTTTTCCTGAATTTAGGTGGTACCGCGGATAAAAAAATTCGCCCTAAACTGCAGCTTGCGGTTTAGGGCTTTTTTCTGTTTGAAAACTGCGCATCGCATTCTCGTTACTTCAGTGATGAGTTAGATGCGTAAAATGTTGACTAAAAGCTTAAAATCGGACAGGCTGGAATGTTCTCGCGTCTGGAAGATTTCAGATGTTGAAAACCCAAAAACAAGGAGGAAATCAGAAAATGAAACTTGAAAAATTAGTAGGAGAGCGCTTCAAAGAAAGACCTGCTGACTGTGTCATCGACAGCCATGCTATTATGGTAAAAGGCGGATACATCAAATATATGGCAAACGGAATCTATTCTTCCTATCTGCCGCTGCGCCGCATTGTGCGCAAAATCGAGCAGATCCTGCGCGAGGAGATGGACAAAATCGACGGCCAGGAGGTGCAGTTCCCGGTTGTCATGCCGGCTTCTCTGTGGGATGAGTCCGGCCGTTACGATAGCATCGGCGATGAGCTGCTGCGCTTCACCGACCGCAACAATGCCAAAATGGTACTCGGCATGACCCACGAGGAGGCAGCCGTACACCTTGTACGCGAGTATGCACAGAGCTACACCAAATATCCGTTTATGATCTATCAGATCCAGACAAAATTCCGTGATGAGGCCCGTCCGAGAGCCGGCCTGATCCGTGTGCGTGAGTTTACGATGAAGGATGCTTACTCCTTCCATACCAGCCAGGAAGATCTGGAGCAGTATTACGAGAAATGCCACGCAGCATACGAGCGCATCTTCGAGCGTGTCGGCGTGCCGGAGGTGGTATCTGTCAAATCCGATTCCGGTATGATGGGCGGAAACATCTCCCATGAGTTCATGCTTCTGACTCCGGTCGGAGAGGATTCCATCGTTCTGTGTGATTCCTGCGATTACAGAGCCAACATGGAGGCAGCTGAGAACATTTCCGATATCGCAAGAGACGCAGAATCCGCTGCACTCGAAAAGGTTTATACACCGAACGTCCACACTATTGAAGACGTCTGCAATTTCTTCGGAGACGAGACAAAGAACTCCTGCAAAGCCGTTGTTTATCAGCAGAATGTTGATGATAAATACGTTGTCCTTTTCATCCGCGGCGATCTCGAAGTCAACGAGACGAAGCTGGTCAACTTCCTCGGCGAGCAGGTTCACGCAGCTGTGATCACCGAAGAATGCGGCCTGAACGCAGGCTATATCGGACCGGTGAACCTGAAGGTGAACGGAGATGCCGTTGTCCTCTACGATAAATCCCTCGAGGGAAGAAATAACCTTTCCTGTGGTGCAAACGAGGCAGAGCATCATTACAAAGGACTCGACATGGAGCGCGACGTTCCGAATGCCGAGTATCACGATTTTGCAAAAATCCAGGAGGGCGGCATCTGCCCGAAATGCGGCAAAAAGACCGTGAAGATCTCCAGAGGTATCGAGGTCGGAAATATCTTCCAGCTTGGAACCAAATATACAAAATCCATGAATATGACCTATGTCGATGCAAATGGCGAGAGCAAGACCCCGATCATGGGATGCTACGGTATCGGTGTCGGCCGTCTGGCAGCATCGGTCTGCGAGGCACATCACGATGAGTACGGTCCGATCTGGCCGAAAGCTATCGCTCCGTGGCAGGTACACCTCTGTGCAGTCCGCGTCGATGACGAGGAAGTCAGAGCATATGCGGACAAGCTGTACGAGGATCTGCAGAACGCAGGCATCGAAGTGATCTACGACGACAGAAGCGTCAGAGCCGGCGTAATGTTTGCCGATGCCGACCTGCTCGGCATTCCGCTGCGCATCATCGTAAGCCCTAAAAACATGAAACAGGGCGTTGTCGAGGTTGCATCCCGCGATAAGACTCTGAAAACACAGATTCCGCTGGAAAATGTGATGGAAGAGATTAAACAGTATCTGTAATGATTCAGAACCATGCGAAAAGGAAGAAAAATCGAGATGGGGCTCGGAAGAAGTTCGACAGGAGAAAACACGATATGGAACTCTGGGATATCTATGATGAAAACAAACAGCCGACCGGCCGCACGATGAAACGGAATGACTGGCATATGAAGCCGGGCGAGTTTCACCTGACGGTGCTCGGCGTAATCGCAAGACCAGACGGAACCTTTCTTATCACAAAACGTGTCATGACGAAAGCCTGGGCACCGGGCTGGTGGGAGGTTTCCGGCGGCGCGGCACAGGCAGGAGAGAGCTCCTGGGAGGCCGTGCGCCGTGAGGTCAGAGAGGAAACCGGACTCGATGTGAGCAAGGCTGACGGCGGTTATCTCTTTACCTACCGGCGCATCAACCCGGATGAGGGAGACAATTACTTTGTCGATGTCTATCGCTTCGTGATGGATGTCAAAGACGAAGATCTCCATCTTCAGGAGAAAGAAACAGACGGCTACCGTTTTGCTACGTTGGACGAAATCAAAGGGTACGCCGCAGAAGGTAAATTCCTGCATTACGACAGCATCCGCCAGGCATTTGAACTGTAACAGAAAAATAAGATAAGAAAAACGCGTTCCCGCCGGAAACCACAGGGGTTTCCGAAAACGGGAACGCGTTTTCTTAGCCTTAGAGCGTGTCTGAAAAAGGCTTTTCGCAAGCAGTTTATTGCAGTTAATCGCGATTGAATACTTCGCGGTTGAGCGCCTTTTCCTGATGGCTGACAATCGTTGTGCAGACAGCATCGCCTGTGATGTTGACTGCGGTACGCAGCATATCGAGAATACGGTCGATACCCATGATAAGAGCGATACCCTCCGTTGGCAGTCCGACGGAATTCAGTACCATAGCCAGGGTGACAAGGCCGACGCTTGGGATACCGGCGGTACCGATGGAAGCCAGTGTTGCGGTAACAACAACCGTTGCGAGGTTTGCCGGGGTCAGATGAATACCGTACGCCTCTGCGATGAAGATGACAGCGACACCCTGCATAATGGAGGTACCATCCATGTTGATGGTTGCGCCGAGCGGAATGGTGAACGAAGAAATCTGCTTCGAGACACCCATCTTTTTGTTCAGTGTATCAATCGACATCGGGATTGTCGCGTTGGAGGTTGCGGTGGAAAATGCAAATCCCATAACCGGAAGGAATTTTTTCACGAATTTAATCGGATTCAGCCGTGTGAATACGAACAGAAGAACCTGATAAATGACGAAGCACTGCAGTGCCAGCGCCAGTGTTACATTTCCCATGTATTTCAGCATCGGTGCGAACGCAGAAAAGCCGACCGTTGCAAAGGTACGTGCAATCAGACAGAAAACGCCGACCGGAGCCACCTTCATGACCGTCATGGTCATTTCCATCATGACATCGTTAAACTGGCTGATAAAGTTGGAAACGACCGAAGCGCGGTTTCCGAGCTTTGCCAGCATTACGCCGACAAACAGGGCGAATACGATGATGGGAAGCATATCGCCGTTTGCCATGGAACCAATCGGGTTCTTCGGGATGATGTTGAGCAGTGTATCCACCAGGCTGACGCTGGAATCTGCTGCTGTCGAGGACAGGTCGGCTTTCTGAACCGCACTCATGTTAAGTCCGAGCCCCGGGTGAATGAGCAAGGCGGTTCCAAGTGCGATGCAGACGGCAAGTGCTGTGGTAACAAGGTAAAAGCCGATCGTTTTTACGCCGACCTTTCCGAGGGTTTTGCTGTCTCCGATGGACATACTTCCGCAGACGAGGGAGCAGAAGACAAGCGGTACGACAAGCATCTGCATCAGGCGGATAAAGCCCTGTCCGATGACATACAGCACACCTTCTACGATGACGGTGTCCTTGATATAGCTGGACGGGATCCAATAGTGAATCACCACGCCGAGCAGCGCACCGGCCAGCAGGGCAATAAAAATCTGGGTGGAAAGCCCGAGCTTCTTTTTTGACTTTTCCGTTGTTTCTTTTCTGTTTCGGACCATTATTCGATTCCTCCGGTTTCTTCGAGATATTCTTTCAGTGCCGTTTTCCAGTCGAGCGGCTCAGGAATACCGGTCAGGCGGAGCATCATGTTGTCCAGAACAGAATAGGTCGGGCGGACATCATCGCGTGCGACAACCGGGTAGAGATCAAGGTCACCGGTTTTTCCGGTATACTCGAGGATGGTTCTTGCAAACTCATAGCGGCTGCAGCTTCCGGGGCAGACAACGTGGTACAGACCATACTCCTCGTTGTCGATAAAGTGGCAGATCACGCGCGCAAGCTCAAAAGCACTGGTCGGAGCCGCATACTGGTTGTTTGGAACCTCCATCGTGCCGCCTTTTGCCGCATTGCGGAGTACTTCATCCACAAAATCGCGGCCGATCCCGTAAATCCAGGAGCTTCGGATGATGACAAAGCGGTTCAAAAGCTGTGTCAGGATTTTTTCTCCGGCCTCTTTTGATTTTCCGTAGATCGTACGCGGATGCACAGTATCAAACTCGTTGTACGGGATGCGGGATTCCTTGTCGAAAACGTCATCCGTTGAGATCTGAATGACCTTTGCGTCGATATCATTGGCGGCAAGCGCTACGTTGCGCACACCGATGGCATTGACACGATAGGCTTCGTCGATGTTTTTTTCACACTCGGCAACGTCGGTCATACCGGCGCAGTTGATGATAACGTCGGGACGGTTGACATAAACGAACTGTGTGACTTCATCGATTTTGGTAATATCAACCTCGTGAATATCCGTTGGAAGAAGCTGATATTCCACACCCTCCAGCAGTTCCAGAAGGGCAGTACCGATGTGGCCTTCGGCACCTGTAATCCATATTTTTTTCATAGGTTCTCTCCTGTCCTTGATTTATATACAGAAAAACTGTAATTGTATTTATTTTACCTGTGGACTTTACAGAAGTCAATAAATTATGGAAAGTCTCTGTGCAGAACCGGAAAAAAGTGGTATCATTTCTGTATATGTCTGCGGTGTAAGACTGCATATCTGCTACAAAAGAAGGAGGAGTATTTTTGAAAAAGAACAAATATGAAATCGACATGTGCAACGGCACGATTATGGACAAGCTGATTTCCTTTTCGCTGCCGTTGATGGTGTCCGGCATTCTGCAGCTGATGTTCAACGCGGTGGATATCATCGTCGTCGGACGGTTCAGCGGAAGCCAGGCGCTTGCGGCTGTCGGATCGACAACGGCACTCATCAACGTGTTCATCAACCTGTTTATGGGAATCTCGCTCGGTGCGAATGTGCTTGCGGCGCGGTATTATGCAGCGGGGCGCGACCGGGAGATGTCGGAAACGGTACATACATCGATCATGCTGGCGCTGATCAGCGGCGTTGTGATGGCGTTTGTGGGCGTATTTTTTGCAAAAGGCGCGCTGGAGCTGATGGATACACCGGCGGATGTCATTGATCAGTCGGCATTGTATATGAGAATTTACTTTATGGGAATGCCGTTTTTCATGCTGTACAACTACGGTGCGGCGATTCTGCGTGCCGTCGGCGACACGAAGCGGCCGCTGTATTTCCTGATTGTATCGGGTGTGATCAACGCTGGTCTGAATATGTTCCTCGTGATCGTGTTCAGTCTCGGCGTGGCAGGTGTGGCGATTGCAACGGTGGTTTCGCAGGCGATCTCCTGCGTGCTGGTTCTGCGGTGCCTCTATAAGAGCGAGGGAAGTTATCAGCTCCGGTTCTCGAAGCTGTGCCTGAAAAAGGATTACATCATCCCGATTTTCCAGGTCGGCATCCCGGCGGGTATTCAGAGTACCGTCATCAACTTCTCGAACGTGCTGCTGCAGTCATCCGTCAATTCCTTCGGTTCGATTGCAATGGCAGGCTACACGGCGGCCAACAATGTGCTGGGATTTTTATACACCTCAGTCAACTCCGTCACCCAGGCGTGCATGAGCTTCACAAGCCAGAACTACGGTGTCGGAAAATACAAACGAATGGATAAGGTGCTGATCGACTGCCTGATTCTCTCCAGCGGCATGGCACTGGTGATGGGTGGCGGCGCGTATCTGTTCGGTACGGAAATCCTGCAGATTTACACCGGGGACCCGGAGGTTATCCGCTGCGGCATGGAAATTCTGTCGATCACGACGGTTCCGTATTTCCTCTGCGGCATCATGGATCTCTTCCCGGGAGCCCTGCGCGGTATGGGATGCTCGGCGGTGCCGATGATTCTGTCCGTCATCGGAACGGTCGGAACGCGAATCGTGTGGATCTTCGGCATTTTCCCGCAGCACCGCTCGCTGTATGTGCTGTTCATTTCGTATCCGGGATCGTGGATCATCACGATTATCATGCAGGTGATCTGCTATCTGATTATGCGGAAGAAAGTCCACAGCCGGGCAGCAGCCGTATAAAAAAGAGAAAAAAGACAAAAAGCCAGAAAAACCGCGGATAAATCCATTTTTAGGTGGAATTATCCGCGGTTGTATGATAAGATGGCTGTATGCGAAGAGGCAGGTAGAAGATACAGGGACACCTGCCTCTTACTCTGTGAAAAAGGAGAGAAGAGAGAACATATGAAAAAGTTTTATGCATGGTATCAGAAGCATATTACAGGTGCGATCTTTACCGGACTGATTCTCGGTATCTTAACCGGACTTCTTCTGGCGGACCGCTTTACGCCGATTCTGACCGTAACCGGCGTCATCGGCGGCATCTACATGAACGCCTTGAATATGATGATTTTCCCGATGGTATTCTGCTCAATTGTCATGGGCATCTGCAGCATCGGAAATGCAAAAACGACAGGTAAGATCACCGGCTACTCGATGATTTTCTTCCTGTGCACCACCGCGATTGCAAGTGCAGTCGGCATTATCATTCCAAGACTGATCCGCCTCGGAAAGGGAGTCCATTTTGAGATGGCAACTTCCGATATCCAGGCGACCGAGATGACCAGCATCCTCGACACGATCAAAAACCTGATCCCGTCCAACCCGGTGAAGGCGTTTGCGGAGGGCAACATGCTCCAGGTACTCGTGTTCGCTGTCGTTGTCGGCTTTACGCTGATTGCGGTCGGAGAGAAGGGCCAGCCGCTCTTAAACGTGATCGACTCCCTGAATGAGGTCTGTTTAAAAGTCATCAGCACCGTTATGTACTTCACCCCGATCGGTGTCTTCTGTACGATCGTGCCGGTTGTCGAGGCAAACGGAACCAAAACCATCGTTTCCCTGGCAACCCAGCTCATCATTCTGTATGTGGCATTCTATGGATTTGCGATCGTCGTCTACGGCGGCGCTGTAAAACTCATCGGAAAGACGAGTCCGGTCAAGTTCTTTGAGGCGATCATGCCGGCAGCCCTGAATGCATTCGGAACATGTTCCAGTTCCGCGACGATCCCAATCAGCAAGCGCTGTGTCGAGAAAGAACTCGGCGTTTCGAACCAGATCAGCAGTATCGCAATCCCGCTCGGTGCCACCGTCAACATGGATGCGGTATCGATCCTGATGTCGTTTATGATCATGTTCTTCGCAAATGCCTGCGGCATCAATGTCAGCATTTCGATGATGGTGATCATTCTGCTTGCCAACGTCCTGCTTTCTGTCGGAACACCGGGTATCCCGGGCGGCGCGATCGCATCATTCGCAGCACTCGCCACGATGGCAGGTCTTCCGGCCGGCGTCATGGGCGTTTACATCAGCATCAACACACTATGTGACATGGGTGCCACATGCGTCAACGTCATCGGCGATATGGCAGGCTGCGTTGTGCTGCAGGAGAAAATCAAACTGGAAGAAAACTAAAAAATGTTACATAGAAAAAGAGGGGTTCCTTTCACGGGAGTCCCTCTTTTGCAATGCGTAAAATAAATTAAATATAGTCCGAAACATATGGAATATGGTGGAAGAGCAGGTCATCCAGGCATTCCACAGTCTGCGGCGTCGTTTCGATGCGCGCCATCTCATACAGCTTGGAAGCCGTCTTGTAGCCGAGCAGCAGTGTCGTGAGCGATGCGATCGTCATTTTCATCACATGGTCCGGCTCGCGGTCGGTCGGCACACAGTGTCCTTTTTCAAAGAAGAATGTGAAGCTGTCATTGTTCCACGGAAGCAGCTCATCCTCGATCTCAAAACGGATACACACATCCGGCTCGTCCGGGTCGCAGGCGTAATGTTCCATAAACTGCACGACATCGATGATACGCCCCATCGAGTACGGGCGAATCGTTTCTTTGATATCGCTGTCCTCAAGCTCGAACGCGATGGGTTCACTGTAGTAGTTATTTCCTTTGACCTCATCGATCATGGAATCGTGCGCATGAATATACTCCCAGAGTCCCAGCTGCGCTTCGCGGTTCAGATAGATCATCTCTTTGATATGCATGATATCGGAGCTGATCAGATAGACCATGTAGCCGTACGGCACATCATCAGCGGAATAGTAGATCGCAACGACGGTATCATCCTCATCCCAGCGGAAATATTCTTCCCACGCCAGATTGTTGCGGTAGAGGCAGCCGTGCGTCTTCGAAGCAAATTTGGTATGTAGTTCCTTGAAATCCTTGTCATCCCATGCCACGCGGCGCACATAGCCAGGGGCTTTGAGTTTCCGCGGCACCTGCGTGTCCTTGATGGTGTACGTCATCTTATTGGAAATGATTTCCCATCCGAGATTCCGGTAGAGCGGAATAGAGTAGGGATAGAGAAGCGCAAAGGAACGGTGGTTTTCCCGCATGCGCGTGAGACTCCGGATCATCAGCTTTTTCATGATGCCCTGGCCGGTGTATTCCGGGTAGGTGCAGACGCTGGTGACAAAACCGACGGGATAGCGGACACCGTAGATATTCATGTCCAGCGGATAAACCGCGAACTGTGATACCAGATCCTCCTCGCAGAAACAGCCGAGCACATCGGCACGGACGAGAACCGGGAATTTGGACTGCTTGATTTCATCGTCTTTCCATCCGCTTTCGGAAAGCTCCTGCTCTGTAACCTGAAAGGCGTAGCGCAGAAGTGCATTGTACTGCTCTGCGTCGTCGATGGTCAGCGGGCGGAAGGTTAAGTTCGAATCTTTCGTTTGAATCATGGATTACTCCCTCATTTTATTGTGAATCAAAGTATAGTGAATCAGATACTTTATTTTTTCGTAAATATTCTATCATAAGAAATGGAATTTGTGCAGTTAAAAATAAAGCCCATTCCGCAAATTTGGTAAAAAGATCAAAATAGTGTTAGAAATCGGATAAAAACTTCAAGAAACAGACAAAAAAATCTAATAAAATGAAAAACATACAGGGACAGTCTGCGCGAAAAAGCAGACATACGATTTCCAGGGTGACTGCGTTGAGATCGACGTGTTCAATCCGGAGACAAGAAAATATGTCTGGGACGTATGCAAGAAGAACTACTACGATTACGGCATCAATGCTTTCTGGCTGGATAACTCCGAGCCGGATTACGGTGTTTACGATTTCGATCATTACCGCTATATTGAAGGACCGGCGCTCTCCTGCAGCAACATCTATCCGCAATTATACAGCCGTGTCTTCTATGATAATATGAAAGATTTAGGCGACGTTCCGAGTACCTTTGAAGCTTTCTACGATCAGTTACAGGCAGGTCTTAACATGGGTCTTGCCGGAATTCCGTGGTGGACAACCGATATCGGCGGTTTCATGACAGACGATGTCAACGATCCGGACTTCCAGCAGCTTCTGATCCGCTGGTATGAGTTTGCAGTATATTCCGCTGTCCTCCGTATGCATGGCGACCGCGGCCCATACAACATTCCGATGCTCGACGACCGTGATTTCGGCGGCGGCTGCCTGCACACTGGCCAGCCGAACGAGCTCTGGAGCTACGGCGAAGAGAACTATAAGATCATGAAGAAATACTATGATATCCGGATCGAGATGCATGATTACATCAAAAAAACTGTACGACGAGGCATCCGAGAACGTACAAGGGACGGAAAAGTCTATGAAGGCGGCCAGACGATCCACGCCGATGCACCGATCGATTCGATCCCGGTATTTAAACGAAAATAGTTAAGTAAGAAGAAAAAACCGACCGCGTAAAACCGGTCGGTTTTTTTGGAATAAATTTCCATTACAGGACGGTTTTTGTACACTTTTTTCTTGACGAAACGGGAAACAATCGTTACACTATTATGTATAACTGTAATTAAAATGGGAAAATGTAGCAAAACGCGGAAGCACACAAAGGGGTAATGAAGTTTTGTGTGTACCGGGGAGAAGAGAGGGAAACAGATGAATCAGACCGAATTGCCGGAATGTGAAAAAATAAATAAGAAAGAGCCTTCTAAGGATGTTCAGATGACACAGGAACAGGCAGACCGTCTGGTGGAACATCTGAAGAATGTTTTCATGTATGTGCGGGTTCTCCGTCCGGATGAGATCGGAGATTTTATTATCGATGAAGAGAATGGCAAGCTGTGTGAATGCTACACAGTATGGAACAAAGCGATGCCGTGCCTTAACTGTATTTCCGAAAAAGCCCTGCGGGAGAAATCGCAGAAATCAAAACTGGAATGCATTGCGTCGAATGTGTATCAGGTCATTGCAAGATACGTGGAGATCGAAGGAGAACCATGCGTGATCGAGATGATCAACCGTCTCGACGATGAAACACTGATGGACTCCGAAGGACGCCAGAATCTGGTAAGCAAGCTGAACAGCTACAGCGAAGAGCTGTATCGTGACGCGCTGACCGGAGTATTCAACCGCCGCTACTTCGAAGACCAGATCCGGGACGCCAGCTTTTGCTGCGGCGTAGCCATGATCGATCTCGATGATTTCAAATTATACAACGATACATACGGCCACAATGCCGGAGATATGGCGCTTGACACCATTGTAAAGACCGTCAACCGCTGCACCCGACGTACCGACCGTCTGATCCGCTTAGGAGGAGACGAATTTCTGCTGGTTCTGCCGGAGATGGATGAGGAAAACTTTGTACAGAAATTAAAACAGATTCAGTCACAGATCCATGAGGCACAGGTGCCGGGCTACTCGAAGATGCGTCTTTCCGTCAGCGTAGGAGGTGTTCTGACAAGAGATGAGACGATCGGCGAAGCTGCGATGCGTGCCGACCAGCTGATGTATCTTGCGAAACAACGGAAAAACATGGTTGTCACCGAGAAAGACCAGATCCTGGGTTGTCAGGACGATGTTGTCCGTCAGGAAAACCGCAGAGAAAAACAGCGCATCCTGATCGTGGATGATTCCGAGATGAACCGTATCATCCTCTCGGAGATTCTGCAGGATGAATATGATATCATCGAGGCTTCCACCGGCGAAGAGTGCCTGCGTCTGCTGGAAGAATACGGAACAGGCCTTGCGTTGATCCTTCTGGATATCGTCATGCCGGGCATGGACGGTTTCGGAGTGCTTGACTACATGAACCGCAACCACTGGATCGAAGAGGTTCCGGTCATCATGATATCGAGCGAGGATTCCACCGCATTTGTGCGCCGTGCGTATGAGCAGGGCGTATCCGATTATATCAGTCGTCCGTTTGATGCAAAAGTTGTTTACCAGCGTGTCTTCAACACGATCAAATTATATGCAAAACAGCGCCGTCTCGTGACGCTCGTCACCGAGCAGATTTACGAAAAAGAGAAAAACAATCAGATGATGATCAGTATCCTGAGCCATATCATGGAATTCCGGAATGGCGAGAGCGGACTTCATGTCCACCACATCAACGTTCTGACCAGTATGCTCCTCGAGCGTCTGGTACAGAAGACAGACCGCTACCACTTAAGCTGGTCCGATCAGCTGATGATCACAACGGCATCCGCGCTGCACGATATCGGAAAGATGGGCATTAACGAGAACATTTTAAATAAGCCGGGAAGGCTGACGAAAGAAGAGTTCGAGGAGATGAAGAAACATACCCTGATCGGAGCGTCCATGCTGAAGAGCCTGGAACTGTATCAGGACGAGAAGCTGGTACAGATTGCGTACCAGATCTGTCGCTGGCATCATGAGCGGTACGACGGAAAGGGTTACCCGGACGGCTTAAAAGGTGAGGAGATCCCGATTGCAGCCCAGGTTGTATCGATTGCCGATGTTTACGATGCGCTGACAAGCGAGCGTGTCTACAAACCGGCATACACGCACGAGAAAGCCATCGAGATGATCCTGAACGGCGAGTGCGGTGCCTTCAGCCCGCTGATGCTCGAGTGTCTGCTCGATATCAAAGATGCCATCTGCGAGGAGCTGAACACCATATCCGAAGAAAAACAGACTTCGATTCAGATTGAAAAGCTGAAAAAGAATCTGAAATCGGGGGGGGGGCAGAGCTGAGTTTTCTGAACTCTGATGAGAAGTTATCCACAGAAGATGCCTGGGAGAACAGGTATCATGCGGATTCGAAAGACGATCTTAAATAAAAATATACCAAAACCCATGGATTTCTGAAAAGATTCCATGGGCTTTTCGCACTTTTGTGCAAATTTTTGTTGTGATTCCGGAGGACAACTGCTATAATAACAGAAAATGTCAAAAAATACGACAAAAATACCGGAATAGGGCTGTGCGAACAAGTACACACAAGTCTGGAAAGGATAAAAACATGAATCAGTTGGAAGTATTACGAGAAAGCCTTGGACAGTGCGATGAGATTATTTTGGATGCACTGCTGATGAGAAACCGTATTGTCGAGGACATTATGGTATATAAGGAAGCAAATAACGTGCCGATTCTCCAGCCGGAGCAGGAAGCAAAACAGAAGGAATGGCTGGAACGCCGGATGCAGGAAAAACGCCATAAAAACGAAGTGGCGGATGTTTTCGAGAGCATCACAAGAAACAGTAAAAAGATTCAGGCAAGAAAGCTGTTCAATTATAATATTGTACTGATTGGCTTCATGGGAGCCGGAAAGAGCACCATTTCCGATTATCTCAAAACCGTGTTTGCCATGGATATCATCGAGATGGATCAGATCATCGCAGAGCGTGCCGGTATGAGCATCTCCGATATTTTTGAGACTTACGGCGAACAGTATTTCCGTGACTGCGAGACGAATCTTCTGATTGAAATGCAGTCGAGAACAAACGTTGTCATTTCGTGCGGCGGCGGAACTCCGATGCGTGAGTGCAACGTTGTAGAGATGAAAAAGAACGGCCGCGTTGTTCTTCTGACTGCAAAGCCGGAGACGATTTTAGACCGTGTCAAAGACAGCCACGACAGACCGCTGATCGAGAACAACAAAACCGTTCCGTTTATCGCGGATCTGATGAGCAAGCGCCGTGAGAAATATGAGGCCGCAGCCGACATTATCATCGAGACGGACGGAAAGAGCGAGCTGGAGATCTGTGAGGAGCTGATCCACAGCCTGCGGCAGATGGATGCAAAAGCGGAATAAAAGAGAAAAGCAAGGGAAAAAGGAAAAGAGACTGCTGTGTGTAACGGAGCTCTCTTTCTTTTTTTGCGTAACCGTGACACAAAAAAACAGAAAACATAAAATTTACGGGAAAAGGATTGACAAAACAGATATTTCCCGATATTCTGATAAAAGTTGGGCTAAAATCGCATGAAAAAAGTGAAAAAACAAGGTATTATTTTGTGTTATTGTCCGAATAAGAGAAAAAATTCAGGATAATTATATGAAATACAATGGCCCGTGTGCAGACACAGCCGGATCTGCCGGGGAAGGTCTGCGGAAAAAAGGAGGAACATCAATGAGAAAAAGAAACAAAGTCGTTTCTCTGCTTCTGGCAGGATGCATGGCAGCCGGTCTTCTGGCCGGATGCGGAAGCAGCGGAGGGACACAGGTAGCAACTGCTGACAATGCCACGGCGGCATCAACCAGTACTGGAGCAGCAGATTCAGCAGCAACGGATTCAGCAGCACCGGAGACTGCAGGCGAAGTGGACGGACAGATCAATCTTCGTGCAGTAGCCTTTGGAAACAATTTCGATGTGCAGGATATGGGATGGCGCTGGATGATGGGAGAGTGCTACGAAGGACTGATGCGTGACGTAGCAGATGAAAACGGAGACCGTTTCGAGTATGCCGGTGCAGAATCCATGGACGTATCCGATGACGGACTGGTTTACACTTTCCATCTGAGAAAGGATGCCAAATGGTCCGACGGACAGCCGGTTACCGCAGCAGATTATGAGTACGGCTGGAAACGTCTGTTAAATCCGGAATACGGCTATTCCTATTCTTTCTACCTGTTCAACGTAGTAGGAGCAGAGGAGTATTATAACGGACAGGGCTCTGCCGATGCGATCGGAATCAAGGCAGTGGACGATTACACCTTCGAGGTTACCTTAAAGGTAGCGGATCCGACCTTCCAGTCCAAGCTGGTAGCAACTCCGCTTTACCCGACCCGTCAGGATGTCGCAGAGGCAGCCGGAGACCAGTGGGGAAAAGACTGGACAAAATGTGTCTACAACGGACCGTTTGCCATGACCAACCTGGTAGAAGATAACTCCATGACATGGGTGAAAAATGACCAGTACTGGGATAAGGACAACGTAAAACTGAATCAGGTAAACTGGTACTGTGTAGCAGAGAACGCAACAGCAGCAACCATGTTCGATAACGGACAGCTGGACGTTTTCGATGCAGCAGGCGATTACATTGCAAAATATGACAAAGAAGTAGAAGCAGGCAATATGCAGACCATGACCACCGAGTACCCGGGAACTATGGTTCTGTGCTACGAGCAGTCTGAGGGCGGAAAATCCGGTCTGATGAAAAACGTAAACATCCGCAAGGCAATTTCCTACTCCATCAACCGTGAGGAGATGGTATCAGCTGTTTACGGAAGATACACCGTAGCTTACGGCTTCGTTTCCCCGGCGATCACGCTCGACGGAACTTCCTACCGCAAGCAGGCGTCGGAGACCATGAAAGAGGAATATGAGCAGTATGCAGGCGATGCAGACAAGTTAAAAGCACTGTTCCAGAAAGGCCTTGATGAGCTTGGTATCACCGACAAACCGGAAGACATCACCATTACACTGCTGTCCCAGGGTTCTGCTACCGAGAATCAGCTCGAGAGAGAGTACCTGCAGCAGTCCATTTCCCAGAATCTGGGCGTAAAGGTAGAGCTGAACACCGTTGGCGATTACCAGATGTTTGCAAACGAGCGCGATAACAAGAACTACGATATCTTTGTAGGCGGATGGTTCAGCGATTACAACGATCCGCTGGATTTCCTGAACGTCATGAAGACAGGCGTTTATGATTCCTACGGCCTCTATAGCAACAGCGAGTACGACAGCCTGATCGACTCTCTGACCGGAGAGAACGACAACGCAAAACGCCTTGAGGTTTACCAGAAGCTGGAAGATCTGCTGGTTGCACAGGATTGTGGTGTTGCACCGCTGTACTACTCTGATAAACATTACTATTATCAGAACTGGGTAAAAGATTTCTACACATCCTCCTTCGGTGCAAGCCAGGAGCTTTACAGAGCATCTGTACAGAAATAAAAAAAGCAGCAAAACAGAAGAAATGAGGGAAGAAGGGCTTATGAAACAATAGGCTCTTCTTTCGCTATCATAATAAAATTCCGGTCGGAAAAGACCGGACAGGGAGAGGATTTTTATGCCAAAATATTTACTGCGCCGTTTTGCAGAAATGCTGATCACACTGTTTCTGATTGCAACGGCCACGTTTTTCCTTCTGGAAGCGGTTCCGGGAGATCCGCTGACGGAGCGTGCGAGCAAGCTCTCGCCGACCGTAAAGGAAAACCTCTATAAGCGCTACGGCCTCGACAAGCCGATGATGGAGCGCTATGTGATCACAATGAAGGGAATCTGCAAGGGAGAGTTCGGAGAATCTGTTGTCTATGCGGGACAGACGGTACAGAAGCTGATTCATGACCGTCTTCCGGTATCCGCCCGCCTTGGTATCCAGCAGGTACTGGTCGGTATCACGATCGGTCTGCTGCTTGGAATTCTTGCGGCAATGAGGAGGGGAAGCTTCTGGGACTATATGGTGATCGCCCTGTCGGTCCTCTTGATTTCCATTCCGAACCTGATCTTTGGTCTGATGCTTCAGAAAATTTTCGCAGGCAACCTGAAGGTTCTGCCGACGATCGGCTGGCCTGCGGGAAAGGATCTGTGGTTCGGAGGATGGGAATACACGATTCTTCCGACCCTGACAGGATGCTTTTCTTATATCGCAACGTATGCGCGTCTGCTGAAAACCTCGATGCTCGATGTGATCAATCAGGATTACGTGCTGACTGCTGAATCGAAGGGCTTAAGCCGCGGACAGATTATCCGCCGCCATATCCTTCGGAACTCGTTTATCCCGGTTATCACACAGCTTCCGATGTCGGTTGCCATGTGTATCACAGGCTCCTTCTTCATCGAGAGCATCTTTTCCATCCCGGGAATCGGACAGTATTATGTGACGGCGGTCAATAACCAGGATCTTTCCATTATCATGGGAGAGACGGTTATTATCGCAGCACTTTACATCGGTGTTCTCTTTATCACGGACCTGCTGTACGTGGTCGTTGACCCGAGAATCAGTCTGACAGGAAAGAGCAGATAAGGAGGATATTATGGCAGCATTAACACCGGAAAAATTTAAAGTAATAGGATACACCGAGGAAGATGCGAACCGGATTGACCGCCCGACCATTTCCTACTGGCAGGACGCCTGGAGACGGCTCCGCAAAAACCCGATCGCAATGGGATCTCTTGTTGTGCTCGGCATTCTGCTTGTCATGGTCATCATCGGACCGCATATCAAAGGATATGATTATGTATCCATGAATATCGCCGAGAAAAACCAGGGCGTATCGTCAAAATACTGGTTTGGAACCGACAACCTGGGACGTGACCTCTTCTCAAGAGTCTGGGTCGGCGCGCGGGCATCACTGATCATCGCGATCGTTGCAACGGCAATCAAACTCATCATCGGAACGGTATATGGCGCGCTGATGGCACATTTCGGCGGCTGGGTCGATGAGGTTCTGATGCGGATCATCGAGGTTATCAACTCGATTCCGTCTCTGCTTCTTACGATTCTGATCATGATGATTCTTGGAAATAACCTGTTTGCACTTCTGGTCGCGCTTAGTGTCACCGCATGGTGTAACACGGCACGTCAGGTGCGCGGTATGATCAAACAGCTCCGTGAGACGGAATACGTTTACGCGGCGGAGGTGCTCGGTGCAAAACCGCTCCGCATCATCTTAAAACACTATGTACCGAATATGCTGGGTATCCTGATTCTGGATACGGCGACGGCAATCCCGATGTTTATTTTTACGGAGGCAGGTCTTAGCTTCCTCGGCATCGGCCTCAAGGCACCATCGATCAGCCTTGGTGTCCTGATTTCGATGGGACAGCAGAACATGGATTTCTATCCGTCACAGCTTCTGTTCCCATGTCTCGTGCTCTGTATCATCGTTATGGCATTCAACCTTCTGGGAGACGGCCTTCGCGATGCCCTTGATCCGAGACTTCGCCAGTAATAAGTGGGAGATAACGATATGAACGAACAAAACAATCCGATTCTGGAAGTAAAAAACTTAAGAGTCTCTTATCACACCTATGCCGGTGAAGTAAAGGCAGTCCGCGGTGTACAGTTTTCTCTCGAGAAAGGTCAGGCGCTCGCAATTGTGGGCGAATCCGGCTGCGGAAAATCTGTAACGGCGAAATCCATCATGGGCCTCATCAAGGCCCCGCAGGGTGAGATTAAAGAGAACAGTGAAATTCTCTATCATGGAGAGAATATTCTGAAATACAACAAAAAACAGTGGCAGCATTACAAAGGCGGCGAGTGTGCAATCATTTTCCAGGATGCGCTGGCTTCCTTAAATCCGACGATGCGTGTCGGAAAACAGATTATGGAAAATCTGATGGGCCACAAAAACATGACAAAACAGGAAGCGGCAAAGGAGGCTGTCGAGATGCTGCGCATGGTCGGCATCCCGGAGCCGGAAAAACGTGTCAGACAGTATCCGCACGAATTTTCCGGCGGTATGCGTCAGCGTGTTATGATCGCGATTGCATTTGCCTGTGATCCGAAAATTCTGATCTGTGACGAGCCGACGACCGCGCTCGATGTGACAATTCAGGGACAGATTCTCGATATTATCAAGAATCTGCAGAAGAAAAATCAGACATCCGTCATCATGATCACACATGATCTCGGTGTTGTGGCAAATATCGCACAGAAGATTGCTGTCATGTATTCCGGCATCATCGTGGAGAGCGGAACGTGTGAGGACATTTTCTATCGTCCGCGTCACCCGTATACCTGGGCGCTGATCCGTTCCGTACCGCGTCTGGATCTGAAAAACAAGCAGGAACTCGCGACAATTCCGGGAACTCCGCCGGATCTTTTAAACCCGCCGGTCGGATGTCCGTTCTGCACGCGGTGCAGCTACTGTATGCCGATCTGTAAGGAAGAGATGCCGGAGGTAACGGAATTCGGCGGCGAGCATAAGGCTGCCTGCTGGCTCCATCACCCGATGGCACCAAAAGTAGAAATGCCAAATCTGGAAGGAGGAGAACTGTAATGGAAAATAACGAAAAAGAAGTGCTTTTTTCCGTTTCCCATCTGAAAAAATATTTTCAGGTCGGAAACCATGCGACCTTAAAGGCCGTGGATGATGTCTCCTTCGAAATTTACAAGGGTGAGACACTTGGAATGGTTGGCGAGTCCGGATGTGGAAAGACGACGTGCGGCCGTACCTGCATCGGCCTGTATGACAAGACCGACGGACAGGTGCTCTACAAGGGAACCGATGTCCATGCATTAAACGGAAAAGAGCGGTTTGCCTTCAAAAAACAGGTGCAGATGGTCTTCCAGGATCCGTATGGATCGCTCGACCCACGTATGACCGTTGCCGACATCATCGGCGAGGGCATCGACATTCACCATCTGGCAAAGAATAAGAAAGAGCGCCAGGAGATGATCTACAAATATCTGGAGCTGGTCGGACTGAACCGCGAGCATGCGAACCGTTTCGTGCACGAGTTTTCCGGCGGACAGCGCCAGCGAATCGGTATCGCGCGTGCGCTTGCCGTGCAGCCGGAGTTCATCGTTCTCGATGAGCCGATCTCCGCACTCGACGTTTCGATTCAGGCGCAGATCGTCAACCTGCTTGTGGACTTACAGAAGAAGATGGGTCTGACCTATCTTTTCGTTGCGCATGATCTGTCGATGGTCAAACATATTTCCGACCGTGTGGCGGTTCTGTATCTGGGAACGCTCGTCGAGCTGACGACATCCGAGGAGCTGTACGCCAACCCGCGCCACCCGTACACACAGGCACTGCTCTCCGCGATTCCGATTCCGGACCCGAAAGTAGAGGCAGAGCGCGACCGCAAAAAAATCCGCCTCGAAGGCGAGGTGCCGAGCCCGATCAACACGAAGCCGGGCTGCAAATTCCAGGGAAGATGCAAGTACGCAAAAGACATCTGCCGACAGCAGATGCCGGAATTAAAAGACGTGGGCAACAATCACTTTGTGGCATGTCATTTCTGCGATGCGTTAGAAGAAAATAAGGAATTATAAAACATGGAAAAGATAAAGAACATCTGCCGTGATCTCGGCAAAGCATTTACAATCGGCCTGCTCTCCGGCGGCGCTGCGGCAGCTGTGCTGCTGCTGGGAGGATTCCTCTTTGGGGGATTCACGTTCCGCGCTGCCCTTGAGGCGGCGAAAGACGGCCTGCTGCTGATCGCGGCCCTCGGCATGTTCGTGATCGCCGGAATGCTGATGGTAAAAGGCAAAAACCCGGAGAAATTCACGCAGAAGGAAAAATGGCGCGTCCACTTTGCCGTGCTCGGATATAAGAGTGTGTTCGCAGTTCTCTGCGTTTCCTGGGTGCTGTGGGCGGCAGCGGCGGATTATCTTTTGTATCGGATGTGAAAATAGTTTCTATAAATAAAAAGAGAATTTTGCAGACTGTAAAAATGAGGTCCGGCAAAATTCTCTTTTTGCGTTTAGTCGTTATTCGTCTTCGAGACGGGAGATAACCATCTCCATGGATTTCTGATATTCTTCATCCGAAGAATTGTAGAACAGCATCAGATCGAGGCAGCTGCTCATTTTCTTCAGTGCTTCCGGGATGGAGTAGTCGATCGTTTTCACATATTCATCCCAGTGCTCCAGCTTCCACGTATCGCGCACGGAGTTGCGGTCGATCATGCGCTGGTGGCAGATCTCCGGTTTTGTGACAACCCAGATCACAACAAGCTTTGCCCCATGGTCAGCGAGCTTTTTGGAGAAGTCTTTCAGGAACTTCTCATCATGCACTTCGCGTGTGAATGGTGCGTTGATCAGCACAATATCGTCATACTCGAGTGCTTCCAGTCCGAAATTGACCGTTACTTCATATTCATAATCGCGGATATTCTCCTCGAAGAAATCAGAACTGCGGTTGATTTCCTGTCCGCCCGCTTTGAAAACGCGGTTCGACAGCGGAATGACCGTATCCTTGTCGAGATAAACAACGTGTTTCAGCTCCTTGGCAAGCTGTTTTGAAATGTATGTCTTTCCGCACGCCGGCGGCGAGGTTACGAGGATCATCTTTTTCATCGTTTGTATGTCTTCCTTTCTAGTTGAATCAAAAAAACCACTCTTAGCATTATAGAAAATTTGGGAAAAAATTGCAAGAGAAAAGACGGTTGTGCCGGAGAAAAAATTGTCTTATAATAAAATAAGATTTTTATGCCATCACGGAGAAAATAAATGGAGGAAAGACAATGAGCAGAGCAAATACACGAGTTGTGAAAATCGGCGACCGGGTCATCGGAGGCGGAAATCCGATTCTGATCCAGTCCATGACGAATACCAAAACAGAAGATGTGGAGGCAACCGTAAAGCAGATCCAGGCGCTCACGGAAGCCGGATGTGACATTATCCGATGCGCCGTCCCGACTATGGAGGCAGCCAAGGCGCTGTCCGAGATTAAAAAGCAGATCTCGATTCCGCTTGTAGCAGATATTCATTTTGACTATCGATTGGCGATCGCCGCGATCGAAAACGGAGCCGATAAAATCCGCATCAACCCGGGCAACATCGGCAGCCGCGACCGGATCCAGGCGGTTGTAGATGCAGCAAAAGAACGCCAGATTCCGATCCGCGTCGGCGTCAACAGCGGTTCACTCGAAAAAGAGCTGGTGGAAAAATACAACGGCGTAACGGCAGAGGGCCTGGTGGAGAGCGCGCTCGACAAAGTGCGGATCATCGAGGAGATGGGCTATGACAATCTCGTCATCAGCATCAAATCGTCTGATGTGATGATGTGTGCAAAAGCGCATGAGCTGATCACGAACCAGACGGATCATCCGCTTCATGTCGGCATTACGGAGGCAGGAACGCTGTATTCCGGCAACATCAAATCGGCAGTGGGGCTCGGTATTATTTTATATCAGGGCATCGGAGATACGATCCGCGTTTCCCTGACCGGCGATCCGCTCGAGGAAATCAAATCCGCAAAACGGATCTTAAAGACCCTGGGACTTCGAAAAGGCGGCATTGAGGTCGTATCGTGTCCGACCTGCGGACGGACCCAGATTGACCTGATCGGACTGGCAAACCAGGTGGAAACACTGGTGCAGGGCTACGATCTTGATATCAAGGTTGCCGTCATGGGCTGCGTGGTCAACGGACCGGGCGAGGCAAAAGAGGCGGATCTTGGTGTTGCAGGCGGAAAAGGCGTCGGCATTTTAATTAAAAAAGGTGAAATCGTGAAAAAAGTACCGGAGAGCGAGCTGCTGTCCGTCTTAAAGGACGAGCTGGATCACTGGGGCAAGTAGAAAAGAAAGCAGGAATAGGAATGGAAAAACAGTTTCAGGAAGTATTTCCGGATTTGAGAATCGAAGGGGGCATGGCAGAGCTTCTCGATACCGTGGAGGTTTCGCGGGTATCGATCAATAAGAAAAAAGATCTGCTGCGGATCTATGTGGTCAGCCATCAGTGGATTCACAAAAAATATATTTATCAGCTGGAGCGCCAGATCGAGGAGCAGCTCTTTTCCAACGTGCCGCTGCGCGTGAAGATTATTGAGCGGTTCTATCTGTCGCGCCAGTATACGCCGGAAAACTTTCTGGAGGTGTACCGTCCGAGTATCCTGCTCGAGCTGAAAAACCACAGTGTCTTTCTGAATCATCTGTTTTCGACTGCCGAGATTACCTTCCCGGAGACGAACAAAATGCACCTGGTGCTCGTGGATTCCGTTGTGGCAAAGGAGCGCGAGGAGGAGCTGGTCCATATTCTCGAGAAAATCTTCTGTGAGCGGTGCGGCTTCGACCTGATCGTGGAAACCGAGATGAGAAAGCCGGAGGGCGAGAGCCGCGCCATGAGAAATTCCGAGCTCCGCATCCGGGAGGAAGTGCGCCACGTTCTGGCGCATACCCATTACGGTGAGATGCTCGGCGAAAAAGAGCAGAACCGGATGGAAGAGCAGGCGGAAGCAGCAGGCGAACAGCCAAAAGCAGCCGCAGCAGCCAAAGACGGCGAGGCGAAAAAAGAAAAAGCAGCAGACGGCGGAAGGGGAAAAGGTTTTTCCGGCGGCGGACGCGGTTCCTTCAAAAAAGGCAAGGGCAGTTTCGGCCGGAATGCGGACAATCAGCCGCGCAAATCCTCCAATCCGGATGTGCTGTACGGAAGAGATTTCGAGGATGAGAGCGTGGAGATTCTGAAAATCGGCGATGAGATCGGTGATGTTGTCATCCGAGGAAGAGTCCAGAGGGTGGATATGCGCGAGATCCGGAATGAGCGTACGATTTTCATGTTCACGATCACCGACTTTACGGATACCATCGGCGTCAAGATTTTCGTCCAGAACGCGGAAGTGCCGGAATTAAAGGATGCGATCAAAAAAGGCGCATTCATTAAAGTAAAAGGAAAAACGACGGTTGATGCGTTCGACCACGATCTGACGGTTATGTCTGTCTGGGGCATCAAGAAGATCACCGATTTCCGTACCGGCCGTCAGGATACGAGTCCGGTGAAGCGTGTGGAGCTGCACTGCCATACAAAGATGAGCGATATGGACGGTGTCACCGATGCTGCCCGTCTGGTACAGCGTGCCTACGAGTGGGGCCATCCGGCGATCGCGATCACCGATCACGGCGTGGTGCAGTCCTTCCCGGAGGCAAACCATGCGATCGAGGCGATCGACGGCGCTTACCGGAAAAAATACCAGGCAGAGCACCCGGATGCGACAAAAGATGAGCTGAAAAAAGTTTCGGCTCCGTTCAAGGTCATCTATGGCATGGAGGCTTATCTCGTCGACGACTTGAAAGATATCGTTGTCAACAGCAAAGGACAGGACATCCACGGAAGCTACGTTGTTTTCGATATCGAGACGACGGGATTTTCCCCGGTTGTCAACAAAATCATTGAGATCGGTGCCGTCCGTGTGGAAAACGGAGCGATTGTCGATAAGTTTTCCACCTTCGTTAACCCGAAAGTCCCGATCCCGTTCCGGATTGAGAACCTGACCGGTATCAACGACAACATGGTTCTTGACGCGCCGGACATCGAAACGGTGCTGCCGAAATTCCTGGAGTTCAGTGAGGGAGCCGTTATGGTTGCCCACAATGCTTCGTTCGATATGAGCTTTATCGAGCACAACTGCGTCCTGCAGGGGATCGAGCGGGAATTTACAACGGCGGACACCGTCGCCATGGCGCGTTTCCTGCTGCCGGGCCTGAACCGTTTCAAGCTGGATACCGTTGCGAAGGCGGTCGGCGTATCGTTGGAAAACCATCACCGTGCGGTGGACGATGCCGGCTGTACGGCGGAAATTTTCGTAAAATTCGTAAAAATGCTGGAGGAGCGCAATATTCTGACTCTGGATGACCTGAATGCGCAGGGAAAAGTATCGGAGGAGGCTGTGCGCAAGCTTCCATCGTACCATGCGATCATTCTGGCAAAGAACGAGACGGGACGCGTCAATCTGTACCGCCTCGTATCGGAATCCCACCTGAAATACTACAACCGCCGGCCGAAGCTGCCAAAGAGCGTCTACCTGAAATACCAGGACGGTCTGATGATCGGATCTGCCTGCGAGGCGGGCGAACTCTACCAGGCAATCCTGCGCGGTGAACCGGATGCGGCGATTGCGCGTCTCGTGGACTTCTACGATTATCTGGAAATCCAGCCGATCGGCAACAACGCGTTCATGATCAAAAAAGAGGACGTTTCTGCCGTAGAGAGCGAGGAGGATTTAAAGGAGATCAACAGGCGCATCGTCAAACTTGGCGAGCAGTTCCATAAGCCTGTTGTGGCAACGTGCGACGTCCACTTCATGGATCCGCAGGACGAGATCTACCGCCGCATCATCATGACCGGAAAAGGTTTTGACGACGCGGATGAGCAGGCACCGCTGTTCCTGCGCACCACCGAGGAGATGCTTGAAGAGTTTTCGTATCTCGGAAGTGAGAAAGCGGAGGAGGTCGTCATCACCAATCCGCGCAAAATCTCCGACCTTGTCGAGAAAATCTCCCCGATCCGTGCCGGAAAATTCCCGCCGGTCATCGAGGATTCCGACAAGACACTGCGGAGAATCTGTTACGACCGCGCGCATGAAATCTACGGCGAGGAGCTGCCGGAGATCGTTTCCGCGCGCCTCGAGCGGGAGCTGAACTCCATTATTTCCAACGGATACGCCGTTATGTACATCATCGCACAGAAACTAGTGTGGAAGTCGAACGAGGACGGCTATCTCGTAGGATCGCGTGGTTCCGTCGGTTCCTCGTTCGTTGCGACGATGGCGGGAATCACGGAGGTAAACCCGTTGAGCCCGCATTACTACTGCGAGTCGTGCCATTACAGTGAGTTCGATTCGCCGCGCGTCAAAGAGTACGTCGGCCGTGCCGGATGCGATATGCCGGACGCCGTCTGCCCGAACTGCGGCAAGCCGCTGAAAAAAGCCGGATTTGACATTCCGTTCGAGACGTTCCTGGGATTCAAGGGAAACAAAGAGCCGGATATCGACCTGAACTTCTCCGGTGATTACCAGAGTAAGGCGCACAAATACACAGAGGTTATTTTCGGCGCCGGTCAGACGTTCCGTGCGGGAACCATCGGTACGCTGGCGGATAAAACAGCGTTTGGTTACGTGAAGAACTATTACGAAGAGCGCGGCCAGCACAAACGGAACTGCGAGATCGACCGGATCGTGGAAGGATGCACCGGCATCCGCCGTACCACCGGCCAGCACCCGGGCGGTATCATCGTTCTGCCGTTCGGTGAGGATATCAACTCCTTCACCCCGGTGCAGCATCCGGCGAACGATATGACAACCGACATCATTACGACCCATTTCGATTACCACTCCATTGATGCCAACCTCTTAAAGCTCGACATTCTCGGACACGATGATCCGACCATGATCCGTATGCTCGAGGATATCACGCACCTTGATGCGCAGACGATTCCGCTCGATAACCCGGAGGTCATGTCGCTGTTCAAGAGCACCGAGGCGCTCGGCATCAAGCCGGAGGACATCGGCGGCTGCCCGCTTGGATGTCTTGGCGTGCCGGAGTTCGGTACCGATTTCGTTATCCAGATGCTTCTGGACACGAAGCCGCAGTCGTTCTCTGACCTGATCCGTATCTCTGGTCTGTCGCACGGAACCGACGTATGGCTCGGCAATGCGCAGACATTGATCGAGGAGGGCAAGGCGACGATTTCCACCGCCATCTGTACCCGAGACGATATCATGATCTACCTGATCGACAAGGGACTCGAAAGTGAGCTTTCCTTTACGATCATGGAGAGTGTGCGAAAAGGAAAGGGCTTAAAACCGGAGTGGGAAGAGGAGATGAAGGCACATGACGTGCCGGACTGGTACATCTGGTCATGTAAAAAGATCAAGTACATGTTCCCGAAAGCCCACGCGGCGGCGTACGTCATGATGGCGTACCGCATCGCTTACTATAAAATTTTCTATCCGCTGGCGTACTATGCGGCGTACTTCTCCATTCGTGCGTCCGCATTTTCCTACGAGCTCATGTGCATGGGACGCGACCGGCTGGAATATTATATGAAAGATTACGAAAAACGGAAAGACACGCTGACTCAGAAGGAGCAGGCAACCGTCAAGGATATGAAGATTGTCCAGGAAATGTACGCCCGCGGCTTCGATTTCGTGCCGGTGGACCTCTATAAGGCACAGGCGCACCGCTTCCAGGTCTACGATGACAAACATCTGATGCCGGCGCTCGACTCGATCGAGGGTCTGGGCGACAAGGCGGCCGACGCCGTTGTCCTTGCGGCACGAAACGGAAAATTCCTCTCGAAAGATGATTTCCGCGACCGCACCAAGGTCAGCAAGACGATTATCGACTTTATGGCGGACCTCGGTGTCTTCGGAGATCTGCCCGAAAGCAACCAGTTTTCGCTGTTCGACTATTAAAAGGAGCGTCCCCTTTCCGTTGCAATCCCGTGCGTCTTGGGGTATAATCAGACGTTGTGGAAAAGAACGAAAACGATTTAGATAAAATAAGGTGAAAAACATTGAGAAGAAGATTGGAACAACTGCTGAACGGCAGATTTGAATATGAGGTTCCCCATCTGCTGCTGTCCGAGACGGAGGTGGCCCTGACGCTGGACGAGGGGCAGAATTTCCGCGGAGAGCTGAATATCGGAGCGGAAGACGGGAGAAGAGTAAAAGGAATTGTGACCACAGATCATCAGAGAATCGTTCTGGCGAAAAATCAGTTCCAGGGAACGGCAAGTACGATTGAGTACGGCGTGGATACCAGCGGATTAAAAGCAGGCGATGAAATCTGTGGAAACATCACCGTCAGCAGCAATCTGGAGGAACGCTGCGTGCGGGTACACGTCTCGATTGCAGGAAAGACAATGAACATTTCCGGACAGGAGATTCATTCCCTGGCAGATTTTGTGCATCTGGCAAGCCATGATTTCGGCGCAGCGTACCGCTTCTTTGTAAAAAAAGAGTTTGCACGTCTTCTTCAGAAAGAGGCACCGGAGCAGATGGCACTTTATCAGGGACTGTCCCACAAGCCGGTGACATTTCAGCACCTGGAGGAATTCCTGGTTGCCCTCGGTCAGAAAGAGCCGGTGATGCTTTCGGCGGAACAGCCGGAGAAAACTGTGCTTACCGTGGACCAGCCGCGCAAGGAAACACTGTATCTGTATAAAAATACCTGGGGCTACGTCCGCATGGAAATCGAGGTGCAGGGAGACTTTCTGGAAGTGGAAAAGAAAGTCGTCACTTCAGAAGATTTCATCGGAAGCGTCTACGGTGTGGAATACATTATCCATCAGGAGAAAATCGGAAACGGCCGCCATTACGGCAGAATTACGGTGCGTCAGGGAAAACAGGAGCTTCGCTTTGAACTGGAAGTGACAAACAGCGAAAAGCATGTGACTAGCAGGAAAAATACGGAGCGCGACCGTCAGATAACTGCCATCGCGCGCGGCTATCTCGATCTGGCAGTCCATAAACGCGACTACCGTACCTGGTATCAGGACACCTGGGAGGCCATCGAGCAGTTCGAAAAAGCCGGCGGAGACATGGCGTGGGTGACGCTGGGAAAAGCATGGCTGTACGAGAGCCATGAGGAAACCGGAAAAGCAAGAGAAACGCTTTCTTACGTAAAAGAGCATCAGGAACTGCTGGACACCGCGGAGAAAAAAGGAGCGTACCTGTATCTGGCATGGAAGCTGAAAATGGAAGTGGGCCATACCGGGCTGGTATCACGCCTTGGAACACTGATGCGGCAGGAGAGTGCAAGCTATTTTCTGCTAAAGCTTGCCATTGATGCCGACGATTCCTGGCAGCAGTCGCTGACCCGTCAGCTCTACGCGATGGAACTTTGCTATGAGTGCGGGTGCAAGAGCCCGCTTCTGTATCTGGATGCGGCACAGCTCTATCTCCGCCAGGAGGGACAGCTCCGCCGGATTTCGCCGTTCACCGTTCAGGTGCTGAAATTTGCGCAGAAAGAAGGCATTTTAAGCGGGGAACTGTTAAAACGGGCCGCTTATCTTACAGAGACGATGAAAACGTTCGATGAGAATGTCTATCAGATCCTGACTGCGGGCTATGAGCGTTTTCCATCCGATGAAGTGCTCGAAGCCATCTGCAAACTGGTGATGAAGGGCCGCCCGGTGCGGAAGGAATATTTCCCGTGGTATGCAAAAGCCGTGGAGCGGAACATCCGCATCACGCGCCTGTACGAGTACTATATCGAAACGATGGATGCGTCGTTCGACGAGGTTCTTCCGCAGGTCATCCGGATGTATTTCTCCTACAGCAACACACTGGCAGGCCAGAAGAAAGCGCTGATCTACGCCAACGTGATCAAAAACCGCGAAAAAGACCGCCATACATTCCAGAGCTACCGCCCGGCGATGGAGGTTTTCACGGCAAGACAGATCCAGAAAGGCCGCATGAACCGCGAATACGCCGCACTGTACCGGACTTTTCTGAAAAAACCGGAAGATCCCGACAGCGCAAAAGCGATCGCAAATGTGCTGTTTACCCATCATGTAACGTGTGAAAATCCGAAAATCACGCGTGTGATCGTCTGCCATCCGGCGATGGCGGGCGAAACGTCCTATCCGATGACGGAACAGGGTGCTTATATCCGTCTGTACGGCAAAAAAGCGCGGATTCTTCTCGAAGATGAGCAGCGCAGAAGATATGCGGTGACAGAAACCTGCCGCGTAGAGCCATTGTTTACGGATGAAGAGTTTGCCCGTGCCTGCGGCGGTTTTGCCATTGAAAATCCGGGTCTGCTGCTGCACCTGTGCGGGGAGCAGGAAGAGGAGATGCAGCTTACTGCAGAAAATCTTGCCTGGTATCAGCAGGCAGCGCGCACGAGCGCATTTTCCAGTGCTTACCGGAAAACAGTGCGTCAGAAACTGCTGGAATACTATCTTGCCCATCCGGATGAGCGTGAGACCGAGGCGGCTGTTGCAGAGCTGGAGGACAGCGCTTACGCAAAGGTGGACCGTATTTCTACGATCGAGCTTCTGGTACGCTACGGCTGTTACAGCCGCGCCTTTGCCCTGACGGATCGGTACGGCTACGAAAAGATCCCGGTGTCGTGTCTCTTCCGTCTGGCGCATGCGATGATTCTGGAAAAAGAGTTTACAGAGGACGAGGAGCTTCTCTATCTGGCATCCTACGTGGTAAAACAGGGCATTTACGATGAAATTGTATTGTGCTATCTGAGAGATTATTTCACCGGTTCTATTGAGGATATGTGCAGTTTATGGGATAAAATCCGCGGCTTCCAGATGGAGAGCGACAAGCTGGAGGAGCGCATTCTGACCTGGTCCGTCTTTGTGCGCAGCCACCCGAAGTGGGAGCAGGAAATGCTGGAGAACTACATCCGACAGAGCGGAAAAGAGCATGTCATTCTGGCATACCTGACGTATCTTGCGATCGGCTATTTTATGGACGGAAAACCGCTTTCGGATCAGATGTTTGACTACTTGGACCGCGCCTGGAAACAGGGCTGGGAGCTGGACGAGATCTGCCATCTTGCGATGCTGAAACATCTTTCCACGAAGCCGCAGCTTTCTGAGGAGGAAGAAAAAGAGGCGCATACCCTGCTTCTGGCGTTTACGAAACAGGGACTCCGCTTTGCCTTCTACAAGGATCTGCCGGAGCACCTGACCGAAGGCTTCCAGATCGGCGACCGCATGTTCATCGAGGAACGCCAGAGAGCGGAGGCAAAGGTGACGATTCATTACCGGACAAACGCCGAAGAAACATGGAAGAGCGAACCGATGCGCAATATGTATCAGGGTATTTTTGTAAAAGAGTTTCTGCTGTTCTACGGCGAGAAAATGGAGTATTACCTGACCTTTACGAACCGTCAGGGTGAGGGAAAAACAGAGGTGAAAACCGTCTCCATGACCGGTGAACCAAAAGCAGGAAAGACGCGGTACCAGCTTCTGAATCAGATGAAAGCAGCGCGCGCGGCAGGAGATTTGAAAAAAGCAGAAGAAGCATTCCAAAAGTATCTGCAGCAGGAGGCTCTGGTTCGGAACTGTTTTGCACTTGTGGATGAAAAGAAGCAGCAGGAGGATACGACATGGAACAGAAAAATTTGATTTTAGGATTTGATTTTGGAGAGAAATATTCCCAGTTCTGCTGCTATGACAGGGGAACCCATACGGCCGTCTCCATCCCGGTAAAAGAAGGAGAAGAGGCGGTGGAATTTCCGACCGCCATTGCCAAAAAACGGAATGAGGAAACGTGGAAAACAGGACCGGATGCAGAAAAATCTGCTCACGCGGAAAACGGCATCTGGCTGGACAATCTGTACGAGATCTGCATGGGATCCCGCATCTGCCAGATCGAAAACCGGGATTACACGCCGGGAGAAGTCCTTGGCACGTTCCTTCGCGAAGCACTGAAGATGATCGGCATCGAGCGCCCGGACCAGCAGATCCAGGCGATGATGATCACCACGGGCCATCTGACCCGTCCATTTGTGGAAAATGTGCGTGAAGCATACAAGATAATCGGACTTCCGCGCGGCAGAGCCTACCTGCAGGAGCATGACGAGAGCTTTTACTGCCATGTGCTGAACCAGAAGCCGGAGCTCTGGAGCCGTAAAGTCGGTCTGTTTTTCCTGAAAGATGAGGAAGCATCGTTTTCTGAACTTTCCATCAGCCGTAAAACGAAGCCGGCAACTGTGACCGTAAAACGGGGGCCAAAAGCCGCACTTTCGATCGAGCCGATGGAGCGCGACCGCGATTTCTGTCATCTGATGGGAGAAGCGATGGGGAATGAAATTTATTCCAGCGTATTTCTGGTGAGCGAGGAGTTCGACCTTGCCTGGGCCGACAACTCTCTGCGTCAGTTAAAGAAAAACCAGAGAAGAATCTTCGGCGGAACGAACCTGTTTGCACAGGGCGCCTGCTTTTCCGCGCGCGAAAAAGTGGAGGAGCGCCGCTTAAAGGGCTATCTCTTCCTCGGAAATGACCTCGTGCGCTACAACATCGGCATGGAGATGACGATCAATGGTTCTCCGGCATACTATGCGCTGATTGCAGCCGGTGTGAACTGGTATGAAGCAGAAAAAGAATGTGAGCTGATCCTCGACGGAACGGAGGAGCTGGAATTTGTTGTAAGCTCCATGGAAAGCGGAAAACGAAACCGCTATACCATGAAGCTGGACGGGCTGCCCAAACGGCCGCCGAAGACAACACGGATTCGTCTGCGTCTGGAGTATGATTCTCCGGTTACGTGTCAGATCACCGCAGAGGATTTAGGTTTTGGCGATATGTTCCCGGCAAGCCACAAAATCTGGCACGAGACGATGGGGGAGGTGTAAACGATGAGCGGTTATATTTTATGTCAGGTCAAACGGGCGAAAAATCCGTATTATATTTCCAACATCAGCACAAATATTTATTCCATCGAGGAACTGTGCTATTATCTGTACCACAACATCTATCTGCTGGACGAGACCATCATTAACGAGCAGCTGCTGGTGTGGATGAAAGAAGAACTCCACTTAAGAAGACTGTACCAGCGTCTCTACGTCCTTCTGGAGGAGAAAAAGAACATCGGTGAGTTTATCCTGCCGATCTTCAAGGAGATCAATTATCTTTCCCACGATCAGTTCCGTGAGATGAATGAGCGCCTGAAACGGTTCGAGGAGCAGCCGGAGATTGTGCGGAAAAAAATCAAGGGAGACTACCTTGTCGACCACGAAAAATATATCAATGCGATCCAGGTTTACCAGGAAACGCTGAAAGATACCGAGGAAAACGAAACCAACATGGGAAGCCAGTTCACCGGAAGTATTTACAACAACATGGGCTGTGCCTACGCAAGTCTGTTCCAGATGAATGAAGCACTTACGTGCTTTCAGAAAGCAAAGGAAGAGCTGCACACGAAAGCATCGTTAAAGAGCTGGCTGTTTGCGGTCTACATGAGCAAAGGACAGGACGCCTATGAGCAGATGTGCACCGAGCGGAAAGTGGATGCCGAGACGAAACGGGAGATGGACCGCCAGATCACAGAGGCAATGCAGGTCGAGCTCCCGCACGATCTGGACGAAGCTCTTACGGCGTGGACACGGGAATATCATAAAAATACCGGACTTTGAACAAAAAGAACAAAAAAATTACTTGACAGCAAAAAAGAATGGGACTATAATACAGCGCATAAGAAAAAAGTAAATACTTCGAAACCGATGAAGTGGAGATAACGTTGGAAGCGCACTCACAGAGAGCCCGGGCAGGTGGAAGCCGGACAGAAAGCGGATCAGCAAATGGACCACGGAGGGTACAGGGAAAAGCGGGAAACCGTCTGAGTATTCTGTAACGTGCAGGCATACGTTAGTTGCCAGGAATATGATCGTATTCTGCAGAGCGTGTGAGCAATCGCAAAACAAGGTGGCACCACGAGTATAAAAATATACCCGCCCTTGGCAAAGAACAAAGTGATTCTTTGCCGGGGGCGGTTTTTTGTATATCAGAAATTGGTTCTGAGGACCAGTGTTGATGACAGCCTTTGCAGACACAAGGAGAGGAGATAACAAGATGAAACAGATGACGTTAGAAGAAATTTCAAAAGCAGCCGCATCGGGAGCTTTTCGGAAAATCCCGGTAAGCAGAGAAATTTATTCGGATATCCGTACACCAGTAGAAACACTGAAAGTCCTGCAGGGCGTCAGCAGCCACTGCTACATGCTCGAAAGCGTGGAGGATAAAAAACAGTGGGGAAGATACACCTTTCTCGGCTACGATCCGTCGCTGGAACTCACCTGTGTCAACGGAAACCTGACAATCACCGCCGATGCGGCAGAGATGAAAAAAGTAGAAGATATTCCGGAAAGCCACAAAGAACAGCTTCCGACCGGACAGATCCGGCTGACTGCAAAGACAGCCCATCCGGGAGCCGTCATCAAAACCCTGATTGAGAAAAATAAAAGTCCGAAGATCGCGACACTGCCGGCCTTCACCGGCGGCCTCGTCGGATACTTCTCTTACGATTACATCAAGTACAGCGAGCCGACCTTAAAGCTGGACGCAGAAGATCAGGAACATTTCAAAGATGTCGACCTGATGCTGTTCGATAAGGTCATCGCCTATGATAATTATCGTCAGAAAATCGTACTGATGCTTAATATCGAAACCGAAAATCTCGAAGAAAATTACGAAAAAGCCGTACAGGAACTCGAAAAAATGGAAGAACTGATCCGCTTCGGAAAACCGGCCGAGACGAAAGCCGGCCACCTGAAATCCGAGTTCCGCCCGCTCTTCGATGAGAAAGCGTACTGTGAGAAAGTCGAGCAGGTCAAACATTATATCCACGAGGGAGAACTCTTCCAGCTCGTTCTCTCCAACCGGCTCGAAGCTGATTTTGAGGGAAGCCTCCTCGATACGTACCGCGTCCTCCGCACGACGAACCCGTCGCCGTACATGTTCTACTTCTCGAGTGATGATGTCGAGATCGCCGGTGCATCCCCGGAAACTCTCGTAAAAGTCGAGGACGGAGAGGTCCGGACCTTCCCGCTTGCCGGAACGCGGCCGAGAGGAAAGAGCTATGAAGAAGACCAGCGGCTGGAAAAAGAACTCCTCGCCGATGAAAAAGAGCGTGCCGAGCACAACATGCTGGTTGATCTGGGAAGAAACGATCTCGGAAAGATCTGTGATTTCGGAACCGTGGAAGTAGAAAAATACATGTCAATCGAACGTTACTCCCACGTCATGCACATCGGTTCCACTGTAAAAGGACAGCTTCGGAAAGACAAGACCGCAGTCGATGCCATCGATTCCGTTCTCCCGGCCGGAACCCTCTCCGGTGCACCAAAGCTCCGTGCCTGTCAGATCATCAACGAGCTGGAAAACAACAAGCGCGGCATTTACGGCGGTGCGATCGGCTATCTGGATTTCACCGGAAATATGGACACCTGCATTGCAATCCGGCTTGCGTTTAAGAAAAACGGAAAAGTGTTCGTCCGCTCCGGTGCCGGCATTGTAGCCGACAGCGTACCGGAAAAAGAGCATCAGGAATGCATCAACAAAGCAAAGGCCGTGATGGTCGCACTTGCGGAGGCAGAAGGAGGAAGCAACTTATGATACTGCTGGTAGATAATTATGACAGTTTTTCCTATAACCTGTATCAGCTCGCCGGTTCGATCAATCCGGACATGAAGGTCATCCGGAACGACGAGATGACGATCGACGAAATCTGCGCACTGGCACCGGCATCCATCATTTTATCTCCCGGACCGGGCCGTCCGGAGCAGGCAGGCCGATGCATGGAGATTGTAGAAAAATTAGGCGGCGAGATCCCGATCCTCGGTGTCTGCCTCGGCCATCAGGCAATCTGTGCCGCGTACGGCGCGACCGTCACCTATGCGAAACAGCTGATGCATGGCAAACAGTCCGAGACAACGCTGGATCTTACCTCGGAATTATTCCAGGGGCTGCCGGAAACCGTTCCGGTTGCAAGATACCATTCCCTCGCAGCTGATGAAGCGACACTGCCGGAAACCTTAAAGGTAACGGCAAGAACTGCAGACGGCGAGGTCATGGCAGTCGAGGACAGTGAGAAAAAGATCTACGGAGTCCAGTTTCATCCGGAATCCATTCTGACCCCGCAGGGCAGACAGATGGTAGAAAACTTCTTAAAAATTACAAGATAGATCACAGGACAGCAAAGAAAGAGAGAAACAGAATATGATTCGGGAAGCGATTGTAAAACTGGTAAATAAAGAGAACTTAACCTACGAGATGGCAGAGGGCGCCATGGATGAAATCATGGGAGGAAAAGCCGATCCGATCCAGATCAGCGCATTTTTAACTGCCATGACGATGAAAGGCGAGACAATCGAAGAGATCACCGCATGTGCCAACGGCATGAGAAAGCACGGTGTTCACATGGAACATGACAAGGATGTTCTGGAAATCGTCGGAACCGGCGGAGATAAATCCAATTCCTTCAACATCTCCACAACAGCATCCCTTGTGATCTCTGCAGGCGGCGTCGCAGTTGCGAAACACGGAAACCGCGCCGCATCGAGCAAATCCGGCGCAGCCGACTGTCTCGAAGCGCTCGGCGTCAAAATCGACCTGGAGCTGGAGAAAAACAAAGAAGTTCTGGAAAAACTTGGAATCTGTTTCCTGTTCGCACAGAAATACCACATGTCCATGAAATACGTGGCACCGGTCCGCAAGATGCTCGGCATCCGGACCATTTTCAACATCCTCGGACCGCTGACCAACCCGGCAGCAGCCACGATGCAGGTGATGGGTGTCTACGAGGAAGCACTTGTCCGCCCGATGGCAGAAGTTCTCTCCAATCTTGGTGTCAAACGCGGCATGGTTGTCTACGGCCAGGACTGCCTCGATGAAATTTCCTTAAGCGCACCGACAAGCGTCTGCGAGATCAAGGACGGAACGTTTGAGGAATACGTCATCACACCGGAAGAGTTCGGCATGACCCGCTGTACCAAAGAAGAGCTGGTCGGCGGAACCCCGCAGGAGAATGCTGAAATTACGAAAGAAATTCTTGCAGGAAAGAAAGGCCCGGCAAGAGACGCTGTTGTCCTGAATGCCGCCGCAGCCCTTCATGTAGCAAAAGAAATCCCGATGCAGGACGCTGTAAAACTGGCAGAGGAGCTGATTGACAGCGGAAAAGCACAGAAAAAACTCGAAGAGTTTGTGTCACTCGCCAATAAATTGGCAGAAGAGGAATAAACATATGATACTGGAAACGATTGCGGAAGCCACAAGAAAACGTGTCGCTGCAGAAAAAGAGAAGTGTTCTCTTGCAGAAATGAAAGAAAAAGCAACGGCGATGAACCCGGACACCGGATTCCCGTTTGAACAGACGCTGAAAAAGCCGGGCATGTCCTTTATCTGCGAGGTAAAAAAAGCCTCCCCGTCGAAGGGCATCATCGCAGAAGATTTCCCCTATCTGGAGATCGCAAAGGAATATGAAGCGGCCGGTGCCTCCGCCATTTCCTGCCTGACTGAGCCGGAATACTTCAAAGGCGACAAGCGTTACTTAAAAAAAATTGCAGAAACCGTATCCATCCCGGTTCTGCGGAAAGATTTTACCGTGGATCCCTATATGATCTACGAGGCAAAGGTGCTCGGAGCCACCGCTGTCCTTCTGATCTGTGCGCTGCTGCCGGAGGAAACCTTAAAAGAATATCTGGAAACAGCGCATTCCCTCGGCCTTTCCGCTCTTGTGGAAGCCCACGATGAGGCGGAGGTTGCACAGGCCATGCGCGCCGGAGCAAGGATCATCGGCGTCAACAACCGCAACTTAAAAGATTTCACGGTCGATATCCACAACAGTGAGCGGCTGCGGGAGCTTGTCCCGGAAAACATTGTTTTCGTATCCGAGAGCGGCATCAAAACGCCGGAGGATGTCGGAAGACTGTATCAGAATAAAACCGATGCCGTTCTGATCGGCGAAACGCTGATGCGGAGCAGCAACAAAAAAGCAGAGCTTGAAAAACTCTCTTCAATGTGTTAAAGTGGTAACGTAAGTGCGCAAAACAAAACAGAGCGCACGGGGAGTCAAACGTTATGGAAGAACAGACCAGAATCAAAATCTGCGGGCTCACACGGCTGGAAGACATCGATGCGGTGAATGAACTGAAGCCCGAATATGTCGGCTTTGTCTTTGCAAAAAGCCGCAGACAGATTACAAAAGAACATGCCGTGACGCTGCGGCGCTATCTGGATCCCGAAATCCAGGCGGTCGGCGTCTTTGTGAACGAGCTTCCGGCGATTGTCGCAGGATACCTCGAAGAGGGCGTCATCGATCTGGCACAGCTCCACGGAAATGAGAGTGAAGAATATATCCATTCGCTCCGGTTCCGCACCGGCGGGGAACTGATCAAGGCATTTTCCATCAAAACCAGGGAGGACGTCGAAAAGGCGAAAAAAAGCAGCGCCGATTACATCCTTCTCGACCACGGAAAAGGCGGTACCGGCGAATCGTTCGACTGGTCACTGATCAGAAACATGGACCGCCCGTATTTCCTTGCGGGAGGCCTGAACGCCGAAAATGTGGAACAGGCGATTTTACAGACACATCCCTTCGCCGTCGACATCAGCAGCGGTGTCGAGACAGACGGCGTAAAGGACCCGGAAAAAATCACAGAATGCATAAGGAGGATAAGACATGTCTGACGGAAGATTTGGTATTCACGGAGGCCAGTACATACCGGAAACTCTGATGAATGAAATTATCAATTTGGAAAAACAGTACAATTATTATAAAAACGATCCGGAGTTCTGCCAGGAGCTCGATGACCTGCTGAAAAATTACGCGGGCCGCCCGTCCCTTCTCTACTACGCAGAGAAAATGACAAAGGATCTCGGCGGAGCAAAAATTTACCTCAAACGAGAGGATCTGAACCACACCGGAGCCCACAAAATCAACAACGTGCTCGGACAGTGCCTCCTCGCAAAAAGAATGGGAAAAACCCGTGTCATCGCAGAGACCGGAGCCGGCCAGCACGGTGTGGCAACCGCAACGGCAGCAGCGCTGATGGGACTTGAGTGTGAGATCTTCATGGGAAAAGAAGACACCGACCGTCAGGCCCTCAATGTATACCGGATGGAGCTTCTCGGTGCAAAAGTAAATGCCGTTACTACCGGAACTATGACCTTAAAAGATGCCGTCAATGAGGCGATGCGCGAGTGGGTATCACGTGTCGATGACACCCACTACGTTCTCGGTTCCGTTATGGGCCCGCATCCGTTCCCGACCATCGTCCGCGATTTCCAGGCTGTCATCAGCAAAGAGGCAAGAGAGCAGATCCTCGAAAAAGAAGGAAAACTCCCGAAAGCCGTCATGGCATGCGTCGGCGGCGGAAGCAATGCGATGGGTATGTTCTATAACTTCATCAATGACAAAAATGTCCGCCTGATTGGATGCGAGGCAGCAGGACGCGGCGTCAACACCGCAGAGACTGCAGCAACCATTGCAACCGGAACACTCGGCGTCTTCCACGGTATGAAATCCTACTTCTGCCAGGATAAATACGGTCAGATCGCACCGGTTTACTCGATTTCCGCAGGCCTTGACTACCCGGGCATTGGACCGGAGCATGCATATCTGCATGACATCGGCCGCGCCGAATACGTTCCGGTAACGGACGATGAGGCAGTAGAAGCTTTTGAATACCTCGCAAGAACCGAGGGTATCATCTGTGCGATCGAGAGTGCCCATGCAGTAGCCCATGCGATGAAGATCGCAAAAGAATTTGATCCGGAAGACTCCATCATCATCTGCCTGTCCGGACGCGGAGACAAAGACGTAGCAGCCATTGCAAGATACAGAGGGAGGGATCTTCATGAGTAAAGTAACAGAAGCATTTTCAAACAGCAAAGCATTCATTCCGTTTCTGACAGCCGGAGACCCGAACATTGAAAAAACAGAGAATTATATTCTGGAGCTCGAAAAAGCAGGCGCAGACCTGATCGAGATCGGGATCCCGTTCTCGGATCCGATTGCCGAGGGCGTTGTCATCCAGGAGGCAGACCTCCGTTCCTTAAAAGCCGGAACTACCACCGATAAAATTTTCGATATGGTAGCCTCCGTGCGCAAAAAAACAGACATTCCGCTGGTGTTTATGACCTACTTAAACCCGGTGTTCCATTACGGATACGAGCCGTTCTTTACAAAATGCGAGGAAGTCGGCATCAACGGCATCATCATCCCGGATATGCCGTATGAGGAAAAAGGCGAATTAAACGATATTGCGCGCAGCCATCAGGTAGATGTCATTTCCCTGATTGCGCCGACGTCTGAGCAGCGCATCCAGAAAATTGCCGCAGACGCCGAAGGTTTTGTCTACCTCGTATCGTCTCTGGGCGTTACCGGTGTCAGAAGCGAAATCAAGACGGACCTCGATTCCATGATCGCCGCAATCCGCAAAGTAACCGATATTCCGGTAGCCGTAGGCTTCGGCATCAACACGACCGATCAGGCGGCCAACATTGCAAAAATTGCGGACGGTGTCATCGTTGGAAGCGCTATCGTCAAAATGATTGCGAAGTACGGCACTCATGCGGAGCAGCACATCTATACGTATGTCCGCATGATGAAGGAAGCTGTCATGACAGCAAATAAATAAAACCCGCGTCATTGCGTGTTTGAAAAAACTGTGTTAAGATGAGAGCGTGTCTGAAACAAACCGTTTTGGACACGCTTTTTCGACGTAAAAATACCTGACCGGCTTTCAAAAAAGCCGGATAGAATATGGAGGAAAAACGTGTTAGATGTATGTTTACTGGGAACAGGCGGTATGATGCCTCTGCCAGGCAGACGCCTGACCGCCCTGATGACCCGATACAACGGAAGCAGCCTTCTGATCGACTGCGGCGAGGGAACCCAGGTTGCCATCAAGGAAAAAGGCTGGACCTTTAAGCCGATTGATGCCATCTGCTTCACCCATTACCACGCAGACCACATCAGCGGCCTTCCAGGACTTCTCCTGACGATGGGAAACACTGACCGGAGAGAACCGCTGACCATGATCGGCCCAAAAGGCCTGGAGCGCGTCGTCAATTCACTGCGTGTCATCTGCCCGGAGCTGCCGTTCCCGATTGTATTTCACGAGGTGACAGCGCCGGAGGAAGTGATCGAGATGAACGGCTACAAAATCACAGCCTTCCGCGTGCAGCACAATATCACCTGCTACGGCTATTCGCTGGAGATCTCCCGCAAGGGAAAATTCGATGTGGAGCGCGCTAAAGCACAGGAAATTCCGATTAAATGCTGGAATCCGCTGCAGAAAGGCGAGACTGTCACCCTGGATGGAAAGACGTATACGCCGGACATGGTCCTCGGCCCTGCCAGAAAGGGACTGAAGGTGACCTATTGCACCGATACCCGCCCGATTCCGTCGATCTCCGAACATGCGAAAGGCTCCGACCTTTTCATCTGCGAGGGAATGTACGGCGAGCCGGAAAAACAGGCAAAAGCAAAAGAATTTAAGCATATGACCTTCTACGAGGCGGCAAAACTGGCAAAAGATGCCGAGGCTGCCGAAATGTGGCTGACCCACTTTTCCCCGTCGCTCGTCGGCCCGCAGCGGTACATGGATGAGGTACAGAAGATTTTCCCGGCCGCAGAGCTTGGAAAAGACGGAAGATCAGTAGAACTGTTATTTGAAGAGGAAACGAAAAATGAGTGAAAAAGATACCCTGATTCTTGCAATTGAGAGCTCCTGCGATGAAACCGCAGCCTCCGTCGTGAAAAACGGAAGATGTGTGCTGTCTAACATTATTTCATCCCAGATCGCCATCCATACCCTGTATGGCGGCGTTGTGCCGGAAATTGCATCCAGAAAACATATCGAAAAAATCAACCAGGTTGTAGAAGCGGCCTTAAAAGAAGCCGATGTCACTCTGGATGATATCGATGCGATCGGTGTTACGTACGGCCCTGGCCTTGTCGGCGCACTTCTCGTCGGCGTGGCAGAGGCAAAAGCGATCGCCTATGCAAAAAAGAAACCGCTGGTCGGCGTTCACCATATTGAAGGCCACGTCTCGGCGAACTATATCGAACACCCGGATCTGGAGCCGCCGTTCCTGTGTGAAATCATCTCCGGAGGCCATACCCATCTTGTCATTGTAAAAGATTACGGTTCTTTCGAAATCCTCGGAAGAACGAGAGACGACGCAGCCGGAGAAGCCTTCGACAAGGTAGCCCGTGCCATCGGACTCGGCTATCCGGGCGGACCGAAGATCGACAAGCTGGCAAAAGAAGGAAACCCGCACGCCATCGACTTCCCGCGTGCCCACATGGAGGATGCGCCGTATGACTTCAGCTTCAGCGGCGTAAAATCTGCCGTTTTAAACCATCTGAACAAATGCCGGATGACAGGCGAACCAATTGTCGAAGCAGACATCGCTGCGTCCTTCCAGCAGGCCGTTGTGGACGTTCTGGTGGATAATGCCATCCGTGCGGCCAAAGATTACCATATGGACCGTCTGGCGATCGCCGGCGGCGTTGCATCGAACGGGGCACTCCGCGCGGCGATGGAAGCAGCATGTGAAAAAGAGAGCATCCGCTTTTACCGTCCGTCCCCGATCTTCTGTACCGACAATGCGGCCATGATCGGTGTGGCAGCTTACTACGAGTACCAGAAGGGAACCCGCCACGGCTGGGACCTGAATGCCGTACCGAACCTGAAGCTTGGAGAACGATAAGAAAAAGAAACTTCCGCAGCAGAACGGAGAAGAGAGATCTGCTGCGGAGTTTTTGTATTTGTAGAAAACGGAGGAAAAGATGAGCGAGAAGAAAGAAAAATACACTGCGGTTGTCCTGGCAGCCGGAAAGGGAACCCGGATGGGCGGAAGCGTAGCAAAACAGTTTCTGGAAATCGGAGGAAAACCAGTCGTGGTTTACGCGCTGGAGGTTTTTGAACATTCGCCGGAGATTGACCAGATCATTCTTGTGACAGGTGCGGATAAAATAGAATACTGTAAGAAAGAGATTATCGAAAAATATGGAATTAAGAAAACTGTTTCCGTATGCGCAGGCGGAAGGGAACGGTATGAATCTGTCTGGAAAGCATTGCAGACGCTGAAAAGCCTGGAAAGCGAACAGGAGCAGAAGACCGATTACGTTCTGATTCACGATGGCGCCCGCCCGTTTTTAAACCAGGAAATGCTGGAACGTCTCTGCGCATGTGTAAAAGAAGAAAAAGCCTGTGTCCTTGGCATGCCGGTCAAGGATACCATCAAGCTTACCGATGAAAACGGAAAAATCCGGGAAAGCCCGCGAAGGGATCTCGTATGGCAGGCACAGACCCCGCAGGCCTTTGCAGCAGAGCTTCTGTTTCCGGCATTCGAAAAACTGATGCAGCATTCCACAGAAGGAATCACCGACGATGCTATGGTTGTGGAGCAGGAGATGGGAATCGCATCAGTGATGGTAAAAGGCGGCTATGAAAATATAAAAATCACAACACCGGAGGATCTGCTCATTGCAGAGAGCTTTCTGGCAGAAAAATAGAAAAAAAGCAAAATACAGAAAGCAAACCATAAATAGATAAAAACAAATGTGTGAATTGCAAAATGGGGAAAAACAGCGAAAACGAAAAAGAAATTGAAAAAAATGTAAAAAAAATTCAAAAAAGTAGTTGACATTCTGAAACACTGCTGATATAATAACGAATGTCGCTGAGCGAGAGAGATAAAAACGCAAAGCTGACAAGCCAAAAACTGAGATGATTTCGGGAGTTACCGAGATTTGAATTCACACACGGAGAGGTATCGAAGCGGTCATAACGAGGCGGTCTTGAAAACCGTTTGTCCGAAAGGGCGCGTGGGTTCGA
>OGSS01000042.1_pt1 | contig 162021 bp, 142 predicted proteins | sample 1553591 | NCBI WGS metagenome assembly OGSS01 (sample SAMEA2580061, study PRJEB22360) | human gut metagenome | biome: human gut; feature: human-associated habitat; material: faeces | place: Denmark | collected 2008/2010
ATCCCATCAGCGAAGCTGATCTGGAATGGATTTTTGCACGTAACTATGAAGGTACCGAATAGTTACCATAAATTAAATTCCAATACGGCTTGTCCGTCCTCAGAATCTTATCTGCGGTTCTTTAAGAAATCCGGGATATTGATCTGGGTCTCGCCGCGCTGTGCCGGACGGTAAACCGGGGCATTTCCAGTCGGGATGTTGTACTTCGGTACGGAAGTCTCTGTTGTAGCTGCTGCCTCAGACGGAGTCTTTACGGACGGAGCAGTTCTCTGAACCGGAGCCTGCTGAGCCGGTACCTTTGTCTTGTAGTTTGTGAAATCCTTCATTGCGCGCTCAACCGGTGTGTTTGCACCGTGTGCGTCAAGGCCTGTAGCGATAACTGTGATCGTTACCTCGTCCTCCGCATTCTCATCGTACATAGCGCCGAAGATGATGTTAGCATCATCGCCTGCAAGCTCCTGAACATAGCCAGCAGCCTCGTTTGCCTCGATCAGGCTGATGTCGCCGGAAATGTTGATGATAACGTGGGAAGCACCCTCGATGGTTGTCTCAAGAAGCGGGCTGGATACAGCCTGCTTAACAGCCTCAAGTGCCTTCTCGTCGCCCTTCGCCTTACCAATACCGATATGAGCGATGCCCTTATCTGTCATAACCGTCTGAACATCAGCGAAGTCAAGGTTGATAAGACCCGGAACATTGATCAGGTCTGTGATTCCCTGTACTGCCTGGAGAAGAACCTCATCGGCTTTCTTTAATGCATCCGGCATGGTTGTCCGTCTGTCAACGATCTCAAGGAGACGGTCGTTCGGGATCACGATCAGAGTATCCACTGCGTTCTTTAAGTTCTCGATTCCCTTTAACGCGTTGTTCATTCTCTGTCTGGCTTCGAAGCGGAACGGCTTTGTTACAACGCCGACTGTAAGAATTCCCATGTCTTTTGCGATCTGAGCGATCACCGGAGCTGCACCGGTACCGGTTCCGCCGCCCATACCACAGGTAACGAATACCATATCTGCGCCCTTAAGTGCCTGGGAGATCTCCTCCTGGCTCTCCTCAGCTGCCTTCTCGCCGATCTCCGGCTTTGCTCCTGCGCCGAGTCCCTTTGTGAGCTTCTCACCGATCTGCATGGCAGTCGGAGCTTTACAGAACTGAAGCGCCTGTTTATCTGTGTTGATACCGATAAACTCAACGCCCATAATATTTTCTTCTACCATGCGGTTTACCGCGTTATTTCCGGCACCGCCGACACCGATCACAAGAATTCTTGCGGCATTCTCTGCCTCGTTTATCTTAATCTCTAACAAGAATGTCTCCTCCTTTAATATCTATCAATCTATTACATCTGTATTAGCATGGTCATAAAAATCCCAAGTTAATCTAACATATATCATATTTGATTTTTTGAAAAATATCAACCTTTAATTTATGGTTTTTTTGAAAAAACACTGATTTTCCGCTGTCCCCAGCCTAAGCTTTCTTACGGTCAGCGCAGCAAGTGCGCAGACCTGATGAATCGTTACTCTAATTCTTCTTCACAAAACGGTACGTCGGGCTGGAATTCGTCTCGTCATAGGTATCCAGATACAGCGTACCCGAAAGTCCTGTGAGCTCCGTCATGATATCGTGAAGCTCCGCGATCTTTCCGTCAAGGCTATCCGAATTTCCAAGCTCCACCGTGATGTCCCCCATCACAAGCTCCGCCTCATTGTAGCTGTTATAGTTGATCTTGTCCACCTGGATATCGCTGACATTCAGCACCTGGGTCAGGTTTAAGATCTCGCCGAAAATATCCTGATCCGCCACCGGAAGCGGCTGGTGCAGGACGATATGTCCGAACTCGAGACCAGTGATCACCGGAACGCCCGGAAGCTGCTCGGAAGAGCTCTCCACAATGATTCCGTCCTTATCGAAGTACATGTAGCTGCTCATGTAGGAGACGCAGCCCACAACGCTCTTCTCAAACACAACGACCTCCACCTTTGTGGGGCTCTTGAAATTGATCTTATATTCCTCGATAAACGGAATGGATTTGTGCTCCTTAAACCGGTTCTGATAATAGCAGAACGCGGAATTTCTGGACCACTTGCCGTCAAATAAGAGCGACTCGATCTGTTCCTTCGTATACTGCTTATTTCCGCTCACTTCCACATCCTTGATCCGTATCGAAAAGACAAGAACGAGAAGAATGACGAGAATCGCCAGGATCACTCCAATGATGATCCCCGTCTTTCTTCCTCCTCTCCTGTTGTACATTCCAAATCCGTTGCTGCTTCTTCTCCCGAAATGGAAATTGAAGCCGCGTCTTCCAAATCCAAGACCTCTTCTTCTAAATAACATTTTCTCTTCACCTGTTATCTGATCACTTGTTCTCACGTAACATCATTGGGACCCGCGCACCTGACACACTGATCACCGGAAGACTCTGGTCTGGAGCAAAAAATCCATTGCCGCGATCATCACAGCTCATCTTCCTCTATGTCTGCCCCAAGCTTTCTCAAATCTCTTCCGATATCCTCGTACCCGCGCTTTAAATGTCCACTGTCCGAGATCACACTGAGTCCGTCCGCCGCCAGGGCCGCCACTAGAAGCGCCGCCCCGCCGCGAAGATCCGGCGTCTCCGCAATTCCCGGAACAAGAGGATATCTTCCTCTTATTATGGCTGTATCTTTATGGAGCGATACGTCGGCCCCAAAGGCTGCAAGCCGCATTGCCGCCTCAAACCGTGCCTCATACACGGTCTCTTTAAACCGGCTCTCCCCGCTTCCCGCTGCCTCCACGGCGAGAAAGACAGACTGAAGATCCGTCGGAAATCCCGGGTATGGCCCGGTGTCGATCTCGACCCCGGCCGGACGCCGTTCCATCACCATACCGATCCTGGCTTTCGGTCCGGTCGCCCCGGATATCCGGATCCCGGCTCCCATTTTTCGGAGTGCCTTTAACGGTTCTACCAGAACCACCGGATCCACACCGGTGATCTCGATCTCCCCGCCGGCTGCCGCTGCCGCCGCCAGGTATGTCCCCGCACAGATTCTGTCTCCTGCCGTCACATGATCCGTCGGAAAGAGCTTTTCCACCCCGTCCACCGTGATAGTCCCGGTGCGCTCCCCGGATATCTTTGCTCCCATGGAACGCAGGAAGCTGCAGAGTTCCACGATCTCCGGCTCCCTGGCACAGTTTAGGAGCTTTGTCGTGCCGGATGCCAGAGCGGCAGCCATCAACGCGTTCTCCGTCGCCCCGACACTGGGATATGGAAAACGGAATGTTGTTCCACAAAGCTTTTTCGCTTTTGCAATCAGCATTCCGCCATCATCAAGTATCTCTGCTCCCATTGCCCGGAGCACATCCAAGTGAAAATCGATCGGACGTTTTCCGATCACACAGCCGCCCGGATACCAGGTCGTCACCTCCCCGGCCCTGGATAACAGCGGTCCCAAAAGCAGGCTGGAAGACCTCATCTTCCCCACCGTCTTCTCGGAGATCACCGTTCCAGAAAGCCCGGAGGCATCGATCTCCAGGACATCGTCCTGAAACATCACCTGACACCCAAGGTCCCTTAAGATCTCCGCCATGAGGAACACGTCCGAAATTCTCGGAACATTCCGTATCTCGGTTCTTCCCTCTGTCAAAAGACTCACCGCCATCATGGGCAGCACCGCGTTTTTTGCACCCTGGACTTTTATTTTTCCATGCAGAGGCTTAAGCCCCTGAACTTTAAACACCTGCAAACCGATTCCCCCGCATATGCCGCTATAAAACAGTATATGCAAGAGTATCAATTATGTTACTGCTGTTCCAGCCTGATCTGGTTGGACACACTTAGTACCATTCCCATCTCAATCATCAAAAACAGCACCGACGTACCCCCGTAACTGATAAACGGAAGCGTGATTCCCGTGTTAGGAATCACATTCGTAACAACGGCAATGTTCAAGACGACCTGGATCGCGATATGTGCCAGAACACCTGTCACCAGCATTGCACCAAATAGATCCGGCGCATTTCCGGCGATGACTAAAAATCTGTACAGCATGAACAGGAACATGAATATCACGGCTACCGCGCCGAAAAGTCCCAGCTCCTCACAGATCACCGCGAAGATCATATCGTTCTGCGGCTCCGGAAGGAAGCTTAACTTCTGGATACTCTGTCCCAGTCCCTTTCCGAGAAGGCCGCCGGAACCGATGGCGTACAGTCCCTGAAGGACCTGATATCCACCGGACTTCGGATACGCCTCCGGGTTTTTCCACACCAGGATTCGGCTCAGCTGGTAGGAATGGAGGATTCCCGCCTTCTCGAGGGCGATGGCCACAGGCGGCGCGAAGACGATGACAGTGATTCCAAGCGCCACCGTCGCAATAAATGGCCATTTTCTCTTGCACGCGATAAACATCATGACGAAAGCGATTCCGCAGATGATGATACCGGAGCTTAAGTTGTTCATGGTGACGAGAAGTGCCAGAGGTCCGATGAGGACCGCGATCATTCCCCACACCCGCCATTCATTGATCTGCTTTCCAAGTCTCGTGATGAGCACGGCCAGAAGCAGGATCACCACGATCTTTACAAGCTCTGCAGGCTGGAAACGCAGGGATCTTGTTCCCAGCCATCTTTTCTTGCCGTTAACCGCGATTCCCAGTGGTGTAAATGTTACAAGGATCTCGCAGATATAGGATACCACTACTGCCGGAACAGTAATCTTCGCAAAGAAGTGATAGTCGATCTTTGAAATGATCAGCATCAGGATGAATCCAGCCACGGCGATCTGTCCCTGACGCACCATGTAGTAGTTGGACGGCTGCCTGCTCACCTGGGCATTGTAGGCGCTGGAACTGTAGATCATGATCAGTCCGAATACCGTAAGGAAGATAATGACCACTAAGAGGTCATAGTCGTAAAAACGGCGTGCTTTCTTTTTCCGTTTTCCCTCTTCCTGTACATGAGCCCCGTACATCTGCCGCTGCCGCAGCATTTCCTGTCTCTGCTGCATCTCACGGCGCTGCTGCATCAGAAGCTGCTCTCTTCGCTGTCCCTCCTGCTGGCGTTTCGCCCGCTCTCTTTCAATCTGCTGACGCTCCAACTGTTCTCCGGACATCTGCTGTCTCTGCATCTGCTGACGATGTACCTGCTGTCTCTGCGCCTGTGCCCTGCCGCCGGCTTTTCGAACTTTCTTTCGAGCCACGCTAAGCCTCCATTACAGCGCGTTGACGCATTCCTTAAAGATCCGTCCGCGCTCCTCAAAGTTCTTGAACATTCCCCAGCTTGCGCATGCCGGAGAGAGCAGCACATAATCGCCTGCATTCGCGTAAGAAGCGCATACCTGAACGGCCTCCTGCATGTCTTCCGCGTACATGATATCCGTGATACCATGTTTCTTTGCGCACTCAGCGATCTTGTCTCTTGTCTGGCCAATGAGGACGAGATAGCGGACTTTTCCGTCAAAATTCTCGATCCACTCGTCATACTCGGAATGCTTGTCATATCCGCCTGCGATTAAAAGTGTCGGTCCCGGCATCGCCTTGATGGCCTGGATCGCCGCATCCGGGTTTGTTCCCTTGGAGTCATTATAATAAGTAACGCCGAAACGCTCTCTTACATACTCGATCCTGTGCTCTACAGCCTTGAACTCCCTGCATGCCTCGCGGATCATATCCATCGGGACGCCTAAATGGATCGCGATGGCAACGGCTGTCATCACGTTCTCGTGGTTATGTCTTCCGATGATGTTTAACTCGTTGACATCGAGGACCTTCTCGTTCTTTCCATCATGGCGGTAAACGATGAAATCTCCGTCCATGAAGATGCCCTCGTCGAGCTTCTCCTTGCTGCTGAAGTAGAGGACCTTGCACTTTAAGGTCTTTCCGAATTCTCTGAGGACCGGATCCTCGTAGTTTAATACGCAGGTATCTTCCTCTGTCTGATTTCTTGTGATCCCCTCTTTGACCTGGATATAGCACTCCATGGTCTTATGGCGGTCCAGATGGTCCGGAGTGATGTTTGTGATCGCGGACACATTCGGATGGAAATCCATGATGGTCTCAAGCTGGAAGCTGGAAACCTCCGCGACGGTAACGGACTCGTCTGTGGTTTCAAGAGCGTGAGCGGTGTACGGATCACCGATATTTCCTACTACGAATACGCTCTTATAGAACTTTCTCATGATCTCGCCTGTGAGGGCTGTCGTTGTTGTCTTTCCGTTTGTACCTGTGATAGCCGCAAGTTTTCCCTTTGAGCAGTGGTAAGCAAGCTCGATCTCACTCCAGATCGGGATCTTCGCCTCGTCGATCACCGCAACGAACGGTGCCTCAAGCGGAATACCAGGGCTGATGACGCATAACTCCACACCCATAAGGTCTGTCTTCTTCAGTTCACCGAGAACGATCGTCACCTTCGCGCCCTCATCAAATTTTGCTTTCAGCTTCTCTTCGGAAAGCTTCTCATTTCCATCATAAAGAACCACTTCGCCGCCCTGAGCAAGCAGAAGCTTTGCGGCAGAAATACCGCTGATTCCCGTTCCTGCAACTAATACTTTCTGTGACATGGTTTCTCCTCCTATATACTCGTAATGAATGACCGCTCAGCCTGCTATTTTCCTGCGCATGTCTGAACATTTACCCTAATTATAATCCCATGTAGGCAACCAGGCAAAGGATCGCCGTAACGATCGAAAATACTGCGACAACTCTCGTCTCGGACCATCCGCAAAGCTCGAAATGGTGGTGGATCGGAGCCATCTTGAAGATTCTCTTCCCGCCAGTCTTTTTAAAGTATGTGACCTGAATGATGACGGAGAGGACCTCCACCAGGTAGATCAGGCCAACGACGGCGATAAAGATCGGCATCTGCATCATGAACGCGCTGGATGCCACGAAACCGCCGAGGGCCAGGGAACCCGTGTCTCCCATGAACACCTTCGCCGGATATACGTTGAACAGTAAAAAGCCTAACAGACTTCCCACAACGGCACCTGTGATCGGGCTGATCCCACTGTTTTCTCCGATGGCAACCACGGTGAAGAATGTCGCCACAAGGATCGTAACACTTGTGCAGAGACCGTCAAGGCCGTCTGTAAAGTTTACACCGTTGTCGGTTCCGAGAACGATAAAGAATACCGCCGGAATAAACAGCCAGCCGAGATTCAGATAATATCCATTTTCAAATCCGCCAGTGAAAGGGATCAGCATTCCTGTTCCCACTTCCCCGGAAGTCATCAGATAGTAGGTGAAAATCCCTGTGATGATGAACTGACCGATGAGCTTCTGGATCGGGTTTAAACCTTCCGAACGCTTCATGACGATCTTGATGTAGTCATCCAGAAAACCGATGATTCCGAATCCCACCGTCACGAAGAGGATCGGGATGATCCGCGGATAGCTCTTAATGTAAAATAAGGATGTGATCACGATCGCCGTGAGGATGATGAGTCCTCCCATCGTCGGTGTTCCCTGTTTCTTTAAATGGCTCTGCGGACCGTCATCTCGGACCTGCTGTCCGAATTTCAGCCGGTGAAGAAATGGAATGATCACCGGGCAGAGCGCTGCGCTGATTGCGAAGGCGATAATGATCGCCAGAATTGTCTCATTTACCATGCTGAACCTCATATTTTCCTGCTGCACCTCATACTTCCTATGTAAATTGACATGCCGTCTTCCGACAGCACCATGAAATTCAGCTGTTCCGCGCCTTCGGCGCTCCCACAGCTGCCGCCTGACAACATTTCATAGCGTAAATAGTATACGTCCTTTTTTCCCAATAATCAATCAGAACATTTGATACAAAGAGCAAAAGACCTGAATTTCTCCCGCCATCTGTGCTCACATACGCACAAAGCGCAGAGCGGTTCAATATTAATCCGTCTCCGAAACCGACGTGATATCCAGATACGGCAGAATATTCGAAAAAATATCAGCCACCACCGGTGCCGCGATGGTTCCGCCGTAATAGATCCCCACCGGCTCGTCGATAGTGATCAGCGCGATGACCTGGGGATCATCGGCGGGCGCAAATCCTAAAAAAGAAGAAATATATTTCTTTAAGCTTCTCGGCAGCTTCTCCGATGTCGCCGTCTTTCCGCCGACCCGGTAACCTGGAAGCTTCGCCCGCTTTCCGCTTCCTTCCGCCACTACCTGCTCTAAAATATACCGCATGGTCTCGCTGGTAGCTTCCGACACGACTCCCATCCGCTCCGGATAGGAAAACTTCTGGTAATATGTCCCATCCGTGCTCTCCACATTCATCGCAAAGTGGGGCGTGATCCGCCTGCCCCCGTTTATGATGGAGGACGCCGTCGTGATGAGCTGGATCGGCGTGATCTGAAAGGACTGTCCAAAGGAGACGGTGGCCAGCTCCACAAGTCCCATATTTTCCTTCTTGTGCATGATCGTCGCTGCCTCGCCGGGGAGATCGATCCCGGTCTTTCCGAGAAGCCCAAACTGTTCGAAATAATGATAGAACGAATCCACGCCAAGTCTCGCGCCAACGTCGATAAACACCGGGTTACAGGAGTTCATGGCTCCCTGTAAAAATGTCTCTCCTCCATGTCCACCGATCTTATGGCAGCGGATCTTCCGGTCTTCCACGATCCGGAAGCCCGGGCAGGAGAACCTGTCATCCAGATGGACCACTCCCGCCTCCAGCCCCGCCGCGGCTGTGATGATCTTAAATGTGGAGCCGGGCTCGTAGGTATCGTTGATGCAGCGATTCCGCCACATCTTATTTCTCGCGTCCTGGAGCTCCGTCCCAGTGAGTCCGCCGCTTTCCACATTCAGCGTGAACGGGTCGTTCAGATCAAACTCCGGGACATTTACCATAGCGTAGATCTCCCCATTCCGGGGATTCATGACGATCACGGAGACCGCCTTCGCACCTTTTTTCTCCATGACCTGGTACGCCGCCTGCTCCGCGTACTTCTGGATGTTCACATCCAGGCTCACGGTCAGGGTATTTCCGGGCACCGGCTCTACCCGCTCCTCCGCGGCATTCTGGAGTTCCGTGCCCTTCGCGTCGGAGGTCGTCAGTATCAGACCGTCCCTGCCCTTTAAGTACCTCTCGTACTTGACCTCCAGGCCGATGATCCCCTGATTGTCCGCTCCGGTGAATCCCAGGACCTTTGATGCGAGACTTCCGTAAGGATAATATCTCTTATAATCCTCATCGACCTTCACACCGGAGAGTCCGAGATTCATGATCTGGTCCCCCACCGACTTCTCCACATTTGTCCGGATAATCTCCCTGGAAGACCACTTTTCTACCTTTTTCCGGACCTCCGGCTCCGGAAGCTCCAGGATCCGCACCAGCTCCCGGATCACCTTCTCCGGCTCCGTCACCTGATTGTGGATCACGGACACGGTGCAGACCGTCCGGTTCGCGGCGATCACAGTGCCATTCCGATCCACGATCTCGCCCCGGGCAGCCTTGATGGTCCGCTCCCTCTTGTGGAGCTCATCCGCCATCTTGCTGTAGTGGTCCGACCTCGCGATCATCAGGAATCCCAGCTGGGCGCACAGCCCCACCATCAGAAGCGCCGAGATTAGAAAAACGATAAAAAGCTTCTTTCTGTGATGTGTCAGAAATTCCGCCATGCCAAAACCTTCATCTTAAAAGTCTTGGTAATTAATATACGGGACTTCCCGTTTCCTCATGCACGGATTTTATTACATTGCAAGAAATCCAGCCAGCGCCCTCTTCGCCCCGGCCATTCTCTCCTCAAACTGCGGATAGAATTCCTCTTCCTTATTATAAGGAATCAGATAAAACTGTTTCATAAGATAAAGACTCACGGTCTTCGCCGCCTGTCCGGAGGTGTCTTTTCCGATCACCCGCTCCAGATCCTTTAAAAAGTAATGCCAGGTACAGACAAACTCATCATACCGCTTCGGCTCCGGCATATCGATCCATTTTTTAACCTTTACCTTGGCCCTGGTCTCCTTCGCGCACTCGTAAACCTGCAAAAAATACTTAAAACCGCCGTCCCCATAAATTCTTCCAAGCGGAAACAGCCGGCAGATCCCTGGGCGGTACGCATGAATCCTGCAGCGTCCATTCTGGTCTAAAAAGGAACAGGCCTCCTCCTCCCCCGCCATCTTGAGGTTCGGGAGAATGATCCCATCCACCACATTAAGTTCCAGAGGTCCCGCGAGAAGCGCCTCAAAGGTCTTCCCTGTCCCCGCCGTCATGCGGTACGCGTCAAAAGGATCGAGAACCACGGAGGTTCCCATCCCGGTACAGCAGGCATGGCAGCCCTCACACCCTGCGCAGTCCGCCTTCACCATATCATCCAGGCCATAGAGTTTTCCGTCGGAAACCTCCGCCATATCCATCTCTCTGTTCATGATCTTCTCCTATTATTTCCCATATGTAATTGTTCAGCACCCTCACCTGCAGAACCTGCCACCGGCAGTTTTTTCCAGATGCATGGCAACAGTTACCCTATATACTAATTTGTGCAGGAAAACGCTTATGCAAGCAAGCTTGCAGCACATTTTTCTGCACAAATATAAATTACCACATGGCTCAACCGTCAGCAAATTACTGCGCGACCTGCGTTGTCTCCTCTGCTCCATTTTCCATGGTCTCAGTCTCCTGGACTGATTCCATGCTCTGGGCTTCGCCCGCACTCCCCGCCGCAGATTCCGATCCGTCAGACGGTATATCATCCGGAAGTCCAAGACCGTCATCATACGGGATCACTTCTTCCTCCGGCGCAGGCTCCGTCTGGATCACATTTCCTTCCGCATCCGTCGATGCCTCAGTCTCCGCCCCGGTCTCTCCGGTTCCAGGCTCCAGTCCGCCCTCATTGTTGTTTGTGATTCCCTCACTCTGGTCCGTAAGACCTGCGTCCTCCGTCATCGTATCCGTATCCGGGAATACATTTAAGTATGGAAGCGCTTCCGCCATGATCTTCTGAAAGACCCCTGTGGCGAAAGTGCTGTGCGCCTGCTCTTTGCCCGGAAGATTCGGGGTATCGATGACCACGTACACAAGAAGCTGCGGGTCATCTGCCGGCGCGAAACCGCAGAAAGATACAAGATAGTTGTGAGCGGAACGCGGAAGCTTCTCCGCCGTTCCCGTCTTTCCGCCGACCTTATACCCGGCAACACGTCCCGCCTTACCGGTTCCCTCCTCATCGTCGACCGTCATAAACAGGGCGTGTCTGATAAAGTCACTGGTGGACTGGGAAACGGTCTCCCGCACCAAATTCGGCTCTATCTTCTTCACAACAGAACCCTGATCATTTAAGATCTGCTTTACCACATGAGGTTCATAGTAGGAACCGCCGTTGATGACAGAGGCGAATGCCGCCGCCATCTGGATCATCGTACTGTTATAGCTCTGTCCGAAGGAGTTTACCGCAAGGTCTGTCGGGCCCATATTGTCCGCATTGTAGATCAGTCCATATGCCTCTCCCGGAAGATCGATTCCGGTCTTCTGACCCATGCCGAATAATTTCTGATATTTTGCAAACCGCTGTACTCCGAGTTTCGCCGCGATCTGCATCATAGCATCGTTGCAGGATTTCATTAAGGACTGCTCCAACGTCAGGATTCCGTGTCCATAGATATTGGAACATTTGATCCTGTAGCCGCCAATATCCTGTCCGCCGTCGCAGAGAAATGTATCATTCTGACTGATGACGCCTTCCTCAAGCCCCGCCGCAACTGTCATCGGCTTCGCCGGGGAACCCGGCTCGTAAGTATCATTTACACAGAAATTTCTCCACATCTGGTTCCAGGCATCCATCCTGCCCTCATCCGTCATGGCCGTGATCTCTTCCTGAGAATAGGCATAGCTCAGATCTCTCGGATTATTCAGATCAAATCTGCGGTTGGAAGACATGGCAAGAATCTCACCGTTTCTCGGATCCATGGCGATCACAGCCGCCGTCTTGCTGCCGATCCCGCTCATCCACTCATCGATATATTTTTCCACGATCCTCTGGATATTCACATCGATGGTGGATACGATAGTATTTCCGTTCTCAGCGGATTTAATAACCTTCTCCATGTTGAACTCGTCATCCAGGTATCCATACTCTCTTCCGTTTGTTCCGGTGAGCTGGTCATTGTAATACTGCTCAATTCCGCCACTTCCCTGCTTTCCGTTATCGTAGGAGAATCCCACCACGTTGCAGGCCAGGGTATTATACGGATAAAATCTCCGGTACTCATCCTCAAACCAGACGCCCTTGATCTTCTTTCCACTGTCTTCCTTTGACTTCGCGTAGGCATCATTCAGCTCTTTCTTTTTTGTCTCAAATTCTTCCTTCTTGTCTGCGGAGATCTGTTTCTCATAAGGCACATAGTAGGAATTTTCATTGGCGGAGATCGTCGCCAGAATATCTGCCCTGTCGTATCCGAATACCTCACAGAGTGCGGACACCGTCGGTTCCAGGTAGTTCTCTTTATCCTGGTTGATCTGGTTCGGATCAAGGATCAGGTTGTAGACCTTCTCACTGGTAGCCAGATATGTTCCGTTCCGGTCCACGATATCGCCGCGGCGGTACGGGATCGTCCGGCTGTCGTAGGAGGAATGCTGGTTCAATACGATCTGGGTGTAATCCTCGTTTTTATCCTTGATCATCCGGTATAAAACAACGACAAGACCAAACAAAGCCAGCGTCGTTACGAGAACCGTAACCGCCAGCTTTTCTTTCATACTCATGGTAAAAACTTTCTTATTATTACTGTTCCGGGATGTCTTCATACTGTCTTACATACTCGCTTTCCGTCTTATTGTATAAGCGGACCTGGTCCTTATTGGCATAAACCATTCCCAGTTCCTCAGTCGCTACCTTATACACATAATCCAGGTCCACCGACGTGTTGATCCTTGTGAGAAGAGCGTCGTTATCCCCTTTCAGTTTTTCAATACTCTCCTCCAGACTCTCAATATGATTGAGTCTCGCTGTGACGGAAGACTGAAGCTTTAAATAGCTCACACAGATATACAGTGTGCAGATCACCGCCACTGTCAGCAACAATACGGAAAAAAGATTCATCTGAAGCGCTTTTTCCTGATTTCTCCGAACTGTAACGGTATGGGATACATTCCGCTTCTGCTGATGTCCTCTTTCCTGCTCCTCGTACCGGGGAACACGCTCGACTTTACGGACAGTATTTCCCTCTACATATTCTTCGGTCTGCGGGGCTCTTTTCCGTCTCCTTGCTGCCATACCATCACTTCCTTTCTAATATATATGCAACAGTCCAGTGCCGTTCTGCTCATGTTCCCCTGTTGTCGATTTCAGGAACATGCAGACCTGCTGAACCTTTACCATAAACTTTCTGCTTTTTCTGTACTTGGGAACTCTCAGCTTCTCTCGAACACCCTCAGTTTCGAACTCTTTGATCTTCTGTTCTCTTCCAGTTCCTCATCTGATGGAACGATCGGTTTTCTCGTCACAACGCGGCCTTTGCTCTTTCTTCCGCATACGCATACCGGGAAATCCGGAGGGCAGATACACGGATTTTCATTTGTGCGGAATCTCGTCTTCACGATGCGGTCCTCCAAAGAGTGGAACGTAATGATCGATAAACGTCCACCCGGATTTAAGAGGTCGATCATTGTGTCGATGGAATCGTTTAACACATCCAGCTCGTGGTTTAATTCAATGCGGATCGCCTGAAATGTCCGTTTTGCCGGATGTCCGCCTTCCGCCCGGATCTTTGCCGGGATCGCGCCGCGGATGATCTCTGCGAGCTGCAGTGTCGTCTCGATTGGGTGGATCTCCCTCTCTCTGACGATGTGCTTCGCGATATTCTTTGCGAAACGATCCTCGCCGTAATCGCGGATAATTCTATACAGCTCCATCTCGCTGTAGCCGTTTACGATATCCGCCGCGGTCTTGTCGTTTCTCTGATCCATTCTCATATCCAGCGGGGCATCCTCTCTGTAAGAGAATCCACGGTCCGCCGTATCCAGCTGGTATGAAGACACACCAAGATCCAGGTAGATGCCGTCCACCTTTTCAATTCCAAGGTTAAAGAGCACTTCCCGGATATTCTTATAGTTGCTTCTGACGATCGTAACTTTATCTTTAAATGGGAGAAGACGTTCCGTTGCCGCTGCGATTGCGTCCGCGTCCTGATCGATTCCGATCAGACGGCCCTTTTCGCCGAGTCTCCGGGATACTTCGTATGCATGTCCGCCGCCGCCTAAAGTCCCGTCCACGTAGATCCCATCCGGTTTTACATTCAGGCTGTCGACGGTTTCCATCAGCAGGACTGATTTATGTTCAAAAATCATATGCCAAGACCTTCCATATTTTCTGCAATTTCTTCCATGTCATCGTAGACATTCTTCTCGTTCCAGACCGCCTTGTTCCAGATCTCGATCCGGCTTCCGACGCCGACCAATACAACGTCTTTTTCCAGCTTCGCGAATTCTCTTAAAACAGAAGGGATCAGGATCCTTCCCTGCCTGTCCACCTCACAGGCACAGGCACCAGCCAGGAAAAATCTCGAAAACTTTCTGGCATTAGCATTCGTAAGAGGAAGCGCGTGGAGCTTTTCCTCAAAAGATTTCCACTCAGAATTTTCGTACACGAAGAGACACCCATCCAATCCCTTTGTAACAACGAACTCATCGCCCAGCTGCTCACGGAATTTGGAAGGGACAATCAGACGGCCTTTTACATCGATTGTATGACTGTACTCTCCAATGAACATTACTCACTCCTGTGATTATGTGGTCCATCGTAATCCACTGATCCACCATTTTAAACCACTTTTATCCACTTTCCACCACTTCTAATGTAATCTTAGTACATTTACTTTAAAATAGCAAGGAATTTTTCATTTTTTCATGTACAAAACAAGGGTCACTGTTCACGCCTTGCGCAAACAGTAACTGATTATGCCGATGCTTCGCATTCCGAATCGGCAAAATCCACTACCACCACTGTATTGTACGGAATTTTCAGTTCAGAAAATTCCTACCCGTGTACAGTAACAAACAAGGTGCCATTTTATGGAAATCTTCCTATAAAACACGAAAAAGCCACCTTTCAGGCAGCTTTTCCGCATTTTATCTGGAGTTTATTCGATTTTTATGTACTGTGGCCCCCTTAGTATCCCGCGTCCATATACTGTTCGATCAGCCGGTCAAGTTCCACACTGTATCGGTAGATCAGATCGTAGGACTCCTTTCCATCAATACTTCCGTTCAATCGTTTTCTCGCCTCCTCGATCTGATTTACCAATTCTTCCCTGCTCTCCATATCAGTTTGCTTCCTTTCCCTGGACGAAAGCCTTTCTCCTGTTGTAAATAAGGATCACAAGAGAGACGGTCGCCAGCACAACAGACAATGCCTGGGATACCGCGATCTGGGTACCCGGTATCAGGAGAGAATCCGTTCTCAATCCTTCGATCCACGCTCTTCCGATTCCATACCCGGCCAGATAGATACAAAGCATTTCCCCTGTGAACGTTTTCCGCTTGCGGAACCAGAACATGAACATCAGGAGACCGAAGTTCCAGAGGGACTCGTAGAGGAACGTCGGATGGACCTGAATGTACTCGATTCCATTGTCCAGGATCAGATGGTCAAGGAGATTTTGTGAGATCATGCTCTCATTCACAATGCTGCGTCTGATCCGCATGGCAAACAGGCAGTCTGTGTAGCGGCCGAAGGCCTCGCAGTTGATAAAGTTACCCCATCGTCCGATCATTTGTCCGGTTATAAGTCCAAGGCATGCGCTGTCTGCCATGGACAAAAAGGAAAGGTGGCGTTTCTTTGTAAAGACAAGCAGCGTCAGGATTCCGGCGATCACTCCGCCGTAGATCGCAAGTCCGCCTTTCCTCAAGTTCACGATCTCCATCAGGTGGTCCTTGTAGTAGGCCCACTGGAAGAAAACATAGTAGATCCGCGCTCCGATGATGGAAAAGATAATTCCGTAAAGTGCGAAATCAAGGTAAATATCTGGATTCTGTCCCCTGCGCTTCGCATCGGACTGGGCAACACAGAGTCCTAAGATCATGCCGATCCCGATGATCAGTCCGTAGTACGCAAAGGATATTCCTCCGATTGAAAAGCTCTTCACCATGTGGGGAATCGAGATCCCCAGGTGAACGAAGCTTACATCTGCTCCTGACATTGATTCTGTTCTCCTTTTTTCTTTGGTGAATTTTATTTTACTCCGAAAAGCGGCAAAAAGCAAACAGATTCGCTTGACAGTCCTCGTGTTTATTCGACATGAACTGCCGTTCACGTCTTGCGCAAACAGGAACCGTCAGGAAGCTGTCCTAAAACAAAAGAAAAGCCATGGAATGGTGTTTAACTGATACACTCCATGACTTTTATATTCCTTATTCTATCAGATCTTCAGGAGAAATTATACATTGAACCGGAAAAGAACGACATCTCCGTCCTTCATCACGTAGTCCTTACCTTCCATGCGGACAAGTCCTTTTTCCTTCGCTCCGTTGTAGGAACCGCAGTCTAAGAGATCCTTGTAGTTTACAACCTCTGCCTTGATAAATCCGCGCTCGAAATCGGTGTGGATCTTTCCTGCTGCCTGCGGTGCTTTTGTGCCGACCTTGATGGTCCATGCACGTGTCTCCTTCTCTCCTGCTGTCAGGTAGCTGATAAGACCGAGGAGACGGTAGCTTGCCGCGATCAGCTTGTCAAGTCCGGACTCCTTTAAACCAAGGTCATCTAAGAACATCTTTTTCTCATCGTCATCTAACTCGGAGATCTCCTCCTCGATCTGCGCGCACACAACAAACACTTCGCTGTCGTTCTCAGAAGCGAACTTGCGGACAGCCTGTACATGTGGATTGGAAGCGCCGTCATCGGCAAGATCATCCTCACCAACATTCGCAGCGAAGATCACCGGTTTCCAGGTAAGAAGATCTAAAGAAGCAACAAAGGCCTGCTCCTCATCGTCCTCACACTCAAAGCTCTTTGCAAGATTGCCGTTCTCGAGGTGTTCCTTCACAGCCTTTAAGATATTTAATTCTTTCGCAAGTGCCTTGTTGGAAGCTGCGCCCTTGCCCATCTTCGCGATCCGGCGGTCGATGACCTCGATATCGGAGAAGATCAGCTCTAAGTTGATGGTCTCGATGTCGCGAAGCGGATCAACGCTTCCGTCTACATGGATAACGTTCGGGTCCTCGAAGCAGCGGACAACGTGAACGATAGCGTCTACCTCACGAATATTTGCCAGGAACTGGTTTCCAAGACCCTCACCTTTGGACGCACCCTTTACGAGACCTGCGATATCTACGAACTCGATCACAGCCGGTGTGATCTTCTCGGAATTGTAAAGATCGGATAAGAGTTTCAAACGGAAATCCGGTACCGGAACAACGCCCACATTCGGGTCGATGGTACAGAACGGATAGTTTGCGGATTCAGCGCCCGCCTTTGTCAAAGAGTTGAATAATGTACTTTTACCTACGTTCGGCAGGCCGACAATGCCTAGTTTCATAATATATCCTCCTTGCCCGTATTTATGGGATTTTTAGTGTAATGCAGCGAGGTTTTACACCATTTTTACACCATTCTGATGAAATGTTTTACACCATTACACCATTTTTAATGATTCAGGTTCATTTTTCTCAAACTGCTTAATAGCTTCAATTTTCGTATTCTCAGTTACATGAACATAAGTGTCCATCGTAACCTGCAATGAAGCGTGACCAAGAAGACGCTGCAGCGTTTTGGGTGGTATCTGGCGCTCTATTGTTCGTAAACCTGTCTGCAGAAGCAAAACATATTGGTCATAATTATGAGACCTCTTTACCACTTCTAAAAGCTTGGTCTGTTCCTCAACAGTAAGAACCTTGATATCCGACATACTCTTGCGCGCTGTTGGGCATTTCACACCATCCATAGGATGCTTATTAATTACACCATTTTCACGCGCCGCCTTAAACAAAGTTCCCATCGCAATATACGTTTGAACGACAGTAGAAGGTGAATAATCCTCTTCCATATCAAGCAAAACCTTTTTGCAATGAAAAGGACGCACATCTCCAACTTTCAACTTTCCAACGACAGGCTGAATATTATGGATGTAACGATCCCGATAATTTCGCTTTGTGTTACTACGTAAATCAGGAATAAGATGATTCATCCAAAACTCAAAGAACCCATCCACCGTCATATCATTTCATGCAGCCAATTCAGCATTGCTACTTACGATATCTTTTGCAACCATATCGAACGGTGCTACAATGCTTTTGCGCTTGTCGTTATATTGCGCGTCTTGTAGCCAGTTACGTGCTTGCGTAAGCGTGTCAAAGTAAGATTGCTTTCTATACCCCGTTCGGGTAACAAAGCGAGCGGTATACCGACCATCTTTTCTTTGAGCAAGGCCAGTGCCTAGCTCCCTACCTTTTAAATCTTTTCCCATATTGAGCTCCTTTCTGAAAAAATGAGCCCAATACAACTTATAGAGTGTACCACAACAAGCTCTTTTTTTCAATAGTAATTTCACTTTTAAGCCCTTTCAGGGATTCTACGATGATTAGATAAATACCGCAGACAATAGTCAAGACCATCTTCACCTGCTCACACTTTTCTGCTTGCATTCCACCGGTTTTGGAGTAAAATGGATTTATCATAAGGAGGAACACCTTATGGAACTGGATGCTTTAGGATTGATTTCGGCATGCTCTTATGCACTGGACTGTGTGGAAGCAGAGCTGGTTCACGTAACCAGTGAGCATGCCAAGCGTGTTGCATATATGAGTGTCTGCGTTGCAGAGCAGATGGGCATTCAGGGCAAAGAGCTGCAGGATCTGGCGGTCTGTGCCCTATTACACGACAATGCCCTGACTCAATATATAATTGATGGTTTCGAAGAGCTGCGGGACTGGGCGGCTTTTCATCATGAACGGTTAGACGGCACCGGTTATCCCTTCGGCAAAACGGCTGCCGACCTGAACACCCAGGAGCGCATGATGGCATGTGTAGATATTTATCAGGCTTTAACTGAGAGCCGTCCTTATAAACAGGGCATGTCCCATGAAAAAGCCTGTGGAATTCTAAAAGATATGGCAGACAAGAGCTGGCTTGACGCTGATATCGTTTCCAAGGTTGATTCCTGTTTCCGGACATAGGATATCATCAAATGTGCTGCAATAAAGTCACTTATTTTCTACTTTATTGCAGCACTACACATACAACCAATGTATACTTCCACAATCCATTTTCTATTACGGCTTCTGGTTTTCTCTCACATTTCTGTTTCTTCGTATCACTCTAAAGACAATCAAAAGCACTGCCATAATAAGTATCAGCCACACAAAATAACAGATGCCAAGGAAAGTCGGACAAATGTGGCATAGACTGCATTTACCGACTTGTGGTGTCCGGCTCACCTGCTTGTACGCAATGGCATAAGCAGAGAATCTGTCTGTATGGATCGTTACTGTATCCGGTGCATCATCCATATCCGTTAAAAGGGTATATTCCCCTTCGTGGGAACGGATAATGAAAAACTCCCTGTCAATGCTTTGCATCTTCTGCGGAATACCGATCACTACCTCGACCGGTTCTACCGTTCCTGTAACGGCATTCCAGTCAGCTTCTCCTATTTTAACGAACAGAGAGATATCGACATACATTCCAAGTGTCAGATCAGGTATCTCCTTACGGTACTCTTTTATACCGTTCTCAATCACACTCTTATCCTTCCTTGGTACATTGCCGGAAATATCCTTCACCTCTACCCGGATTTCTATGTTTTCTCCAGCAGCTACACTTTTTAGCTGTGCCGGTGTCAGTACTGCATTCACCACCGCAGCAGTATCAGACACTCCTGCCGTATACTCCTGTTCCTCACAGACAACCGTTACAATGACTGTACCATCTCCATAATCCAAGGCCGTACTTGCGTCCGCCATGCCTTGCACATTTCCCGTTGGCACAGCTTCACCCGATGTGTTTGCCTTGCCATCCTCTGTCATCTCCGGTACATCTACGCCATCTCTTATGCCCGGTTGTTCATCCGGCTTGTTCTCCGGTTTGTTTTCCGGTTTGTTCTCCGGCTTGTTTTCCGGAGTATTTTCCGGCTTGTCCCCCGGTTTGTTTTCCGGCTTGTTCTCCGGTTTGTTCTCCAGAGTGTTCCCCGGTTTGTTTTCCGGCTTGTTTTCCGGTTTGTTCTCTGGTTTGTTCTCCGGAGTGTTCTCCGGTTTGTTCTCCGGCTTGTTTTCCGGAGTATTTTCCGGTTTGTTCTCCGGGGTATTTTCCGGTTTTTCCGGCTGTACTGTTGGTAATGGTTTTTCTGTTCCACCACCTCCCGGTTTCTCCGGTTCCGGATTCTTTATCGTCCGTTCAAAGCCACAGACATTGCAGATGGCATCCTTATCATCGTCATATGCATGGCTATGCTTTTCCTCCAATGCAGCACATCGGCTGCATACTCTCCAATGTCCGTCTGCATCGTAAGCGTAATCCCCACTATAATGATGTCCCAGCGCTGGTGTCACTGTCTGAGCCTTGATCACCACCCCACAGACACTGCAATGACTGCCTTGTGTTCGTCCTGTCTGCGTACAGGTAGCTTCTTTGGCCGGATCTATGGCTTCTGTATGGCCTTTTGCCGGCAGTACCACATCCTGCGATGTAATTTCTGTCGTACAACTGCTGTCTGCATACCGTCTTCCACAGGCACAGACATAATAGGCTATGTTTCCCTCTGCAAGACATGTTGGCTCTACAGCCTTCACCAGAACTGCTCTGTGAGTATGTATCCTTACCGTGATTTTCTTTTCTGCCCGGTTTCCGGCATTATCCACAGCTTTCACGGTAATGTCCGCACCGGCTGCCGGAAGCTTCTCTTTGGGTATGCTGAATTTGACCTCTGTTCTAATGCCTGTGGTAAAATCCTCCTGTAATACAGGTTCTGCACTGTTTCCGATCTGATAAGCTACCGAAGCCAGTCCAGCGGAAATAACATTCTCCTTATCATCCTTTACCGTCACAAGGACTGTCGGGGCTTTCTCATATTCTTCTGCCGGACTTTCACTGCCATTTACAGAAAATGTGATCTCCGGTGCATGGTCCTCCACGATAATACCATGGATGCCGCTGCCGTCCGTACCTATCATCTTCGTATCCGAAATATTTCCTGCATGATCCTTTGCAGCGATCTTGATTTTTCCCTTAAAGTCCGGGTTGACATAGATTACCTCCGTATAACCGGCACTGTTCTCTCCTGAAGCCTTTTTTACCGATGCCCGGCCTGCTGTAATACTGCTATCTTCCGGTATCAGCTCGTAATCTACACTCTCTATTCCACTTCCCGCCTCTTCGACAGGTACCGTAATTTCAAGACTGTCTTTTCGGATCAGCCAGTTCCAGAGATTTTTATATCCCTCATTGAAGGCTGCTTCACCCATCACCGGCTTTATCGTATCAAGCTTTACAGTCAGTGCTTCTGTCACCGTTTCATTTCCTGCTGCATCCACTGCCTTGAAGGTGTAGGTGTGCCATCCCTCGACACAGGCATAATCCTTTGTTAGGGTTGTCCCCCCTCCTGTAATAACACCATTAATCTCTTCATACTCACCATCATCCACCTTACCATACAGGCTTTTGACTCCCTTATTATCGGAATATGACAGAACAATGCGGATCTGATCCGTACTATACCAGCCCTTTGTATTCGGGCTGACATTACTCTCTACTGCCGCAGCAAGCTCTGGCTTTTGTACATCCTTAAAATAACCATAGCAGGTTTTGTCTCCATATTCCGCTGCCCCGATCTTTGTATAAGCTGTTCCTGTATAACCGGCATTGTCATACCATCCACAGAACTCATATCCTTCCTGTGATGGAACCGGCATAGCCAGCTCCTGTCCATGGACATAGCTTTTATAACTGTCTTCCGGCTCATAAACGCTGCCATCCGGCAGGGACAGACTATAATACACATGATAGGAATTCGGTATCCACTTTGCAAAAAGTGTTGTGTCTGTCATAACCTGTGACTGGGTATCAAAATCAAATCTCCGGCTGTCTGTACATTCCGCATCCCTATACCAGCCTCCGAAGGTGTAGCCCTCACGGACAGGTTCCTGCGGCTCCGTGACCGCACACTGCACAGCCGCCCCCGGAATAAGACCATTGTAGGTCGTCCATATCAGCTGCGGCTCCACGCTGCTTCCGCCCTGACTGTCAAAGGTAATCTGTCTGACATAAAGGGTCTTTTGCTCACAGGCGGTGCTGTCACTGTATGCCTTCTTATAATATTGGATCTGCTTTGTGCCGGTGCTTTTTACCGTGTAGACCGCTTGTTTCTTTTTCAGCCCTGATAAACGGTAGATTCCCTGATAGGACGGTAGCTCTGCCAATACCTCCGTCTGCACAGTTCCTGTAAGCTTTCCTCCTGATGGTCCATAGGTAAGGGAAATACTCATGGGCAGTCCTGCGGACAAGAGCTGTGCCTTGTCTGGTCCGGTAAATTCCAGATGATGGACATCATCCTTTTTTATCTGCCCTGAAAAACCATCCTGTATATTTCCTTTCCGGTCTGTCACCTTATAATATAAATAACAGGTTCCATAATAGTCTGACAAAGAAATCGTATATTCACCCGCTGCAACCGCAGCTGCGTCAAGATTGACCATTCCTGTGACCGGTTTTTTGGAATTATCTGTCACCCATTGATACGCTGCACTTTGAATGCCGCTGGGTGTGCCTCCCTCGGTCCCTGCCATATCCGAAAATGTAAGCTTTACCGAAACATTGGGATCCAGATACCATCCACTTGTTCCATTAAGTGTTCCATTGACTGTACAGCTGACTGTTGGTGCGGTCGTATCCATACCTGTGATTTCCACACGGTATTCTTCACTGACATTTCCCGCATTGTCCGTAAGCCTTACCACATAGCTTCCGTTTTTCGTTACGGTCAAGCTGTCTCCGGTGAAGGTTGTCCATCTGCTATCTCCATGCATCCTGTACTCTCTGGTCTTGATGCCGCTGCCACTATATCCTGTAATGTTTCCCTTCCCATCATAAACAGCCGTATTGTCATCGGTAACACCTGTCAGCCGTATTGTTCCCGGCTCGCTACCTGCAGCTGTAAGAGCTTCCAGTTTCGGTGCCTCATTGTCGATTCTGGTCACAAGCACCTCTGTTGCCGCAGAGTTCCCGAATTTATCCGTTACCATAAATTCATAGACACCGTTTTTCGTCACAGTACAGCTTCCGCCGGTCATATTCTCAGTCACGATACCCTTCGGCGTGTAGACAAACGCAAGTGCTCCCGCACCTGTGCCGCTTCCCGGTGCAGCTTTCCATGTAAGTGTGGCACTTTTTGTCCACGAAGACGGATTTCCCGTTACTGTAATGGAAGGAAGGGCTGCTCCCACTGCCTTCTTTATCACATAATAAGGTCCCGACTTCACGGTTTCCGATACATTGCCTGCATTGTCTGTCACCCTTACATGAAGATACTTTGCGGTCTTTGATGTCTCTGTTGCGGCATACTCCGCCTGATAGCTGCCATCTGCAGCCGCAGACAGTGGCGTCCATGCAGAAGGTGTCCCTGCCGTATTTGTCCATGCATACTCCACCTTTGCCAGACCACTGCCACCGGTGTCCTCCGGCAGTACGGCAATGGTCAGCTCATTGTATACCGTGTCCGCTCCGGTACTGCTGCCGCTGCGAAGCGTCACGGTCGGTTTTTTACTATCTATTTTTTTTACCTCAATAGTTTTTGATATCACATTTCCATAGGTATCCGCCAGCGTGACGGTATAGCTTCCATTTTCTGTGACATATAGATAGGCAGAACCTCTGGAGGATGTAATATCATTCTCTACCTTCTTTGGTCCGTCATAGGTAAGCTTAGTCCCCGTTTTCTGGGCACCTGCATACTGCACCACGATATATTTGCCTGGCTTCCACACATCGGCTGCATCCGCTGAAGCTGCTGCGCTGCCAGCCCTCACTGACACATCCGTGATCGCTGGATTCATAAAGGGAAATGCCAGACACTCATGTGTCGATGCCCCCGATGCTGCAGTCGCAAGCACATGCAGATACCAGGTCTGTGTCTGTCCTGCGGTTCCTCTGCTCTCTGTGAGCTGCGTACCACTTGTAGTGGTCTGCCAGCCATAGCCTGGCAGTTTAGTATCCTTCGTCCATGCATACTGAATGGAGGCTGCTCCTGTGGCTGTGATCGTTGCCTTATGACGAGGCAGACTGCCACTGGTATCCGCTCTGACGGTCAGTACCGGTTTCGTGGCATCCACATTGATATTGGTATTGCCTCCTGTAAAGGTCTGGCTCGTACCGGATAGATTGCACATATCCTTAATGCTGCCAATACTACTGATGCTGTTGACCTTGAGTGCGTCAGTACTATTTAAGCTGACAGCGGAGGATACTTTCCCTGTAAAATAGAGCACATTCGTGTCCGCACCACCGGCATAGGACAGAGTTCCCACATTCGTAGAAATCGTAAGGCTGCTGCTTAAGCTGCTATTCTGACTGTCGACAATCTCATCAAAGACGAGTGCTACCGTGATCGGATCTCCCGGAAGATAGGTGCCTTTTGCCATCGGTGCAACCCCAAGGAGCGCCGGCTCCTTCTCGTCATTGACCATCACAAAGCTTTGCAGACCGTCCACATACCATACATCGCTATCCGCACCGGTCGCACCAAAATAAGCGTAGCAGGTCTGATCCACTCCAAGCTTCACCCAGATTTTATCATTGTAAATATACGCCGTACCGTGGCTGTTTTTGGGATAATATGATCCTTCCCCTCCACCCGTTCTTTTATCAGGAAAATAATAGGTTCCGACTGATTTTCCTGCCGGCTGCAGAAAATTACAGGCCCAAAGCTGCCCCTTTACTCCTGCGACAGCTGCGTTTTCACTCCCTATATCATAATTTTTGTCTTCTAATGGTTCGGTTCCCAGATAGGCGTGTTCATAGCCGTCAATATCTTCATACGCCCTCAGCACATACCGGTAATTCCATCCGCCGGCTGTGGACTTTAGATACTCCTGCTGCCGTGCATCCGTATAATAGCTGGAAAAAGAACTGCTGGTATGATAGTTTGTATCCTTGTAGCGGTTTTTAAGAAAACTCACATTGGTTCTTTTTCCACCCTGACTTTGGTTTGTATCTGCAATCCGTTTTCCGTTTTTCCCGGTCGTCTCAGGGAAATCCGTGATCGTTTTTTCTGTTGTGTAAACCGACCGGTCCACGGTATAGCTGTTGTCTTTCGGCATTGTCCGCAGCATCGAGCGGTGCGCCTGGTCAATCGTTCCGCCGCCCACCCCCACACGGTAGAGCTCCAGCGAATACGTTCTGTCGGCATTGGAATACTTTGTTCCCGCCTTACTCTGATAAGGCTCTGTCACGCCAAGCTCCGTCACTGTCACGGTCTTTGACGTTTCTCCCTCCGCAAAGTAGACAGCCCCCACCTCATGGGTAAAATGCGTGCCACCCACCGCTGAGCCATTTACCGTGCGGTAATATACCACCTGATATTTATCCGTTCCATTACTTCTTGTGATCGTAAAGATTGCTTTGCCATTACTACCTGATACACTGCTCACAGAGAATGTACCATACTGCGGAATCCCGAAGCCGAATTTTCCCGCTTCACTGTAATACACCTTCTCTTTGCCGTCAGCCGTAACCTTCGCATACGCCCGCGCATAGTATTCCACGCCAGCATTCAGACCTGTAGCTTTTGCAGTCAGATTTCCATTTTTTGTTATAATGACCTGTGCGGTTTTGATACTTCCGTTATGAAGCTCCACCGTTGGAGCAGGCATCACGCCCCATACAAAGCCGGTTTCCTTAATCGTATCCCCACCGGTATGTGCCAGAACCGCTTTCAGATTGAAGCTGTCCTTGCTTCCTGCCGCTGCGGAAAGTGTGCCAAGCTTTAGTTCCAATGGCTTTGCAGTCACCGTGATTACACAATTCTGAGTGGTCGTATTTCCTGCGTCATCGGATGCTGTTACCTTGATTGTCTTTTTCCCTGGAAGAGCTGCGATATCCTTTGGTATGGTATAAGTCAAAGGCTTCTCGGCAAGCCTGTGGTTATCCGCTACAGAGAGTGCCTCACCAAACAGCTTCTCCACCGTCTCCTGCTGCTCTTCCTCCACCACAATGACCGGCGTATAGGTGAGCACCGGTGCCGTCTTGTCGATATTATCCACCCATACCGGATAAAGGAAGGACTTCTCACGGCCTTTTAACTTATAGGTTATCGTAAAGGTGTATTTTTTGTTTTCTGTCGCCTTCATCGTTGTACCAGCTGTAACCTTTACATCCGTGATTTCCAGCTTCGGCATATCCTCAGCCTTTACCGTTATCGTCACATCACGATTGGTGAGTGTGTCCGGTGACAGCGTATGACTGACCTTCGGGCCAAGACCTACACCCTGATTAAAATAAAAGCTGAAGCTGTCTGTTGCCTTGATTTCTTCTGTCTCAGGATCCTTGAGAATTCCGGTGATCTTGTATACACCGCCAGGCGAGTTCAGGGGCATGCTCAAAGCAATCTGCTCCTGTGACTTTGCCTTACCAAAACAGGCATCCAGCGCATTGCCTGTCTCTGTCTGTGTCAGTGTATACTCTGTCGCATATTCTTTCTTTCCTTTCTGCCGGATTGTCACAAGAGACTGTACGGTAACCGTTTTACCTTTTGTGGATGTGTCCTGAAGCTCCAGGGAAAATTTTTCAATGTCAGGATCTGCTGCACCACCGTCCAGCACAAGCTGCATCCAGTCTATTCTTACAATCCAGCCCGGCGGTGCCACCGTTACAGATACGACATTTTTTCCCTTTTTTAATTTTTCAAGGGGTATCTCCAATATAGTCGTATTCCACGTATTGTCCGTGCCTGACAGATACCCGATTGTCTCTTTATTATAATTTTTACCAGATTGATTGGTCTGATCCATCGGCAGATATATGTCATCATTGAGGTACACGTAATCTGTCTCACCGTAATCCTCATCCACATCATAAGCCTTCACCGCCAGATAGGCACTCTGGGTCGGAAGCTCGTCCAGAGTAAAAGCCAGCTCGATGGGATGTTTTTTGTCTGAAATACCCATACTTACATCAATGTCGCCATCTGCCTTTCCCGTATGACTGTTGTTCTCATTATCTGTCGTAACCATCAGTGTCTGTGGATGTGGTGTAAGAGCCGGTGCCTTGGCAGGTGCCCGCAAGGGCAGGTCTATATCCCAGGCAGCAGCAGGCAAGGCATTCTCTTCCGGCGGCTCTACTCCATAGTCCTCCACCAGATCCTTCAGTGTCAGAAGCTCCGGCAGCTCATCCTCCGCCATCCGCTGCTGTATCAGCTCCGGATAATGATACGGACATTTGAGATCTATGCAGTCCGTCTCCGTATCACGTATATGCTCAAGGCCCTCCAGACGCTTGATAAGCTCCGTAAGACGCTCCTCCTCTTCCCCGGAAAATGTTTCTTTATTCTCTGTATCCTCTGTTTTATTTTCTGCAAGCCATGCATCCAGCTTCTCCCGCGCCTCGGTAAGCTGCTCCGGATCAATTATCTCCTTATTTTCTACGCCTGTGGAGAGATAGGTAAGGGGATCCGGCAGCTTCTCTAACAATGCAAGCAGTTCTGCAAGCCCCTGTCCTCCCTTAACTGCAATTGTCACACTGATCTGCGGAAGGCTGACACCATCCGCCAGCCTGTATTCTTCCGGAATAACCGGAATATAAACATAATGATTTCCCAATGCGGAAGAGTCAAAGCTGTCCTCTGTGTTGTTTTCCCATGTCACATGAATGGAAGTCTCCTGCGTGCTTTTTACAGGGGGGAGCGTTTCTTCCTCTGTCGGTTGTTCTTCCTCTGTCGGTTGTTCTTCCTCTGCCGCATCTTCTTCCGTTCCTGCGTTTTCTTTCGAAGCTATACTTTCCCCGGTGTCTGTGCTTTCTCCTGAAGCTATACTTTCCCCGGTGTCTGTGCTTTCTCCTGAAGCTGTGCTTTCCCCGGTGTCTGTGCTTTCTCCCGAGTCCATACTTTCTCCGGTGTCTGTGCTTTCTCCTGAAGCTGTGCTTCCCCCATGCTCTGTATCTTTCTCCGGTGTCTGGATTTCTTCAGCTTCTGTGTTCTCTTTCGCAGAAGCTTCTGTCTCCTGCGTTACATCCCCGGTGGACTCCTCCACACTGTTTGTTTCCAACATTACAGTAAGGGTATCAGGAAATACGATTTCACTTTCCTGTGCACCGACCGGCAAAAGCTGCACTGCGACCGATTCATCCAACTCTCCAAAGCCCGTGATCACTTCCTGTGTTTTTATTCCTTCATTGGCAGCTGCAAACACGGCAAGATCAATGCTTGTAAATATCAGTGCTGCTGTCAGAACCAGTGCTGTGATACGAGTAGCTTTTTCTCCGGCCTTAAGCTTATGTATCTTCATAATGCTCTCCTTCCCATTTTATCTTCTAAAAGCTTTTTCTGTCTTTTCAGCTAAAGTATATCGGAATTACTTTTTGTTATGGTCATCATTGCGGATTTGGCAGCTTTTTGTTCGGATTTGGTCACCCCCCGTTTCGTTGACTCTTCCTGCCTTCTTTGCTACACTATAGATGTAATCGCAGATAATGACCACGCCTGTTTCATGCGTCCGGAACAGGCGTTTTACAAGCTTTTATATATACTGGTAACTATTCAGAAAATAAACCGGGAGGGGGAGCAAGCCTTGCAGATTGCTTTATGTGATGATGAAATAACGAACCATGAAACGGTCAGGGAGCTTATCAGACAATATAAACAGATACATTCTGACCGGACTCTTTCCTTATCTTCTTTTGCATCAGGAAAAGAGCTTATCAACCATGTAGATGAACATGGTTGCTTTGACCTCTATATCCTGGACTGTATTATGCCGGAAATGAATGGTATTGAGCTTGGTGCTGCCCTGAGAACGCGTGATGATACGGGATTCCTGATCTACCTCACCACCTCCCCCGACTTTGCGCTTGATTCTTACCGGGTAGATGCCTTTGATTATCTGTTAAAGCCTGTCGAGAGCGAACTATTTTTCCAAAGCCTTGACAAGGCTTACCGCTCTTTTTCACAGATCATGCAAAAGACCGTTGCCATAAAGACCACGGACAGTATCCGTATGATCCCCATCGCCGACATACGGTATGCAGAGCGCATAGATAAACATATCGATTATCATCTGACAGATAATACTGTGATACACAGCACCAGCTTCAACTGTTCTTTCCAAAATGCTGTGTCTGAGCTGCTTTCGCACAAACGAATGCTTCTGGTAGGTTCCTCCTTTGTCGTCAATTTATTCCATGTCACAGAGGTTACAAGATCAGATCTGCTGCTGACCGGGGAGCTTCGTGTTCCGGTTCCCCGCCGTATGTACGAAACAGTCAAGAAGGAGTGGGCGGACTTTTGGCTGAATGGAGGCAGATACTATGCTTTTTGAGGAAAATATTATTTTTTTGATCTTAAAAGTTATGATCACCTTCACAGGTACCTTAGGCATGATGGGCTCCACCACGAAGTTCCGCTATGTGAAGGAGAAGCCCATAAGTATCATCATTTTTGCTTCCTACTTCATTTATGTCATAATTTCATCCTATGCGATCATCTGTTTTTTCAGCTACCAGCATTTGCTGCGGGTATTTCTCCTGACAATATCCTGTCCCGCCATCCTTCTGCTGCATAATATGTCTGACGAGCCATTTCCACGGCTTGTATTCATCCGTGCAACACACATACTTGTTTCTTTATATATCGCAGGCACCATCACACTCATAAATACTGCGCTGCACGGAACGGAGCTCTCAGATATCCTGATGCGTCTGCTCGCCTATCTGCTTGTCATCCTGTTTGATTTTCATTTCATCCGCCGCATCTATCTGGATTTTATCACAGAGATCAGGAAAGGCTGGGGAATCCTTTCCCTGATTCCCTGTGCTCTGATCCTCCTTGCCGTAGCACTTGCTTTTTATCCGGAGCATTATACTAAACGTCCCACAAGTGTCGTAATGATCTATCTGCTCGGTGCCGTCATCGTCATTCTTTACACTGCGATCGGCGTATTTCTTTCTATGCAGTATCACAGGCAGGAAATAGATCAGAACAGAAAAATTCTTGAGCTGCAGGTACAAAATATACAAAGAGAGGCTGCCGACATGGAAAAGCTTGCAACGCAGACAAAAATCATCCGGCACGACACCCGGCACATACTTTCCACAATCGCATCTCTTGCTGAGAGCGGAGATATGCAGGCGATCCTTGACTTTACCGACAACGCATACCAGAAGCCTGATATGCCTGAAGCCTTCCATTACTGCACAGATGCCCTTTTGAATGCAACACTTTATTCTTATTTTAAATCCGCAGAGGAATCCGGTATCCTGCTTCAAATCTCCGTCACTATCCCGGATATTCTTCCGGTTGACTCTGCCGGACTTGCCATCTGCTTTGCCAATGTGCTTGGAAATGCCATCGAATGCTGTGAAAAGCTGCCAAAGGAGAAACGAAAAATTATTTTTAAATGCATTGGGAAACCTAAGCTGATGTTTGAGATTGAGAATCCTCAGCCGGACAGGATAACCTTTGACAGAAATGGTCTTCCACATTTACCGGAGGGCGGTATGGAAGCCCATATCCGTTCTATCGTGGCATTCTGCAAAAAATATGATGCCTTTTACACCTTTACGACTGAAAACGGCTGGTTTAAGATTATGGTCACATTATGATAATGTTCAAAATGGAGGAATACTATGATTTTTGATGATAATACGGCTTACCAGATCTACCGTATCTTTGTCGCTATATTTGGCACGCTCGGCATGGTAGTTGCCACATCTCCGATGAGAAAAAACTATAAAAGGAATCTGCTTTTTTTAGGCGGATATGCCATTTATGCAATTGTGTTCACCTTTTTTTTCATGCATTTTTGGGGATTTCTGTCTTTTCTCAGAAGCGTTATCCTTACTATTTCTCTGCCGGGTGTGATCATGATCTATATGACTGCAGACACCACCGTCTCAAGGCATGTCTTCAAATGCCTGTCTCAGCTCCTGCTCTCACTCTACCTTCTGATCAGTGTAACACTGCTCAACACACTGTTTAAAGGCACGCTGCTGTCAAATGCAATACTTCTTCTGTCTGCCTATCTTGCTGCGATTGTCTTGGAATTTTTTGTTCTGAGAAGAGCTTTTCCGGATATAACCGGGATGAACACCCGGGGCTTTGGAATTCTCGCATTGATCCCTATCGCCTTTTTCCTCTTTGTGATGACGCTTGCACTCTATCCGGTCCATTACACACAAAACCCGGCTTTTCCACTTCTGTTCTACCTCTCAGGTGCTGTCATCGCCATCATTTATTATGCTGTTTTCCAATATCTGCGGACACAGTATCAGTATCAGATGGATGAACAGAACCGTGAGATTCTGGAAATCCAGATACAGGGCATTAAAAAACATGTTGATGATACGAAACGGAACGCCAAAGAAGTAACGCTCATCTGGCAGGATACTCACAAGATGCTGTCCGGTATCGCTGCTCTTGCTAAAGAAGGAAATTCTAAGGCCATCCTTGATCTTGTATCCGAATCAACTGAGCTGAACCGGATTAGCACTCCCACTCACTACTGCAGTGATCCCATATTAAATGCTACTCTCACTGCTTATCTTGAGCGGGCCCGGAATTTTGGCATTACCATAGAGCACCATCTTGCGATTCCGGAAAGCCTCCCTATTGATTCCGCCGAGCTTTCCATCTGTTTTGCCAATGCCCTGGAAAATGCCACCAAAGCATGTACAGAGCTTCCTGAAAATGAGAGAAAAATTATTATCCGCTGTATCTGCAGGCCTGCCTTTATGTTTGAGATTGCAAACCCCTATAAAGGACAGATCACCTTGGGAAGAAACGGACTCCCAACCTCAACCAGAACAGGTCACGGAACTGGTACACGCTCCATCATGGCTTTCTGTGAAAAGCATAATGCCTTTTATAATTTTTCCACAGAAGGCGGCTGGTTTAAGCTCGTGATTGCTCTGTAAGCTGAAGTTTTACTTCGCAAAAGGAGCCTGCCCACTCCTGAACAAGCTTCACTAGACTCACCTTCGGTTTGCCAAGTGAACTTGTATGGTTCGCACTAAGCTCGAAATAACCTCGCTAAGTGCTCTACTCAAATCATGTCCTTCCGCAGCCTGTCAGCAAGCTCCGGCTGCTCATCCACATTGATCTTACCCACTTTGATATCAGACCGTTCCTCTGCAATCTCCTCTATGATCGGAACTACCATACGGCAGGGTCCGCACCAGGGCGCCCAGAAATCCAGCAGGACGGGTTTATCGGAATTCATTACTTCTTTCTGAAAATTATTGGTACTGATATTGATCGCAGACATGTTACATTCCTCCTTTGTCTTTTGTTTTGATGACTCTATGATAGCCTGAAATCCATTTATATTCGGTGATGACATCACCATTCTTACATTGTCTTAACTTCTTGCCATGCCATCCACACTCAGTATCACGCCGGTGATATAGCTTGCTTCATCGGAAGCAAGAAATACAAATGCATTGGCAATATCTTCCGGCTGTCCCAGACGACGAAGCGGGATTCTTTCAATCATGGGTTCAATGACCTCCCTTGGCACAGCCTTCATCATATCCGTTTCGGTGATACCGGGAGCAACTGCATTCACACGAATACCTTTAGGTCCCAGCTCTCTTGCCAAAGATATCGTGAAGCCGTTTACTGCAAATTTTGATGCCGGATAGGCAAATCCGCTTGGCTGTCCGGAAATACTGACCATGGAGGAAGTGGAAAGAATGACACCCTCACCTCTTGCCACCATGCATTCTGCTGCTGCACGGGTAGCCGTAAAAACTCCTTTTACATTCAGATCCATGACCTTATCATATGTCTCCTCTGTATACTCCATAAACGGGGTGCTTTCCGAAATCCCCGCATTATTTACCAGAATATCCACGCATCCGTATTTTCCGGTTACTTCTTTAAAAGCCTTTCTGACAGATTCAAGACTGGCCAGATCGGGACTGATTCCATCGACGATGGCATCCGGATATTTTTCTTTCAGCTTTGTCACTGCACGATCTGCTGATCCCTGCGTACTTGCTGTTACAATAACGGCAGCTCCTTCCTTCAAAAATTTATCAGCGGTAGCATAGCCAATGCCCCGGCTTCCGCCTGTAATGATCGCAACTTTATCCTTTAATCTCATTCAAAATACCTCCTTGCTTTGTTTGGTTATACCTTTGTTTATGATCTTATTGTAAGCAAACACTTCGCCATTTTCTGTGATATAATCACGCAGCTGAATATCCCTTCCCTGTCAGGAAATAGATCCATGACTGTTCTGTACCCACAGTTACATGCAAAATCCCCTGCAGCAAATAAAAACAGAGTATACTCTGTTTTTTATTATCTGTCCCTATTGACACGAGCCTCTCGGGCGCATGACGCATCAGCAAAACGGCCCCCAGTCCAAGGGACGTTTGCCACAGGCAAGGCAGCCTATCATACGCCCTCCTCATGTCAATAGAGAAATCACTACTCCGTATTCTGTCCTAAATGTCTACACCTTAAGCAACTTCTTTCTATTACAGAAATAATAATATGGCTATATGGTATCTTCCTTATGATTGTTACAATAGTTTATTGGTTTTTGTAGACAAATAGACATGGTGGTATTGTATGTTACGACCACCTTGGTGAAAAGTATTACAGTATCACATCCATGTGTGAGCATTGGGGAACCGCTCGTAAAGTATATGAATATCGAATATCACACGGATGGTCTCAGGAGAAATCTTTGACCACACCGCCTAGATGTCAAATAAAGCCTGCCAGGGATTAACTAACCTTGGCAGGCTTTTTTCTTTGTTGTATTTTTTTGACTCCATCTATGCTTTTTATCTTTGTCTCCGAACCAGTTTTCCTGTCGGAAACATATCTCCATTTTCCGCTGCTCTGTTGACAGACCCGGTCTGAAAACACTATTTTGCTCCCGGCTTAATCGTCTAAGTCTTCCTCGCTTACGATTTCATCGTACTCTGCTGTATCAAGGAACTCGTCGAAAGCGTCCGCAACGATCTCGTACTCCTCATCGCTCTCGATATTCTGGATATCCGGGTTGCCCTCTGCATCCTCTGAGTAGCGGTATAAGTAGACCTCTCCGTCCTCAGCCTCATTGCCATCTAACGGGAGAAGCGCAATATATTCCTTATCTGCCGCCTCGAAGATCGTAAGAACCACGCACTCTAAATCTGTTCCATCATCCAATGTCAGAGTGACAGTCATCTCCTCATCGTTTGCTGCGTCCTGATTCATATTTTTTTCCTTTGCCATAACCTCAACATTCCTCTCATTTCCGGCCGTGTGCCGTTAATTGACAACCGTTTTATCTGCGGCCGCTGTTTTTTATAGAATACCAGTAAACATCCATAAAATCAATAGAAAGAATTACCTAAATCCAGTTACAGTACACAGGCACTCCATGTCCGCGCACTGTAACATCAGTATTCTATTCCGCGTCGTGCCATGATTCCCTTGTCAAACGGATGCTTTCTCTTGCAGATCTCCGACACATAGTCCGCCGCCCCAAGTAGCGACTCCGACGGGTTCCGCCCCGTAAGGACAATTTCCAGCCCATCCGGCTCGCCCTTTTTCGGCCGGTTTTCCAGAAAATCCAGGATGTCCTTTTCCGGTACCATCCCGTAGTTCACCGCCGCCATGATCTCGTCAAAGACCACGAGATCCGCAGTTTTCGCCAGCTCTGCCGCCTCCAAAAACAGATTTCTGTTATAATCCGCGCACTCTTTTTTCGTCTCCTCATCCATGGACCGGACAAAGCCAAAGTTCTTCCGGCACGGGATCAGTGTCACCTCCGGAAGTCTCTTTAAGATCTCCACTTCCCCGGAGTTATCTGTCTTTAAAAACCGCGCGATCACGACACGCCTACCGCTGCCCGCTGCCCGGACCGCAAGCCCTATCGCTGCGCTGGTCTTTCCTTTTCCGTCACCACAGTAAATATGGACAAGTCCCATTTGTCTCCTCCATTCTTCATGCATTCACAGCAGGAAAGAACTGTTCTCTGCTATGGTGCCTTTCCGGCGGCCTAAGCCGCAATGACTCTGGCTCCTCTCTGAATCCTCTACAAACCTGCTTCCCCGATAAACCGCGAAACATCCGTCTTCCTGTGATACCGCTCCCGCACCGCCGCCACATGGAGCCGGTCCTTTGCTCGGGTCAGGGCCACATAAAACAGCCGCCGCTCTTCCTCGATATCCGCCGGGAGTCCCGCCTTGTGATGCGGAACGATCCCCTCATTCACATCCACCACGAACACCACCGGATATTCCAGCCCCTTCGCGCTGTGCATCGTGGACAGTGTCACCCGGTCTTTCGCTTCCCTGATCTCCTCGAGATTCTGCTTTTTCAACTCTTCCTCGTACCGCACCGCATGTTCCTTCCAGGCCTCGAAGGTCTCAAACTCTGCCGCACTCTCCGCCAGCTTGTCCGCTGTCTCGAAAAGTTCCTCCGGTTTCATTCTCCGGAACTCCGCGTAGGACCTGAGATAATCGTCATATCCGATGACCTTTCGGATATAGTTCACCGCTGCCACAGGCTTGAGCCTCGACATCGCCCTGAGATCCGCCTCCAGGTCACATATCCGGTCCTCCATCCAGTCCCTGTCCTGATAAAAGGACTTTAACCGGTCGAAAGACACCGTCGGAGTATCAAAGGCGTCCCTGCTGAAATACCGGTTCGGACGGTTCATGATCCGGTAGAAATCCGACCGTTTCCTGCTGCCCGCCGCGATCTCCATGTAGGCAAAGAGGTCCTTTGCGATCCAGTGGCTATAGAGGTTTGGGATCACATCCCGGAGCTGAAAGGGAATATTGTACCCCATAAGCCGCTCCGCCATCAGCCCGGAATTTGCCCCTGTGCGGAACAACACCGCAATCTCGTTCCAGGCATACCCGGCGTCATGATACGCCCGGATGCTTTGTGCCACCGTGTCCATCTCATGTCCCGGATTGTCAAAGACCCTGAAATCCACCGGCCGCCCGGATCCCCGGAACGGCTCCAGTTTCTTCTCAAAGCGAACCTTATTGTGCCCGATAAGCTTCAGCGAAGTCTCCACGATCTCCTTTGTGGACCGGTAGTTTGTTCCAAGAAGAACTCTCTTCGTCCCCGGAAAATCCTTCTCAAATCCCAGCATGATCTCCGGCTTCGCCCCGCGGAACCGATAGATGGACTGGTCATCATCCCCGACGATAAAGAGGTTATTTTCCGGCAGCGCTAACATCCGCACCACCTGGTACTGCAAAAGATTGATGTCCTGGAATTCGTCCACCAGAATATACTTGAATTTTTTCTGCCAGGCAGCCAGGATGTCCTTCCGCTCCGTGAACAGCTCATGGCACATGACGAGCATATCGTCGAAATCGATCTTTCCCGTCTGCTCCAGCATCTCATCGTACCCGTCATAGAGCTTCTTAAACCACTCTTCCGGGCAGTTCTGGGAATAGTAGTATTTTAAGTCAAGGCGCTCGCCCTTCACGTAGCTGATCTCGTTGATGATGGAGGAGATAAACTCCGCCTCGTCCTCCACCTCCATCCCGGACTCATCGAGAAACTTTTTAAAATACTGCCGTTTTTCCTCCCCACTGATCACATTTCCGGCGGGAAAGCGGTACGCCCACTTTAAGATGTGGTAAAAGACGGAATGGAAGGTTCCGAAACTCACACGGCTGCCCGCGGTTTCCAAAGAATTTCCGGTGCCCTGCGCGCGCTGCCTGGCCTCGGCTGCGCTCTGTTGGCTTTTTTCCGGCCTGTGCAGACTCCATCCGTTTTTCGGCAGGTGATCATCCTTCTTCCCCGCCTTTCTCCGCTTTTCATCTTCCTCCCGCGCCAGTCTGAGAAACCGCTCCTTCATCTCCGCGGCCGCCGCTTTCGTGAACGTAATGACAAGAATGCCGGAGGGGTCAACGCCCGCCTCCAGCAGTCTCTTGATTCTGTGTGTAATTACTGTTGTCTTTCCGGACCCCGGACCCGCTAAGACCATCATCGGTCCATCCCGGTGCTCCAGAGCTGTCATCTGTGCTTTATTAAAATCCATATTTATCCATTCCGGTCAGGTTTCTGTCTGTTTCTGCCCGGTCCGCCGCTTGACCGTATTGCGGTTTTGAGACTGTTCAGTCCTCTCACAGTTACGCGATTTACAAATTACTCAGCAGCCTCCAACAGCTCAATTCCCTTCCTGATACGTGTCTGGGACTCCTCTTTTCCGATGATCTCCATGATCTCGGTAGCGCCTGCCGGTGTCATCTGTTTCCCAGATACCGCTGTACGGATCGGCCACATAACGAAACCAGTCTTTACGCCCTTATCGGCAACATACTTGGAAAGAGCCTCAAACAGGGCATCATTGCTGAAGTCATCCTGTGCCTCAAGGATCGGAAGAACCTCCTTTAATGTCTCTAAGGAGTTCTCCTTTGTTGTCTTCATCTTCTTATGGATATACATATCCGCACTGTACTCCGGCATCTCCTCGAAGAAGTCGACCTGATCCGCGATATCGCACAGTGTCTCGATTCTTGTCTTCACCATTCCGGCGATCTTCTTTAAGTCTAACGGCTTCTTGATCGCAGCCTCAAGGTACGGCTTTGCAAGCTCGAAGAACTTCTCATCATCCATCTTCTTGATGTACTCGCCGTTCATCCAGCGAAGCTTTGTCATATCGAAGACAGCCGGGGACTTGCTCATATTGTGGTAGTCGAACGCTTTTACAAGCTCCTCAAGAGTAAAGAACTCCTGGTTGTCTGTCGGGGACCATCCTAAGAGGGCAACGAAGTTTACGATCGCCTCTGTCAAGAAGCCCTGCTCAAGAAGATCCTCGAAGGAGGAATGTCCGCTTCTCTTGCTTAATTTCTTGTGCTCCTCGTTTGTGATGGTTGGGCAGTGTACATATACCGGAACTTTCCAGCCGAATGCGTCGTATAGACGGTTGTACTTCGGTGAGGAAGAAAGGTACTCGTTTCCGCGGACAACGTGTGTGATCTTCATCAGATGGTCATCCACAACGTTTGCGAAATTGTAGGTCGGGTATCCGTCGGATTTGATGAGGACCATATCGTCGAGCTCTGCGTTATCTACCGTGATATCTCCGTAGATCTCATCGTGGAATGTTGTAGTTCCCTCTTTCGGGTTGTTCTGGCGGATAACAAACGGCTTTCCTGCCTTTAAGTTTGCCTCTACCTCTTCTTTGGTAAGATGCAGGCAGTGCTTATCGTAAACCATGATCTCCTCACCGTTTACGGTCTTCTTTAATGAATTTAAGCGCTCCTGGGTACAGAAGCAGTAATATGCCTCACCTTTTTCTACAAGCTTTTTCGCGTACTCCATGTAGATTCCGGCTTTCTGGCGCTCACTCTGGACATACGGACCATAGCCTCCGTCCTTATCCGGACCCTCGTCATGGATCAGGCCGGTCTTTGCCAGTGTGCGGTAGATGATTCCCTCAGCACCCTCAACGTGACGCTCCTGGTCTGTATCCTCAATACGGAGAATGAAATCTCCGCCTTCATGCTTTGCGATCAGGTATGTGTAAAGAGCTGTTCTTAAATTACCTACATGCATCCGGCCGGTCGGGCTCGGCGCAAATCTTGTTCTGATTTTTTCCATAATCCATATCTCCTGTTGATATATATTTATCCGCGGATAGTTCCGCAGACAGACATTCTTTTTATACCGTCATATCTAATAAATGACAAGCCAGATTAAAGTACACCATCAGACTCACCGCATCCACGATCGTCGTGATCATCGGTGACGCCATGATCGCCGGGTCAAGCTTTAAGACCTTCGCCCCGATCGGCAGTGTGCATCCGATCGTCTTCGCAACGATGACCGTACAGAACAGGCTGATCACGACGGTCACGCAGATCATCGTGTTGCCCGGATACTGGATCATCAGACGGATAAAGTTTACCACCGCCAGGACAAAGCCAACGATCACGCCGACCCGCACTTCCTTCCACACGACCTTCAGGATATCCGAAGGCTCCACATCGCCGATGGCCATACCACGGATGATCATGGTGCTGCTCTGGCTTCCGGAGTTTCCGCCGGTATCCATAAGCATCGGGATAAAGCTTACAAGAAGCGGGATCGCCGCAAAGGCATTCTCATATTTTACGAGGATTCCGCCGGTGATCGTACTGGAAAGCATTAAGATCAGAAGCCACGGGATCCTGTTTTTCGCCAACGTGAAGACACCGGTCTTTAAATAGGGCTTTTCACTCGGCAGCATCGCAGCCATCTTCTCGAAGTCCTCGGTGGCCTCCTCTTCCATGACTTCCATGACATCGTCAACGGTGATGATCCCCACAAGGCGGTCCTCACTGTCAACTACCGGCATGGAGAGCAGACCGTACTTGTTCATCGTGTCCGCCACCTGCTCCTGATCATCGGTCGTCTGGGCTTTGATGACGTGGGTGTCCATAATATCGCCCACCAGGCGCTCATAGGGCTGAAGGAGAAGATCCTTCACCGTCACAACGCCGTCCAGCATTCGTTTTTCGTCCATCACATAGCAGGTGTAGATCGTCTCGGAATCCACCGCGTGATGACGGATATAGGCGAAACACTGTTCCACCGTCATAGTCTTCTTTAATCCGACGTACTCAGCCGTCATGATACTTCCGGCTGTGTTTTCCGGATAGTTTAAGAACTGGTTGATCAGCTTTCTCGTCTCCGGCTTCGTGTTCTGAAGGACACGACGGACCACCGTTGCAGGAAGTTCCTCCACCAGGTCTACGGCATCATCCACATAAAGCTCTTCCACGATCTCGGAAAGCTCTTTATCGGTGATGCTGTTGATAATGTGACTCTGCTTGTCCACCGGAAGCTCGGCAAACACTTCGGTCGCCAGCGCCTTCGGCAGCATCCGGAACACGATGACCGTACGCTCGGAATCCAGTTCTTCGATGAACGACGCGATATCCACCTCGTTCAGTTCCACAAGCTCTTCCTTTAACAGGCGGTACTTTTTCTCCTTCGCCAGTTCCAGAAGATGCTCCATGTCAAATGTCTCATTTCCATCATTCGGCATTTTCTTTTCCCCCATAATCAGTTGTTTTCACTCAGCATTTTGCTGATCTTTTCACGCGATTATGGAAGCAAAGACACCTGCAGCCGCCGCATTTCCCCTGCGCCGGTCCACAAGCTCCTGTACAGTTAAATTCGGCAATACACATAACAGATCGTCCCTGTCATGCCTATTGCCACCGGTTCAGGGTGTACGTCTGCTTCCATCGTATGACTTCGACCTTCCATTATGTGTTCACTTCCTTTCTCTGTGCTTTCCATTATAAGAAAATTTTACCCAATTGGCAACCGGTTACGCAATTTTTCGTGAAGAAGATGAATTTTCAGTTCAGAAAATTCCTACCCGTGAACAATGACAAAAAGCCGCCAGGATATGGGCTGGCAGCGTTCATGAACACAGTGTTATTAGTTTGTTACTATTACGTTACTAGTTGTGCGTATTTTACAGCGTTTTATGGAACGAAAACCCCAGGAAACATAAGGTTTCCTGGGGTTATAATACTGCGTGGATTAAGCTCTGGAAAGGTACTCACCAGTACGTGTATCGATCTTAACGCGGTCACCCTGGTTAACGAATAACGGAACGTTGATCTGAGCGCCTGTCTCAAGAGTAGCCGGCTTTGTTGCGCCTGTAGCTGTATCGCCCTTGAAGCCCGGCTCTGTATCTGTGATCTCGAGCTCTACGAATAACGGAGCCTCAACAGAGAATACCTTGCCGTTGTAGGAGCAGACTTTCACTGTCTCGTTCTCTTTAACGAACTTTAATGCATCACCAACAACGTCAGAGGATAATGCGATCTGCTCGTATGTGTTAACATCCATGAAGTTGTAAAGGTCACCATCTGCATACAGATACTGCATATCTACGCGGTCGATTCTTGCTGCCGGGAATTTCTCGGTCGGACGGAATGTTCTCTCAACTACACCGCCGTTGATAACGTTTTTTAATTTTGTTCTAACGAAAGCAGCACCCTTACCCGGTTTTACGTGCTGGAACTCTAAGATCTGAACAACCTGTCCATCGATTTCAAGTGTAACGCCATTTCTGAAATCACCTGCTGATACCATAAATGATAATCCTCCTTAAAACTGTTTCCAATTATTTCATTTCAAATTTCACGCTTATCGCTGATTCTATCCTATTCTATACTATTCTCCAACGGTTTTCAACTATTTTTTGCAAAAATCCCCGGCTGTCCGCCCCGTTTTTTTCAATCGTTTCCTGTAAAACATGAGAACTACCGCCTCGAGATACCGTTTCAGGACAATCTGGATCTCTTCTTTTGGATTGATAGGCTTTACAAGGATCGAATAGAGGCCTGTCCTGTTTGCGCCCCAGACGTCCGTAAACAGCTGGTCGCCGACAAAAAAAGTGGTATCACGGTCCGTTTTCATCCGCTCCATAGCCCGCTCGTAGCCTTTTCTCGACGGTTTCCCACCCTTAAAAATATAGGGACTTCCCACCTTGTCCGCAAAAGGTGATACCCGCGGCTCCTTATTATTGGAAAGGATGCAGGTGGAAAAGCCGATGGCGCGGAGCCGCTCAAAGAGCTCGATCGCCTGCTTGTCCGCCGGTGCCCCGTGGGGAACCAGGGTATTGTCCACATCGAAGATGATTCCCCGGTATCCTCTCTCATAAAGTTTCTCGTACGGGATCTCGTATGCGCTGTCCACATAGTTCCCCGGATAGAATGTTTCAAACATAATATTACCCTTAATTCAGCACTTCAGCCATACCTGCTCCTGTTTTTATACGGGTGAACAACGTCATTCATTGACCCTTTTGCAGACCGGTACACAGCCAAACCGCCTCTTTTGCTGTTATTTATTATTTAAGAACTTAGCCAATTCATCCATAAACGCGTTCACATCCTTAAATTCCCTGTAGACAGACGCGAAACGGACGTATGCAACCTCGTCCACCATCTTGAGTTTTTTCATGACAAGCTCGCCGATGGTCACGGATGGGATCTCATGCTCTTCCATGCTGAAGATCTGCTTCTCGATCTCGTCGATCATCTTCGTGATCTGGTCCGAGGAGACCGGACGCTTATGACATGACAAAAGGATTCCGTTTTCGATCTTCGCACGATTGTACGGTTCTCTGGAATCATCTTTCTTGATGATCATAAGCGGCAGTGTCTCTAATTTCTCATATGTCGTAAAGCGCTTTCCGCACTCCTCGCACTGACGTCGGCGTCTGATCGAGCTGTTATCATCAGCCGGACGCGAGTCGATGACCTTTGTATCCTGGGCACCACAAAACGGACATTTCATGGGACTTCCTCCTTTGCTGCCGACCGTACTATTTTTCCGCTCACGGCCGCATTTTTATACCATATCTTATCACACTATCCTCTGGTTCCGCAAGTCTTTTGCTCTTTATCCGTAATTCCGATCTCCTGGCTTTTTCCTTACACGCCTTGAATAACTGTCTGTATAAAGCTCTCCCTCGCCTCCTGCTGAGCCTCCAGCTTTCTGATCTTCTCCGTACTCTTCGCGGGCACCCAGGCCTTGTTGGCGTTGTAATAAAAATTGATCTGTTTCCAATACTTTTCCGGATATAAAAACAGGTAATAAAGCACCTGCCGCTCCACTTCCGAGACCGGCAGCACCCGTTCGTAGGACTCCATGACCTGCCGCCCCAGCCGCTCATTCCAGTCATGCTTCTCCATAATCTTCCTGAGGAAATAATACAGGTCCTCCATCTGGACACCCAGATGCATCTGGTTGAACTCCGTCACCGCCGTGTATCCGTTTCCGATCAGGATATGGTGGTAATCCGGCTCCCCATGGCAGACCGCGTACCCATCTGCGATCTCTTTTCCGTGAATCTCATACAGCCTTTCCATGCCCCGCTCTGCTTCCACGGCCTGGGCCGCGAAAATTTCAAAATTTCCGATCACTCGGAGCTCAAATTCATTTTTTTTCCGCTTTCCGCGGATAAATGTCCTCGCCTTCTTTAACTCCCGGTTGTGGCGGCGCATGGCCTCAAAGAGCGGCAGTGAGATCATGGATCTCATATTCCACGTTTCCTGCCGTTTGATCATGCGGAACTGCCGATGCAGAAGCGCCAATGCCCGCACCGCCGACAATACCTCTCTTTCATCCTTCAGGTCACATTCCCGGTCCGCGAACCATTCCTTCACGATATATCTGGTCCCATCCTCCGCCGTCGACAACAGCTCCCCCTCAGAATTTCTCACATATTGGTCCGCCTTCAGAGTCTCCATTCCATCTAAAGACTGCAAAACCGCCTCCTCAAACTCCAGGCGGTTCACACTTCCACGATATTCCTTTAAAAGCCGCAGTCCCAGATCCGTCTCAAGGATCCAGGATCCTCGTCCTCTCCGCAGCACATCCACCCGAAATCCGTACGTCTTCTCCGCCTCTTCCTTCCAGTCGATCACGATTCTATCCCCCCATATCCTGCTCTGACCTTTTCCATCGACAACAATTCTGGCCCTCATCCTGCTGCCGGAATTTCCTTCTGCACAAGATATGAAATGAAAGGGGGGATTATTCCCCTGTTTCCAGAATACTGCCTGTACGTTTTTCCTGCTTTCTGGCTGCCCGCCGTTAAATAAAAAAAATGTGCTTTGGCACATTTTCGCGCCTCGCGCGGCCGCTTGCAACAACCTACATTTTCGCGCGAGTGCGCATCATCGACACGTTAGTGCCTTTTTTGTAATAGGGAATTCCTTGGAATTTCCTATTACAAAAAGACACCTGCAAAATTCTCTGCAGATGTCCCTACTGACATTTTTATTTCTCTTTAAATTGATTGATTTTCTCTAATAATATATCTTTTTTATTTAATTCTGGTTTTTCAAGCACCAGATTCAAAAGGTACATGAGCCCGTCGCCGATCTGCTTTCCTTTTTCCAGACCTTTTGCGAGAAGATCGCCTCCGTTGACCGCCAGCTGCTTCAGGCTCACACAGTCTCCTGCCTCTTTGATCTCCTCAAAAAGCCGCAGGATCCCCGGAACTGTCTCATCTCCGTCCAGCTTCTTTAGCTGCATGGCTCCGAGGAACTGGTACTCCGTCACCCGGCTTAAAAGTCTCCGGATCTCGACCTTATCGACCGCAAGCGGTGCCTGGAATGCCGTGATCATGTTCTTTACGTTTCCAATAGTATCATTGTCAAGCTTTAATCCGCGAAGGATCTTCACCGCCTGCTCCGCTGTCATATGGCGCAGGAAACCGGCCCATCTATGGGATTTGTCCGCCGGAAGCGCAGCGATGCCAGCCCAGCATTCTTTTAACGGATCCCTGGAACTTCTGCTCTCCAGTTCCCGTTCAAACACCTCTGTAAATCCTGGCGTCACATACTCCGCGATCCCCGTCGCGTCCACCATCCAGATCTTCTCCGGATGATCCGACAGCAAAAGCTTCGTGAGTTCCACCTGGATCCGCTCCTTGCTCACATGGACGAGGTTCGGCGCGATCTCAGCAATGGCCTTGTACGTCTCATCCTCGATCACGAAGTCCAGCTGTGCCGCAAACCGCACTGCCCTGAGAATCCGCAGCGCGTCCTCCGTAAACCGGTCCTTCGCACAGCCGACGCACCGGATCACCCGGCGCTTCAGGTCTTCCATGCCCTCAAACTCATCCACGATCCCCGTCTCATGGCTGTATGCCATGGCATTGATCGTAAAGTCCCGGCGCTTTAGATCTTCCCTGAGATCCGGCGTAAACTCAACCGTCTCCGGATGTCTTCCGTCCAGATATTCCCCGTCGATCCGGTATGTGGTGACCTCATAGCCGCTTCCATGCTTAATGATCGTCACCGTTCCATGCTTAAGGCCTGTATCCACGGTTTTCCCGAAGATCTCCTTCACCTGCTCCGGCTTTGCGGAGGTTGTAATGTCCCAGTCCCCCGGAATTCTCCCGAGGACTGCGTCCCGGACACAGCCTCCGACGATAAATGCCTCGTATCCATGGCTTCGTATATTGTCAATGATCCATTCCGCCTCATAGGGCATCTCAATTCTCACCGGTCCGGTTTCCTCCTTATAAATTAGTAATCATTTCCCCAGATTCTTAAGAACTGGGATCAGCCGTTTCGCCAAAACTGCCGCCAGAACACATAAAATAAAATCCTCACCGACCGTCAGAAGAAAGCAGTTGACAAACACGACCTTCCATCCGACGCTTACGCCAAGGACAAAATTGCTGCACACATAAAAATAGATCATCCCGCAGCCATAGTCTGCGAGAAGTCCCCAGAATGCAGAAAATAAAAGCCAGGAAAAAGATGTACTTTTCCTGATCTCATATACACGTCCCGTCACATAGGCCGCCGCCGCAAATCCGATCAAAAAGCCGAATGTAGGCTTTAAAAGATACGCCGGACCACCGCCCGTGGCAAAGACCGGGATCCCACACAATCCGATCACCAGATATGTCAGCACGCTGGCAAATGCCCTTTTTGATCCAAGCAAAAGGGCCGCAAGCAGCACAAAGAAAAACTGCAGCGTAAAGTGCATGGGCACTGGCTGTACCGGGATCGTGATCTTGAGAAAAGCTCCGACGCCGATGAGGGCTGTAAACAGCCCTCCGAGCGTCAGATCCCTGATATTCCATTGCTTCATTAATATGCTTTGCCCCAGTATACCATCTTGGTTGCCGGCTTGCCGCAGCATACGCATGTCTCAGCAAGCTTCTCCTGCTTAAACGGCATACATCTGGAGGTCACGCCAACCTGCTCCTTTAACTTATCCTCACATTCCTGACAGCCGCACCACATTGCGCGGATGAAGCCCGGCTTATTGTCAGCGATATCCTTCATCTCTTCCATGTTGTGAGCATCATAGGTGTGGGCATCGCGGTGTGCTTTCGCGCGCTCGTACATGTCATGCTGGATCGTCTTTAAGAGTTCATCCACCTTCTCTGCGATCTCGCTTAAAGCGACGGTGATCTTCTCGTGGGTGTCACGGCGTACTAATACAGCCTGACCTGCCTCGATATCCTTCGGTCCAAGTTCTACACGGACCGGGATTCCTCTCATCTCGGACTCGGAGAACTTCCAGCCCGGGCTCTTATCAGAATCATCAACTTTTACGCGGAAGTTGGAGAGAACCTCTTCAACCTCCCTTGCCTTCTCAAGGACGCCCTCCTGCTGCTGGCGGATCGGAACGATCACAACCTGAGTCGGAGCTACGTTCGGCGGAAGTACAAGACCCTCGTTGTCACCGTGTACCATGATGATGGCACCGATCATACGGGTCGTCATACCCCAGGAGGTCTGGTGAACATATTTTAACTGGTTGTCCTTATCGGAATACTGGATGCCGAAAGCCTTTGCGAAACCATCGCCGAAGTTGTGGCTGGTTCCGGACTGGAGTGCCTTTCCGTCATGCATTAAGGACTCGATGGTATAGGTTGCCTCAGCACCTGCGAATTTTTCTTTATCTGTCTTCTGTCCGCGAACGACCGGGATCGCAAGGAAATCCTCGCAGAAATCTGCATAGAGGTTTAACATCTGGATCGTTCTCTCCTGAGCTTCCTCTGCTGTCGCATGTGCGGTGTGGCCTTCCTGCCATAAGAACTCTCTGGAGCGGAGGAACGGTCTTGTCGTCTTCTCCCATCTTACTACAGAACACCACTGGTTGTATACCTTCGGAAGGTCACGGTAGGAGTGGATGTCTTTCTGGTAGAAATCACAGAACAGGGTCTCGGATGTCGGGCGGACGCAGAGACGCTCCTGAAGCGGCTCAAGACCTCCCTGTGTTACCCATGCAACTTCCGGTGCGAAGCCTTCTACATGGTCTTTCTCTTTATCAAGTAAGCTCTCCGGGATGAATAACGGCATGTAAACATTCTTTACGCCTGCTTTTTTGAAGCGCTTGTCCAGTTCATGCTGGATGTTCTCCCAGATCGCGTATCCGTCCGGTTTGATGACCATGCAGCCCTTTACGCTTGCATAATCACATAATTCTGCTTTTTTTACAACGTCTGTGTACCACTGCGCGAAATCGTCTTCCATAGAAGTGATGGATTCCACAAGTTTCTTCTCTCTTGCCATTGCTTTTCTCCTTTATATGAATTCTTGGATTGCATACATCTAAAATTTCTGAGGATGCAGGACGCCTGTTCCGTTCCGGGGCACTCCCCGTGGAAACGAAAAAAATGTGCCTTGGCACATTCTCGCGCCTCGCGCGGTCGCTTGCGACAATCTACATCTTCGCGCGAGTGCGCATCTTTGGCACATTAGTGCCTTTTTATGTAACAGGAAATTCCAAGGAATTCCCTGTTACATAAAAAAGGCTGTCGTCCACAAAAGGGACCGACAGCCGGCGTTACCACCCAAATTAGCTCCCGCACTTTACGGGACCTCTCCTCTGATATCCGTTAACGCCGGATCTACGCTGTACTTAGCAATGTAGTCATTCACTGCGGCAATCTGTTTTCACTGCCGTTTTCCACATCTCTCGCACAAAGCTCCGAGGCCGGTTCAACAACGCGCACATGGAAGCTCTCACCGTCTGCTTCCTCTCTGGGATGCCGCCATTCATCTACTTTCCCTCTTCAATGCCTGTCTGATATGCATATATGATGGATTTTAATGGATTTTTCCATGTTTGTCAAGACTCCGGGACGGATTTTGCAGGCCGGCATCACCATCCCGGAGTCTCACACTTTCTGTGTCCATTCTGAACACACGATCTTTAAAATATCAGCTTGATCAACAGCCATCCCGCCGCGATGCATAACAGCACCAATGCAAATGCCGTGGAAATTCCGAATACGATTGCTCCGACAGCGATGGATAAGATAAATCCAAACAAGCTCAGCACCGCGCCGAGAAGTTTTCCACATACGCCAAGCACAAGACCAACGCACTTAAAGATCACGACAAGAAATATGATCGCAAATAAAATTGACATGATTTCGCCTCCAGTCAAACAAAATCTCGAAGATTTCTTCGGCTTATTATATTCCCACTGTCAACATTTGTAAATATAAATCAGCTCCCAATCGTTAAATACCTGATCTGGTGTTACAGTTCATGCTTACATGAACTGTAACCGATTTTGCCGATGCTTCGCATTCCAAATCGGCAAAATCCGCTGCCATAACTGTATTGTACGGGATTTTCAGTTCAGAAAATCCCTATCCATACACGGTAATGAGCCGCCCAGTTCCGTCCTTCTGGTAGACACGGTGGGAGATCGAGATAACAGTACGTCCTTCCGACGCGCTCTTTAATGCCCGGAGCACCATCTCCTCCGTCTCCGCGTCAAGGTTCGCCGTGATCTCATCGAGAAGCAGGATCCTCGGCTCACCGGCAACGGCTCTCGCGATGGATAAGAGCTGCCACTGACCCTGGGAGAATATCTCCGGTTTACATAATGTGTCATAGCCATCATCCAGGCTCACGATCGTCCCATGGAGTCCCACGAGCTTCGCGGCCGCCTGCACCGCCTCGTCCCCGATCGCCGGGTCAAACAGTGTGATCTGGTCGCGGACCGCGCCCGGAACCATATGAAAGGACTGTTCCACATAGCCGAACTTCTTTCTTTTCTCCTTGTCAGAGAGCCGATATGCCGCCTCGCCCTCAATCAGAGCCTCACCGGAATTCGGGCGATAGAGTCCTAAAAGCAGCTTAAAGATCGTACTCTTTCCGGCGCCGGTACGTCCCGTCAGCGTTACCTGCTCGCCCGGATAGATTGCGAAATTCATGTCCTTTAAAACGATGTGGTCGTCGTAGCCGAAGGTGACATCCTTAAACTCCACGCATGGTTCTGTGTTCTCGAAAATTCCGCTATCATTTACTTTAGCCGCGTCTAAATCTATACTCGCCGCACTGGTGTCCCCGGAACTATTCTCCGCTCTCCCCTGCGCATTCTCTAATTCCTGTACAGCGCCATTCTTTCCAACTGTATGTCTGGAATCCACAAATGCTCTCTCTTCTACCATCTCCCTCTCCGGCTTCGCCAGGAACTCGTTGATCCGGTAAACACCCGCAACCGCCGACTGGATCGTCTGGATCTCCATGCCGAGATTCTCGATCGGCGAGAATACCTGAGAAATATAGTTGATGACTGCGACAGATTTTCCCACGGACATGCCGAACAATGCCAGGATCTTCGCGTTTCCGGATGCCGCAAGCAGCATGACGATCGCCACCGCCACCGCATTCAGGAACAGGATCAACGGCGAGTAAACAGCGTCGTAAAAGTTCGTCTTCTCGACCGCCGAATAGCTCTCCCCGATATAGTCATCATACCTTTTCTCCATATACGTCTCTTTTCCAAGTGTATGGATCGTTCTAATACACCGGATTGTCTCCGGAACATGATTTGTGACACGGCTCATTGCCGCGCGATTCTCTAACTGCGCCGTCAGCATCTGCTTCTGGACGATTCTCGTGAACGCAAAGATCACCGGAATCAATACAACAAGAAGCAGCGCAAGTCCCCGGTTCTGGAACCAGATCACCGCAAAGATACTGATGACTCTGCAGGCATCCGCGAACATGCTGATGATTCCGGAGGTAAACAATGCCTCCACGGTATCTACATCGCCCACAAACCTGGATACCACAGCACCCGGCTCTTCCTTATTTAATGTGTCAGTGCTCAGCCGGACAAGCTTCTTCGAAAGCTCGCTTCGGAACGCATGGGTCATCTTCTGTCCAAACACAGTCAGGAAACTTTCTCTCAAGGACTCCAGCGCCCCCGACAAAAAGATCAGCAGAAAATACTCCGCTGCCATGGAAAATCCCGGGAAATTTCCGCCGGCGATCCGGTCAATGATCTTTCCGAGAACGAGAGGCGGAAGCAGGGAAATGACAACGGCACCCGTCACCGTCAGAATGATTCCGATGGAAAGCCATTTTTCCCGCACGACGGTATTTCCGATAATCGATGCCGCGCTGATACGTCTATTTGCAGTCATGATTTCCATCTCCTCTCCCCAGAATTTTCACGCGGTCTCCCTGATGGATTCCCGCGATTTCCGCTTCTTTTCGTTGTCTATTCAATATCCTCATATTTCTGTGCGCCGTCAGGATGATCTTTTTTCTCACTTGACAGAATATTTTCATCTTTCTCCGAAACCTGCGCCCTGTAAAGCTCCGCGTACTGCGGATTTTCCGCCATCAACCTCTCATGGCTGCTGCATGTTCCCATCTTCTGGTCCATCCAGATCACCTGGTCGAACTCCGGGAACAGGTATAGTCTGTGGGAGATCAGGAACACGATCCTGTCTTTCGAGAGCTCCTTCACATGCTCAAATACCTGTTTTTCTGTATTTCTGTCAAGCGCCGAGAACGGATCATCCAGAACCAGCACCGGCTTTCCATGGCAGAGTGTTCTCGCCAACGCAAGACGCGCCGCCTGCCCTCCCGAGAGACGGACGCCACTGTTTCCCACAACGGTCTTCTCCTTCTCCTCCATCTCCCGGACCTCTTCGTCGAAGCATACAGCCCTAAGCCATGTCCAGACGTTGTCATCATCCCCCAAGAGCACGTTGTTTTCCACGCTGTCTCCCAAAAGCTCCGGATCATGTCCAAGATACCCGATGATCCGGCTCCGCTCATTTTCCGTGTAGGAGGAAAGCTCCCTGCCGCCGTAAGTCAGATGACCCTCATACGGATATTCGCAGAGAAAACTCTTTCCCAGTGTAGATTTTCCGCACGCCACCGGACCCGTGATGCCGACGATCTGACCTGGTTTCGCAGTGAAGGAAATCTCCTTAAAGATCGGGTCACTGCCCGGATAGGCGAAAGTGAGATGATCAGCTACGGCTACGTTTTCTTTGACGCTGTTCTTTTCTGACTGCTGCCCGGATTTATGCACCGCACTGCCTCCCGGTCCATTCTTCACATCCTTGTCGGAGCTTTCAGTATTGTAGTTTTCATTCTGCGCCGCGATCTCATCTTTCTCCACAGCCTCAGACGCCCGCTCCATGTACGGATGGATCCTCTTCCAGGAAACCTGCGCCTTGTGGACCGCATTGAAGAGCTTCGCCGCCTTCGAGGACTTATCGGAGAGCTTCGCGTAACATGCCAGGAATGTGGTAAATGCCGCCACATCCCATGACGTCCAGCCCATTCCGAGGATATTTTCTGAACCGAAATACAGGATCATCACAGTTCCCGCCATGGCAATCACCCTGTAGACCGGCGGCAGAGCCGCGTTCCAGATATTCGCCTTCACAGCTGCTTGTTCATACTCTTTTAAGTGGACCTCGTAGTTCTCCCCGCGCTCCTTCTCACATCCGAAAACACGGTATGTAATGGCGTTGGTGATCCGATCCAGGGTCACCGCGTTGAGCTTTCCGGTCTGCTTCTTGTAAGCTGCTCCCGTTGTCTGGACGATCCGTTTCATCTTCTCTGCTATAATATAGGAAAAAGGGGGAAAGATCATGGAACAGAGCGCCAGTCTCCAGTCGTAATAGAGCAGCATGCACACATATCCGAAAAGCGCCACACCTGTATCAAAGATCTCCGTGGTAAACTTTCTCATACCTTCCACGCAGTCATCCACGTCGGAGATCGCCTTCGTGATGACGTTTCCGGCGCCCTCTTTTTCCAGCTCCACACGGGATTTATGTATCAGTGTCCGGTACAGGATCCGCTTCATCCGCCGGTTTACATTGTTGGCGAACCGGCGCACATAGAACCGCTTGATATATCTCGCCAGCTGCACCGTTCCGATCACGATCACATAGGCGGGCGCCAGCCGGAGCATCGCCGGAAAACGCTCCGTCCCAGTCAGGATCTGCATCAGGCAGCCCGCCATCTTTCCCTCAAACCATGGCCCCGCCATGAGGCCCAGGTTATAGATCAATCCCGACACTGTGATCAACGCCAGAACCTTCCATTCTGCCCGGAAATACATCATGATCTTATCTGGGCGAAAATTTTTCTTTTCCATTGCTGTTCTTTCCTGAAGTCTTATAAACTTTTCCGAGTTACCGATTTCTCTCTGAAGCAGCTTCTTCCGGAGTGTCTGTTTTTATTTTTGCTGCAATTTCTTCAAAAATATCTTTTTTCTGCACCAGACCCAGAATTTCTCGTTCTCTTTATTATCACCGCTGCTTTCAAGATCCTAGCTTCAAACAGTTCTATTTTTTACATCTTTTTTTCATCTGCACCCTCTATATTCTCTTCCTTATGCTTCTCCACTAACTCCGCTACATCCACAAATCCAGCTCTCCGCTCATTCTTCGACCGCCAGTACAGTTTGTCGAGCGTCTCACAAAATGCGTTTTTCTCCTCCTCCGGCAGCTCCGCCAGCAGCCACTCATAAAAGACCGCCTCGATACTCGCCTTCGAATTCTTTAATGCCTCCGCCTTTTTTGTCGCGTAAAGCAGCTGGCTTCTTCCATCCGCCGGATTCGGCTTTCTCTCGAGATACCCTTTTGCCTCCAGGCTTGCCGCCCGCCTCGCCGCAGCGCCCTTATCGATCTTAAGATTCTCCCGTACCTCCGTCTGGGTGATTCCCGGATTGTGGCGCACGAGATGGATAAAATCGAATTCTGCTGTTCCGATCCCCTCTTCCTTCATGGTCTGCACCGTGAACTTTCCAACCTCACGGGCGATCTTTGTGATCTTTCTTCCAGTCTGGTCCATAAAGTCTCCTCCAAATATCGCTTTACTTTTGCTCTCCCGGCTTCACGCTATCTGCGTATCTTATTCCTGTTCCATAGAATTACAATATCGTAAATCCCGGCGGACTCCCTCGTTCATATCCGTCCAGTCTCACCACTATGCAAATTTTAACACAATTTTGCTCCAGATAGTTGTACCATCATCTAAATTGGATGATAGTACAACTATCTAATTTTGTCAACCTCCTATTTCTGCTTTTTCTTCGAAAATAATGTCTTTACTTTATTTTCTTAAAATTTCAGTATGAAAAACAGCATCCGGCAAAAGAATGATATTATTTTAACAAAGTCTGCCATTTTGTTGTTGATTTTGTCCAAATTTCATGTATAATGGAAGTGAAAGATATCATTATTGCCTGTAAAATTTCCAGGTAATGGTACCTGTTCAATCCTGAACATGTACAAGACGATAGTCCTGCCCCACTGCGGTCGGGACCAAATTTATGAAAAGAGGTTAGATAAGCGATGGCAAAGATTGATTTAAGCAAGTATGGCATCACCGGAACCACAGAGATCGTCTACAACCCGTCTTACGAGATGTTATTCGAGGAGGAAATGAAACCGGAACTCGAAGGCTACGAAAAAGGACAGGTCAGCGAACTCGGAGCAGTTAATGTTATGACCGGTATCTACACCGGCCGTTCACCGAAAGATAAATTTATCGTTGTGGATGAAAATTCCAAAGATACTGTATGGTGGACTTCTGACGAGTATAAGAACGACAACCATCCGGCTTCCCAGGAAACCTGGAAGGCAGTAAAAGATATCGCATTAAAAGAGCTCTCCAACAAGAGACTTTTCGTTGTCGACGCATTCTGCGGCGCAAACAAAGACACCCGCATGGCAATCCGTTTTATCGTTGAGGTCGCTTGGCAGGCACACTTCGTAAAGAACATGTTCATCAAGCCGACTGCTGAAGAGCTTGAGAACTTCGAGCCGGATTTCGTTGTTTATAACGCATCCAAGGCAAAAGTTGAGAACTACAAGGAACTCGGCTTAAACTCCGAGACAGCTGTTGTCTTCAATATCACAAGCCGCGAGCAGGTTATTATCAACACCTGGTACGGCGGAGAGATGAAGAAAGGTATGTTCTCCATGATGAACTACTACCTTCCGTTAAAGGGCATCGCATCTATGCACTGCTCCGCTAACACAGATATGGAAGGCAAAAACACAGCGATCTTCTTCGGACTTTCCGGAACAGGTAAGACAACTCTTTCCACAGATCCGAAGCGTCTCCTGATCGGTGATGACGAGCACGGCTGGGACGACAACGGAGTATTCAACTTCGAGGGCGGCTGCTACGCTAAAGTTATCAACCTTGATAAAGAATCCGAGCCGGATATCTACAACGCGATCAAGCGCGATGCACTTCTCGAGAACGTAACACTTGATAAAGACGGTGTGATCGACTTCGCTGACAAGAGCGTAACCGAGAACACCCGTGTATCCTATCCGATCGACCATATTAAAAATATCGTTCGCCCGATCTCCGCAGGTCCGGCAGCTAAGAACGTGATCTTCCTCTCCGCAGATGCATTCGGTGTACTTCCGCCGGTATCCATCCTGACTCCGGAGCAGACAAAGTACTACTTCCTGTCCGGTTTCACAGCAAAGCTTGCTGGTACAGAGCGCGGAATCACAGAGCCGACACCGACCTTCTCCGCTTGCTTCGGTCAGGCATTCCTGGAGCTCCATCCGACAAAATACGCGGAAGAGCTTGTTAAGAAGATGGAAAAGAGCGGCGCTAAGGCATACCTCGTTAACACAGGCTGGAACGGAACCGGCAAGCGTATCTCCATCAAAGATACCCGTGGAATCATCGACGCGATCTTAAACGGCGATATCTTAAACGCACCGACAAAGAAGATCCCGCACTTCAACTTCGAAGTTCCGACTGAGCTTCCGGGCGTTGACTCCAAGATCCTCGACCCGCGTGATACATACGCAAACGTTGCTGACTGGGAAGAGAAGGCAAAAGACCTCTCCGGCAGATTCGTCAAGAACTTTGCAAAATATGAGAGTAACGAAGCTGGTAAGGCTCTCGTTGCCGCTGGCCCGCAGATCTGATCGTCTTACTGATTTAGCTTTATAAGCTGATAAATGTCAGAGGACACTGCATGTAACGTGCAGTGTCCTCTTTTTGCATCTTATCACTATTACGATCCTTAACATTCTGAGCCAGCAGGATCCGCTCCTACTATAAGCTGGTCTTTCCTGTTCAGCGCTCTCTACTCCGCATGTGCCGCCGTCTTAAGCGCCAGCCGTACCAGATCATCCATGGACTGGGCATGTTCCCGCTCTGGAAGGTCCACAAAGATCTCCTGTCCGTTCTCGTCATAGCGGATTCCTGTTGTGATTCCCACCATCATCAGAGCCCGGCATCCAAACTCTGCTGCCGCCGTATAAAATGCGCAGCCCTCCTGTTCAGAGCACAGCATGCCGTACTTCTTCCACATCTTCGACTTATAATTTTCGTCGCGGTAAAGTCTGTCGTTGCAGACCGTTCCGCCCACGTACGTCACGAGATGTTCCTCATCCGCAATGCTTCTCGCGGTGCTCAAAAGCCCGAAATCTGCCACCGGTGAGAAATGTCCGTTGAACATGTTGTCGTTGATTCCGCTGGTGGTGCTGACCGCCTGGGACAGGACGATATCGAAGTTTTTCATATCGTCCCGGTAGCCGCCGGAGGTACCTGCCCGCACCAGGATCTTACAGCCATAATCCCTGCAGAGCTCCGTGGCGTAGATCAGCATGGACGGTCCGCCCATTCCGACTGCCATCACAGATACCCGTACTCCCTCAAACATTCCCGTATAGCAGTACGCACACCGCACATCATTCACAAGCACCGCATCTTCCAGATAATGTTCCGCGATATACTTCGCCCGGTTCGGATCTCCTACCAGGACGATCCGCTCAGAAATTTCGCCGACTTCGGCATGATTATGCATCGTCATCTGTATTCACGCTCCTTTTTCTTTCATATGTATATCCTACCATAATTTCACCGGATTGTCTGCCGGAAACCATGGTTACTCCACTTTCAGCGCATTCGGATAGATCTTTTTCAGCACCTCATCCCCATAATGCTCATCCATCACCTGCTGCCAAGCGGAATCCGCTGGGATTCCCTTTTCCCTCTCACTGCTTCGCACAAGGGCCAGCCCGGAGACCGCCATGTCCACGCAGAAAAATATCAGGAGAAGCCATGTCGCTGCCTTTCCGAAGTTTATCGGAATCTTCTCGATCCAGGCGGACATTACCGGGTAGATACCCTTGATCCATGCCACAGCCGCAATTCCCCAGAAAAAGCAATACAAAAGATTGATCCGCCCGCCAAGGTTAAACGGAATCTTACTGTAGTCCCAGAAAACTTTTCCAAAGAGCATTTCTGTCAAAACGCTGCAGGTATACTCATAGGCACCGCCGAGGAATGTTCCCATAAAGAACAGGAACCGGTCGGAATACTTCCGGTAGCGGTACAGCAGCATCGTCGCCGCAGCCAGGGCCACGCCCCAGACGATGCTGAACGGTCCCCAGACAAAGCTGCTGCGGCTCATCCACACGCCCGCCGTCACCCGGCAGAAGATCGTCTCCACGATATCTCCGAGGAACGCGCCGACTACCAGAAGCAGCGCGATCTTGTAAAAACAAAGGCCGTAGGCGAATATCGTCTTTCTCTGCTCAGCCTCCGCCTGGAGCTCCTCCCGGTATACCGCCTCCGGGTAGGCGTTCTGGATACGGCGGTCCCCCCAGCCATAGATCTTCCGCTCAAGCCTTGAGCTCACACCTGTGAGCCAGGAATCCACGCCTTCCCACTGGCGGATTCTGCGGCTTCTGCCGGATAAGATACATAAGGTCGCCGTGACATCCATCGCCAGCACAGCCGCCAGAATCCACACGATCAGATGCCCCGGAGTCCGCGGGAGCATCCGGAATACCCGCACCAGGACCGGTGCACCCCACCGCATCGTAGCGGCACCAAGAACGCCCCATACGATAGACACCGGCACACAGATATATCCGTCCAGGTTCCATTTCATGTGGGAATAATCCCACCACCGCTCATGGTACATCCTCTCGATCACATGGCCAGCGATCCACTCCGCCAGGGTCGAAAAGATCATACTGCCGAGAAACAGCCAGATTCCATGCAGTTCCCGGCAGACAACAAGCATCGCGGTTCCCGTAATACCGTAAAGCACGCAGAACGGCCCATTCACGAGACCTCTGTTTACAAACCGTCTCTGCCGCACTGCCGCTGTCACCGTCTCGAGGACCCAGCCGAAAAAGCTGAACGCAAAGAACAGCCACAGTCGCTCAAATCCTGTATACCCCATATTTTGTACCTATCCTCTCCTGATTTTTCTTTTGTTTTCCCGGAAGCATTGCCTCATTTTTGCATCTGTTCCCCGGAATACGGTCCTCCGCTTTTTCATTCCCTTATTTTTCATCCTGCTTCTATAAAAAGCAGAACATGTATCCAGATATTCTACCACATTTCTTCTTCATATAGAATATGTTTCTTTTATTTCGTTTTTTCAAAGTTTTCCTATTTAAATAAGGGCATCTCCCACCGCACCCCTGCATCCAATATTCCGAATAAATATGCAGTGGATTCTCCGCTTTTTCCATGACTTTTGTCATATTTGTCCTTCTCGCAAGGACATCTGTTTTTTCATTCATATTTCCACACCGCTGCCCCAATCCCTCATCCCTTTCATTTTTCTCTCTGTCCCCCCCTTTTCTTTAGAAAATCTTTTCGATCCGACCTTTTCCTGCATTTTTATGGTTTTCTACCAAATTTTCTTAATTGATTTCCATTTTTTTCTCATAAAAAATTGTTCATATTTCCATAATTATATGTTATACTAGACAAGTTCGTGTTACGCGGACAAATACAATTTTATATCAAAGGAAGGTTTCTTATGGAAAACACCAAGAAAATCGACTGGTACACCCTGGCCTTCATGGCATTCTCCACGGTTTGGGGATTCGGAAACGTGCTGAATGGCTTCGTTTACTTCAACGGAGTACAGGTAATCTTCAGCTGGGTTCTGATGTTCGCTCTCTATTTCGTGCCGTATGCCCTGATGGTAGGTGAGCTCGGCTCCGCGTTCAAACAGTCCGGCGGCGGCGTGAGCTCCTGGATCCACGAAACGATCGGCCCGAAATGCGCTTATTACGCTGGCTGGACTTACTGGGCTTGCCATGTAACTTACATCGCAAGTAAAGGAAGCGGCGGATTAAAGGCATTAAGCTGGATGGTATTCCAGAACGGCTCCACTTACGACACATTCCCGACGATCGCTGTACAGATGGCAACACTCGCTGTCTTCCTGTTCTTCTGCTGGGTTGCAAGCCGCGGCTTAAACCCGTTAAAGAAATTAGCAACGATCGCTGGTTCCAGTATGTTCGTAATGTCCATCCTGTTCATCTTAATGATGTTCGCAGCTCCGGCAATCAACCCGAACGGCGGTTTCGTATCTGCTGATTACACAGTAAAAGGTCTGATCCCGCAGTTCAACGTGAACTACTTCACATCCCTCTCCATCCTTGTATTCGCAGTCGGCGGATGCGAGAAGATCTCCCCTTATGTAAATAAGGTAAAAGATCCGTCCAAGGGATTCCCGAAGGGTATGATCATGTTAGCCGTTATGGTTATGGTCTGCGCGATCCTCGGAAGTATCGCGATGGGCATGATGTTTGATCCGGCTGTCATCAACGAGAGCACAGACAGCTTCAAGTCCTACGTTTCCAACGGCGCTTACTGGTCCTTCCAGAAGCTCGGTGAGTACTACCATGTTGGCAACCTCCTGCTCGTTATCTACGCAGCATGCAACGCCATCGGTCAGTTCTCCACACTTGTATTAAGTATCGACGCTCCGCTTCGTATACTTCTTGACAACGAGGACGCAAGACAGTTCGTTCCGTCCGGCCTCTTAAAGAAGAATGAGCATGGCGCATACATCAACGGTATCAAGATGGTTATCTGCTTATCCGGCAGCATCATCCTGATCCAGTCCTTCGTACCGGGTGCTGCATCCGTTCTGACTCAGTTAAACAAACTGAACTCTGTAACCATGCCGCTTCGTTACTTGTGGGTATTCGCAGCATACATTGCTCTCAGAAAATCCCTCAACAAGTTCAACCCGGAGTACAAATTTACAAAGAACCAGACAGTTGCCCTTGTTGCAGGCGGCTGGTGCTTCTTCGTAACCGCAGCTTGCTGTCTCCTCGGAATGTATGTTGAAGGCGATATCGCTTCCACAGCATTAAATGTAATCACACCGGTAGTGCTCACAGCACTTGGTCTGATCTTACCGGAGATCAAAAAGCGGGAAGTTGCAAAGGCAAAATAATTTATTTCAATGACAAAAAGACTCTGGAGTATTCTGATCAAAAATATCAGAATTCCAGAGTTTTTTCAGTTCATTTCAATTTACACTTCCTCGATCCGATGCAGCTCCCACACTCTCACATTCACCGGTTCCACGGCGCCGCCGCAGTATGGGCAGACGCGATCGCCAAGACCGGCGATCGGTGCGCCGCAGTGGGGACAGCTGACACCGATAGCGGTCTCGCCAGCGCGTATCTTTGTGATATCCTGGATGTAGACCAGCTCCATATTGAAGCGGTGCTGTTCTTTTTCCTGCTCCACATTTTTCTTTTTATCCGGCGTCTTTAATGTGTGCAGGTACTCCACCGCGGACTGGATCCGGATCCGGCATTTTCCCGGATCTTTGTCGTATCTGGAGATCTCCGTCTGATGGACATGGATCGCGTCAAATTCTTCCCGGATCTCCTTCTCCTCCATCTCCTCGATCTTCAGCCGTACCTGATCCCTTAAGGACACAGACACCTTTCCAAGGTAAGAGAGATCCCGGTGCTCCAGCGCCTCCAGATAGCCCTTTAACTGATTTTCACACCTCTGCTTCCACTCCGGCCAGTGAAACTCTGGGAAATCCTTCTCGATCCGCGGAAGCTCCACCCTCGTCATTCCAGACACCGACTTCGGCGTATCGTCCTCCAGCGCTTCCTGACGCTTCAGCCCTTCGATCAGACTCGAGGTTCCGAAAAATTCCCGCGAAATCTGCCGGATCTTAAACATCACAAAAAAGAGAGCTCCGATCAGACCCAGCCCAGTCACGATCGCGACGATGAGGATCGCGTTTCCTGCTGTCATATCGTTTCCTCCTGCTGTAAGGAATCCTCCAAACGGACCCCTTTCGTTATCGTGGTTTCACCATGTATTTTCAACTGCTGACCACATAGACAAAGCAGGGCGACCAGCCGGAGTTCTACTCCAACCGCCGCCCCAGGATCATCCATTATTTATTTAAATAATCGATCGCAGTCTGTGCTAACAGGGAAGAACCTCTCCAGAGGATATCCTCGTCCACATCAAAACGGCTGTTATGTAACGGCCATACCGGATCCTGATCCTGTTTAGCGGTACCGAGCCATACAAACGCGCCTTTCTTCTCTTTCAGATAGAAGGAGAAGTCCTCCGCCGGCATAGCCGGGAGTTTTACATCCACAACATCATCTTTGCCGAAGAGCTTGATTGCTGTATTGCGGATCAGCTCAGCGTCCTCCTCATGATTTACAAGTGCCGGATAGCCATGACCATAGTTGATATCAGCAGTTGCGCCGGACTGTAAGCAGAGACCATCGAGAGTCTTTCTCATAGAATCCTCGATCATCGCGCGGGTGTCCTCATTTAATGTACGAACGGTTCCGTCCAGTGTACAGTCACCTGCGATAATGTTGTATCTTGTTCCTGCGTTAAAAATACCGAATGTCACAACAGCATTGTCAAGCGGATCAACTTTTCTGCTGACGATGGTCTGTGCGGCCATAACGAACTGGGACCCGAGAACAACAGCGTCAATACCCTGATTCGGTTTTGCGCCATGGGCAGTCTTACCATGGATATTGATCGTAAAGTGGTCTGTTGCAGCCATTAACGGGCCTGCCTTCACCCCGATCTTGCCGTGCGGAAGATCCGGCCATACATGAAGACCGAATACAGCTTCCACATCATCCATATATCCGGAATGGAGCATTCCTCTGGATCCGCCAACCGGAGACATCTCCTCCGCAGGCTGGAAGATCAGTTTCACCGTTCCGGCGATCTCTTCTCTTCTCTCGCAGAGAAGCATTGCAGCACCAAGAAGACCCGTCATGTGGTTGTCATGTCCGCAGGCATGCATAACACCGTCATTCTGGGATTTATAAGGAACCTCATTCATCTCCTGGATCTGTAATGCATCCATATCCGCACGGAGAGCAACGACTTTACCCGTTTTCTTTCCCTTGATAACTCCCACTACACCGTATCCGCCGACATTTTCATATACTTCGTCGCATCCCATCTCCTTCAGATACTCTGCTACCTTCTTTCCGGTTCTTTCCTCATGCTGGGAAACCTCCGGGTGCATGTGAAAATCTCTTCTGATTTCAGATAATTTCGGCATGAAAGCCTTTGCTGACTCCGTAATTGTGCCCATTTTTATGTCCTCCTTATTTTTGAAGTCTTAATGAAAAGAACCCGGCGACAGTCCGTCTCCGGGTTCTTCTGAGTTCTCTGAATTATAAACCAAGAGCCTCTTTAACTTTAGCAACGATATGAACACCGATGTCCTTAGAAGCATCTACAGACTGAGCGCCGATGTGCGGGGATACGATGAAGTTATCGCACTCGAACAGCGGGCTTGCGAATGTATCATTACCTGTTAAACCGCTGCCTGCAAGCTCGTTCTCCATAACGTCTGCTGCGTAGCCGCCGATTCTACCCTCTTTCAGAGCTTCATACATATCAGCCTCGTTTACGATACCGCCACGGCTCATGTTAAGAACAACAGCGCCGTCTTTCATCTCAGCGATGGATTTCTTATTGAAGAGATTCTTTGTCTCCGGTGTCAGCGGTACATGGATGGAGATGAAATCAGCAACCTTGATCAGCTCGTCGATAGAAGCCTTTGTTGCGCACTGCTGCTTAAATACGTCGTCCGGAAGGAACGGATCGTAAGCAACGATGTTCATCTTGAATGCACGGCCAAGCTCGCCTACACGCTGACCGATACGGCCGAATCCCATGATACCAAGAGTCTTTCCTCTTAACTCACGGCCTTCGAATTTGTACTTATCCCACTCATGGTTATATTTTACATCGTAGTTTGCTGTAAAGGTTCCACGGGAGATGTCTAACATCTTGGAAATTGTTAACTCTGCTACTGCGTTTGCGTTTAAGCCCGGTGCGTTGAATACCTGAATTCCTTTGGATTTCGCATATTCCATATCGATATGGTTTAAACCAACGGAGCAAACGCCGATAACCTTTAAGTTCTTAGCTGCGTCGAGGATCTCTTTGTCGATCTTCGGGTCTACACGCATGATCAGGACATCAACATCACCGATCTCAGCGATAAGCTGCTCTTTGCTGGACGGAAGATTGTCAGCTGTTTTAACGTTCATGCATTTGCTGAGTTCCTCAGCGATACCACCCCATACTTTATCAATGATAAGGCAATTCATAATAAAATTCTCCTTTCAAGAAATGAAATTATTCCCCAAACCCTCAGTGAACAGGAATTACCCTGCTCTCATTATATTTTACAAAACCAAACTAATTTTGTAAAGCATTTTCGCGAATATGTTTTATTTTCTTAATAGCCGTCATGCCGTCAACGCCCTCTCGCAGACGCCAACAACTTAAAAGGGATGCCGTCGGACACACTCCCCGACAGCATCCCCAATATTCAGAACCTAATGCTCTTTATGCAGTTTTCGCAAATCGGAAGCTGTCATATTTGAGACTCGCTTCAAACTACCAAGCGATACCCTGAGCCATCATAGCATCTGCAACCTTCTGGAAACCAACCATGTTAGCACCTGCAACCAGGTTGTAACCAAGGCCGTACTTCTCAGCGCACTCAGCAGAACCATCATGGATCTCTGTCATGATCTGATGAAGCTTATCATCAACTTCCTTAGCTGTCCAGGAGATTCTCTCGCTGTTCTGGCTCATCTCGAGAGCGGATACAAGAACACCACCAGCGTTAACAGCCTTAGACGGAGCAACAACCATGTTCTTCTGATCCATTAAGAATCTAAGAGCTTCGTTTGTTGTCGGCATGTTAGCAACTTCGATGTAGTACTTGATGTTGTTAGCAACGATTCTCTTAGCCTGTGTAAGGTCTACATCGTTCTGTGTAGCACACGGCATGATGATATCAACTTTCTCGCCCCACGGCTTGTCTCCAGCTACGAACTTGCAGCCAAACTTATCAGCGTAGTCCTGAACTTTGTTACGTCCAGAAGCTCTCATCTCAAGCATGAAGTCGAATTTCTCTTTTGTTGTAATTCCGTCCGGATCGTAGATGTATCCATCCGGGCCAGAAAGTGTAACAGGCTTAGCACCTAACTCAGATAATTTCTGTACAACGCCCCAAGCTACGTTACCGAAACCAGCAACTGCAACTGTCTTACCCTCTAATGTGTCATGCTCATGTTTCATAACAGACTCAAGGTAGTAAACAGCACCGAAACCTGTAGCTTCCGGACGAATTAAGGAACCACCGAAGGAACGAGCCTTACCTGTTAATACGCCGTTCTCGTAAGCTCCTCTGAGTTTTCTGTACTGACCGAACAGATAACCGATCTCACGTCCGCCAACACCAAGGTCACCAGCCGGAACATCGACATCCGGACCGATGTGACGATATAACTCTGTCATGAATGCCTGACAGAATCTCATAACTTCTCTATCGCTCTTGCCGTTCGGATCGAAGTCGGAACCACCCTTAGCGCCGCCGATCGGAAGTGTTGTTAAGCTGTCTTTGAATGTCTGCTCGAAACCTAAGAATTTCATGATGGAAAGGTTTACGCTCGGTGCGAATCTTAAACCTCCCTTGTACGGTCCAATTGCTCCGTTGAACTGTACACGGTAACCTGTATTTACATGAATGTTTCCGTTGTCATCCTCCCACGGAACACGGAACTCGATAACTCTTTCCGGGATTACCATTCTCTCAAGAAGGGCAACCTTCTCATACTCCGGATGTGCATCTACAACCGGACCTAAGGAAGATAATACTTCTTCTACAGTCTGGCAGAACTCCGGCTCGTTAGCATATTTAGTCTTTACGTCCTCAATTACCCTCTCAACATACTTGCTCATCTCGCAAATACCTCCTTAAATGTTGGTTCTTAAACCCCAGTGCCATTTTGCACTAATAAAAGACTTTTATCGGCTCGTGAATCCCAAATCAAGTCCTTAATTGGATCTTCGAGAAAGCTTTTGTATCTTTTGTATATATAGTTTAAATATCATATATAATACGTTGTTTTTCACTATGTATACAGGATTTCTCGCTGTATCTCGCGATTTGGAAGCTTTCGCATTTCCCTCAATACGAATCTTACAAATCTCTTGATTTATTTGGGACTCATTTTGCTTACGTCCTTTATTTGTCTTTATTCTAACATACCCTTTTGACTTTGTCAACAATCTGTGGTACGATTCTTATAAAAGCTGATTTATCGACATGCCTGTCATTAATAGCATGTCCTTATATAAAAAAAGGGAGGTTCGGCCATGATCAGCATCAGTATCATAAGTCCTTTAAAATCAATGGCTGTCATCGATAAAGCGATCGAACACAACGACTTTGGATGTGTATTTCACAGGTACGTTTACGAAAATCTGGAAGAAATTAAAGACATATACGAACAGTGTAAGGACATCTCCGATGTGCTGTTTTTCTCCGGGGAACTTGGTTACTCCTATATTCTGACCCATGTGGATGATCTGAAGGTCCCATGTACCTTTATTTCCTATACTGAAAAGACTCTGCTGTCCATCCTGTTAAATTTTGTGATCCATTACCCGGATGTTCCGTTAAACAGACTCTATATTGATTTTCTGACTCCGGTAAATGATTTTATGAATTTAAAGAAATATCTGGATCCGGAACATATGCCTTACTGCTTTGAAAATCCTGTCTATAACTATGAAACCTTAAAAAAGCGGGCTGTGGAGCTCTGGGAAAGTAAAAAGATCGACATGATGTTCACGCGGACCACAAACCAGCTGGAGGTCCTCAACAAGCTTCAGATCCCCTATATCCACTTTCTCCCCACGGAGGAGATGGTCCGCGATTCCATCCGGCACGCAATAAATTCTATCCGCTTAAAACAGAAGAACCAGCTCAACAAGCTCGTGATCCTCATAAAGCTTGTCTATCCGGATAATATCTCCTCACAGGACCGGGAATATCTGGAGATCACCCTTCACAAATATCTTCTTGATTTCCGAAAAGAGTACGCGTACGATTTCTCACTTCACGCAGTCTCCAACCGGTTTGAGCTGGATCTCGACAGTGATCTCTACAAGAGCAGCTTCAGCCGTATCCAGGATCTCATCGCTTTTCTGGATCAGAAAGGCGATCTGGAATTCCGTCTTGGCGCCGGATTCGGAAAATCTCTCGGTGAGAGTCATTATCAGGCAGATCTTGCCCTGCAGGAAGCTGTCAAATATGGAAAGAATGACGGTTTTGTCATCTCCGGCGAGGACAATGCCCTCACCGGTCCGCTCTCTCTTACGAGATCCTTAAATTACAGCTATTCCAATACAAAAGCTCTGGACTACTCCCAGAGCAACGGGATCAACGAGAGCAACCTATTAAAGATTGTCGGCCTCTTCCAGATGGATAAAGACACGATCATGACAGCTGCCTCCCTGTCCCAGTGGCTCAACATCACGAGCCGCAGCTGCAACCGTATTTTACAGCAGCTTCTGGACTCTAATTTAATAGAAGAGATCGAATCCCAGAAGCAGGAAGGCAAGGGACGGCCGACGAGGCAGTACCGGTTCTGCAAGAACAACTTTATACGGACATTCTTCTAGGCTATTATAAAAGACCGCGCTCCGCCACATTTCATGCGGGGTGCGGTCTTTTGTATCACCTGTAAGAGTATGTCAAAGTACATTTTTGCGCTGAAGTGGTCACTCGTGATGATCGGCAGCTTCTTTCAGACATATAGCACCATAAAAAACGCCGCCGGGACTGCATCCTTTCCCGGCGGCATCTTTTATGTTTATGTCAGAACATTCTTATTTAAATAGTAACTATTCAGTACCTTCATAGTTACATGCAAAAATCCATTCCAGATCAGCTTCGCTGATGGGATTTTTGCCCTCCAGCCTATGTTTTCTTACGGTCAGCGCAGCAAGTGCGCAGACCTACTGAACAGTTACTTTAAATATATCTTATGCTAATGCAGCAAGCTCTTTTCCAAGTGCCTTGCAGTTCTCAAGAGCCTCATCATCCGGAGTTTCCTGGCAGATAACACCCTCGCCGCCTACAACCGTAGCGCCAGCAGCTTTCATTCTGTCTTCCCAGTCTCTCATCCACTGACCGTCTCCCCAGCCGTAGGAACCGAACAGACCGATCTTCTTGCCGGATGCAAATGCCTCAACCTCAGTTACAAACGGCTCCATCTCGCCTTCCTCAAGAACCTCAGCTCCCATTGCCGGGCATCCAAGTGCGAATGCGGATGCTGCCTGTAAATCATCCATAGATACGGAAGAGATGTCTGTAACAACAGCTTCCTTACCTGCTTCTGTGATTCCCTCGCCGATGGCTGCAGCCATAGCAGCTGTATTTCCTGTCTGAGACCAGTATGCAACAATAACCTTATCCATTTTTTATTTCCTCCTGAAATTTGTTTTGCGGTAATCCGGACCTCGCCGTCCACCGCTTTTTTATTATTGGAACCGGCGGTACTTAGGATGCCGCCAGGATATCCCTGATTTCATTTCCGTTTCCGGTCATGGAGATCACATAATCTCTCGCCCGGTCATACGCTTCGAATGTTTTTAACGTATCTTCCAGATTTCCATATACTTTCCAATATCCGGAATACAGAAAATCTCTGCCTTCCTTCTTGATGAATCCCTCCACATCAACCGGCGGATATCCGAGAACAAGACCGATCTCATGAGGGAAGCCCCTTTTTCCGTCCATGTGCTCCTGATAACCGTCCGCGATGCGGTCTAATATCTCCTCCAGCTCAAGATCTCCATATCCGAAGGACATCATCAGCTTCTTAACGTCCTCCCGGTCCAGATATGCTGCAAGCATCCCCGGACGATAAAGCAGGATCGACAATCTGCCGCGGAATTCATAAAGAACCCGGCAACATATCTTTGATCCCTCAAAAAGTTTAAATACTTCTTCTTTCTGATCCGCCCGCACATTTAAAAGATTGGATAATTTGATGCCTGTGAGAAGCGGCGCGCACTGTAAAACGACCTGCTTCTTCGTTCCATTGACCGGGAGCTTCTGTACTGCCCCGAAGATCTCTTCGCTCATGCGTCTTACCGCCTTTCCATCATAATGATTCCGTGCCTTCCGGCCTTTGCTTTCTTACTGTCAGCACAGTAAATGTACAGGTCTGCCGGATTGTTGCCTGTTTTTTAACACATTATCTCACCGACAGTTCCGGTTTATGCACTGTGCTTTTCAAGAATCTCAGCAAGCGCTGTGCCGCTGCTTGTATGACAGCGGACGATATCGGTACGGTTCTCATCCACCTCATCTAATACGCAGCGCACCATCTTGTGGGATACGGTGTTGGTAAACAGGATCAGAAGATCCGGTCTTCCGATCAGTTTATCAAGCCCTGTCTTCATCTGGGTGAAAACTTTCGCTTTATATTTATGATTTTCACAAATTTCTTTATACTGTCTGACCATACGGTCATGTCCGCCAATAATAACAACGCTCATGAAATGTTCCTCCTTTTCTCAAGGGTTAGCTCCGTCTAACTGATGGTATAAGGTTAGCATAACCTAACTTTGTTGTCAATATCTGTAAATGAGACTTTTTCTCATCTGGTTAGTTTGAACTAATTTTAAATTCAAATATTTTTTTATTAGATAGAATACACTTTGACTCAATTTCAGGATTATGTTATACTTGTGAGAAGAATGATAAAGTTCTGTTTAACTGATCATGATCACTGACAACATGATAACTTTTCGGTGTTTTTCAGGCTTGTGCCGTTCTTTCTGCACAGCTGTATTTTTCATGACAGTTTTTCGTATATGAAAACACCGAACAATTTCTGACCATGTACACAACATATGGGGGTAATTACTTGAAAATCCAGGAATCTGCAGAAAACTATCTTGAAACAATTTTAATGTTAAGTGAAAAACAGCCGTATGTGCGTTCCATCGATATTGCAACGGAACTCGGCTTCTCCAAACCCAGTGTCAGCGTCGCAATGAAGAATCTCCGGGTCAACAACCTGATCTTAGTAAATGACGAGGGACATATTACGCTGACTGATGAAGGCCGCCGGATCGCAGAGACGATCTACGAGCGCCACACTGCTCTCTCCAAATGGCTGATGGATCTCGGTGTCAATGAGCAGACAGCTCTCGATGACGCGTGCCGGATTGAACACGATATCAGTGCGGAGAGCTTCGCGGCAATTAAAGAACATATTAAAAAATATTCTTCTGAAGCGAAGAAGTAATTGAAACGCTCTGTCAAAACGTCTCGGCGCTACTATGGACAATTTTTGAGAATGTTGGAAACGCATTTCCTGTGTTTTCAACATTCTTTTTATGTGCATATCAAACGAAATATACCGCCTTTTTTCTGTATGCACGATGACAAAAGCGCAGGAATCATGCAGCTATTCTCAGCCCATGATCCTGCGCTTTTACCATTTCACATATGAACTTCCAATCAGTCCCTATAAGCAAATCCAACAAAGGAAAGCTCACATCCGCCTGCCACACGGCTGAAAATATTTACAACGGTACTCATCACGTCGACAAACACATTGTCCTTCGTTTCAACTCTGACCTTGCCATCGACGATCTCCGCATTCTGGATATCCGGGAGTTCCAATATTTCCCGCATGATCTCCGATGCTTCCTGCTCTGAAATTTTCTTTGAAAGCCGATAAAATCTTCCCATAATTCTGCTCCATTTCTCTCCTGGAAGGGTATTGTGCGAAGCAGCTGTAATTGTTTTTGCAGCCGCCTGTTAGGTATTTCTAACTATTTTTATCATACTCTTTTTGGAGAAAAATGGAATATTTTTATTGAGAACTTTTCTCATTAACCAGACTTATTTTTCAGCTCCATAGAACCGTTATTTCACCCACACGCCGCTGGCGTCTACCTTATATCCATCCGGTGTCGTCGTGTTTGTCAACATATACCCGTCAGCCCCCATATAGTACCAGAGTCCGCTCACCGGCGATTGGAACCAGGCATTCGTGAGGTATCCGCCGGACTTCTTGTCCACCCACCAGCCTTTCGAATTGCTCTTCCACTGGTAAAACGTACCTTTGCTGTAGAGATACATATTGGAGAGAACGCCCGACGCGCAGACATTGTTGATCACGAATCTCTGTCTCCAGGTCTTTCCGTCGGAATCCTTCGCCTGGATCTCAAAAACGCCTGCCTGTCCGGTGTAGGAAGACTTTCCTTCGGATTTTCTCGCGTTCCAGTCCAGTGTATACTGAAGTGTTCCACCTTTTTTTACAGTTCCAAGAGACGCATTAAAATCCCTGATCGGATTTCCCATTCCATCATAGGCCTTCACGGTGTATGTCGCGCTGGTCGCCGCCTCCGTCAAAGTCACCACAGCCCCTCTCTTCACGATCGGCGCATCCTCCGTCTCTTTCTTTCCCGATGTATTTGTCACAGTCACATTCGTCGTCCCCACATAGGAGCTGTCCGCACTCTCAACTCTCCAGGTAAATCCGGCAAAGGCCGTGATCTGGAATGCTGCCGCGAAGATGCAGGCGAAGACAGCTGTTTTGATCGATTTTTTCATAGCGATCCACCTCACTTAAATTTAGCACTCATCTCATTATAGCTTATCTCCGAACGAAATGCAACTTGACGAGTCTTACGCTTCTCTTATGAAAAAGTGGCAAAATGGGGGCTGGAAGAGCTACTACAGCACAAAGCCCTCGATGCCGCAGCTTCAAGGGCTTTTAAAAGCTATTCTACTCAATTCTGTCACATATAATCCAGTTCTTTCAAATCTTTAAAATATTCTGAAAACTCTTGCTCTGAGATTTTTGTTTTATCTTTATAATAACGTTCCCCTTCTGTTGCATCCCACCCCAAATGAAATTTTACATCCATTCCAGAACCATTTATCTCCACAAACGCATAATCACCCATCATGGAGTTTGGCCGAACATCTGTCAACACCAATGCATGATGTTTTTCTGACGCATCTACCCTATAACCATCCGGTGTAACGGTACTGGTCAGCATAGCGCCATCTGATCCCAGGTAATAATCTCCGATCCATTTATCATGAACCATATATCCGACATTATCAAAATAATACCATTTTTCGCCTATATTGCTCCATCACCTCGTCGGGTATGCTCCTGTACTTTCCTGATACCACCAGCCGACATTATTTCTTTTCCATTCACCCGCAAATGCAGTATTTGACAACATAAGTACGCCTGCCATGCTTAACCCCAGGACTAACAATTTTTTCTTCATAGCTTCATTCCTCCATAAGTAAAATAAGTAATAGGACAGGATTCCTACGATCCTGCCCCATTACCTGACTTATTATTTCGCCCAAACTCCGTCTGAGTTTACATAGTAATTGCCAATTTTTGTTCTTCTCGCAAGAACGCCCTTATTTCCATCAGACTCTTCATGGAAGTAGTACCAGTTATCACCGATCTTCTGCCAGCCGGTCAGCATTCTGCCTCTCGTTCCGTCTGCAATCGGATAAAGATAGAATTTGTTTTCATCCTGTGTCAGCCAATCCGTTTTCATCGTTCCATTTTCATCGAAATAATACCACTCAACTGTACCATTATACGGAACTTCCGCCCATCGCTTACAGAACATTGCGCCCTGCTTGTCGTCTGCATTTTCAGTAAAGTAATACCAGATATCGTTGATATACTGCCAGCCCGTCATCATCTTTCCAAGCTTTCCGTCGGACTTCGGATTCATATAATACCATGTTCCGTTATCCTGATACCAGCCGGTTACAAGATACCCCTGAGCATCAAAGCGGTACCATGATTTCTCATTCTGATAAGTCAGCTCTTTCCAGCAGTTCGTGTACCATGTTCCGTCTGCGGCTTTACACTTCCAGCCCTTTGCATCCTGCACCCATGCGCCGTCTGCACCGATATTTCCATAATCTGCTCTTACGGTTGCACGTCCGGAGCTGCTGTGTCCGCCACTGCTGCTGCCACCGGAAGACTTTGTGCTGACTTTGTAGTTCTGGGCTGCACGCTTTAAGTTTCCTGTTCCCTTTTCACGGAACTCCGCACTCAGTGTATGAGTTCCTACCTGATTATTAGCCTTTAAGGTCTGGCTTCTGATCGTAAGACGGGTACTTCCGGATTTTGCATCGAAATCGACTCCCTCTACAAGACGTTTACCATCAAGAGTAAGGTTGTCCCACTCTTCGATCACACCGACAGATGTCATTGTATAGTCGTTGTTGTCACTCAGTAAGATATTTGGAACACGTTCCTTCAGATCATATCCCTGATCGACCGCACTATCTACGTTTGCATCGGTGTTGTCTACAACCTTCAGGGTAAACTCTCTGGATGAAGTTCCAAAATCTCTGTAGCTGTTACTCATCTCGACTGTGAATGTAAATTCACCTGTTTCCAATGGTACTCCATAGAGCTCACCGTTTGGTTTTAATTCCATTCCGCTCGGAAGTTTTCCATTCTTAATTTTATAGCTTACAGTATTGAAGTCATACTTATTGCTGTTCTGGATCATCGATCCGTAATGAACATATTTGACTGCGTCCGGGATCTCTTTGGTGACAATACCAGGGTCACCAACCACACCGGTCAGTGTGATGACCATGATTGTTTTTCCATCTTCCTTAATCGTCAGTGTTCCGTCAAGATCCTCACCGTTTGCCTCACCTTCATCACCAAGTTCCAGTTTGATCTTCGCAAGATTCATGTCTTTTTTACTTCCAAATCCCTTGAATCCGGAGAGGTCATACTTTCCCTTTAATGTCCAGTAATCATCAAGGACCACATCGCCGGAATCAAAAGATGAACCGGCTGCTTCCACCGATAATTTTGTCAGGTCTTCGGTTCCCATGTTTGCCAGAAGAATTCTGTGCTTATAATTATGGATACTGTTTAACATTACTTCACGGGTCGTATAAACAACACCGTTTTCTTCTTTTGTACCTGCATTTTCATCTGTAAGGCTGTTCATGTAAAGCCAGCTCTCGCCCTGCTTTGCCTTGATGATATTAAGCCAGTAGTTCTTGGAATTCTTGGAGTTCTCCGCAGATGCGGTGTAATGAACCGGTCCCTTGGAGAAATCATGCAGGCTCACACCGCTGATCTCCTCTTTGTCCGTATATAACTTAATTCCTTTATCTGTGCTGAATACCGGAGCCAGTTTGGTAAGATCCGTATCCGCGTCTACAAGAATTGTGATATAGTTGTAATCCGCATAATCATCATTGTTGGTTTTTAAGACTTCAGATGTTACCCTGTTTCCTGCTGAATCCAGCAATCCATCAAACCACACGAGTGTAGAATTGCTTAAATCAATCTCAAACTTCGTGGTAATATGCCATCCAAACAATCGTGGAGTTGCTTCATCGTCTTCCCCGACAAAGACGGAAAGATAAATTCCCTTACTGAAATCCGCGGCATATCCGACGGAACGGTCAAACAAGGCTTTGCTGATATCCGCAACCCCGGCTTTCTTCGCTTCCTCAAGTGTCTTATATTTTCCGACATATGCCCCAAGAACCTTCGATGTACTTGTCTCCTTCGCCTTTACATAATTCATGACAAGCCGGTACTCATCGTCGACCGCATATCCCGGCTTCAGATTCGCTTCATACTCGTCATACTCGTATGTCGAGTTCTCCCATGAGTCGTAGCTCTCATACTCTCTGTCGATATAGTCAGTCTCATAAGATATAGAGTCGCCATTTTTATCGTAAAGCCGCTCTGAAATATAGTCTCTTGCTTCCGCATACATTCCAAAGTATGTTCCGAGTTCATAAAATCCAATCTCTTCACCCGTGGAATCAGACGCAACAATATCCGTCCAGCCATATGAGTGTGGTTTTGCGGAGAAATTGAGATACCATTCGCCTCCGTCCTCCGTCAGCGTCATTTTATAATCGCTTTTCTTACTTCCATCCTCGATTAAATAGAGCTTTGAAATTGCGGAGTTTTTAAACTGGTCTAAGTTTAACTTTACAGAAACCTGAAAAAGCTGATCCTCAGCCCCCTTATAATTATCGATATAAACATTAAACCGATGATTTTCTGATACCGGATCCTTTTTATCTAGTCCTTCAAATTTCCAGTCTCCATTATCAGAATAATATTCATTGGAAATCTCCAGATCTTCTGTACTTCCATCCTCTTTCTGCCGTTTCACGGAAGCAGTTAACCACTTTCCGGGATCGGTTATAGAGATATCTAAATAGTACCTCATGTTAGAAACCGATAACTGATCTGGTTCGCCAACGATCATTTCTAACGATACTCTACTCTTTCCGTAAAGCTTATGTGAAAGATCCAGTTCCCATGAGTTTGCTTCCGGTATAACGCCATAGTGATCCGAATAAGAGGATTTCCACATAATCGCATCTGTCTTACTTAACTGGTAATCGCCTGTAAAAATAGACGCGACTTTCACCCTACTGAGTTCAATCGGAGAAAATCCCGATAAATCAACAGACAGATTTCTCTTCTCCAACGGCAGCAATGACATCAACGCCACATCATCTCCGTCCGTAAACTCTTTCTTCTCCGGATAAACAACAACCTCCTGACCTGCAACATCCATGGTCATCTGGGTAACGGCTGTTCCGTCGAAGCTTGCGGATACATAGAAGGTATGTCCGTCGATCTCGATGGAATCCTCCGGATTCATGAACCACTCATTTTCTGTTTTTCCGTCATAGGTAAACTGAACCTCATACGGGAAGAATGGGTTTTCCTCCGGGATATTGATGGTATAGCTGCCATCCTCCTCAAAATATGCATCGCCGAGATCGTTCTCAAAATCTTCAGCGCTTACGACGTGAACATTGAAGGAACCGGTATTGTAAATGATCTGTTCCGCAGTTTCTGTGGTATTGACTTCTGTCTTTTTCTTTGTCTCTGTCTGCGTTCCAGTCTGCTCCTCCTTCTCCTTCGCATCACTGTCAGTAGCTTTTTCATCAGGTGTTTCCTGATTTAATACAATATGCGGCAGCTCTGTCTCCGTCTGCTGATCCAGAATTTCCGCCGGAACCACATTAGCCGGAAGCGCCAGTGCAGCTGCCAGCATCAATGCCATTCCCTGTTTAAAGATGCGTTTTTTCATAATTTTTCCCCTTTCTTAAAATTTTATCTGTAATTCTTTCCAAGATCGATCAGTTCCTGGATCGAATACAAATGACACTGTCTCAATTCTCCATTTTTGTAATCGAAATAGATTGTTTCATCCGGGATATGAATATCACACAGATCCGGCAGATCTGCCAGTATCTCAAGGTTCTGGTCCAGCAAAAGACCGTATCTCTCACCATCTGCCCGGACATATTCTGTTAGTATGTACTCGCCGACCTCTGTCACATAGGCCAGGAAATCATCCTTCTCCAGTTCCTTTACAAACTTTCCGCTCTGCTTGTCATAAACCTTCGGAGCGCTGTGAAGTTCCGACACAAACCGGTACTTTTCTGTTGAAAATTCCTCTTCCAGATCCTTTGAAGGCGCTTCCCCTCTCTCCTCCGAGATCAGAGTGCCATCCTCCGAACTATACGCCCGGACTGTCCCATCGTACCAGATCACATCCAGCCAGGACTTTTCTCCGTCCCTTCTAAACTGCTGGTCGTAGATCTTTTCCGCCTCTGGGAAGCTTCCTTCCGCCGTCAGGGTTCCGTCACTATCATAGATCCGGAATCCATCATAACTGAAAAGCATCGCCTTTTCCCCGTCTCCCGTCACTCTGGCCTCGTCATGGGAATACTTCGCGTCGTAACGCACCACACATGTATCCTCATGAGTCTCCTCCTTCATGACGCGGATATCCGGCTGACTCCGGTTTGCCAACGCCGCGTACTCTGTACCGAGTTCCACGAAGCTGTATTCCTCGTCACTCTTTTCATGTACCAGGGCGTTCTCTCCCTGATCGAAGATGGAAAATCCCGGCTCATCCGTCACGGCAAGCACATGCTTGTCCGAAACGCTGAAATGGCTGATGTTCCATGTATCTGTGAAGGCGACCTCCTTATCATCCAGCGTATCCGGATCAAACTCAGACAGGAGATTTCCCTCTGAAACCCAGATTCCACTCTCATCTGCCTTTGCCTTCATCTGCAGGTTCGACTCCATATCACCGATATAGGTTCCCTCGTCCACATTGATGAGTCCGAAGATGCTGTGACCACTCTTTCCGGCGGAGAACACAAATTTATCTCCATGGAAGCCGCCTGCAAACTCTGTATAATCCGAGCTCTCGTACACGACGAGGTCGTCCGCCGGATGCTCTGTGTCCATCACATACAGCCCACCGTCCGAAAAACTGATCGCCAACATGGTTCCGTCCATATTTAGGCAGAAAATTGCATTGTCCGGATCCGCAAAGGAATCATTAAATGCAGAGGGCATTTTTTTATCTCCCATAGAGCGTTCCCGCAGCAGCTGACCATCTTTCATGTCATAGAATGAAACAATATTTCTGTCCCGATCCAGCGCCGCCGCAACCTGTCCGTCTCCGGAGATTGTCAGAGTCGAAGCCATTCCTGCCCTCCACATCTGCTCTCCGCTCTCAATGTTGTAAAGTGAAACTCCGTCTTTTCCTGCAGCCAGCAGATGACTATCATCGGAAAACAACGCATCCGCTAATGCTGAATCCATCATCGGGCAGGTCATTAACGATTTTAAGCTTTCCGCATCATAAACCGCAGCCTCGGACTGGCATACAGCCGCAAGCTTCTTCCCGTCCGGGGACATCTTTATCTTATAAGGAGCCGACGGAAGCTTTATAACTCCGCTCGACCGAAACTTGTCGGAGAGATCATACACTCCCAGCGCATTTGCCAGCGCCCGCTTAGATTCTGGAAGCCATTCCGGTGTCAGGATTCCTTTCTCCTCGGGAAGACCTGCGAGAGCGTCCCTGACCGCCTCGTCCACATCCCCTGACTCAAGGGCACTTTTCGAGTATTCCGCAAGCTTCAGCCAGTTCTCTGTCGTCTGCATCCGCTTTAAGCCCACAAATGTCATGGATGCACCTGCTGCAAGAATCAGGAGAACTACACCGATATCCAGCCGTTTTACCGCCTTCAATCGTCTGACCCGCGGATCCCGGTCTCTCAGATGTAAAAAATCTGAACGCATGTCCTGCGCCGTCTGATATCGCAGATCCGGATTCGGATTCATCGCCTTCCTGATGATCTTTACAACCTGCGGACTGTATTCTTTTCCTGAAAGCGATACCACCGCCTTCGCGTTTTTCGCCGGCTTTGAGCCACTGAGAAGGTGATATAGGGTTGCTCCAGTACTATAAATATCGGATCTCACATCTGGAACGATGATCTTCTTTGGGGACGCGGAAAAGCTTTTCTCTTTTCTGCTTCCTTCTTCCTTCTCTGTGGATTCTGTATCAGATTCCGTGATCGTCCTCTCAACTGTAGAATCGTCAACCTCTGTCTCACTATCCTGTGCGGACTTTGATTCCGCCTCCGTCTCCGACTCGCCGTTTACCGTATCACTGTCTGAAGAAAAATCAAGTCCGTAATGCTCCGGTGAGGCGTATCCGGCACTGCAGCCGATCACGGCATCCTCGCCGAGTGATAAAGCAATGTTAAAGTCAATGAGTACGATATGGTTATCCGGTGTCCGCATCAGATTCGCAGGTTTGATATCACTATGCACAAATCCCTGAGGTGGATCTCCGTGTGTAGGACTGTGGAGATATTCAAGAGCATCCAGAAGCTCTTTCGCCCATTGGATCACCTGTGGCTGTGAGAAATGTTCTCCTCGTTTTAACGGACGATCCAAGCTTTCCCCTTCGATATAGTCCATGACGGTATATACCGTGTCATCTTCAACAAAGAAATCATATACCTTCGGAATATTCGGATGATTCAGGTTTTTCAGAACATCTGCCTCTCGACGAAGCAGAGCCGTTTTCGTCGTAATCCGGCGCTTGTCTGCCTTCAGGACTACTTTCTTATTCAGTCTAAGATGATCTGCAAGATATACGTTTCCGCCACCGCCGGATCCCAGTTTTTTTATGATTCGATACGTCGATGCAATAACTTCCTCCACCTGGTACCTCCCGCTTTGTTACTTTCCTTTTATTTCTTTCCCATATTCTTCATCCAGCTTCCCGTTCAGCTTGATCTTTCTGACCATATACCAGCTTCCCAGAATCACTGCAAGTCCGGCGGAACATGCACATAGGAGAATTCCGCCGTAAAATAAATGTTCATTCAGCATTTTGCTTTTCCTCTGATTTTTTCATGACAGTTTCATTATGCTCAATAAAGCAAACCATATCTGTTAATACTTTGTCCAACTTTTCAGAGCCAATCCGCACGACATGGTGCCCACGGATGCAGAACTTCGTCGTACCACTCCCACAAACACTCCTTAAAAAAAATCAAAAACAGCAATAATATAATCAATCCCACCGCTGCAATCTTCCATCCCTTCTTCATATTCTCTTCCCCCTTTGTCCTTGACTTTGTCCTTGACTTTTTCCTTCAGGCTCTTTAATATAAAAATGTTTGTAACTGTTCAGTAGGTCTGCGCACTTGCTGCGCTGACCGTAAGAAAACATAAGCCGGAAGGCAAAAATCCCATCGGCGCAGCCGATTTGGAATGGATTTTTGCTTGTAACTATGAAGGTACTGAATAGTTACAAATGTTTTATAAATTTACTTATTGGAGGACTTTCCAGTGACCACATATTATTTTTCTGTTCTTCTGATCTGCACACTGGTCTTCGGCAGCATCATCGGCGCTTATTTTACGACTGCCGAGTATAGGATCCGTTTTGATAAGCCGCTGATCACAAAAGACTGTTACTGTCCGGAGTGCGGTCATGTCTTAAGCGGTCTGCACCAGATTCCTGTGATCAGCTGGATCGCTCTCGGTGGAAAGTGTCACTACTGTGGAACAAAAATCCCGCTCCGCTACCCGCTTATCGAGTTCGGCTTCACATGTTTCTACGGGATTACATTTCTGTTATTTTTCACGCATCCGCTCTTTCTCTGCGGTCTGTGGATCGCTGCCGTGATCGTTCTCCTGTTCTTCCGCTGCAGTTCCCATCTTCGCGGAACGCTAAAAGGAATCATGATCTTCACCGGCTATCATCTCATCTATTCAGCCGTTTTTCTCATCATTTATGCTGCTCTTGGGCTGCTTTGACGGTCTTCAAGACCTGCTTCCGGCAGCCTTATCCAATATATAAGGCATACCTGGAACTCTAAGCAATCCGGACCAGAACTCCTGATATATTATCCTTCTCCCCCATCTCCATGACATTCCGGATCAGATATTTCAGCACGTCCTCTGCCTCTGTATCACTCTGCACATTCTTCCTTCTAATCACATCAAACAGAATATCTTCCCGGAGTCTCTTAAAAAGTCCGTCGGACCCCACAAGAAATGTCTCTCCCGGAACAAGGCTTCCGCTTGACTGATTCATCCACAATTCTTCGACCTTCCCCATAAAATTTGCCAATAATGTCTTCAACTTTCCATCCCGCTCGACAACCGATACCTCGTCTTTCGTAATCTGTGAGACGCGATCATCTATCAGCAGGATCTTGCTGTCTCCAACATGAAATACATGATATTTTTCATTCAAAAGAACCAATAGTGACATCGTGCATCCAATATCAATTCCGTTTTCCTTTCGATAAATCCAAATCAGCTCATTCAGTTCGCGAATCGTCATATCCAGATCATCTATCAAGGACTCTTCGTCAATATTTTCAGGATACAACGGCTCCATTCCAAGAAACCAACGTTCAATTCCTACCCGGATCATCTCCGCCGCGATCTCACTCTGCGCAAAACTGCCGATTCCGTCGCACACACATCCCACTGCAAATAATATTCCTTTTTTTGAACTGCTCAGGCAGCATGCCCGGTCCTGATTCTTCTTCCTGTAATTTCCTTTTACAGAAAGACAGCCTGCATACTTTCTCATTACCCCTGCCTTTCTCAGCACACCCGATAGATCATAAATCTCTTTTTGCACACGATCATGATCGTATCATTTCTTTTCAGGGTGTGCGGCATATTTGGTGTAAGATTTTCTCCACTTACGATCGTACCGTTTGAAGATCCAATATCAATGATCTGCCATTCATTTCCGCTCGGCTCGATTCGGAAATGGCGGCGGCTGACAAACGAAACCGCAGCATCAAAGTTATAATCTGAGCATGGCTCACCATTCTTGTCCATTCTTCCAATCGTCGCATGACCTTTTCTCAGATCGATCTCGATAAATTTCGGGCATGTGCATCCGGCACAATCTTCCAGTCTCAACCGGATCACGCGGTTATCATCCAGCTCTCCGTCTCCTGCTATTGCAGTGCTGTCATCCCCATCTTCCTCCTGAACATAAGAACGGTAAGCTTCAACTGTATCCTCGCCTCCTGCCGGATCAGAAACCGGTGCTGGTGTTGGTACAGATTCCCATTTCGGTGTGGACTGCACCTTCTCCGGCTCTGCCGCCTTCTTAAATCCCGCCAGCAGATCTTCCGGTTCTTCTTCCTCTTTCTTTTTTCCCTTTAAAAAGCCAAACAGACCAGCGCCCTTTTCTTTCGGTGCCTTCTCCTTCGGCTGTTTTTCCTTCTTTTTCCTGTCCTTCTTTTTATCCGGCTCATCATCTCCGAACAGGTTATTGATCAGCCGGTTCTCCTCATCGCTCTTTCCATAAGCGCCGGAACTGATTCCCGGGCGTGTTCCCTGCTCCCGGACAGGTGTCTTTTTCTCTGCCTTTACAGGCTCCTGCTTTTCTTTCTTCTCTGCCATTTTTTCCGGAATATCCTGGACAAATGAAACGATCTTCTTCATATGATCCTCGGCTGGCTTTGGCGGAGCCAGAGGCGCTGCTTTTTTCTCCACATGGTCTTTCTGAAGATGTTCCAACAGCGTCATTAAATTGGCATTCGAACTCTTGATTACACGAAGCAGATCGACCGTATAACTCTGATCATCCTTGATGTCCATTTTCAGGATCAGACCCGCAAAGAAGCTAATGATCTCCTGGTCAGAATTAGTCTGTGACTTAGTCGGCACATAAATATATTTCACTGACTGCTCATTCTTTCCGACCAGAATATAATTTTCATCCAACACAAAATTGTGGTAATCAAGGAACCAGTCGCTACATGCCTTAAACGGCTGGATCAGATTTGTGAGCAATTCAATAAATTCCCTTTTCTTCATCTGGGTCGGCATATAACAGAACCGTACCCCATCTGTCAGTTCATAACGGATTTCCGTCTCTCCATCGATTTCCATCATTTTTAATGGAAACAAAAAATCCGGGCAGTCTTTCCGAAGTACTTTCACAGCGATAAGGTCCAGATCACTTTTTTCTGCCACCTCAAGCTTTGTATAACTTTTATTTGCGTCTGAAACATCTGTCAGCATCTCAAATTCCCCTTTTCATTAAAATTGCAGACTAAAATAATTCAAAATATTTTAATTCAAGAACCTCTATATTTCCCTGGTCATCATAAGCAAATGCTTTTCCATTAAGAAATGGAAGTGCCTCTGAATATTCAGCATTGATCACCATATTTCCATATTGGTTGATATATCCCCATTTCCCGGCATATTGCACCGCTGCTGTCTGATTAGAGAATGAATACGCATCCACATACTGGCACGGAATTACGTTTTCTCCTGCCTCGTCTGCAAATCCCCAGTTTCCGTCACTGTCTGATACGGCGTAATAGCCGCCTTCATATCCTTTTGCATTCGGGAATCTTTTTTCATAACAGGCTTTTCCCTTTTGATCGATCAGGAAATAACCATTGCCATCCGCAACAACTGCGTATTTACCACTGAATACCTGTCCCCTGCTGTTTACAGCAACATCGGTAAGCTCAAAATCGGTTACGTTTTTCATGTTTCCGTCTAAAACTGCCCATTTTCCATCTTTCTTTACAACAACCATACCATTATCGTTCAGATGGGCATCCTCGTAATCCTCTTCATTCAGGCGTTCAAACATATTGGAATAAATTCCATACTTGCCGTCCTTCACTCCTATGATCTTATCTCCGGCAATGTCGATCACCTGATCCAACCCATTTTTATCTACAGCATTCCAATAACCGTTCTGATCGATCAGTGTGTATACCCCGTCAATCTTCACGACCGCATAGTCTCCGGAAAATCTTGTCGCGTCATCGTACTCAAACTCGATATTTGTCCGCCCATTCTTTCCTGTATATCCCCATTTTTCGCCATTCCACATCGGAATGATCCAGTTTTCCGAAGGCAGCTTTCCTTCTTGATAATCTGTCCCATTTGTATTGTACTGATACTTTACAGACTCACAGAGATCCACCAGCTGACTGTCACCGTAGATTTCTATTCCCTGCTGCAGATAACGGATCGCTCTCTTTATGCTTTCCTCTTCAATTAAAGTTTCCGCCCTGCTGAGATATTCGTCGACAAGAGCAGTCTTCGCCTCAATACGGTCATCTACAAGGTCAGCATATTCTTCCGTCATACCTCCCTCTGCGTAAATATCAAGCAGGCGTCTCTCATATGTGAGGTTATTCTTTGTCGAATATGCTTTCAATGCTTCCTTATATTGATTAGCTGCCCGTATATACAGCTTGTCCGGTATAAATTCCTCTGCTTTTTCCACCATCGCGTTCTGCTTTCTGACACTGTTCTGGAGAACCACCGTATATCCGCTGATTCCCCAGCCTGCTGCCATTCCCGCAATCAATATCAGGCTGATCTTTGCCTTTGCTCCGCCTACAAGATTATTCTTCTTTGCCATTTCTTCCACCTGCCCCGTATAGATTTACAGAAGATATCGGACAACCACGCCCATATATAAAAATGGGACAAATGGGAGCCGGTCTTTTCTTGTTATTTTTTTTCTTATCAGTTGAATGATCGAATATCCCGCAGCAATCAGACATCCGTAAAACACAGCACCTGGAATGTCCTTTCCCGTCAGATATATTCCCATAATCAGGGAAAGCTTTACATCTCCTGCCCCCATGCTTCCATGGCTCAACAGGTATCCCGTGCCAAATGAGATCAGGCTGAATAAAAATCCCAGAATAATGGAAGGAAGAAGCTTCAGAACCGTATCCATATCGTGAACTCCATAACCTCCCACGATAATCGGGAAAAGTACCAGTAAAAACAGAAGTACACGATTGGGCACAAGCTGTTCCCTGTAATCTTCCACACAAAAATACGTCATAAATGCAAGCATTACATATCTCATTATAGATAACAGATATGGTACTTCCTCTCTGATATCGTTTCTCCACATCCGAAAGAACGCAAACTCTGCCGCTGCAAGTACGATTACTTCAATTTTTGATATCCCGGTAAATTTTTCCGTCTGCAGAAGCGTAAGACACATATAAATTCCCGGCAATATGATCATACCCGCTGCCAATATTAAATACTCGTTCATCTTGCACCTCTGTTATTTTGAATATTTCACTCCGTCTCCATCCATCCATGCAGGTACTTCGCATCTTTGGACAACATGGATCGTCGGATCCTTCCGAAAAAGCTTAAAGAAGTACACTTCGATATCGTATTCCACCACCAAGTCGATCATCCGATACTGATCGTCGCTCAAAAAACTGCTGTTTTTGAAATTCAGGCCGTTTATTCCGTCCTTCACTCCATAGTGGATCAGATATTCATCCGCAGACATCGACCTGTGTTTTGCGAAGCTTTCATCCAGATAAACCTGAAACATGCCGTTCGATATACATCCGAGAAGCCACGTTTTAGCCTTTTGCTCGCCTTTCTCGATCCCAAGATATACTATGCTCCTGAGCAGCTGTTTCGGGTCACTGATAAAAACTCCCGCAGAGTTTACCAGCTGCTGTCCTTTATTGATCGTATCCTTTCCGGATTCAATTGTTCCGGAAAGGGATGATGAACCACTTTTTATTCCATTAAGGTTATCTTCAAATTGACCGACCTGCTCCAGAAAGCTGGAGAGATCATTCAATGTCGTATCCAGTGGCGCTGTCTGCTTATCAATGTCGGCCTTTAAACCAAGGTCGGCAGAGCGGATCCCCAACGCCTCATAAAAATATGTATACGCTGAGATTTCATTTCCCATCTGATGCATGGCATACTGGATCTTATTATGAACCGCAAAAATATCAATAAAAGAAATAATTCCAAGAATCACCAGGATAAAAGGTACAAGACCGAGAATTGCTTCAACAGTCAGTAATCCTTCTTCTCCTGTTTTTTTCCACCGCATGTACCGATTCCCTCCTTAGTAACCTCGAATAACAGAATATCCGAAATAATGGTTCTCAAGACGTTCGATCTGTGACTCTGTGCTTGTACCGGAATAAAACATCTCCGCAAAATTATCGGGAAGAACAACAAAATCCGCCTTCACTTTACAGGTCGCTTTTACCGCTGTCACGGTATCCTGCATTTTAAAGTCAAGAGACGACCATTCACCGCCTTTATGCTTTGCCTGATTCATATTTAGTGTGATCAAATTGGCCGTTCGTGAGGTAAGCGTATTTGAGTCTGTAAAAATGCAAAGCAGTACAAACATATAATCCTCATAGGTAAGGCCGAATTTATCTTCCGAGGACTCCGGAATGTCGATATGAAGCAGAGATGCGATTCCGTCAATTCCGTTCAGGTCTTCCATCTCCGTTTTCATAAAGGTTACCTTATCCCGCTCTTTTAGTTCCATCCAGTCCGCCGCTGTCTCTATCGAAGCAAACGCCAGTCTCAACGCGCCGCTGACAGAAATCCGCACAAGGGGAGCCACCGCTGCACCTACTCCTGTTGCAGCTACTGCGGTCGCTGCCGTATCTGCCACTGCACAGATTGCCTCATTTATTTCCGTGATCGCGTAACTGGCTGCAAAGTTCATCGTCTCACGGACTCCACAGATGATATTTCTCGATTTATTCAGATTTGATACCGAATTATTATATCCGCCGAGAAGATATTCCAGTTCCGCTCCATACAGGTAGTTGATATCCGGTGACATTTCGTATCCGGTCAGGCTGATGTCTTCTTTGGAATCCTTTTTTTCTTCCGTCATATTCGTTTCAAGACTGTTTTTCTTTGGTGCTTTCACGCCTGTCACTCTGCTGGAAAACATTCCGAAATCATAACTGGTAACGAGAAATTTATCCAACGCATGTTCTCCGCCTGCTGACAGGTTTTTCAGGGAAAGTCCTCCTGAGAAATAATCACTGAATCCTGGAACATCTCCCGTAGCTCCGCCGGATTTTAATTGTGCTGCAATTCCATCCGGGATATTTCTTGCCTCGGTTTGTTCAGGCTTATTCAGTTCTTCCTCCGCCTTTTCCTGTGCGTCTTTAGCCTCATCTATTTTTTTATCTCCGGCATCTTTATCGCCTTTTCCACTTGCTCCTCCTTCGCAGAATTTCTGAAGCTCCTGATAAAACTCTCCTTTATCATCCCTGAAGTCATACCATTGTCCCCAGACTTTTGACTTCCACGTGCGGTCAGTACCCGCTTCAATTTCACCACTTAAGATCTTTTCCCGGATATCTTTCAGTTCGCCTACTTCATAAGCAAAGTCGCTTTTATTTCTTTCATTTTTCAGTTTGTCCTGATTGGTCGGCTCAATCAGGTCATATACTTCCTGGAATTGATCCGAAAGTTTCAAAATATCTTCCAGATCTTTTATTTCCGCTTCGATTCCCACTCTGATGTCATCAGAACAGTCGACAAGATGCTCTTTTAATTCCCTTACCTGTTCCTTTAATGTCTTGAGAGTGTTATCCAGCATAACTGTCTGTACCCTCAGCGCACTAATCGCTTCGCCTGCATTATCGAAATTGATTGGTTCTCCTTTCGGATCTGTCAATGGGTTCTCGTATACTAATAACTCTATCTCAAGGTCGTCAAGGTATTCATCTACATCAAAATCTTTATATTTGTCATACAGATCCGCCATGTCCGCCACTTTTTCAGCATCCTCCGGATCATCCTCTGAACTACTGCTTTCTGTATCTGTATCTTCCTCTTCACTGTCAAACATTTCCAAGGCAGCTTCAATTTCTTCCTGATGTTCTAAATAATAAGTATATTTTTCGTATTCCTCCGATTTTACAACTGCTTCCAGCTTATCACTGTAGGCAACAAACCTTCTCTCAAGACCATCAAGATAATCCGGATATGCTGCAATCGCTTTCAATGTATCATAATAATCCTGGATGTCTTCCATCGCCTTCTGGCTTTTATCAGAAATTTCTTTTCTTTTTTTGATTGCATCCATATCATCATCAACAGTTTCAAATTCCCCCAGCGAACTCAAAATACCATTTTCGTCCATAACCTGTTCCACAATGCGGTATTTCATAAAATCACTGATCTGAGTCATCAGCACATTATTGTTGGAAAGACTGGCACCGACCACCTTTTCGTAAGAAATTTTTACATCGGCATCCTTGTAAGGCATAAAGCCAGATAAAGATTTTCCATCACCGACCGGATTGAAGGAATATCCCACCGTATCCGCAAGCTTATTGACTGCCTCAAGTCCCTCTTTATTCTGTGTAACTGAAAATAAGCCATACAACTCTTTCAGAAGATTGTCAAATTCACTTAAAACTGCGTCACCATAAGTATCCGCCGCCATAACAGCCTGGGAACTATATAGATTTAACCGTGCCACGTCAACCATAACACTGCTGATTGCAACGACCGGTACCATCATCAGGGTCAGGAAGACCGTAATGATTCCATGACTGCCTATTCTCTTTATCTTTTTTCCTTTTTTTCGGATTTTTTTCATTATCTTCATTCCTGAAACTCCCCTTTTCTATGCTCCAAGAATTTCTTTCAATTTCGAGTAGGCCGCAGATATTTTTCCTGCAAAATTCCGGGCCATTTCTCCAAGCTTTGTGTCTTTTACGAGGCTGATCGCGTAGTCTCCGTTTCGAATCAGACTGTCATGGTCCACCACTGCAACGCGGGCCGTAGCGGAAATTTGGTACTTATTGTCGATTCCAAGAATAGAGAAATCCAACGGCGATGAGACTGTCTGCGTTGCAGTCGCCTCAAACTGTTTTAAGAGTACATAATTGCTGTAATCGATCGTAAGTGAAAGATCGTTCCGATACAGAATCCGCTCTGCTGTAGATTTGAAATATTTTTCAAAATCCTTCTGGGAATTCAGATTGTTTCCATCTCCAAACATTCCTCTATAGGGAGAAAGAGGGCGGGAAGCGGAATAAGAGTTTCCCGCTCCCACCTGATAATCGTCACCTTCCGTGTACTCCATCTCCGAATTTTTCGTCACATATGTGTCTGTGACTGTGTTTTTATAATAGACGAGTGTAGTCTCCAATGCTGCTTGAAGACTTGCACGCTGAAAAAGGAACAGCGCCAGATAGAGAAGAAGCAATGTACTTAACACTGCTATCGGGAGAATTATGACTGCCTCTACCGCAACATGCCCCCGTTCTTTTTTTCTGTCCATACGCTGTTCCTCCCCTTTACGCTTCTAATTAATGACCACCTAATCCGCTTGCATTATAAGATGTTCCGAAAATCTGATCCATAATAGCGTTAATCCATTCTTTCAATCTATCCCAGAATGCACCGATCAGTAAAACAACGATTAATAAGATGATGATCGTTGCTACAACATTGGAAACACCATCCTGTTCCTGTAAAAACTCCTTCACTTTGTCCTTTGCCATGTTTGCTCTGATCATGGCGCCAATGCAGATCTTGTCTAACATTTTCATCTCTTTTTCCTCCTCTTGGTTTGTGTATTATCATCAATTCCCATTTTTCTTTACAGGTTGAAACCTGCCATAGCGGGAACAACGATCACAACTAAAATTCCGATGAACATCAGCATGGTCGGAATAAATAACTTATTCTGGACAGCCTCGCTCATTCTGCGGGCGTTGTGTTTTTTATCAAGCCAGCATTCATCGTTGATCGTCTTTAAGTCATCTGCCAGGTTTGCGTTACCGGACGCATAACTCTTGCTGACCACCGTGATCATCTTATCCAGGTACTTGTTGCTGCATCTGCCCTGCATTCTCATGAATGCGCCCTGAAGTGTAGATGATCGATCCATCTCCTTCACAACTAGGCGGAGTTCCTGGTAGATCAGTGAATTTCCGCTCTGGGCTGTCTGCTCAATCGCACGGGTCATATTCATCCCCGCCGCAACAAGAAGTGTTATTTTTGATACTGCATCCGGGAATTCCCGATTCAGATCTTCCTGTCGTCTTTTTGTCCTGCTATTCAGACCGTCATATGGAATATAGCCCAATAACGCCATAATGCCGAATGCCCCCAGCATCGGAAGCGCAACTCCCGTCATTTCATTTCCTGCCGCAATCATCACAGTGCCTGTAATGCACATTAAGATCAAACCGATCCACACGAAGGAAGTCATATACGCCAAAAGATAGTACGCATAGATTGCTGAATTTCTCTTACCGCTGGTTTCCTGGCTTCTCTCCAGTTCAATAAATCCCGACTGTTCACAGCTCGCTGTTAATTTTTTCAAAATTTCATTATCGCTGTCCAGTTTCAGATCCACAAGGAACTGATAACCAAAAAGGCTGATATAATCCGCAAATGCAAATACTGATCCAGAAAAATATTTTTCCTCTTTTTTCCGGAATTCTTCTATCTGTTTATCCCATTCGCACACTTTTTTTCTGACCTTTTTCTCTGGATCCACATGATATTTATCATACGCGCTCAGATAATCAAGCTTCTTTTCTTCCAGTTCCTGTCTTGCAAATCTGTTTAGCCACGCTCTGGAGAGAACAATTTCCGCCGCAGACGATTTTCCTGCTTTTCCGGTCTTTATAAAAAAGATTACAATTCCTGCTGTTGCCAACAGCATGAGTAATATTGCTACCACATCCGCACCCCCTGACTATACATTAATTTCCGCGGCTTTTGTCGCAATCACATATGATGCGAACGTGCATATTACACCGATGGTTGCTGCAAAACGTCCGATTGCCGTTGTAAACAATGCCCCTAAGAAGTCACTTCCCATCGTGGACATCATCGCTACCAGCACAAGTGGAAGGATCAGCATCATGTACGCCTCAGACTTTGCGGAGTTGATCTCTGTCTGGATCTCCATAGCAATCTCAACTTTGTCCTTGATAATGTCGCGGGTCTGGGCAATGATATATCCGAAATCGCTTGTCTTTCCTTCAATCGTCTTGTAGATTGCGGCAAAGCTCAGCACATCATCAATATCGCTCCGCTCACCCAGTTCCTCAAATCCCTTCACCATGGGAATTCCAGCATGTCTGTAATCACTCACGATCAGGGCAATTTCCCGGACAATGTCGGAATCCTGATTGTAGATCATCTGAAGTTCTCTCAATGAATCCTCAACTGCATTTTCCATCGACCGTCCGCTTCCTCCGCTGATGGAGATCGAAATAATTTCCAGAAATTCTTTAAATTGAAGTCTCAGTTTTTCCTGGCGTCTCTTTGTCACAGTCTGGGAATAGTTCTTCTCCTGCCAGATCCCGATTATAAATCCACCGATCACCGCAACCGGAATAAACCGATAATAGATAAACAGCACGACACCGATCATCACAGAGAAAAACAGATACGCCAGCATGTGCTGTCCCTTTGTCATATTACACTCATAATATTTGAGCCTTACCTTATTCTTCTCGTCCATCATTTGCCTCCAGATAGTCATATACTCCGGCCAGAATGAATTTTTCCTGATGCTGTATCTTGTTTTCTGTCCTTACCAGTCTTCCGGATACTTTCTTTAATGTTGACTTCTCATCCTCTTTAAATTTGTAGATCGAGTTCAGCGTTACTCTTCCATCTTTATAGCCAGTAACTTCCGTAATCTCCATACACTTTCTGGAGAAGTCGCGCAGTCTTGACAGATGTACGATATAGTCCACAGCGGAAGCGATCTGCTGCCGGATCGCCTCAAGCGGAAGCTCCGCGCTTCCTGTAAGAACCATTGTCTCCAGTCGGGACAGCATACCTTCCGGTGAGTTCGCATGACCGGTGGAAAGGCTTCCATCGTGTCCGGTGTTCATGGCCTGAAGCATATCCAGTGCCTCCGGTCCACGGACCTCTCCGACTATGATCCGGTCCGGTCGCATTCGCAGGGATGCTTTGATCAGATCACGGATCGTAATTTCATTGGAATCCTTCGAATTCGCCTTTTTCGTCTCCATGCGCACCAGGTTTGGAATATTCTTGATCTGAAGTTCGGCGGAATCCTCTATCGTGATTACACGTTCCCACGGCTGTATGTAATTTGACAGTGCGTTTAAAAATGTTGTCTTACCACTTCCGGTTCCGCCGCATACAAACACATTGTGTCTGGTCGCCACAACTTTTTCCAGAAAGTCCGCTGCTTCTTGGGTGATAGATCCATAAGAAAGAAGTTTTTCGATCGTCATCGGATTCTTCGAGAACCGTCGGATCGTGACGGTTGCCCCATTTAACGCAACCGGCGGAAGAACTACATGAACACGTGATCCATCATCAAGTCTCGCGTCAACGATCGGGTTACTGGCATCGACGGTCCGGTCCATGCTACTGACAAACCGCTTTACGATACGCTCCAGATCCTCACTGCTCTCAAAGTGTTCTTCCAGCTGCATTAATTTTCCGCTTTTCTCCACAAAGATCGTGTCATATCCATTGATCATGACCTCCGTGATATCCGGGTCCATAATGATCTTGCCGAGAATCCCAAGACCTTCTACAGATTCTGTCACTGTATATTTCAGTGTCTTTTTATCTTTAAATGACAGATTCTGATAGTACCAATAGAGTCCTTCATCATTCTGTCTCGCCCATTCGATTCGTTCCTGGATCTTATGATCAATCAGATCAGACATTTCATTTTCCGAATACTCCCGCATCCGGCCTGCCTCCTGAACGATCTTCTTTAAAACGGCGACTTCATCCATAAAATATTCTTTTGCCATAAAAAAATCCTCTTTTGCGTTATGATTCCAGAATTCTGTCGATATCCATTTCTCCATTTTTTTCGATCGCATGCAGAATGTTTTTCATCTGTAAATTTCCATAATTATGGATCAGTCCCGCCTCAGCAAAAGCATTTTGTCTGCAGTATGAGGAATTACTTTCAGCAAAATTATGGACTACCAGCATTTTTTTCTTATATTCATTGACGATTCCCTGTCGTAAAAACAGCTGCATCTTCATGGAACACAGCTCCCCAGGTTTTTCTGTCACGACGATCGTATCAGAAATTTTCATTACCGCCGCTTCTATTGATCCGATGCCACTGTTGAGGTCTATGATCAGAATATCGCACACACCACTCTTCTGGATCTTATGGATAACGTCCTCGATTTCCTCCCCTGAAACAGCCTTATGATCCGCAAGCCGTTCAAATCCCTCGACATAGCAGATATCATTGACGCCTTGTTTCATCAGACCTTTCATTTTTAATTCGAAGTTCACGCTCTCATCGGCAGCAGCTTCAGCCAGTGCTACAATTCCCGGTTCCTGATATGGATTCAGTGCGTCGGCACTGCACAATGCCTCCAGGCTCAAAAACAGAGGTTTCTTTCCTTTTTTTGCTGCCAGATCGGCGATCGCAAGGGCAACCGTAGTCTTTCCGCTTCCTCCGATAGGAGAATATACCGCTACAACTGACATTTTCCCCGCATGATCTGATTCATAGGAATATCCAGCTTTTTCTGCGTATGCACGGATCATATCCTTATATATTTTACTGATTCTCTGGTATTTTGAAATGTGAGCACATTCCTTATAAAGACTTGTATTTTCCGCCTCTTCGCTGTAAAGGCAGATCGGCATTTTCACCCTTGAAAAATTGATCCTTGATTCCGACAGATCCGGATCAAACATTACAACATCAAAGGATTCATTTTCCATCGCATTCTCAAGTTTATCTGCACTGGTATAAACATAGATTGTCAGATCGCTGTAGCCCTGCAGTTCTTCGGATATTTTTCTCAGGTACTCTTTATTTGAGTCTGCTATTGCAAGTAAAATATTCATACCAAGTCCCCCATTTATTTTCTTTTTGTAATTATTTGAACAGAAGCAAAATATCTCCTATTTACTAAAAATAGAATACCATATATTCCTTAACTTTTATTGCGGCGTTCAAAATCGACCCACTTTTCGACAAAAAAAGAGAAGCTTCTCTATTGAAAAGAAGTTTCTCTTTTTAATTGTTTCGATATTTTCTATTACAGTCCCCACCGCTGTAAAAGTACTTCCGCTTCCTCTTCACTGATTCCTTCTGTATTCTGGACCGACTGATCATTTTCACGGGCAAGAGGAACCATTGCGGCAAAAGGATATTTGCTCAGGTATTTACAGTCGGAGATGTAACACTTTTCTTCTGAATTATCTCCTGTGAAGAATACCTGTCCGCAGATAGCACCTGCATACCGCTATAATTTTCATTTACCCGTATATCACCTGCAGCCAGACAATTTTTAATAAAACCACTTTTCATTTCCCCTGCAATCTCACCCATACAAGAACCGCCCATCATAATATTTGCCTTCTCACTTGATTCTTTGGCATCTTTGTAAATTGCATCCTTCAACTTTTCACCAAATGATTCTGTTCCATCTCGATATTGAATTGCACCTGTATTGGCACAATCTTCTATTGTCCAACTCTCACTGGTTTCCTTTGAATAATCTACATGGCCAAGAATGCCGCCTAACCTTCCGCTCTCATTCATCAATATTGTTCCAGTATTAATGCAGCCTGTAAACCAGACTCCTTCTGTCTCTTTATCGATCGATAACAGACCCAGAATACCACCTGTTCCCAGGATTCCGGAATCACAGATTATCTTTCCCGTATTCTTACACTTTTCTATGTACAATGTTCCGCGGCTTGATTCCTTAAATCCCAAAGTGAAGCCCCAGTAAGCCCCTATGATGCCTCCATTCGGTGCACCGGCAGTTACCTGTCCGTTATTTGTACATCCACTGATTTTACTTCCTTCGACTGTCGAAAATAATTTTCCTATAATTCCGCCACTCCAATTTTCAGCTGTGACATTTCCGTCATTTCTGCAATTTCTTATACCATACTTTATAGCACCTATATCAAGTTCTCCAATAATTCCCCCGATTGTCGTTTTCCCTGTTATGTCTGCATAATTTTCGCAATTTTCAATTTTTAAATTATCAGCCTGAAAATCCCTAGTATATACTTCACCAACGATACCACCCACTACGCCATCTTTAGTATCAGCCTGCAAATTTCCATAGTTGATACAGTCAGTAATCTCCACAGATCCATTTTCATATGTTGTTTCTGAATTTTTATGAGATATACTGATTTTTCCAATTGTCTGAATCGCACAAATTCCGCCCAATTCATAAAATCGTCCCGACATGTCCATCCGATTTATACAGCGGTCAATTTTTGTATTATCAGCTCTTCCACAGATTCCTCCTCCTTCAAAAAAGGGAAATTCCTGTCCATCCCTAACTCTTACACTTCCTGTTGTTTCACAATTTATAATTGATGATTTGCTTGCTGTTCCGCAGATTCCACCGAATATTCCATGACTGTCCTGATAGCTGATATCTCCGTGGAATGTACACCCAGTAATCACGACCCCTTTTTGACAATATCCAACGATTCCCCCTACTTGGTCCGTTCCATTAGTGACTTCTGAGCAGGCATCTATATCAACTGAACAATTCTCAACTTTCACATTTCCTAAAGCATCTCCGACAAGGCCTCCTGCATCTATGCCAGAATCTTTCACATAAAGAAATCCCTTTTCAATGTTTACATTTGAAATGCTACCAGAACTTAAATAGCTAAACAATCCTATGTAATAGCAGTCTTCAACAGACCGCACATACATCCCACTGATCACATGTCCATCACCATCAAAATTCCCCTTAAAAGAATCGCCAACCGGTTTCCACTGATATTCCGGTGGATTTTCTTTCCAGTTTTCATAATTCCCAACATCATTTAACTGGATATCTGCTGTGAGCACATAGTATGCCTTATTATATTCCGGTGCCCAGTCATCATTCACCTTTCCCATCAGGGCCAGCTGTTCTGCTGTGGCGATCTGGTATGGATCTTCCTCTGTTCCGCTTCCACCTGCAAATGAATCTGCTGCCTCTATATATGGAATCTCTGGCTCCTTCGCTTCAGCAGTTGTCTCGACCTCTATCGTCGTTTTCTCTGCTGCCGCCTGTGTCTGTTTTACGGATGGACTGCATCCATACAAAAGCAGACTGGCCAATATCTCCAAATAAATCAGGTTTTTCTTTAACATCCGCGTATCTCCTGAAATAAGTTCTTCTAATAGTTCAAAAAACAAGCTTATTATCTCTATTTTTCGATTCTGTTCAGATATGCGAAATACCTGTTCTTCGTCTCCACATACCTCCTCTTACTGATCGAAATCTCCTCCCCATTTTCCAGCTTAAAGCTTTCATTCTCGATCCGTCTGATATATTTCATATTGACAAGAAAGCTCTGATGGCAGCGCACAAAGGTATCTCCCATCCTCTGTTCAAGATCCGATATTTTATCGCGGCACACCTCTTCTCCCTCATAGGTGTGGATCATGGTCCGGTGGGCCCGGCTTTCCAGATACAAGATCTCATCGAGATAGAATATCTGTTTATGGTTCCGACACATGATCGTAACTCGTTTCTCATCATTTTGTTTCTGCTTTTCTTTTGCTATTTCAAGAAGTTTCTTTAAAATAATCAGATCCACCGGCTTTGTAAGGTAGCCGAGGAGATTCACCGGTTTCAGAAAAATATGCTGGGAGTATTTCTTTGCATCCTCCGTCATATAGATGATCTGAAGTTCTGGATACCTCTGATTTAACTCATATGCACAGTCAATTCCCTCCTGCCGCTCTTTCGTTTTCAGAAGTGCAGGATTAAACTCATGACAGATATCCATGATCAGTACATCCGGTCGATTTCCAGCCTGGAATTCTTTTTTCAGTTTTCTGATATCCTGATAGGTATCAACGTTTTCTATGCCAGCTATTACCCCCCCCCCTGGAAAACATACGTTCGACAGCGAGCAGTACTTCCGCCTGATCGTCACACACTGCAATTCTCATTTTATATCCCCTTACATTTTCAATACTTTTACTTTCTAAATCTTCTCCTCTCCGCTATTCAGCGATTTTATTTCACACTTTTTTCACATAATTATTCTCTAATTGCAGATTATACAATACGATGACTTTCAGTTTTCACCGCCGTCAAAATCGCCCCATTTTTCGACAAAAAAAGAGAAATATCCTCTCCCGAAGACATTTCTCCTACATTCCAATCCCTCTATATTCTCTTGTTTCTTCCCCTTCCTACACCTCCCCAATCCTCTTCTCCATCTCCCCCAGCATATCCTCCGCGGCCGTCCACTCGCCCATCTCCATCATTCCCATAACGACCATCATCTGGTTGTTAAAATCGTGTTCGAGTTTTCGCTGGTCGGTCTCGAAATCTTCCATGAGTTTTAAATGACTTTTTTCGATTTCAAACTGGTCATTCAGTGCCTTTAACAGTTTCTCATTTTCCTGACGTTTTTCTGTCTCCTGGGCGATGAGTGGAAGGAACATATAGATCATAATGATCAGGATAAAAAGGAACTGCTGGCCGATAGAGACCGCATACTGTTTTTTCGTAATATAATCCATGTAAGGATACATTCCGGCGAGAATGCTGACTGCGATCAGCGCTGTGACTATCTGGCTTTTTTCACGGAACAGAGATCGTCTCCACTTTATGAGGAAAACCATTCCCATGAGGATCAGACTTAAAAGTATGGTCTCACATATCATGGCACGTACATAATCGTAGCCCCCAAAAAAAGAGCCTGTGACCAGCCAGCCATTATTTACAAATATTGCATTGCAGATAAGCTCCGCAACCGTCGTACATCCGATCGCGATTACCACCATCAATATGATTCTTTTCAGGGAATCGCCAAAGCACAGAAAGATGCCACTCAGATAGATCCCCATCAGTACCCAGCTCGTCATTCCGATCACTTCCTGATCACTCAGCGAATTCATATATTCTTTCGCGCTGCATGAAAGAATATTGAAGATGATCTGCAGGATCAGCACCTTTGTAATCGATCCCCGCCATTTCAATGTCTGCATCAGGAAAAAGGTCGTAGGCATAAGGCCAAGCACGCCGATCAGCATGCGCAAAACCGCATCCGTATTCATGACGTTCTCCCCCTCTCCTCTTTCGCACCGGTTCCCGCCGCGTCCAGGATCACCGTGCTCTTATATATCTTTTTCTCCCTGTCGATCTTCACATTGCAGTTTCCGCCATACATCTTTGCGATCTCCTGAAGGATCCTGCTGCCATATCCGCGCCCGCCGCCTTTTTCCATTCCGAGATACTTCTCAGCAAACGGATTTTCCACAGCAATCACGAGATAGTCTGCCTTCACATGGATATCGGCCCGGATCCATCTCTCACTTTCCGGAAGATATTCCACCGCCTCCATGGCATTGTTCATGAGATTCGAAAGAATGCTGCACTGGTGGATCCTTGAAATTCCCGGAAGCTCACCCACATGCGCATCGACGGATAATCGGATCTTCACATTTTGACATCTGATCTCGTACTCCTCAAGAAGTACATTTAAGATCATATTGGAGCAGTACTGTCCTGCCTGATTCTTCTCGATCTCCTTCTGAAGCTTTGCCGCCGCAGATCCCCGGTCTTCTGTGTGAAGATCGTTTTCAGCCTCTTTCACGATCCGCAGAAGATCTTCCCGCCTCTTGTTCAGGCGCTCCGCCTGCACTTCGGCGCTCTCCTCTTCCATTTTCATTCTGTTCAGTTCATGTTCCAGCCGCTCTTTTTTCTGCTCCAGCACCTTATTTTTACTGTTCCGGTAACTGTTTATAACCAGCACTGCTTCCGTAAAAAAGCTGATGGCGACCACCGGAATACCTATCTGATTCCAGGCTGACGGGATGCCCTGAAAGAGCATATGGTTCATGATAAGAAGCGTAAACTGGCAGATGGTAAATAATATAAGAACGATCATGATACCGCGTCCTCCAGATACTGAAAATACCTCGTCCGCGCTTCCATGTACCGCTTTTTGCTGATGGGGATCTCCTCCCCGTTTTCCAGTTTAAACCGGTCATGCTCCACCCGCCGGATATACTTCATATTTACAAGAAAGCTCTGGTGACACCGTACAAAGGTTTCACCCATCCGCTCCTCCATATCTGAAATCTTATCATGGCACACCTGCACATTTTCGTATGTATGGATCATGGTCCGGTGGGCGCTGCTCTCCAGATACCAGATCTCATTGAGATAAAAGATCTGCTGCTGGTTCCGGCACATGATCGTCACCCGCTTTTCATCTTCCTGGGCCCGCCTTTCCTTTGCAATCTTAAGAAGCTTTTCAAGGATATCCGCGCTCACCGGCTTCGTGAGATATCCCACGAGATTTACCGACTTCAGGAAAATATGCTGGGAATATCTCGTCGTATATCCGGTAAGATAAATAATCTGCAGCTCCGGATATTGTTGGTTCAGCTCGTAGGCGTAATCGATTCCCTCCTGCCGTTCCTCCGTCTCCGGAATTTTTGTATTATATTCATGGCAGATATCCATGATCAGGACATCCGGTCGTTTTCCATCTTCAAATTCATCCCTCATATGCCGGATATCCTGGTAAGTTTCGACACGTTCCACCTCCGGAATCTTTCTCAGCATATTTTCGACGACATCCAGCACTTCCGGCTGGTCATCGCATACCGCAATGTTCATTGCATGTTCCCCCATGTATTTCATTTCTCTCGCTTTAGAGAGCTTTTATCGATAAGATTCTTTTCGATCAGCCCAGCAATTATCGGCCTCTCTCCCTTAATATTTTTGCTCCGTTTATTCTGTTTTTTCTTTTTTTACCAGTCAATCATAACATACTTTCCTTTGCGCTTCAAGTTCGCAGGTTTCCCCATAAAATCCTTCAAAATCCCCATTCTCCCGTCCTTTCCACATTGACATCCCCTCTCAGTATGCGATATAATTCTTATTAACTATCTTCAAAGATTTTAAAGGGCAAAATCATCATTTTTTTTGCCCCCAGACATCTTTTAAACGCTTACTTGAGGGGGTATTTTTAGTTATTATGAATGGTGCAGAAGCTATGGTCAAATGCCTCGAGGAGGAGGGCGTAACCAGGATCTTCGGATATCCGGGCGTTGCGATCTCCCCGTTTTATGAGGCCTTATATAATGCCGGAACCATCGAGCATGTCCTTGTCCGTCAGGAGCAGGCGGCCGGACACGCTGCAAGCGGCTATGCCCGCATCTCCAGAAAAGCTGCAGTCTGTGTGACGTCCTCCGGTCCAGGTGCGACGAACCTGATCACGGCGCTGGCGACGGCTTACGCCGACAGTATTCCGCTTATCGCGATCACCGGACAGGTCAACTCCAATCTCTTAGGACGTGACGTATTCCAGGAAGCCGATATGCGTGGTTCCACCGAATCCTTCGTAAAATACAGCTATCTTGTAAAGAGCGCCGACGATATTCCGCGTATCTTTAAGGAAGCTTTCTATATTGCTTCCACCGGAAGAAAGGGACCGGTCCTCATCGACATCCCCTGTGACGTCCAGATCGACCTCTTAAAGAAGTCCTTCGACTACACGTCCGAGGTCAATATCCGCGGATACAAGCCAAGTACAAAGGGAAATAACCCACAGATGCATAAAGTGGTCGCTGCGATCAATAAAGCGAAAAAGCCTCTGATCTGTGCCGGCGGCGGTGTTATCCTCGGAAACGGTGAGGAATGTGTCCGCCAGTTTTGTGAGAAGAACAATATCCCGCTTGTAACAACGATGATGGGCATCGGCGTTATGCCGAAAAACCACCCGCTGTACTTCGGAATGCTGGGAAATAACGGAAAACCGTATGCAAACCGTGCAGTGGCAAACAGTGACCTTCTGATCATTGCCGGCGCGAGGATCGCCGACCGTGCCGTTCCTAAACCGGAAAATCTGGAACAGCAGGTCAATATCATCCACATCGATATCGATACCGCCGAGATTGGCAAAAACCTCGGACCTACGATCCCGCTTGTCGGTGATATCAAGAGCATCTTCGATCGTCTGCTGCAGGAGAATATTTCCATCGATACCTCAAACTGGATTCAGACACTTCAGGATATCAAAAAAAGTACGGTAGACCACCGTGTCTTCAGCGACAAACTCGTAAATCCGATGCTTTTAGTCCAGCATCTCTCTGAGAAGATGGACGATGATGCGATCTATGTTGCAGATGTCGGTCAGAACCAGCTCTGGTCTGCCGACAACTATGTGATGAAGAACGGCCGTTTCCTCACAAGCGGCGGTATGGGAACCATGGGCTACTCAATCCCGGCCGGAATCGGAGCGAAGATGTGTACGCCGGACAAGCAGGTTGTCGTTGTCTGCGGTGACGGTTCTTTCCAGATGTCCATGTACGAGCTTGGAACCATCGCAGTAAACAAGGTCCCGATAAAGATCCTTGTCATGAGAAACCACTATCTCGGTCTCGTCCGCGAGCATCAGGAGAAGACTTACGAGGAACATTATTTCGGTGTCCAGCTCTACGATTATCCGAAATATGCGGAGATCGCCGCAGCCTACGATATGGACTACTTCCACTGCGACAGCAACGAGACTCTCGACGCCGAGCTCGACCGTTTCCTCGCCTGCGACAAGGCCTGCATCATGGTCTGCGAAGTCGACAGCCACAACAACACAAAATAAGGAGAACGCAAGATGAAAGGGATTTTTTCTGTACTTGTAGAAAATAAAGACGGTGTTCTCTCCCAGATATCCGGTCTTTTCGCGAGAAGAGGCTTCAACATCGACAGTCTGGCCGTAGGCGAGACGGAGCGCCATGACATTTCCAGCATGACCATCGTCTCCACCGGCGACCAGCGCACTGTCGATCAGATTGAGAAACACTTAAACAAGAAACTGGACGTGATCAAAGTCCGCCGCCTCGAGGAGACCCGCAGCGTCCTCTTGGAGATGATGCTCATCAAGGTCTCCTACTCCGCGACAAACCGCAGCTCCCTGATCGAGCTCTGCAGCGTCATGGGCGCCAAGATCGTCCACGTCTCCCCGAAGAGTATGGTCATTGAGTTCCATGCAGCTCCTGATGTGATCACAGATTTTATTGAACTTGTGAGAAGCTTTGGTATTCTGGAGCTCCAGCGGACGGGTACGATCTGTATGTCGAAAGACTGATCTCATAAAAAAGAATGTGCCTTGGCACATTCTCGCGCCTCGCGCGGTCGCTTGCGACAATCCACATCTTCGCGCGAGTGCGCATCTTTGGCACGTTAGAGCCTGTTAAAAATGTCATGGAACCGTGTCTCAAAAAGGGAACTCCGGTTTCCATGACATTTTTTGTTTTCCTTATTTCCCGTATTCTTTCAACGTCTCAACGAGCAGTTTCCAGAAACGATTCTTATCAAATTCCATCGCCATCTCGACGTTCGGCTCTTTTCCGTCCGCATCCACCTGCTTTTCGTGGGAGAGATCCTCTTTCGGGTCCTCGCCCATATACTTTCTCCAGTCGCAGACGGTCATTCCGCGGGTGAATTCGCCCTTTGTCTCCACATCGATATGGACCATCAGGCTCTTTTTCACCACTGCCGGATCGATAAGCCAGCTCACGGTGCTGGCATCGCAGAGTTCGGAGTGACCATACATCTTTGCCGCAAAGGAAAGAAGGTCCGCACACACATCAGCAACCTTATTTCCGACGGCTCTGAGCTCTTTTACCTGCTCCTCCCCCATCCAGTTCTGTCTTGTGGCGTTTAAGCCGAACATCCGGATCGGGATTCCTGATTCCATGACGATCTTTGCGGCTTCCGGATCAGCAGCGATATTGAATTCCGCCACCGGGGACTGATTTCCACAGAATGCAGCTCCGCCCATGATGAGGATCTCCGGGATCCGTTTTTTTAATTCCGGCTCCTTCAAGAGCGCCTGGGCCACGTTCGTCAGCGGTCCGATGGCCACGAGACTCACATCATTCTCATTCATGAAGGTGCGGATCAGAAAATCCACACCATGTTCATTTTCCAACTCTTTTTTCGGCTCCGGAATATCGAGATCCCCGAGTCCGCCCACACCGTGGACATACTCCGCGCGGACCGCATTTCCGAGTATCGGCTGGTCATAACCTGCGTAGACCGGAATATCCGTTCTTCCCGTAAGTTCTGTCACATATCTTGCGTTTCTCGAAGTGAACTGAAGTCCTGTATTTCCTCCCACCGCTACAATTCCGGCTACATCCAGCTTTTTGATGCAGAGGATCAGAGCGAAGGTATCGTCGATTCCCGGATCACAGTCGATCACGATTCTATTTCGCTGCATTTTCTTTTCCCTCCTGGATCTTCTTTAATTTCATCATGCGCAGGCAGCTGATCACAACGAGCGCGATGATCGTGGATGCATACGGGATCATCTCAAGGAATTCGGACGGGAAGCTTCCCTGGCTCTTAAGTGTTGTGGCTGTCGCGTCACAGAATCCGAAGAAGACGGATGCGATGGCGGAACCTACCGGGTTTCCATTTGCGATGTTCGATGCCGAAAGACCGATGTAACCACGTCCGTTGACCATGTTCTTCATGAAGAAGCTTACCCAGCCCATGGACATGAATGCGCCGCCAAATCCACAGAGGATTCCGGACAGGAAGAAGGAAATGTAACCAATCTTCGTAACACTGATACCGACGGAGGACGCTGCCTTCGGGTTCTCACCAACCGCGCGCAGGCGCAGGCCGAGTCTTGTGCGGTATAAGAAAAGCCATACCAGGAAAATGCTGATAAAGGACACGTAGGTCAGAATATTATGTCCGGAAACGATCTTTCCGATCAGTGGGATATCCTTTAATAACGGGATCACGATAGACGGAAGTGTGTAAGCCTTGATCGCCGCAGAAGTCGTAGACTTCTCGCCTGTGATCAGGTACATGACAAACACCGTACCGCCGGAGGTAGCAAGGTTGACCGCGATACAGGTCAGATACAGGTCCGTCTGTCCGGTCAGGTTGGCAAAGGCAATGATCAGGCTGACCAGGACGCTCAGCACGATCGCTCCCACAAGACCTGCCCATACATTTCCGGTCATTCCCGCAAAGATTACGCCGCCGAGAGCAGCCGCTAACATCATACCTTCAAGAGCCATGTTCATCATTCCGGCTTTTTTACTGATTACAGCCGCAAGTCCTGCGAAGATCAGCGGAGTAGACAGTCTCAGTACGGAAAATCCAAAATTGGCAAACCATTCGATCGTAAACATATCTATTTCTCCTTTCCGTCTGATTCTTCTAAGATCTCTTTTACTTCTTCCTTCTTATCATCAGCGAGGGATTCCTCTGCCGCTTTGTAGATCATGTTCTTCTTGAACTTGCCCATGAACTCCTCCGCTGCTACCAGAAGGATAACGATACCCTGGATAACGGTGATGAACTCGACCGGGATATCTCCCTTGGAGTTAACAACATCGGCTCCGATTCGGATATAAGCCAGAAGGAACGCGGCTACCGGTACAAGAGCCGGATTTCTTCTCGCAAGTACGGCTACCATAAGTCCATCAAAGCCGTGCTGTGTGCTGGCTACCCATTTGTAGCGGTCATAGTTTCCTAAGATCTCACAGCTTCCACCGACTCCGGCAAGAGCGCCGCCGATAAGCTGCGCCGCAACGATGGTTCCCACCATGTTGATTCCGCATGCTTTCGCGAACAGTGGATTGTTTCCTACCACACGCATCTTATAACCGAAAATCGTCTTGTAGAACAGGATCGCCACTAAGATCACCGCGATGGCTGCAATGATGAGTCCTGCCTGGATTCTCATCTTTCCAAGTATGCTCGGAAGAAGCACATTGTCCGGAAGTAAATAGGATCCAAGAGATCCGATGGATGGATCACGCATCTTGTATTTCAATACCCAGATAGCAAAGAACACAAGCATGCTGTTCAGCATTAAGGATACAACGACGATGTTGGCATTGAACTTGATGTCCAGTAAAGCCGGGATCGCGTTTAAAATGATTCCTACAAGTGCGCCGACGCAGAGCAGAAGCGGGATCATAACTACCGGCGGAAGTGTATCGCCGATCTTGATCGCAACGAGAGCTGTGAGGCAGCCGGATACCATGAATGTTCCCTCGCCTGCGAGGTTGAACTTGTTTACCGCATACATAAAGCAGAAGCAGAGTCCTGTAAATGTAAACGGAATCGCGAGGTTGATAACACTTCCCAGACGTCTCATGGAAGAGAACGGTCCAAGAATGAACTGCTGGATAATGTAGACCGGCTCGTCACTGAAGACCACCAGAGTCAGAAGCGCGATGGCGTAGGCGATGGCTACTGCCGCAACAATACGGATCAGCTCGACTGTAATTTCAATTTTTCTCGTTTTGTTCATAACAGGCCTCCCATCTGCTCGGCGGTCATTGCCTTAAGGCCCAGCATATATTCACCCAGTTCTGATTCAGATACTTCGTTTGCCTTCGGGAACGCTGCGACGATCTTTCCTTTTCTCATGACGATCAGGCGGTCAGAACACTCCAGGACCTCGTTCAAGTCCGCAGAGATTAGAAGTGTTGCGGTTCCCTCTTCTCTCGATTTTTTAACGATCGTCTTTCGGATCATCTCAGCCGCTCCGACATCGATTCCTCGTGTCGGCTGGTTCGCGAGAATGAAGTTCGATCCTGATGTGAACTCTCTCGCTACAACGACCTTCTGGATATTACCGCCGGAAAGCATTCGCACCGGCTGGTTCTTATCGTCACAGGCAATCTCAAAATCTTTAATATACTGATCGACGATCTTGTCGATATATTTTCTGTTTACAAAAAATCCTGACCGATATTCTTTCTTAAAATAACGGTCTGCAATAATATTGTCGCGGATGGACATGTCACCCGCGCATCCGTACTCCATACGGTCCTCCGGGATATAGGCAAGTCCCATCTGACGGATCTCATGGACTGTCTTTCCGGCGATGCTGTTTCCGTTTAATTCCACGGTTCCTGATGTGAATCCGCCCATTCCTGAAAGCACATCGGAGAGATCACTCTGTCCGTTTCCCTCGACACCAGCAATTCCCACGACTTCTCCCTCGTGGATATTTAAGGAAATGTCATCCAGAACTGTCTTTCCGGATTCATTTACCTTCACAAGATTTTTGATGGAAATGATGGTCTTTCCAACACTCGGCGCCTCTTTTTCAATCTTTAAGATAACGTCACGTCCGACCATAAGTCTTGAGATATCTGCCTCGTTCATGTCCTTTAAGTCATAACTTCCGAGACAGTATCCGTGGCGGAGTACGGTAACTCTCGTACAGATCCGCTTTACCTCCTCCAGTTTGTGAGAGATGAAAATAATGGAATGGCCGTTTTCCCTGAGGAGGATCAGCTGCTCGAACAGTTCTTCTGTCTCCTGCGGTGTTAAAACCGCTGTCGGTTCATCCATGATAATGATCTTTGCGCCTTTGATCAGAACTTTCATGATCTCGACCTTCTGCATCTGTCCGACAGAAAGGTCTGCTACCTTCATGAGCGGATCAATATCGAATTTATATTTCTCCGCAACTTCTCTCGTCATCTCAACAGCTTTTTTGAAGTCAAAAAATCCGTTCTTCATCGGTTCGATTCCAAGAACAACGTTTTCCGCCACCGTCAGGGATGGCAGCAGCATGAAGTGCTGATGAACCATTCCGATTCCTTTACTGATCGCATCCAGCGGATTTAAGATCTTCACCGGCTCCCCGTCCATGAATACCTGACCGGACTGCGGATTCTCAAGACCAAACAGTACCTTCATCAGAGTGGTCTTTCCTGCTCCGTTCTCACCCACCAACGCCAGGATCTCTCCCTTGTTGAGCCAGAACGTAACGTTCTTGTTGGCGACGAAACCGTTGCCGTATATCTTTGTGATTCCTTCCATTCGCAGCACTTCTACCGCCATCGTCATTCCTCCTATCTTCAAAGGAAACGCAGAAAACGCGGTATTTCGCACGTTTTCTGCGTCCCCATTCAGCCTCCTGTTATAAGGACCGCCGTTATATGCGTTTTTATTACGGTGCTACAGAATCAAGAAGTTTCTGGTACTCGTCCTCATTTGCGAAATCATAGTAGGATTTTGCTTTGAGCTCGCCGCTTGCAATCTTCTCTTTGGACTCAGTCATGACTGCGCGCAGTTCTTCCGGAACAGTTGCCTCGAAGAAATCGTTGTCTACATAACCAACCGCGTTGTCTGAAAGACCGAGGCTGTTCTGTTTGCCCCACTCAGCTTCACCGTTTTCAACCTTCTCGAAGAAAGCGACAACAGAGTCACCAACGTTCTTTAACATGGATGTGAGGATAATGTCTGCAAGTTCCGGGTTCTCGGACTCTTTGTAGTATGCGTACTGATCAGAGTCAACACCGATTGCCCATGTTCCGAGCTCTTTACAAGCCTCGAAAAGACCTGCGCCGGATGCGCCTGCAACCTGGTAGAATACATCTGCCTGTTTGTCTCTTGCCTGTGTTAAGCAGAGCTCTTTCATCTTTGCCGGATCTGTCCAGGAACCAACGGCTGCCTTGACGATCTTGATATCCGGATCATAAGCCTGAGCACCGTCAATGAAACCTGTTACGAAGTCTGCGATAACCGGTGTATCCATACCTACATTGACTGCTACAACACCTGACTCAGACATGCCTGCTGCTAACTGTCCGACGATGTAGGAACCTTCGTTCTGCGCGTAGAAGATCAGCGCCACATTGTCCGGGATATCAGCTTCGTCCATACTGTCGTCTACAATAATGAACTGGTTTTCCGGATACTCTTTCGCAAGCTTTAACATTACATCGCGGAATGTAGATGACGCAACAATGTAATGATAACCTTCATCAATGACATCCAGCATCATATCTTCATACTTATCTGCCTTTGTCTCGTCGCCGCACTCAACTGTCTTGCAATCCCATCCTTTTTCGCGGAGAACTTTCATACCGCCCTCAAGGGAGTCACTAAAGGACTTATCGCCAAGTCCCTGGCAAACATGAGCAACCTTTTTGATGAGCTCGCCGTCATCTGCCTTCTTGTCTGTCTCTGCTGCAGCTGCTGTTGTTGCGCCAGCCTCAGCTGCCTTTGTCTCTGTGCTTGTGCTGCTTCCGCCGCCGCATCCCACCAGGGATAATGCCATTACGGTTGCTGCTGCCAATGCTGCCAACTGTTTTCTCTTCATAAATTTCTTCCTCCTGTTTTTTATGGTTAAGCCGCTGTGAGATTGCGGATCCATTTCATCGACCGGATCCTCCATATTCCCACCAATGCTTCCAATACAATGTTAAATTTAATAATTCCAATGATCACATACGGGGAGAAATCCCACATAAATGCCCCTGCCGCCGCAAGCGGGATCGTGAAGATCCACATGGTAAAGATATCGGAGATAAATCCCGTTTTTCCATCTCCTCCCGCGCGGAGCACTGCGATCATTCCTGTCATTTCCATTCCGGAGAATGGCCAGATTGCCGCAAAGATCGCGATAAATCCTTTCGCGAATGCCCTTGTTGCGTCTGTCAGCGAATAGAAGCTGATGAACAGATCGCTGCTGAGAAGTGTCAGCATTCCAAGAACGGAACCGCCCACAAGTCCTATGAGGATCAGACTGTAAGCCTCTCTCTGGATCTCCTCTCTCGATGCACCGGATCCGATGGTCTTTCCGATCGTCACGGAGCACGCGTGAAGAATTCCGTTCATTGTACAGGCCATCAGCTGGTACATGGCGTTCGCCACGTTGTATCCGGCAACGATGGTCGTGCTCATCTGTCCGGTGATGGAGCTTCCCGCCGTGGTCCCCGCTGACCAGATCATCTCATGGGCAACAATGGGAATTCCCACTTTTAAGAAGTCCTTCGTGAGCTTCCAGTCTTTCCTGAGGAAATCCTTAAGCCTCATCTGAAGCGTTTTCTCTTTTCTTATAATAAACCAGAGAAGAATGCCAAATTCGATGAGTCTTGCGATCACGGCTCCGACTGCGCTGCCCCGGATCCCCAGCTCCGGAAAACCGAATTTTCCGAAGATCATGCAGTAGTCCAGGATCAGATTGATCGGATAAGATACCGCATTTACCGCGAAGGAGATCTTCATCTGCTCGATTCCCCTGCAGCATGCGAACAACATTGAACTCACCGCGCATGGGGTGTACATCCACGCCGCGATCCTTAAATAGGAAGCTCCCAGTGCGATCACTTCCGGATCGCTGCTGTAGATCCTCATGACCTGATCCGGGCGGATCAGGACTATGGCAGATATGATGATCGCGAAGACCGCGATGATCTTTGAGCCGATGGCGAACAGAGTCTTGATCTCTTCTTTTCTCTGAAGCCCCCAGTACTGGGCGATCAAAACACTGCATCCGACGGCAAAACCGTTGCAGACAGTGTAGAACACGAAAAAGATCTGCTGCGCCTGGGAAACCGCAGCCATCTGGACCTGATCGATCCGTCCGAGCATGATGCTGTCACACAGGTCGACACTCACTCTCAGAAACTGCTGTAAAATGATCGGAATCGACAGCAGCATGATATTCGTGTAAAACGAAGTTTTCGTTACAATGCGCTGTTCCATATTCTGTTTATCCTCTGCAGTTTCCGATGCTCTTTACCAGCCATTTTCTGAACGCCGGAACATCGATCTCAAGAGCAACCTCCACTTTCGGAATATGGTCTTTGTTCTTTCTCGATTTCATTTCCACCATGGTATGGCCGGCTGTGTATTCGCCCACACACTCCACATCCACGAAGTATTTCGTGCACTTTAAGCATTCTGGAGCGAAGGCCGCTGCCAGGGCCAGTGAGTCATGCATCATGGCATCCTCTCCGCCTTTAGCGCATCTGTCAAACATAAACTGTAAAAGATCTGCCGCGAAGGTTCCGGCTTTTGTACCGAATCCACGGAGTTCTTTCTCATCCTCCGGCAGCATGATCGCCTTTTCTGTGACATCCAGCCCCACCATCGTCATCGGGATTCCGGATCCGATCACGATTTTAGCAGCATATGGATCTACCCAGATATTGAACTCTGCTGTGGTGGATACATTTCCGCCGACTGCCGCACCGCCCATAAACCAGATATAGGAGATATGCTCCTTCAGGTCCGGATGCAGGCTCAGCGCGATCGCGATGTTTGTCATCGGGCCTGTCACGAGAAGTTCGATCTTTCCGTGCTCGCAGGCCAGTTTGTAGATCAGTTCCGGAGCCGTCTCAGGAATAAAACTGCTTTTTACCGCTGTCGGGAGCTCGCAGTTTCCTAGTCCTGTGGAACCGTGGGTATCGCTGTAATAGTCGCCTCTGGTGTACAACGGAAGTGCTGCGCCTCTCGCGACTTTTGTTTCTTTTCCGAGATACTCCACGAGGTTTAAATTGTTCGCGGATGTGTATTTTTCTGCAACATTTCCGTTTACAGATGTAATTGCCAAAATATCCATATCAGGACAGCCATAGGCCGCCAGAATTGCAATGGCATCATCGGTTCCCGTATCGCAGTCGATAATAAACGGACGTTTACTCATGCTTTTTCCTCCATAGATCGTAAATGTGCATGTCTACTGATTTTCCTTGAGGAACTCTTCAACCTCCTCATACGTCGGAATGCTCGGTGCGGCGCCTTTTTTGCTGACCGCGATGGCGCTGGCCGCACTGGCCGTCTTTAAGATCTCGTGCATTTCCATGTTTTTTGTGATTCCCGAGAGGAAATAGCCACAGAACGTATCACCGGCTGCCGTTGTATCCACCGTTTTTACCTTGTAGATCTCCTGGCGGATACACTTGTCTCTGTCAAAATACCAGGAACCTTTATCGCCCAGTGTCAGGACAACCGCCGCATTTGGAAATTTCTTTTTGAGTCCTTCCATTACAATTTCCGGCTCTTCCGTCTCTGCACCGGAGATTTCTTTTCCCTCGATCTCGTTTACCAGGAAATAATCTACCAGATCCATCGGAATCGACGCGAGATTCTCATTGATCGGGGATGGGTTTAACGCAACTTTCGCTCCAGCTTCCTTCGCCGCTCTGACTGCGTAGCCCACATTGGAAATTTCGTTCTGGAACAGGACGATATCCCCCGTCTCGATCTTTTTTACAGCCTCATCGATCATCTCCTTCGACACGGAATCGTTTGCTCCGCCGCAGATGATGATGTTGTTCTGTCCGCTCACGTCCACCTGGATCACGGCATGTCCGCTGGCTCCGGGAAGTATCCTGACTCCCTCTGTGTGAACTCCGGAAGTCTTTAAGACATCTAAAAGCATTCCGCCGTCCGCGCCGACAGCGCCGACATGGTAGACTTCTGCACCGGATCTCGCGAGAGCGATGGACTGGTTCAGGCCTTTTCCTCCGCATGCCTCGGAATAATGCGTCGTTTTGATCGTCTCGCCGGGTTTCACGAAATGTTCTACCTCGTATACCCGGTCGATGTTCAAGGAGCCGATATTTAATACCTTCATGCTACTCCTCCATTGTGTTTTTGTACAAGAAATTCTTTCCGAAATCTTTTTCTTTACCAAAATATAGCACATGGCACCCGTGAAGTCAATACGGTTGTTTGCATTTTTACCAAATATATTTATTTTTTAATCGATATAGTGTATAATATTGTCAATATGTACCGGTCCTTTTATTTTCGATATCTTTTCTTCTGACCGTATGTTAAACTAACAGCGAATCCTGTATATATTTGGAGTATTCTATGAAAATAAAAGATCTTGCAAGAATTGCCGGTGTATCTCCTTCTACCGTCTCAAAGATCATGCATCAGAAGGATGACAACATCAGCGCCGAAACAAGAGAACACGTTCTCTCCATTGCGAAACAGTACAATTATGTTCCCGCCCAGTCTCTTACATCTCCGGACGTAAAAACCATGACTCTGGGTGTGATCTTAAAGACTTTAAAGAATCCTGCCCCTTTTCTCTCCGGAATTCTGGAGGCGGCGAACCGTGCCGGATATTTTGTAATGGTCTGTGAGAGCGGAAACTCTGCCGAAAAAGAGTGCCGGAATATCCACCGGATGATCTCTGCCCGGGTCGATGGAGTGTTGTGGGAACCGGTTCTTCCCGTTGTTGAAGAGAATAAGCTTCTTCTGGAGGAAGGTCAGATTCCTTTTCTCTTTTTCCGGTCCCCTGTAAAAAATTCCATCCGGGTGGACTATACCGAACTGGGCTACCAGGCCGCAAGAGTCCTCGTGGAAAATCACCACACGTCCATCGCCTGTATCTTAAGAAAGAAAAATCCGAACGAAGAGTTTCTCGAAGGTTATCGGAAATGTCTCTTTGACCATCAGATCAAACTGGATAACCACCTGATCCTGACCTTAGAGGATATGGACCTCTCCAATCTTCTGACCCGGAGGACTTTTACCGGCCTTGTCGTCAGCGATCATCAGGATGCCCTTCTCTTCTATGAGATGTGCAAAAAGCGGAACTACACGATTCCCTACGACTTTTCCGTCGTCTCCCTGATCGATGATTATGAACTCCCGCAGACGTATCCGCCGATCTCCGTGATTCCGGTGCCGCACACCGAATGCGGACGTCATGCTCTCACTTCCCTGGTAAAGATCATAGAAGCGAAAGGAGGAAAATCTGAGCCATTCACCGCACTCCCGGTTCTCACCGATCTTTCCTCGGTAGGTGCACCTTACCTGTCCGTTTCCCAGAAAGTGATCGTCGTTGGCAGTACAAATATGGACCGGTATCTAAACTTTGACCAGCTGCCACACACCGGAAAAGCAGTCCGCACCGCAAGCTCCGCCACCTATCCAGGCGGAAAATGCTTAAACCAGTCCGTGGGACTCTCACGGCTCGGCCATTTCGCTGTACCGATCAGCTGCATGGGGGACGACGTTGACGCGGATACGATCTTCGATTACCTCCACGGCTATACGATGGACAAGACCGGCTTAAAACGCTGCCGGAATGAGCAGACCGGACAGGCCTATATCTTCGTACAGCAGGATGGGAACTCCATGATCTCCATTATGTCCGGCGCAAACAACGCCCTGACTCCACAGATCATTGCCCTCAATGAGGAACTTTTCGCGAATGCCCGTTGCTGCCTGATGCAGACGGAAGTCCCGACAGAAACACTTCTCACAGCATGCGAGATCTGTAAAGCTAAACACATCCGGACCGTTTTAAAGCCGAGCGCCTGTTCCGTGCTGCCGGATAAGCTTCTCTCCATGATCGACATGATCATTCCAAACCACAGCGAATTATTTGAGATCGTGCCGGATGCCGCAGATATCAACGAAGCCGTTGACCGTCTTCTTGATTCAGGAATCGGAACCGTGATCGTGACACTGGGGGCTGACGGTTCCTACATCAAGAGCTGGGAATTTGGCTGTGAATGCCGGATCCCTGCCAGGGACATTATCTCCATCGACAGTTCCGGTGCCTGCGACGCCTTTATCAGCGCCCTGGTCTCCTACATGATGTACGGATATGACCTCGTCACCTCCGCAAAGATCGCCACCTGCTCCGCTGCATTGGAGGTCACCCGTCAGGGAACTACATCCTCTCTGCCGGACAGACATACGCTGGAAGCTTATATTCATCAGGTGGAGCCGGAACTCCTCAACAAGCCTATAAGTTAATATGTAAAAAATGCCCTGATATCCTTTCCAGGCAAAACTATCGACATTTTGCAGGAAAAATATCCGGGCATTTTTATTTTACAGACGCATATGCTCAAAAAGACCCCTGGGAAAATTTCCCAGGGGTCTCCTATGATCTTATGATCTCATTATATCCTATTTGTAACCTTTCTCATGAAGAGCAGCCTGTGCAGCAGCAAGTCTTGCGATCGGTACACGGAACGGTGAGCAGCTTACATAGTTTAAGCCAACCTTGTGGCAGAACTCTACGGAAGACGGATCTCCACCGTGCTCGCCACAGATACCGCACTTCAACTCCGGACGTGTTGCACGTCCTTCCTTAACTGCGAGCTCTACGAGACGGCCAACACCAGTCTGGTCAAGTCTTGCGAACGGATCAGACTCATAAATCTTTGCCTTGTAGTAGGAATCAAGGAACTTGCCGGCATCGTCACGGGAGAAGCCGAATGTCATCTGTGTCAGGTCGTTTGTACCGAAGGAGAAGAACTCAGCTTCCTCAGCGATCTGGCCTGCAGTAAGAGCTGCACGCGGGATCTCGATCATTGTACCAATGTGGTACTGCATATCGGAGCCTTTCTCTTTCTTAACCTGCTCAGCAACTTCAACAACGATATCTTTCACGAATTTGAGCTCTTTCTTCTCGCCAACGAGCGGGATCATGATCTCCGGAATGATATCATATCCATCTTCTTCTTTTACTTCGATCGCAGCTTCCATGATCGCACGTGTCTGCATCTTTGCAAGCTCCGGATAGGTAACTGCAAGACGGCATCCACGATGACCCATCATCGGGTTGAACTCATGAAGCTCATCGCATTTCTTCTTGATCTCGTCAACAGTCTTGCCCATATCTTTTGCAAGCTCTGCCATCTCTTCCTCTGTCTTAGGAGTGAACTCATGCAGCGGCGGATCTAAGTAGCGGACTGTCATTGGTCTGCCCTCGAGTGCCTTGTACATAGCCTTGAAGTCGCCCTTCTGGTACGGAAGGAGTTTGCTTAATGCTTCCTCTCTTGCCTCTACTGTATCAGAAACGATCATTCTTCTTAAGTTGTGGATTCTCTCCGGATCAAAGAACATATGCTCAGTACGGCAAAGGCCGATGCCCTCTGCGCCAAGCTTAACTGCGTTCTTTGTATCAGCCGGTGTATCAGCGTTTGTGCGGACACCAAGTTTTCTGAAGGAGTCAGCCCAATCCATGATTCTCTTGAAGTTTCCGCCTACGGATGCTTCCTGAGTCTTGATATCACCGTTGTAGATCTTACCTGTTGTACCGTCTAAGGAGATGTAATCGCCCTCGTGGAAGGTATGTCCGCCGAGTGTGAATTCCTTCTTCTCCTCGTTGATCTTGATCTCGCCGCAGCCGGATACACAGCAGGTACCCATACCACGTGCAACTACTGCTGCGTGGGATGTCATACCACCGCGGACTGTTAAGATACCCTGTGCAGCGTGCATTCCCTCGATATCCTCCGGGGATGTCTCAAGACGAACCAGAATCACTCTCTCGCCCTTGCCGCCAATACCGGCTGCCTTAGCGTCATCTGCTGTGAAGCAGACTTTACCAGCTGCAGCACCCGGGGAAGCCGGAAGAGCCTGTCCGATAACCTCGCCTGCCTTTAATGCAGCCGGATCGAAGGTCGGATGTAATAACTGGTCGAGGGATTTTGCTTCGATTCTGCAAACAGCTTCCTCAGGAGTGATCTGTCCCTCATCTACTAAATCGCATGCGATCTGGATTGCAGCCGGAGCAGTTCTCTTACCATTACGTGTCTGTAAGAAGTAGAGCTTGCCTTCCTCGATCGTGAACTCCATATCCTGCATGTCGTGGAAATGATTCTCGAGTTTCATAGCCAGTTCCATGAACTGCTTGTAGCACTCCGGAAGGTCTTTCTCAAGCTGGGAGATCGGCTGCGGAGTACGAACACCGGCAACAACGTCCTCGCCCTGTGCGTTGATCAGGTACTCACCAAAGATGCCCTTTGCACCTGTGGACGGGTTACGTGTAAACGCAACACCTGTACCGGATGTCTCACCCTTGTTACCGAATACCATTGTCTGTACGTTTACTGCGGTACCCCAGTCGCCCGGAATATCGTTCATACGACGGTAAACGATCGCACGCGGGTTGTCCCAGGAACGGAATACAGCTTTCACAGCTCCCATTAACTGTTCCTTCGGATCCTGCGGGAACTCTTCGCCCTTCATAGCCTCTTTGTATACAGCTTTGAACTTCTCAGCAAGCTCCTTTAAATCGTTAGCGTCTAACTCTGTATCATAGTGAACGCCTTTTGCTTCCTTCATTTCGTCGATGATCTTCTCGAAGTAGGACTTCGGAACTTCCATAACGACGTCGGAATACATCTGGATGAATCTTCTGTAGGAGTCATATGCGAAACGCGGATTACCTGTCTTCTTTGCGAAACCTTCTACTGCTACATCATTTAAACCGAGGTTTAAGATGGTATCCATCATACCCGGCATAGATGCACGCGCACCGGAACGTACAGATACAAGTAACGGATCCTCGGTATCACCGAATTTCTTTCCGTTCACGCCCTCGAGCCATGTTAAAGCCTCAAAGATCTGATCCTGGATCTCTTTTGTGATCTGTTTTCCGCTGTTGTAGTAGTCTGTGCAGGCTTCTGTTGTTACTGTGAATCCCTGCGGGATCGGCATGCCAAGATTTGTCATCTCCGCAAGGTTGCAGCCTTTGCCGCCGAGAAGATTTCTCATTGCCGCGCTGCCTTCTTCAAACTTATAAACCCACTTTGCCATAAGTTGTTATTCCTCCTAGAATTTAGTTTAGACTAAGATGTCTATATTGCCCTCATCTCTTTGCTCCCCTGCAATACTTCCGCTCCCCCATCACGTAACTCCGGTTTGGAAATATCGCACAAAAAAAATCGAGTGTCGGAAAAAAGGCCTGTACATATTATAAGGGATGTTGCCAAAAATTGCAACATCCCTTTATAAAAGTTTCGTGATTTTTTCACATATTTCTGTAAATTTCCGTCGTTTTTCTTGGTCAAAATTGTACACAATTTTCTTTTAATTTAGTACAATTTACCAGTGAGCACTGCCAGGAGGATACCAAGAACCGCTCCCGCAACGACCTGCAGCGGCGTATGTCCCACATATTCTTTCAGTTTTTCCTGGAGAAAAACTCCGTCTAAATTCAGGATATTCTCAAAGAAAACGCTATTCAACAGTTTTGCCTGTTTTCCGGTCTCCCGCCTTACGCCCATCGCGTCGTACATTACGATCATCGAGAGAACAAAGCTGATGGCAAATTCAAAGCTTCCCACTCCGTACTTCATTCCGGATGCCGTCGTAAGCGCACAGACCGTCGCTGAATGGGAACTCGGCATTCCTCCGGAGCCGAAGATCCGCTCCGGATTAAAAGACTTATTAATCACCATATCGATCACTGTCTTTAAAAACTGTGCCACTGTCCATCCGAGCACTGCACTGATCAGTATCTGGTTTCCCAGAAATTCATTCCACATTGTCATGTTTTCCTCTTTTATGTCAGTATTTCCAAATCATTTTAGTATCCGATCAGCCAGTCATATAATTCCTGATACTTTCCGGCAGACGTCTTCCAGGAGAAGTCCACTGCCATCGCCCGGTCAACGATCTTATTCCATTCCCGCTTCTTATCGTAGTAAATATGCTTCGCATAGCGGATAATATTCAACATCTCGTGGGCATTGTAGTTCGCGAAGGAGAATCCTGTTCCTGTTCCCTCGAACTCATTGTACGGCCATACCGTATCCTTTAAGCCGCCTGTCTCGCGGACGATCGGCACCGTTCCGTAGCGGAGCGCCATGAGCTGGCTCAAACCGCACGGCTCAAATAAGGACGGCATCAGGAACGCGTCGCAGGCCGCGTAGATCTTGTGGGACAGCGGCTCGGAGTAGTATATCTGCGCTGATACGCGGTCATGATATTTCCAGTCGTAATGGCGGAACATATTCTCATAGTTCTCGTCTCCGGTTCCAAGAACGACCAGCTGCACATCATCCGTACAGATCTCGTCCATCACGCACTGGATCAGGTCCAGACCTTTCTGGTTCGTGAGTCTTGAGACGATACCGATCATGAACTTCTTATCGTCCTTCGCGAGACCAAGCTCTTCCTGAAGCGCGCGTTTATTTTTCACTTTCTCTTTTCTGAAATTTTTCGCGTTGTAATTCTGAACGATATCCGGATCCGTCTCCGGGTTGAAGACATCATAGTCGATACCGTTTACAATCCCACGGAGATCGCCGGATCTCGCCCGCATAAGTCCGTCAAGCCCTTCTCCGTAGAACGGGGTCTTGATCTCCTCTGCGTAGGTGTTGCTGACCGTCGTGATCGCGTCGGCATACACAAGACCGCCCTTCAACATATTTCCGTCTTTGTATGCCTCTAACTTATCCGGTGTAAAGAAGTAGTCCGGGAGTCCCGAGAATCTCTGGATCGTCTTTACATCCCACACGCCCTGGAATTTCAGGTTGTGGATCGTCATGACGGACTTGATTCCGCGGAAAAATTCTCCCTCTCCGAATCTTCCCTTTAAATATACAGGGATCAGTCCAGTCTGCCAGTCATGGCAGTGGATCACATCCGGTCTCCATCCGATCACAGGAAGTGCGGATAACGCTGCCTGTGAGAAAAATGAGAATTTTTCCAGGTCATAATACCAATCACCATATGGCTTATCGCCCCAGAAATAACTCTCATTATCGATAAAATAGAAGGTGATCCCTTCATATACATATTCAAGAATTCCGACATAACGGCTCTGTCCCAGGTAATCCATATAAAAATGATTTACATAAGTAAGATTGCTCAAAAATTTATCCTTGATACAGAGATACTTCGGGATCATGACCCGCACATCAAAATATTCTTTATCAAAACATTTCGGTAAGGATCCCACAACATCGGCAAGTCCGCCGGTCTTGATAAAAGGTACAGCCTCGGAAGCGACAAACAATATTTTCTTCATGATAACCCATCCTTCCACTTTTTGCTCCATGGCAGGGAAAATCCGCAAAAATGCCATGCCCCGCTATTAGATTCAGTATAACACATCCCTCGGAAATTAGAAAGTGGGTCTTTTTGCTTTTTCAGATTTTTCAGATTTTTCAGATACGTTTATAATCCAGTCGAATTTTGTCTGCAATCAGCGCAATAAATTCAGAATTTGTCGGCTTCCCCTTGCCGCCGTTCACCGTGTATCCAAAGAGGCTGTTCAGGGTATCAAGCTCTCCTCTGCCCCAAGCAACCTCAATGGCATGGCGGATGGCGCGCTCCACGCGGCTCGGTGTCGTCTTGTGGGTCTTCGCGATGGTCGGATAAAGGATCTTCGTGACAGAGGACAGCATCTCCGTATCCCGGACGGACATGATGATGGCATCTCTCAGATACTGGTATCCTTTAATATGGGCCGGAATTCCGATTTCATGCAGCATCTGGGTCACATCCGTCTCGAGATTCTGTTCTATATAGGTCTCTTTATCAAGATACGGCTGTACCTTCTTCACATCCGTATGTACCGCACCTGCCGCTTTTATCCGACCGCGACAGACTCTGTGGATCTTATCCAGAATAATATCCCTGTTGAAGGGCTTCATAATATAATAATTAGCTCCGAGCCGGAACGCGTCCTCTGTCACATCCTGGCTGCTGGCCGCCGTCACCATGATGAAGGACGGGTAGTTCTTCATCTGCGTGTTGTTTTTTACTTTTTCCATGACGGAAATTCCGTCCAGTCTCGGCATGATCACATCCATGAGAACAATATCCGGATTCGTGCGGACGATCATGTTGTACGCATCCTCGCCATTATCCGCCTTTCCTACTACATGGATCCCGTCCTCTTTTTCCAGAATTTCGCCAAGTAAATTCAAAGTCTGTCTGTTGTCATCTGCAATCGCAATGGATAATTCTGCCATAATGCTCCTCCTGTAACACATAAAGTTTCTTTTTCGGTCATTTTCCCCGTTCCAGCCGGGCGTCTGACATGATATTTTTCTTTTTTGAGCATCCCCGGCAGGAATATAGACATTATAATATTGCACCCTTGTCGAATCCAATTCAAAATAGGTGTATAATTTCAAAAATTATTCGTGATTTTTCGTCGTTTTACGCGCTTTGTATCTATTTTTAACACTATATCTTCTTTTCTTAGCAGAAAGCATGCAAAAAGACCCAGCATGTTTCCACACCGGATCTTCTCGTATTCTGTCGTTTTTATTTAATTGTGAGCAGGTAATTCGCAAACTGCTGCGCTGTACGGCCGGAAAGTCCGCCACCGCGCATCTCGAAACGGTTCGCCTCGTAGCAGATCTCTTCGTCGCTCATAACCTCCGGAGTGATGCCTGCGCGTCTCGCGAGAGCCACCGCCATCTCGTTGAAACCTTCCTTGTTCGGCTTCGCGTAGAAGATAGAAAGGCCGAAGCGGTTGACCAGAGAGAGCTTCTCCTCCATGGTGTCGGAGCGGTGCAGGTCCTCGCTGTGCTCCATGTCCTCTCTGTCCTTCCATGTCTCCTTGATGAGGTGACGGCGGTTGGATGTTGCGTAGATCAGCACATTGTCTGGCTTTGTCTCGACGCCGCCCTCGATAACAGCCTTCAGGAACTTGTACTCGATCTCAAATTCTTCGAAGGAGAGATCGTCCATGTAGATAATGAACTTGTAGTTGCGGTTCTTGATCTGGGCGATGATCGTGGAGAGATCCTTAAACTGATGCTTGTAGATCTCGATCATGCGCAGCCCCTGTGAATAGAACTGGTTGACGATAGCCTTGATGCTGGTGGATTTACCGGTACCGCTGTCACCGTACAGAAGCACATTGTTCGCCGCTTTTCCGTCGCAGAACGCCTGGGTGTTCTCCACGAGTTTCTTCTTCTGAAGCTCGTAGCCGATGAGATCATCCAGCATAACGGCATCCATGTTGTTGATCGGCAGGAAGCGGACGGATCCGTCCTTGTTCTCCGCAATTCGGAACGCCTTGTTGAGTCCGAACATGCCGACACCGTAGTCCTTGTAGAACTCCGTCACATACTGGAAGAAATCCGCGCCTGACTCGGCCGTCTCAAGCTTCTCGCTTAAGGTTCTCACCTTCTCGCTGACATTTTTATTGTACATCAGCTCTTTTTTGCGGATCGCCTGGTAGTGGGTCAGCTGGGTAAAGCAATCTATGGAGAGTTCTTGCTCTAGCCAGGAAAAGTCGTAGTCGAACAATTTCTTGAACATGTCGAAGTCGTGAGTCACAAAATTATTAACCGTTCCTTCCTGGGCCCCCATCTTCTCGCAGACGAGGCTGAACGGATTCTCATTCGTGATCAGGATGAATGTCAGGTAATTGTGCCATAAGTTCTTGTCAAAAGCGTAGTCTGTGGCAACCGTCAGAAGATTCTTCACCTGGTGGAATACACGGGTTCTCAGCGCCGCCTTCGTCTCCGTTCCCTCCTTCAATTTCTCACAGATATCCGCAAGCTGCCAGAGGATCGAGTCTTCCGGCAGGCTGCCGTATACGAGCAGGTTTGATACGATCTCGTTCATATAGTTTCCTCTCTTTAATAAAAATGTGCCTTGGCACATTTTCGCGCCGGTCGCAGTCGTTTGCGGCAATCTACATTTTAGCGCGAGTGCGCATCATCGGCACGTAGTACCTTTTATACAACAGAATGTTCCATAGGAATTTCCTGTTATCCAAAAAAGACGGCGCAGCTTCTAAACAAGCCCGCCGCCTTAAAAATTTACTTATTCAACAATAGCACCCTTATCCGCAGAGGATACGTTCTTCGCATAGCGCTTTAAGTATCCCGTCAGCTTCTTCGGCTCGCGGATCTTCATGGTCTTCTTTCTCTCTTCCATCTCTTCATCGGAAATAAGCAGCTTTAAGCTATAGTTCGGGATGTCGATAGCGATCTTGTCGCCGTCTTTGATGTAAGCGATCGGGCCGCCTGCAGTTGCCTCCGGGGAGATATGTCCGATAGCCGCGCCGCAGGATGCACCGGAGAAACGTCCATCTGTAAGAAGTGCAACGGATGTGTCGAGCTTCATACCAACGATTGCGGATGTCGGAGAGAGCATCTCTCTCATTCCCGGACCGCCTGCCGGACCCTCGTAACGGATGACAACGATGTCGCCCGGAACGATCTTTCCAGCGTAGATTGCTGCGATCGCCTCTTCCTCGGAATCAAAGCACTTTGCGGTACCGGTGTTGACTAACATCTCCGGTTTTACAGCGGAACGTTTTACGATCGCACCGTTCGGAGCCAGGTTTCCGAAAAGAACAGCAAGTCCGCCGGTCTTTGTGTACGGGTTGTCTAACGGACGGATCACTTCCGGATTGCGGTTTACGGCACGGGCAACGTTCTCCGCAACAGTCTTTCCTGTTACAGTCTTGCAGTCGCCGTGGATCATACCGGCATCGAGAAGTTCTTTTAATACTGCGGAGATTCCGCCTGCCTCCAGGAGATCCTGCATGTGGTGATGTCCTGCCGGTGCGAGGTGGCACAGGTTCGGAGTCTTCTCACTGATCGCGTTGATCATGTGAAGATCAAGAGTGATATCAGCCTCATGGGCGATTGCAAGAAGATGAAGCGCGGAGTTTGTGGAACATCCGAGAGCCATATCGGTTGTTAAAGCGTTCTCGAATGCTGCCGGTGTGATGATGTCGCGCGGACGAACATCGTCAGCTAAAAGCTTCATAACCTGCATACCTGCAGTCTTTGCAAGGCGGATACGCTCTGCGTATACAGCCGGGATCGTACCATTTCCCGGAAGACCAAGACCAAGAACCTCTGTTAAGCAGTTCATGGAGTTTGCGGTGAACATACCGGAGCAGGAACCGCAGCCCGGACAGGAGCTTCCCTCGATCTCAGCGAGTTCTTCGTCGTTGATGAGGTTTGCCTTTCTTGCGCCAACTGCCTCGAATACAGTATTTAAGTCTCTCTGGTTGATGGAGAGCATCGGGCCGCCGGAAACGAAGATACACGGAAGGTTCAGACGCATTGCTGCCATTAACATACCCGGAACGATCTTATCGCAGTTCGGGATGAATACAAGTGCGTCGAAGCAGTGTGCTTTTACCATACATTCGATGGTATCTGCGATCAGCTCACGGGAGCTTAAAGAGAAGTGCATTCCGTCATGGCCCATGGCGATACCGTCACAGACACCGATGGTATTGAACTCCATCGGAGTTCCGCCAGCTGCAAGGACGCCGTCCTTTACGGCACGGGCGATAGTCTGTAAGTGCATATGTCCCGGTGCTACTTCATTGAAAGAGTTTACAACGCCGATAAACGGGCGACGCATCTGCTCATCGTTGTATCCGTCTGCCTTTAACAGGGAACGGTGCGGCGCATGTTCTACGCCTGCTTTTACTTTATCTGAATTCATTGTTTTTCTCCTTATGAAATCCAGAGCCAGGCGGTGATGCCTGGCCCTGAAGATTTTTTTAGGGTTTCGCTGCCCCGCAGTGCCACACTCGCGGACTTGTGTCCGCTCGTGCGCGGGCATTCGCCCTATGAATCCGCCGGCAAAGATTCACTTATGTGCGAGCACAACGTGAATCTTTCCTCGTCGGATTCGCACTGCTCATTGCTATCGCGACTATTTAGCCTCGTCAAGATCCTGTGTCTGCTTCCAGCCCATCTTTGCTCTTAACTCGCGGCCTGTCTTAGCTGCAAGTGTATCAGCGTGTGCTGCTCTTGCTGCGTTGAACATGGTTCTGCCAACCTGGTTCTCAAGAATCCAGTTCTTAGCGAATGTACCATCCTGGATCTCTGTTAATACCTGCTTCATTGCTTTCTTTGCTTCGTCGCCGATGATTCTCTTACCGCTTACATAGTCACCGTACTCAGCAGTATCGGAGATGGAGTATCTCATTCCCTCGAAACCAGCGTTGAAGATCAGGTCTACGATTAATTTCATCTCGTGGATGCACTCGAAGTATGCGTTCTCCGGCTTATAACCAGCCTCAACAAGTGTGTTGAAACCAGCTTCCATTAATGCGCAAACGCCGCCGCAGAGAACTGCCTGCTCACCGAAGAGGTCTGTCTCTGTCTCTTCCTTAAATGTTGTCTCGAGGATACCGCCTCTTGCTCCGCCGATGCCTGCAGCGTATGCTTTAGCAACTTCCATGGAGTTTCCGCTCGGATCCTGCTCAACAGCTACGAGACACGGAACACCCTTTCCGCCAACGTACTGGGAACGAACTGTGTGGCCCGGTCCTTTCGGAGCGATCATGATAACATTAACGTCTGCCGGCGGAACGATCTGTTTGAAGTGGATGTTGAAGCCGTGAGCGAATGCAAGTGTCTTTCCTGCTGTAAGGTTTGCCTTGATATCGTTCTTGTAGAGAGCTGCCTGCTTCTCATCATTTACAAGGATCATGATGATATCTGCTGCCTTTACAGCGTCTGCTGTGAGCATTACGGTGAAACCATCCTCTTTTGCCTTAGCTGCGGATTTGGAACCCTCGTAAAGACCTACTACTACGTCTACGCCGGAATCTCTTAAGTTCAGAGCATGGGCATGACCCTGGGAACCGTAACCGATAACAGCTACTTTCTTTCCGTCAAGAAGTGATAAGTTACAATCTCTCTCATAATACATGGTTGCCATAGTTTTTCTTCTCCTTATTCTTCATTGTGATCGACACGTAATGTGTTGTCTATCCCTAAACCGATCGCGATCTCTCCCGACCGGCTAAGTTCTAATATACCAAAATCTCTGACTTTTTCAATAAAAGATTCAACTTTTTTGCTGTCTCCGGTAATCTCGGCTGTCAGATGCTCTTCACCGAAGTCTACGACTTTTCCGCCGTACTCGTTGATCAGATCCAGTACCTGATGTTTGCTGGAACCTCTGTGGCTTCCAGTCAGGTGCATTTTGATGTACATATGCTGGGCAAATACGGTGTTTTCCGGCTCCAAAAGTGTTACAGCACGGACATCGATGAGTTTTTCCAGCTGACGGACCACCTGGTCCTTCATATATTCATCTCCTGTGGAGACGATGGTGATCCTTGTATAATTCGGATCATCAAGCGTTCCTGCAGAGATATTATCGATATTATAGCAGCGCTTTGCGTAAAGACCAGCGATACGGTTTAAAACGCCGAAGCGGTTGTTTACGATCATGGCGACCGCAAACTTTTCAACTTTGTTTTCCATGGTCACCTTATCCTTCCACAATCATGTCTTTAATAGATCGTCCCGGCGGGATCATCGGCAGGACTTTCTCATTCATATCAATGTGACAGTCGATCAGCACCGGTCCCTGGGACTTGTCAGCCGCATCGAGGGCTTTCTGCAAGTCTTCCATCGTGTAGACCGCATATCCGTCGGCTCCGAAGGCTTTCGCGAGAGCCGGGAAATCTGTCTTTCTGTCGAGGATGGTCTGGGAGTAATGGCAGTCATAGAAGATCGTCTGCCACTGTCTTACCATTCCGAGAACATCATTGTCAAAGAGGACGATGGTGATCGGAAGCTCCTGACTTACCGCCGTTGCCATCTCGTTTAAGTTCATTCCGAAGCTTCCATCTCCTGTGAAGAGAACGGTTCTTCTTCCTCTGGCGGCGATACATCCGCCGATGGCTGCTCCGAGACCATATCCCATGGTTCCGAGTCCACCGGAGGTGAGAAGTGTGTGCGGCTTTTCAAACGGATAGAACTGCATGGTCCACATCTGGTGCTGTCCGACATCGGTAGCGACCACTGTGTCCTCGGTGCAGTGCTTGTGGACTTCCTCGATAATCGCCTCCGGTCCGTAGGGTTTCGGTGCCGGGAGGATCATCTCATTCTTGTAGCCCTCAAGCTCGCCCACCCACTCCGGATGCTTTTCTTCCGGAAGCGCTTCCAGGATCTTATCGAGGATCTCCTTCACATCGCCCCAGAGGCTCACGTCAGGACTGACATTCTTTCCAATCTCCGCACGGTCGATATCGATATGGACCGTCATACATTTCTTTGTGTACTCATTTAAGTCACCTGTGGCGCGGTCGGAGAATCTTACGCCGACTGCTAAAAGCAGGTCACATTCGGACTGCGCCTTGATGGACGGATATTTTCCGTGCATGCCGCACATTCCGAGGTTTAACGGGTAGGACGCCGGAACTGATGTGATTCCCATCATGGAAAGACCGATGGCCGCATCCACTCTCCTGGAGAGTTCCAGGACTTCTTCCTGGGCTCCCGCTGCCACAACACCGCCGCCTGCGTAAATAAACGGCTTTTTTGCCTTTTTGATCATCTCAACGACTTCGTCGATGCTGCCGCACTCGGACTTTCTCGGCTTCTTCACAACGCTCGGAACCTTTAAGTCCTCAATATATTCATATTCCGCGGACTGGACGTTCTTCGGAATATCAATGAGAACCGGTCCCTTACGTCCGGAGTTTGCGATCTCGAAGGCCTCGATGATCGTTCTCTGAAGGTCCTTGATGTCGCGGACCATGAAGTTGTGTTTTACGACCGGCTGTGTGATTCCGACGATATCCACCTCCTGGAAGGAATCCTTTCCAAGACTGTTCACCGCCACGTTTCCGGTGATCGCAACCATCGGTACGGAATCGAGGTAGGCGTTTGCGATTCCTGTCACCAGGTTCGTCGCACCCGGACCACTTGTGGCCAGGACCACGCCGGTCTTTCCGCTTGCTCTCGCATATCCGTCAGCAGCATGGGCTGCTCCCTGCTCATGGGCTGCTAAGACATGTCCGATACGGTCAGACGCAAGATAGAGTTCGTTATAGATATCAAGCACTGCGCCCCCCGGATATCCGAAGATCACTCTCACGCCCTGATGGATCAGCTCTTCCACCAGGATCCGCGCTCCGTTCATTTTCATAGCTGTTTTTCCCCTCATCTTATTTCTTTCGGAATGTCCGGCTCTGTCAGACATTCCCGTCTTTTCTTTTTCTGGTGCGGACAAATGTCCGTATCAAAATTCAGGTATAAAAAAGCCTTACAGCGTTACACTGTAAGGCTTTGCTTTTCTTCGTAACTTGTTCTTTCAAGTTTCTATCAGGCAATCCCGGATTCAGTATAACGCAAATAAGCATTCCCGTTCACGACGATAATGCTGACGATAATTCGAATCACGACTGCGAGTAGAATAAGATTCGTCATATCTTTGCGTCTCCTTTCCAGTTGCCCTTCAGCAATGTTGCTACGTTTTATTATAAGCACTTTGTCAGAAATTGCAAGTAGTTTCTTTTTATAGCTTGTATGAACCAGAGTTATAAAACATTGCCCGCTCGTAAATGCCTTTTTGTTTATCAGGAAATTCCTTTGCGTTTCCTGTTAAAAAAAAGCTCTGCAGGCACCGGGATTTCCCCGGTCTGCAGAGCTGCTCCTATTTCAAATTATTTTTTACAGTTTTGAGTATCCGTACGGATTGATCAGCGCATCCAGTTTCTTTCCTTCCTTACATAACGGACAGTTCCTGTAATCGCTGTACTGGTAATCCGGAACATCTTTTAATCCGAATACCGACTTGATCGGAATCCCATTGACATTCTCAAGCGCACTGATTACTGCGGAGATCCCCTGAATAATTCCTCCATAGTACTGGACACCCTCGATCGCCTTGTTGATCGTCAGACCTGTTGTCACGGTCGCGGTGAGGATCAGCACATTCTTTCCGTTGATCATTGCGCGGTAATTGTCCTTAAACACGATCTGGCTGTTGCTGTTGAACTCCGGTTTGATAACGTAGATCGTCTTGTGGGCGTTCTTCGACATGAAACCGCCTTTTGTCAGCTCCTGCGCAAGAAGTGTTCCGATCACTTCGGTCCCTTCCATGCATACGATTGTATCGACGATCATATCGTACAGATACATATGTACGAGTGCCTGGGCAATTCCTCCCGCCTCACTCAGACGGCTCTTTACCGTCGTCAGGTCAAAATAGTAATTCGTGTGGGCATGATTCGTTGCAAAATGTCCCTTTACGATTTTTAACGGGGTATCTGTACCGGTCGTCTGAATTTTGTTATACTTTAACTCCATACACGATCCTCCTTATTCAAATCTCACGTTTACTGTTATTTGACTATATTATACCGAATTTTCAGATACTATTCAAGGAATTTTCCTGTTTTTCATCAGGTTTTTCGTCACTGTTTACTTTACGCCTTGCGCAAACAGTAACGGTTTTTCTCCCTGTTTTTCTACCACGCAAGGACCTCATGTCCGGTCTCTGTCACGAGTACCATGATCTCCCTCTGGGCAGACGGAAGCCTGTCATCGGTATAGATCGTCCAGCCATTGCTGTCATCCACAAAGATATCCGGACGGCCCATGTTGATCATCGGCTCGATGGTAAAGATCATCCCCGGTGCCATAAGCATCTCCTCGCCCCGTCTTGTCACATAGCTTACAAACGGGTCTTCATGGAACTCAAGGCCGACACCGTGGCCGCCGACTTCCTCGACAATGGTGTATCCGTTCTTCTTCGCATAGTCATGGACTGCCTGCCCCATATCTCCTAAGAATCCCCACGGTTTTACCTGCTCGAGACCCTTTTCCACAGCTTCGTTCGTGACGCGGACAAGTTTTTCCTTCTCCGGGTCCACATTGCCGATCAGGAACATTCTGGACGAATCAGAGAAATATCCGTGAAGGATCGTGGAGACATCCACGTTAATGATATCACCGTCTTTTAAGACAACATCCTTGGACGGAATTCCGTGGCATACCTGATCATTGATGGAGGTGCACACGCTCTTTGGGAATCCCTCATAATTTAACGGTGCAGGAATCCCGCCATGTTTTGTCGTAAAGTCGTATACCCACTGATCAATCTCCTCTGTGGTGATTCCCGCCTTGATGTGTTCCGCCACATAGTCAAGGACTGCTACATTCAGTTTTCCGCTCTCACGGATCCCCTCGATCTGTGCCGGTGTCTTGATGATCTTGTGGGACGGAACCTCGTGGCCTGCAAAACGAGCACGACTGATCTTCTGGTCAAATGTCATATGGCACTCACAATATGGCTTCCCGCTTCCACACCAGCATGGATCATTTTTTCCGATTCTGCGAAACATAATTTTTCCTCTTTTCTATCTGTTTTTGCATTTCTGTACTGTACGGGATTTTCCCTAAAAAAGAATATGCCTGGCATATTCTCGCGCCTCACGCGGTCGCATGTGACAATCTACATCTTCGCGCGTTTGCACATTAGAAAATTCCTGTCCGTGTACAGGAATTGCGTTTGCGAATTCTTTTATTTTCCTGTATAATATCCTTATCTATCATAACGTCGGAGACTCTGTTTGTCAAATAAGTCTCCTGAGAAAATATGCCGTTAATATCACGGCGTGGATTTTCCAGCCCGAAAATCCCCCGCGTTGCAGAGGCGGCTGTAAAGAAAGTGAGGAATTTACATGAATGTACTGATCACCGGGTTCGACCCCTTCGGCGGAGAGCCGATCAATCCGGCATGGGAAGCCGTAAAAGCCATGAAAGACGAGATCGCCGGAGCAAAGATCACGAAGCTTCAGATCCCGACCGTTGTCAATAAATCCATTGCGAAAGTCCATGAAAAGATGATGGAGCTCCGCCCGGATATCGTCATCAGCATCGGCCAGGCCGGCGGACGGTTCGGCGTGACTCCGGAGCGTGTTGCGATCAATGTAACAGATGCAAGGATCCCGGATAACGAAGGAAACCAGCCCATCGATGAGCCGATCTTTGCAGACGGAGATGCTGCCTATTTCTCCAATCTTCCGGTGAAGGCGATGGTTCAGGAGATCAGGAACGCCGGTTATCCTTCTACCCTCTCCAACACCGCAGGAACTTATATCTGCAACCATGTCATGTATGGAATTTTATACTATATCCAAAAGGAATTTCCAAATGTACGCGGTGGCTTTATCCACGTTCCGTATGCCGTTTCCCAGGTTGTCAATAAACCGGCGACCCCGTCCATGGCCATTGCGGATATTACGGCTGCATTGGAAGCGGCTGTGAAGGCCGCTGTTGAATATGAGCAGGATATCAAAGTGGTCGGGGGAGAGACGCACTAAAAAGTCACTTCTGTCGCACAAAAAAACTTCATCTTCGGAAGTTTTTCAGGCTGTAATACCAGTCTGAAAAACTCCAAGGATGAAGTTTTTCTGTAACTGTTCAGTAGGTCTGCGCACTTGCTGCGCTGACCGTAAGAAAACATAGGCTGGAGGGCAAAAATCCCATCAGCGAAGCTGATCTGGAATGGATTTTTGCGTGCAACTATGAAGGTACTGAATAGTTACGTTTTTCTTTTATCCGGGTTCCGGACTGCCTTTCGAGGCACCCGCCCGGGATCCGGTTTTCTGATTATTCTTTTGTTCCTCTCTCCGCAGACGCGTTGAGTTTTCCGTCGACCACGTCGATCCTGATCGTATCTCCGGTATGGACACCATCCGACAGGATCAGGCGGGCTGCCAGAGTCTCCACATTCTTCTGCAGATATCTCTTAAGCGGTCTTGCGCCGTATACCGGATCATAACCGTTGTCCACAATAAACTGCTTTGCAGAATCGGAAAGTGCAACCACAAGCTCTTTATCCGCCAGACGCTTGTTGATATCGGCAACAAGCAGATCAATGATGCTTCCGATGTTGTTCTTTGTAAGCGGCTTGAAGAGGATCGTCTCATCAAGACGATTTAAGAACTCCGGACGGAAGTGGGATCGCAGATCGTTCATGACCTCAGCCTTTGCCTCCGGCTTGATATCACCGTTCTCATCGATGCCGTCAAGCAGATACTGGGAGCCGATATTGGAGGTCAGGATAATGATCGTATTCTTGAAGTCCACGGTCTTACCCATGGAATCTGTGATACGTCCATCATCGAGAACCTGAAGCAGAACATTGAATACATCCGGATGTGCCTTCTCGATCTCATCGAACAAAACGACACAATACGGTTTTCTGCGGACTGCCTCTGTGAGCTGACCGCCCTCATCGTATCCGACATATCCTGGCGGCGCTCCGATCAGACGGGATACGGAGTATTTCTCCATGTATTCACTCATATCGATCCGGACCATGTTGTTCTCATCATCAAACAGACTTGCCGCAAGTGTCTTTGCAAGCTCTGTCTTGCCGACACCGGTAGGTCCGAGGAACAGGAAGGAACCGATCGGCTTTGTCGGATCCTTGATCCCGGCCTTGGAACGGATGATCGCGTCTGTAACCTTCTCGACTGCCTCATCCTGACCGACAACACGTTTGTGGAGCTCATCGTCCAGATGAAGGGTCTTGTTTCTTTCACTTTCCGTGAGTTTTGCAACCGGGATGCCCGTCCAGCGGGAGATGATCCTTGCGATCTCATCTTCGGTAACGCTCTCATGAACAAGGCTCAGATCTGCGTTCTTTACCTTCTCCTCCTCTTCCTTCAGCTCTTTTTCAAGCTGCGGAAGCTTACCGTACTGGAGCTCTGCTGCCTTATTCAGATCATATTTCTGCTGTGCATCCTGGATCTGACGATGGACTGCCTCGATCTCCTCACGGATGGAGGAAAGCTTATCAACCGTCGCCTTCTCATTCTGCCACTGGGCCTTCTGAGTCGCGAACTGGTCATGGAGCTCTGCCAGCTCCTTCTGAAGATCCGCAAGGCGTTCCTGGCTTAAATGGTCTGTCTCTTTCTTAAGAGCCGCCTCCTCGATCTCAAGCTGCATGATCTTTCTGGAGAGTTCATCCAGCTCCGTCGGCATGGAATCGAGTTCCGTCTTGATCATTGCGCAGGCTTCATCCACGAGGTCGATAGCCTTATCCGGAAGGAAACGGTCGCTGATATAACGGTTGGAAAGGGTTGCCGCCGCTACAAGCGCAGAATCGGTGATCTTTACGCCGTGATAAACCTCATAACGGTCCTTCAGTCCACGAAGGATCGAGATCGTATCCTCGACCGTCGGCTCATCAACCATAACCGGCTGGAAACGACGTTCCAGAGCCGGATCCTTCTCAATATATTTCCGGTACTCATCCAGAGTCGTCGCACCGATACAGTGTAACTCACCACGGGCAAGCATTGGCTTTAACATATTGCCGGCATCCATAGAGCCTTCCGTCTTTCCGGCTCCTACGATGGTGTGAAGCTCATCGATGAACAAAATAATCTGTCCCTCGCTCTTTCTCACCTCATCGAGAACGGCTTTTAAACGTTCCTCAAACTCACCGCGATATTTCGCTCCCGCAACAAGGGCACCCATATCCAGTGAGAATAATTTCTTATCTTTTAAGCCCTCCGGCACATCGCCGCGGACGATACGCTGTGCAAGACCTTCTACAACGGCGGTCTTACCAACACCAGGTTCACCGATGAGGACCGGGTTGTTTTTCGTTTTTCTGGAAAGGATCCGGATCACATTCCGGATCTCGGCGTCACGGCCGATCACCGGGTCCATCTTCTGGTCTCTTGCCTTCTCTACAAGGTCAGAACCATATTTATTTAAGGTATCGTAGGTTGCCTCCGGATTATCACTGGTAACTCTCTGGTTGCCGCGGACCGTGGACAGAGCCTGTAAGAATTTATTCCGGTCGATCCCATAAGTACGGAACAGTTCCTTCATAGCCTTGTTCGGCTGTTTTAACAGGCATAAGAACAAATGCTCGACGGAAACATATTCGTCTCCCATCGCCTTTGCCTCGTCCTCGGCATCAATCAGGACTTTATTGAGATCCTGAGTGAGATAGACCTGTCCGCCTCCGGATACCTCCGGCAGCTTTTTAAGTGCTGCTTCCGCCTCATCTGTAAACTGCTCACCGGAGATTCCCATCTTTGTGATCAGCTTTAAGATCAGGCTGTCATCTAACTTTAACAGACTTACCAGGAGATGTTCCTGGTCGATCTGCTGATTTCCATATTCATAAGCCAGCTTCTCGCAGTTCTGGACTGCTTCCACTGATTTCTGTGTAAATTTGCTGATATTCATGATCGCAAGCCTCCCTTCAATTCTGAAGTACTTGTTGTGTTTGTTGTCAGTAATACCGCCCAGCGAAATTTTCATCCGCCGGGCGGTTTAATCTTTCAGATACGTGGCAGCTTCGCATACGTTTCTGTATCGTTACCGCTCGAGGCTGTCAGATCACCCTTCGATGGAAATGTGCTTCGGACCTTCAACCTTCTTCTCTTCCTCTTTCGGAATCGATACACTCAGGATACCGTTTTCGAATTTCGCCTTAATCTCCTCTTCCCGGATCTCCTCGCCAAGATAGAAGGTTCTGCTCAGAGCACCTGCATAACGTTCCTTGCGGATGTATTTGCCTTTCTTATCTTCCTCGTCCTTATCAAGACCTTTCTCGGCACTGACGGTCAGATAACCATCCTTCAGTTCAAGCTGGATCTCATCTTTCTTAAATCCCGGAAGATCGATATCAAGCTCATACGTCTTTTCTGTCTCTCTGACATCTGTCTTCATCAGTCTGGATACATTCTTACCATACAGCGGATCCTTCTTTTCTGTAAAGAACTTCTCATCAAACGGGAACATATTATCAAATAAACTTTCTCCAAAAATACTCGGCATATACATAAATCATTCCTCCAATCAGAATTCCTGTTTTCTTGTTTGTCATCTATCTGAAAGAACTTCAGAAGATTTTCCAATCTTGGGAACTCCTTGAGATCCTTTGATTTTTTCTCTCTTCCTTTGTTCTGCATGTAATATAACACATATTATTAGCACTGTCAAGAGGCGAGTGCTAATTTTTTTGTGAATTAATTGTGTATTTCATTGACACATTGTAACTTTTCAGGCTCATCGTAGAACGCATTCTATAGGTAGTCGCCAAGCATCTCTCCCACACACCTCTCGATCTCATCAATAATTTCCATACACCGGTTCTTCTTCATTCCAGCCGTAATGCCAACAGCTAATAATTCTTTTCTTCCCGGATCTTTTCCATTTCCGTCAACGGTCGTTGTGTGTTCCCCATAGTACGTATTACTATAAGTAAGATCGTATGCAGGGCTCAGTCTCCACTGATCTTTTTCTTCATCATACAAATAGGTGAAATTTTTTGAGTGGTCATCTCTGTTATGCGCAAAAACATTAAAACACATTCTTCGAAACATACTTTCCACATCCGCATAATGATCCTTCGTCAATATCTTCGTAAGTTTCATCAGACTGTGGTAATCAAGACTCGGCTGTTCAAAGTCCAGTTCGAGAAGCGCTGCAGCTGTCAGCATATGGACTCGCTTTATTCCATTTTGATCAGGGACTCTGTCAAACCGCCTGGTTCCAAAATAGCCTTTACAGATTCCAGATGGGAACAACTTTGTCTCACTCATCGTAATTTCACATTTCCGGGCACAGCATGAATAATCATACTCCATTTTTCCCGCATCTTTTCCATCTACATGGGCCGGAAATTTTATGATCCACTCTTCATTTCCAATCGAAGTCATGATCTTCGGCCTTGCTCCTCCGCTCGTTCCTCCAAGCCGGTACAATTCGTCAAGTTTGTCTGTATATTCTGTGTTCAATATTTTCTGACACTCCCGCGCCAGTTCATCCAGGTCAGGATTATCCCGCTGCTCCGGAAATTTTCTTTCCGGATAATACGTCAACGCACCCATTCCTGATTTTCCAACGATTGCCAGTCGGTCTAAAACCGTCAGTTTATCCGGATCCTGTTTATGCTCACGAAGCAGACGATTTAGCAGCAATCTTCCCCAATTATCCGGAAGACTGTCCGCAAACACGCCATAAAGGCCGCCAAAATAATCCTTTGTGGGCACAAACACCTGCTTTTTTAATGGCAGCGAGAATGGGCTGATCGAAAATCCATGTTCCAGCCATTCATCGGTGTACTGAAATGCTGCTTTTCGATTTGCTGTCATGGCCAATGTCCCCACAAGTTTTTCATCATAATACACCTGCAGCGCATTATCTTGTTTCATTTATGACCTCCTTTATGTCTCTGTATGGTACCTGCGAAAAAATATTCCTGAGTTCATCCGCAATATCCAATGCCATTGCGATTTTCGTCAGAGACAACAAGGATATCTGACCGGTAGACTCGAATCTTTTAACAGAACCATAACTCACACCGCTCATCGACGCCAGCTTCTCCTGCGAGATTGAACGCCGTTTTCTAATATTGCGGATCCTCTGCGCCAGCTTCAGATCCAGTTCTTCCGCTGTCTCCCATATAAAACCTTCCATAGTCTTTCCCACTTTCGATTCCGTTTTTCGCGCATTTATTAGATAATATTTTATCTATTTTCACATGATTATTTTCAAAATATATAATATATTATCTGTTATTATTTTACCATCAGTCAATATACAAATCAATAAAAATGTAACCCAACCCATTCTCACTATGACCTCTGCAATCTCCATTTGCCTGCAGACACATATCAATTTTTTCATTAAAAAGACCACTGTTTCCACAAATCGCTCTGTGAAAACAGTAGTCTTTTCCTAAATGGTCAATGCTCCCCATTTGTCTCATATACATACAGAGAGAATCGATCCCCATTTATGATCTGAATTCCCGCATACAATGGCTCATTCTCCTGATCGTATGCTGTACTTCTAACGAACATCAGATAATCGCCCTTTCGGACTTCGAGTAATTTTGCTTCCTCCTGTGTTGCTCTGCAAAGCTCAATCAGTTTTTCCGAGCTTGTAACCTGCATTCCTGCTTTCTCTTTCAAATAATCAAAAAGGGAATTATCCTCAAACTGAGCTTCTAACAGGAATGCATATTTTAACGGAAAATAGTTTTTTTCAATTACAACCGGTTCTGAATCCGCGAATCTCAGACGTGATATAAAGATCACTTTACTGCCCGTCTCAATTCCAAGTCTCTCCGCAATCTTTCCATCAGCATCCACGATCTTATTTTCCAGCATATGTGCCCCCGGCACGACTCCCATCTGCTCACACATCTCACTGAAGCTCTGGAGACGTTTGATATTTCTGGAAAATTTTGGCTTTGTTACGAACGTTCCCTTTCCCTGTTTCCGAACAACAAGTCCTTTTTCCATGAGGGAACCGATTGCTTTTCTCACGGTGATCAGACTGACACCATACGTCTTTGCCATCTCTGATTCCGTCATGATCTTATCTCCCGGTTTATATCTTCCGCTTTTGATATCCTTTTCCACTGTATCCATAAGCTGAACATATAACGGAGTCATCGCATCCTGCTTTAACATTCATTTTCCCCCACTGTCTAAATTCTTTTCAATACTATTCTAATAACAGCTCAGACAAATAGCAAGGACAATTTCCTTTCCAGAGCAAGTTCCCTGTTCGATCCCAAAATTTTTACAGGCAGTCACCAGGCTCCGGATCCTCAAACGGAACGCCGTATCCAAAAGCGCCTCTCACCATGCATGTCTTTGCAGCGAATTCAGCTCCCTTTTCCATTGCTGTCTCGATTTTTTCTCCATCTAAAAGGGAAAGTAAAAAGGCAGTTGTAAAAGAATCTCCGGCTCCCAATGTATCGATTGCATCAACAGGCTTTGGGATCTGTCTGTAATACTTTTTTCCGTCAAAAGCGAGGGATCCGCGTTTTCCCATAGTTGCCACTGCAATTTTACAGCCTTCCGATACAAAGCGCTTACATGCTGCCTTTGCGGTCTCCTCATCAATTTCTCCGCAGGAGAAAAATGCGTAATCAACAACAGGCGCGATCTCTTTTAAATAATATTCCTCATTCCAGTGACCGGAAAAATCATAAGAAACCGGAATTCCAGTTTCTCTTACTTTTTTTAACTGTGAATCAAAGTGACCATTATTACTGGTATGAACAAGGGAAAATTCCCTGATATAGGAAATATCCTCTGGCTTTAGATCCAACGGATGCTCATTTACGATCCCTCCGCGGTTGCTCATGATAAACTGTCTGTCACCATTTTCAAGCCGGACTTTTGCGTATCCATTCTCGCCGGCATATTGCCTGCATCTGGAATGATCGACCCCGATCTCATCAAGAACAGAAATAATGTGTTCTGCCACTCTGTCCTTTCCAAAAACGCCGAGGTACGCAGACTGCGCCCCCAGCATTTTTGCATATACAGAAAAGTTCATGGCCTGACCACCCGGATACATGATCTTTGCAGGATAATACTGATCACATACATTATCTCCGATGCCAATTACCTTTATCATTAATACTCAACCTTCCACATATATCTTCTTTCATCCATTGAATGACCTGTTTTTTCTGCCAGCTGAGATACATAATACCGCTCAATCGGGATCATGACAACCGGATTGAAGAATTCTGCAACCGAAGGATCGATTTTTCCTCCATTCAGCTTTTCAAAATCAATGATAATAAAGTTCTCAGCATATGTATTCAGGAACTTCAGGCATCTCTCATCGAGCGCTCTTGTACGTCCCTCACTCATTAACAGGATCATCGGAAGCTTCTTATCGGTTGTCTCAAACGGTCCATGGAAGTACTCACCTGTGTGCAGGCATACCGCATGTCTCCACTGCATCTCCATAAAGTGACAGCAGCACATGGAATAAGCAACTCCATAGTTCGGACCGGATGCAAGGACATAGAAGACCGGCTCATGCTCGACTTTTTCTGCCCATGCCTGTGCAGCCGGAAGACAATTTTTCTTTCCCTCTGAAACGATCTCATCAATGTACTGATACGCTTCCATTGCTTTCTCATATTTATCCCAGTTTTCAAACTGATGGAGAACCTCAAAACCGATGCGAAGCGCATTCGCCTGATTGGAGTCGCTGTAATCCTGATGATCTCCGTTTGAATATGTCACAACATATTGACCGACCTTTGCCATACCGGTCTGCATATTTCCCGTCATGGCAATCGTGATTGCTCCCGCTGCATTTGCTGTTTCGACAGCTTTTACAGTCTCCGGTGTAGCCTTAAGAGAACAGATGACTGCGATACATCTCTCATCTAATTCTTTCGGGGTCGCATGTACGAACTCATTGCTGGTATAGGTTGTCGCACTGAAATTTTTTGCTTCCGACTGGATCAGGTAGAGTCCCGGGAAAATAGCTGCCTTTGATCCACCGCAGGCAACAAAATACATATGCTTTAATCCACCTCTCTGATCCATCTTTTCCTTAATTTCCGCAATGATCTGTTTTACTTCCATAGTTGAATTCCTCCTCTGCGCATTTTTCGCATGTTATATTTTTACAATGTTTACTGATACAGAAAGCAGGCAACGCTTCTCTTTGTTCCATCGTCTCCCGTGATCTCTGTTAATTCCGGACGGCTTTGTCTGCATTTCTCTGTCGCCATCGGACATCTTGTACTGAACAGACATCCTGCCGGTGGATTTAACGGACTCGGCAATTCTCCCTGAAGGATCACCTCATCCCGCTTCGCGTGGATATCCGGAACCGGAATCGCTGACAGCAATGCTTTTGTATACGGGTGAAGAGGTTTCCCATAAAGCTCCCTCTTTCCTGCATATTCCATGATGCGCCCCAAATACATGACCGCTACCTTGTCGCAAAGATACTCCACCACGCTCAAGTCATGAGAAATGAAAATGTACGTTAGATTTCTTTCCTTATGAAGGTCTTTTAACAGATTCAGCACCTGTGATCGAACTGACACATCCAGCGCTGATACCGGCTCATCACAAATGACAAGCTCCGGATCGTTGATCAGGGCTCTTGCGATCACGACTCTCTGTCTCTGTCCACCGGACATTTCATGCGGATATTTTTCAAGATATTTATCACTGAGACCGACCTCCCGGAGGATCTTCCTGACCTTTTCCAGTTTTTCTTCTTTCGTATATTTTCCCGCCACATCCAACGGTGCCATAACGGATTGAACAATTTTTTTCTTTGGATTTAAGGACGCATACGGATCCTGAAAAATAATCTGAATTTTTTCCCTCAGCGGACGCATCTGGCGTTCGTTATAATTTGTAATATCTTCTCCATGGAACAGGATCTGTCCTCCGGTTATCTCATGAAGCTTTAATATGGACTTTCCTAACGTTGATTTCCCACAGCCCGATTCGCCTACAAGGCCTACGATTTCTCCCTGATTGATCTTCAGGTTAATGGAATCCACCGCTTTTACTGTAATTTCCTTTCCATGTACCTTTTTTACCGGAAAATATTTTTTTACATCCCGGATTTCCAATAAAGGGGTCTCCATTATTCCACCTCCCTGCTGTCCTGTATTTCGGGATCCATAGACCGGAAGCATCGTACAAAATGTCCTGCTTCTCCCTGCATTCCCGGATCTTCTTTTTTGCACTGTTCCGTTGCATATGGACATCGCGTAGAAAATCTGCAGCCGGCCGGCATCTCATCCAGTCCCGGAACCGTTCCCTCGATCGTAAACAGATGATCTTCCTGACCACTTCCAAGCTTTGGAATTGATTTCAGCAATCCCACCGTATATGGATGCATCGGATGATCAAAGATATCTTCTGCGGTTCCATATTCCACTGATTTTCCAGCATACATGACCATGACATGATCTGCCATTTCTGCCACCACACCCATATCATGTGTGATCAAAATCACCGATGTGTCTGACTCCTCCGCAAGCTTCTTTAAAATTCTGAGGATCTGGGCCTGAATCGTCACATCCAAGGCCGTTGTCGGTTCATCTGCGATCAAAAGCTTTGGCTGGCAGAGCAATGCCATTGCGATCATTACCCTCTGTCTCATACCACCGGACATCTGATGTGGAAATTCCTTGATCCGCTGCTCCGGAGAAGGAATCCCCACTCTGGCAAGCATTTCAATACACTGTTTTAATGCTTCCTTTTTCGGTATCTCACGATGATGGGTCCTGATCATCTCTAACATCTGATCTCCGATCCTGTATACTGGATTTAGAGACGACATCGGTTCCTGAAAGATCATGGAGATCTCATTTCCCCGCACCTTGCGCATTCTGGTTTCTGATGCCTTTGACAGATCTTCCCCTTCAAACAGGATCTGGCTGTTCTCATCGATCTCGCAGACAGAAGGGGATACCAGACGCATGATCGAAGTGGCCGTGACGCTTTTTCCACATCCCGACTCTCCAACAATCCCGATCACCTTTCCCCGGTCCAGTGAAAAAGTAACATCATCAACTGCTGTCAGCTTCTTTTTTCCAATTTTAAAGGAAACCTTCAGATTTTTTACTTCCAGCAAATGTTCATCCATCTGCTCCCCTCCTGTCATCATCCTTCTAAATTTGTGACAAACCCGTCACCGGTTTCTGATCATTCTTTTACAGACCATTTCCAGACAGCCTGGTTATTGACTCCGCCTTCAAATGCGTTATATCCCTGGAATCTCTCCGACTGAACTCCGAAAGTATATCCGTTGTAGAGCATTACTAACGGCATCTCATCCCAAAGAAGCTGCTGATATTCGTTTACCAGTTCTTTTTTCTTTGCTTCGTCTGTTTCAGCAGCGATCTTATCCTGAAGCTCTGCGTATGCGGTATCTGTGATCTGGCAGTATGTCGCATTCTTATTGTCATAATATCCGGACATCCAGAGCGGATAGGACATTGCTGTTGAGCCGCAAATTCCAAGATCATAAGTGCCATCCTGAAGTCCTGAGAACATCGTTGCAAGCTCAACTGTCTGAACATCGATCGTAATTCCCGCCTCTGCAAGATTCTGCTGAATGATCGCTGCCATACTCTCTCTTGCGGAAGTTACTGCCATTTTAAGTTTTCTTGATGAATCCCATCCGGCCTCTGCAAGAAGCTCTTTCGCCTTATCTACATCTCTGGACCAGGTGAGTCCGCAATCATATTCCGATCCCGGGATCACACAGGTTGCCGGTGCAATGCCTTTTCCCTGCAGATTCTGCTCGATCAGAAGATCCTTATCGATTGCATAGCTCATTGCCTGACGAATACGCTTATCTGATACATTCTGGTTATTGATCAGGAATACGCCTACGAAGGTCGGTTCGCTTGATTCTGTCACCGTAAGTCCCATATCCTTTGCCGCAAGTGCATCATCAGTCGTTGGCTGCTGATAAAATCCATCCATCTCTCCTGCTGCAATGGATGTGATCGTATTCGTGGAAGCGATCACTTTCAGAATCAGTTTGCCAAACTGCGGCGCACCAAGCTGATAATCCGCAAAAGATCCCAGCTCCAGCTGGCTTCCGGAAAGCTCAGAGATAAAGGTGCAGGGACCGGAACCGATCGGTGCTTTCCAGAACTCATCATCTTTCATTTTTTCAGGTGCGATATCACCAAGAAGATGTTCCGGAAGTACATAGAAATACTTGTTATGAAGGATCAGCCAATCCTCGACCGGAGTAACATTCTTAAAAGAAATCTTCAATGTATAGTCATCCACAGCCTCAACTCCGACGGATTTTTCAGCCGTTTCAAGACCATTCTCATCGGTTCCTGCCCATGTGTTGAACTCACTTCTGAGTCCGTAATCAAATTTCGGATTTGTGATCAGCTGTGCGGTAAATACCCAATCCTTTGCGGTTACCGGCTGACCATCGTGCCATTTTGCATTTTCATCTAAGTGAAAGATCGCAGCTTTTCCATCATCTGCGGATTCCCATGATTTGGCCGCTCTCGGTGATACCCCGGAACCGGCTTCCTCAATAAATGCAAGGCGGTCGTACAGCTTGTCGCAGACCAGATTCTGATAGATCGATCCGGATGTAGATCCGTAAGGATTAACGGTATCCCATGCAGTCGTCAAACCGTATGTAATGACCTTATCGGAATAATCTCCCGTCTTATCCGTCGCCGTTGACGCTGCTGTTGTTCCTTCCGCTGCAGATGCAGCCGCTGTTGTCTCATTTCCGGAGCTGCCTCCGCAGCCGGCGAGAAGTCCTGTTGCCATGGCTGCCGCAAGCATCCACGCTGCAATTTTTTTACCTGATCTCATAATGATCCTCCTTTAAATTTTTTGATATATACTGCCCTATTTTGTTTTTGGATCAAGGGCATCTCGTACACCTTCTCCGATAAAATTAAATCCCACAACAACGAGAATGATGCAGATTCCCGGTGGGAACCACACCCACGGACGTGCCGTCAATACAAGAAGATTCTGCGCTGCAAATATGATATTTCCCCAGGATGCCTGTGGTGTCTGGACACCCATTCCAAGAAAGCTTAACGAGGATTCTGTTAAAATTGCGCCTGCTACCCGGAATGAAATATTTGCCCATACCGGAGGGATCGCATTTGGCAGTACCTCTGAAAGCAGAATCTTTGGAGTACTCATTCCAATCGCTTTTGTTGCCTGAATATATTCACGTTCCCGGATCGATAAAACATTGCCGTAAATCAGCTTTGCTATTGCAGTCCAGCCCAGGACTCCGATCACCACCGTGACCGTAAGGATCGACGGTCCGAACACCGCAACGAGAACAAGAATCAGGACCATTGTCGGGAATGACATAAATGCATCTGCGACACGCATGATGACAGTTTCTGCAATTCCTCTGAAATAACCGGCGATCAGTCCTAACGGAATTCCGATCAAAACTGAAATGATCGTAGACATGATTCCGACAAACAGTGAGATTCTTCCTCCATATAAAAGCCTTGCGAACAGATCTCTTCCCACATCATCCGTGCCCAGAGGGTGACCGGAACATGGGGCTTTGTTGAATCCTACCGCCCGGTCAGTCGTATATGGGTCGAGCTTCATGAATATCGGGATCAGGATGACTGCCAAAACAAGAAAGCAGACAATGATAAGGCCTAAAACAGCTTTCCGGTTATGCATAAATTTTTTTACTGCTTGATTACTTAATATTTTTTTCATGCCCTGATGCCCTCCTATTTAAATTTAATTCGCGGATCCAACGCAGCATAGATCAGATCCAGAATCAGATTTACAACGAGAACAACGACACAGATCAAAACAGCGACTCCCATGATCACCGGATAATCACGACTTGTGATCGCAGTAATCATCAAGCTTCCGATCCCCGGCCAGGCAAATATCTGTTCTGTTACAACAGCTCCTCCGATCAGAAACGGGACAGAAAGGCTTAAGGTTGTAACGATCGGAATCAGTGAATTGCGAAATGCATGTTTGATCACAATGACGACATTTCTAAGTCCTTTTGATCTTGCTGTTTTTATGTACTCCTCATTCAAAACCTCAAGAACACTCGATTTTGTCTGTTTGATATAATTTCCGATTGGCTGGATTCCACACACGAAAGCCGGAAGTGCCAAATGATAGAGAAGATCCTTCCAATCACCACCAGTTCCTGCCGAATACATGCCGCTCGTCGGGAACAATTTCATTTTTACAGCCAATACATAGATCAGAAGAAGACTTAAAAAGAAGTTTGGCACCGATGCTCCGATAAAAGCAACAAATGTACTGATATGATCCCATATCGAGTTCGGTTTACAGGCAGAAACCACTCCAAGCGGAATTCCTATGATGATTGCACCAATAATACCGGTTCCCGTGAGCAGTAATGATGGGATGATACGCTGTCCGATCATCATGCTGACTGTTTGGGAGGTACGGTATGATGTCCCAAGATTTCCATGCAGCAGGTCTGCCAGCCACAGAAAATACCGGACAAGAACCGGCTTATCAAGTCCCAGTGAAGCTTTCAACGCCTCCAGATCGCTGAGTGACATTTCTCCGGATGCAGCCAAAATTGAAAGCGGTCCTCCGGGAGCAAGATTGATCAGCAAATACACCGTAAATGTAATTCCAAGAAACACCGGTATTGCATAAAAAAGTCTTTTTATAACATATTTTATCAATCAGATTCTCTCCCTTCGGCTTATTGTTTATTTAACATATCGTTTAGAATTGCCAGATGGAGCTTTACACATGGTTCAACGGATCCGATATATCCGTACTCTTTCTCACTATGATCATTCGCTCCATGCGGTCCCATTCCATCCATAACGATCGCTTTTCCACATCTGGAAAGATGGTTCGCGTCAGAGAGTCCTCCGCGGTCTTTTTCCTCAAATGGAATCCCATGTTCTTCAGCAATTTTTCTGACCCGTTCGATATACTTTTTCGCTTCCTCTGTTTTTATAAACGGCGGAGTTTCCTTCTGCATTGTGATCGTTGTTTTTACTCCGGGAACAAACGGTTGTCCTTCTGTTATTTTATTTACATATTCTTTCAAGCGGATTCTTTCGCTGTCATCCCTGAATCTCATTTCAACACTGATTTTTGCATGATCTGCAACTACATTTCTGGCTGTACCGCCATTTGCGATCCCGACATTTACCGTCGTATCTTTTTCTCTGTCCGCCAGACTCATTAATTCCACAATGTAATGTCCCATCTCAAGAACCGCAGACGCATTTTCTACTTCAAACATAAAGCCCGCATGGGCCGCCTGACCTTGAAACTCAATATCATACGTCAGGGAACCTTTTCTCGCAAAGCAATGGCGGGTTCCATTTTTTCCAGCAGATTCCATGACAAAAATGTGATCTGCCTGACATCCGATTCGATCTGTGATCTCTTTTGAGTAGATCGACCCGATCTCTTCATCCGGATTATAGACCATTGCGATATTCAGGCATTTCTTCTCAGTTTCCGGTAAATTTGCCGCGATATGAAACATTGCAAGATCACCGTTTTTCATATCACCAACACCCGGACCGTAATAATTTTCTCCTTCGATCCGAAATGGTCTTTTCTCTGCCGTCCCGTCCGGAAATACCGTATCCATATGACCGATATACATCGCATCATAATGTTCGGATACATGATTTGTAATAAGAAGGACCTGACGACCTCCATCGACAGGAATTCGTTCTACGTTCCAGCCGATCTCCTGATACCAGCCAGCCAATTTATCTGCCACCCGGTTGATTCCGGCTACATTTCCAGAGCCGCTGTCAATGTTGACCAGCTCTTTCATCTGCTCCAAGTACAATTCCAGATTCATGTTTCCCCTCCCTTTCGCCTTCAAAATCTATTTCAAAATTCACATCTCTCATCTGGAATTCATTATATATCATATTATAACCATTTGTCAATATGTATCATTATATATTGTATTATAATTTAACTTTGTATATTATGTTCAATCAAAATCCACTGCTTTACATTTTTTTCCGTTTTTGCTATAATAATGCTACATCGTGTGGCGTTTCTGCGTAAATCCAGTTGCAGAAGCGCCACACTTTTTTTATCTCCGTGGGAGTTAGGTCTCCGTCCGAGATAAATGCTCCGCAAGGATGCGCAGTGATTCTGATAGGAATACCAGAATCAAGCGCCAAGTCTCACGGGTGTTCGATTTAAATTGAAAGGAGGTGGGAAGTGAACGATAAAGAACAATTTTATAGACAGATCGTGTTGCAGAAATGCGTAAGTCCGGATTTAAAGGAGCTTACGCATTTCTTATTTTTTTAAGAAAAAGGAGATCATTATGGAAATTGGAAATCAGTTTTTGGGAACAGAGCGTATTGATAAGCTGATGCGTCAGTATGCAGTTCCCTGTATCATCTCATTGTTAGTAGGTGCATTATACAATATTGTTGATCAGATCTTTATTGCAAACGCCAGCTACCTCGGCTCTTACGGAAACGCAGCTAATACCGTTGTTTTTCCGTTGACGGTTGTTGCACTGGCTATCGCCGTGATGGTCGGTGACGGCTGCTGTGCCTTTGTCAGCATGGCGCTTGGCCGGAATGAAACAGCCCGGGCAAAGCGCAGTGTCGGCAATGCGGTAGTTTTGATCATTGTAGGAAGTCTTATCCTGACCGCCGTATATCTGATCTTTGCAAACAGCATCATCGCCATGTTTGGCGGTACGGTCAATGAGGAAACCTACCGGCATTCACAGGAATATTTCTTCTACATTACTCTTGGGATTCCGTTTTATATGTTCGGTCAGGCTATGAATCCTATTATCCGTGCAGACGGGAACCCGAAATTTGCCATGATTTCCACACTGGCAGGCGCTGTTATCAACATCATTCTTGACCCGATTTTCATTTTCGGCCTTCAGTGGGGCATGATGGGTGCAGCTGTAGCCACAGTGATTGGTCAGGTGGTGACGGCAATTCTCGCTGTCTGGTATCTGGTGCACATGCGGATCATCAAGCCGGAAGCCGGTGACTATACACTTTCTCCAAATATATTCGGACGGATGCTCACCCTTGGTATTACCAGCTTTCTCTCTCAGATCAGCCTTGTGGCCGCAATGGCAGCGATCAACAATATGCTCCGCAAATACGGTGCATTGGACGCTGTGTTCTCACAGGAGCAGTACGCACAGATCCCCATGGCAGTCGTCGGGATCGTAATGAAATTTTTCCAGATCGTCATTTCTATCGTAGTCGGCATGGCAGCCGGCTGTATTCCGATCGTCGGCTATAATATGGGTGCAGAAAAGACCATGCGTGTGAGGGAGCTGTTTACCCGGCTGCTTATTTCCGAGGCTTTGGTAGGTGCAGTCGCGCTCATACTGGCGGAAGGATTCCCGCATCAGCTTATCGCTATTTTCGGCGCTTCGAATGAGAGCAGCTACTATACCGATTTTGCTGTTAAGGCATTCCGTACCTATCTTTGCATGATGATCTTCGCGTGTGTCAACAAGGCATGCTTCATCTTTTTACAGGCCGTGGGCAAGGCATTGACATCTACCATGCTTTCCATGTTCCGTGAGGTAGTATTCGGAGTCGGCTTCGCATTGCTCCTTCCGGTTTTCTTCGGTCTGGACGGTGTTCTGTATTCCATGCCGGTTTCAGATATTCTGACCTTTATCATCTCAGCAGTGATTATCATAAAAACATATCATGAATTAAATGTGAAAGGAGCATAAGACGTATGAAAAACAGAGTGATTACGATCAGCCGTGAATTTGGCAGCGGCGGACGCACCATCGGAAAACAAGTGGCAGAACAGCTGGGCATCCCCTGCTATGATGCAGAGATCATTCAGGAAATGGTAAAAGAAACCGGTTTTACACCGGAGTATGTAAAGGAAGCCGGTGAATATACGCCCGGCAGCTTCCTCTCATCTGCATTTTCAAACCGCTTATTTGGCCTCACAAATGAAGATATTCTGTGGGAGCATCAATATAAGGTCATCACGGAGCTTGCACAAAAAGTCCCCTGTGTAATTGTTGGACGCTGTGCTGATTACATTTTACAGGATAAGGCCGACTGCCTGAAGGTCTTTATCCATGCGGATATGGATTTCCGTGCCCTGCGCATCGTCGAGGTTTATGGAGAACGGGAACAGTCCCCGGAGGATCGTCTGCGCGATAAGGATAAACGCCGTGCCGCATATCACCGGTTCTATACCGACATGAAATGGGGATATGCACAGAATTATCATCTGACACTCAACAGCGGTGTGCTTGGAATCGATCAATGCGTAAAAATCATCGCTTCTTTATATTAGACAGATATTCTACGCTGCATTTCATTTCATCTCAGATAAAAATCAGGATACAAAATTCCCCTTCCGGATCCGGAAAGAGAATTTTGTATCTATCCGTGCATATTCGTGTTATAATATATCTACACTGCCGGAAAGCAGACATCCGCGATCCACATGGAAAAAGCCATTCCAAATCATCTTCGCCGATGGGATTTTTTCCTTCAAGCCTGTGTTTTATTACGGTCAGCGCAGCGAGTGCGCAGACCTGCTGAACAGTTACAACAGATCAATAAAAAAAAGAAAGTGATGGAAAAAAATGCAGACGTATACTTATGTTTCCAAGGGAAAATTTGAATTAATGGAAAAACCGAAGCCGGTTCTTATGGATGAGCGAGATGCCATTGTAAAGGTAACACTCGCCAGCATCTGCTCAAGTGACCTGCACATTAAACACGGAAGTGTCCCCCGCGCTGTGCCGGGTATAACCGTCGGACATGAAATGGTCGGTATTGTTGAAGATATCGGTAGCGCCGTAACGAATGTGAAACCCGGTGACAGAGTCACGGTAAACGTGGAAACCTTCTGTGGGGAATGTTTTTTCTGCAGGCATGGTTATGTAAACAACTGCACCGATCAGAATGGCGGCTGGGCTCTCGGATGCCGGATCGATGGCGGACAGGCAGAATATGTTCGCGTACCATTTGCAGATCAGGGGTTAAATAAAATCCCAGATCATGTTACAGACCGTCAGGCTTTGCTGGTCGGAGATGTTCTTGCCACCGGTTTCTGGGCAGCTCGTATTTCTGAGATCAAAGAGGAGGATACGGTATTGATCATCGGGGCCGGACCTACGGGCATCTGTACGCTGCTCTGTGTCATGCTGAAGAATCCGAAACGTATCATCGTCTGTGAAAAAGACGAAGGCCGGATCCGCTTTATCCATGAGCACTATCCGGAAATCCTTACTGTATCACCCGAAGCTTGTGCAGATTATGTTCGTGACAACAGTGACCATGGCGGAGCAGATGTCGTTCTCGAAGTCGCAGGAGCCGAATCCACGTTTCGCCTTGCATGGGAATGTGCAAGACCAAATGCGGTCGTGACGGTCGTTGCTCTTTATGACAAGGCTCAGACACTGCCGCTGCCGGATATGTACGGCAAGAACCTCACGTTCAAGACCGGCGGTGTAGACGGCTGCAATTGTGAGGAAATACTGCGGCTGATCGCAGAGGGCAGACTGAATACGGAACCACTTATCACACATACATACCCGTTAGACAGGATCGAAGAAGCATACACCCTCTTTGAAAATAAGATGGACGGTGTGATCAAGGTAGCCATCGAGTGTTAATACGGTTCCCAATCCCGGTTCCTGGACACTGTATTTAAATTGTCTTCCCGGCAACCGATTCCGTTTCTCTATAATAACACAGTCCGCTGCATCCATACGGAAACAACATTCGCTTCATATCCCTGATATATTCCTCTTCCGTATCCACATGCTCAAGGATATCCAGAGCTGTCTTCAGGTTCCGGATATCCTTTTCCATAAAATCTACATAATTTCCACGCCCCACAAGCTTCAAATGGGTGATTCCGGCCTGTCGCAGCCGATACAGTGCGCAGAGTCCACAGCCTGTCGCACCGCAGAGATAGCCATCGGGATCATACATCCGTTCCTCATCATCTTCTTTCGTTTTATCTGTGCTATGCTCATCATTCGCATCTTTCACTGTGCTCTCCGTCCGTGAGATCAGCTTCTCTGTTTCTTCACATTCTTCTTTTTTCTCTCTATTTCCTTTAACTTTTCCTATCTTATACGGGACCCGGCACAGATGCCCCATCTCGTCGCAGTGCAGGGAATTGCAGAACGCCCCCGAAAACTGACAGAGCTCGTTCAGTGCAAATGCCTCAAATTCATATACGCCCCTGCTGCCCTTTTCCCTCTCATGCCGGATCACCGACTCCATGTCTGCGAAGCTGTTCTTCCTGTGAAAGATAAGCCGACTGACATCCAAGCGGTCAAATACATCTATCATCCGGCTGTTTACCTCTGCCGTCTCCCCACTCAGATGGATCTCACAGCGGATCCCATTATTTTTCAGGTAGATCAGCAGCGCCGGATCCGCGATAATAAAGCTTGAAAATCCAAGCTTCGTACACCGGCGAATGACATCCGCGATCTCCGGGTACTGCTCCGGTGTATAATAAAGCGAATTAAATGTCAGATGTACCGGCTTCCCATATTTTCTCACCAGCGCCGCCAGAATCCTCAGCTCACTCTCCGCCCCGATCTGCACGTTGATGCCAAGAACCTCGCGGCGGTTTAGCGGCAACACCGTCCCGTATTTTTTATTCCATTCATAAGGTACGTATCCGCAGAAAAACTCATCTGCCCCGGCCTCGACGTACCGCACATATTCATCGATGGATCCAAGTCCCGCCGTGATCTTCATTGTATTTCTCCTTAAACTCAGCTTCTCAACTTCTGAAAGTTCGCACCTGCCACATTTCGTTTGATTTTTCGCGAGTACAATTCTGACTATCTGCTATTTTTAATTGCATATTAGTTACAGTAAATTTACTACGATTCTATCAATTCTTTTCTCTTTCCAACCTTCCGTATCCTCCATTCCGGAAACTGTACTCTCATCCAGCGCAAAGAGCGAATTATACCGCCCCACCATCTTCAAATGCTTTGGATACAGAAAGACTTTCTCCCTGCAATATCCCGGACACGATTCCGGCAGTTCCTGCTTTCCACGTTCTCCATTTTTACACGCAGCATACAGTGTACAATACTGGGAGGTATTCGTCTGATAAAACGGAACGTGGATGCTGTTCTTTCCTTCCGGAAATTGCTGCCTGTATCCGCAGTACTCCCACTCGTACCGCCGGATCCCGAACGTGTCCCTCAGATATGTCCGGTAAAATTCCGCATTCAGGCTGTTCTCCCGAAAATATCCTGTCTCTCCCTGCTTGTATCCCATCCGTGGATCTTTTTTCCTTTTATTTAACAGAATCCCCATACACGGCACAAGAACTTCTTTTTCTTCCTTCCATTCCTTCCGCGATCTCAAAAGCTCCAGCAGACCCCAGTCGTTTGCCGCGATCTCCAGAAATGTCTCCCGGTTTCTGCACCATTCTTCCAGCTCATCCAACAGTTTTTCCACCGGTTTCAGCATAAATTCCCGCAGATATGAAAATGTAACTGTCACAGCCAGACCTTCCGACTCTGCCTTTTTAAAGATCTCAAACAACTGCCGTTTTTCAGGAAACAGCAGATGGCAGAAGGCATTTCCCACATAAATCCGCTCTGGAACCGGCATTCGTTTTCCTAGCTCCTTAGCCCCATTCACGTTCCAGTACCAGTCCATAAAATCGCGGAATTTCATGGATAAATACCGCTCATAAAGCTCCGGACGGTCCAATTCCACAGCAACTTCGATATTCTTCCATTCCTGCTCTTTATATTCTTTGTATTCTTTATGTTCTTTGTATTCTTTATGTTCTTTGTATTCTTTGAGTTCAAAATCTCCTGCCGCGATGCAATTTTCCCTTATACCTGACTGATTTTCGATTCGCGTTTCCAGCCTCGCCCTGTCTTCTCCTTCACCGAACCACTCTTTTTTCTGTTCAATGAAATTCTCCGCAAACTGTTCATCCTTTTTTGCCGGATACCCGGTAAGCGCCATTGCAAGTTCCCCGTCCTCGCACTCCAGCTTCAGCCGCACAAATCTATCATACCAAAGGATCAATTTTCCAGCGCATTCCCGGTATTTCTCCTGCTCCACAAACACCGAATACTCATATACCGGAATCCCCGGTCCATCTTCCACACGCACTTCCATCTCAAACGAATGGATCTCAACTTCCGTATACGGATCCCCGCTTTTCTTCTCCTGACTCCCCGCCTTCAGCCCGTTGAAACCATCATAAAAACAGATCCGGAATCCCTTTACTTCGCGGATCTCATCCAATGTCCGAAAACAAAATCCTTGTTTCGCAAGCTCCGTGATCCGGATCTCCTGCCCGTCTGCAAATCCCGTCACCAGTCCGAACGGGATCATAAAAACTCCGTTTATTTCTCTCTTCCCTGACACTTTTCGTTCCCCAATTCAAATCTTTTTACAGTACCATAGCTCACGCCGCTCATAAATGCCAGCTTTTTATCTATTACCATTCTATCGTGAATTACCCACCACTTAATTTTGAAGAAATTTGAAGTGGGGGCTTCTGGGGAATCCTTGGACTCCCGTTTAAGAAGTTTGATCTTTGAGTTTCCGCCCGCTCTCAGGCGATCCTTATTCTTACAGGCGTATCCACATCGCCTCTATCATATAGAGCCCTTAGGCTCACAATGTTACATTTACGCATGATATTTAAAGCACCATTGACATCAGCGTTGATCCGCCTTCCAGAGCGGTCCTGATACAGGCCACGGCAGATCCGGCGGCCGGAAAAGACCGGTGGCACAAGTCCTGCTTCTCCATATACGGGCATTTCATCCAGATCCCAGAAGGATGCCATGGAAGTATAGCTTTCCTCCTGTTCCACGTAGCGGATCCCATTCATTTCACACAGATATTTCAGTTTCCTGCGGAGTATCCCGAACGGAATTCCCACAAAGACCTGGTTCATCTGCCTGCCAAGATCTGAGGAGCGCTGGAATGTGGTATTGTAGCCCACGATCAGGGTTCCGATATCGTTCCGGATGCAGTAGGTGACCACCTGTTTCGCTGCTTTACCCATGTAGTCACGGACCTGGTTGTTTCTCTTCCTCTGCAAAACGGCCTGACGTCTGGTTGTTTTCTTTCCGTAGTGCTGCTTGTCTTTGACGCTCTGCAGGCAGGTGTTCCGCTTGTTGAACCACTGGTTGATGGATTTTAAGCGTTTCCCATCGATGAGGAAGCTTTCCCCTCTGTTGGAAACGGCCGTCATGAGATTGTCGATCCCGAAGTCGATCGCCAGTGCATGGGTTGGATTCAGATTTCTCTGAGCCGCTTCCACCTGATAGGTGTACTGGATCTCAAAGAACCTGGCGTCTGCTTTTGGGATGATACGGATCTCCTTAATGGTTTTATCTGCCAGGACCGGCGGGATGGTAATGGTGACCGGTTTATGATGCTTCTTATACGCTGCTGAGTACGGAAGGACAAACCGGTTCCCATTCAGTCTTACAAACCCGACGATCAGGGTTGCGTAGCCGTCTTTTGGAAGGTATTTGGGCAGCCTGCAGGATGAAAACGGATACTTCCCCTGCTTTGCCAGTTTCAACAGACCGAAGAAAGACTTAAAAGATCCATCCACTTCCTTAAGGATCTGCTGGGCCATGTTGGAATTCAGCAGCCGATAGTTTTCGGAAGTCTTTAAGATGGCGTAGTTTTTCTCATATGGAAGATACCGGCTATGTTCAAAGTAATGCTGCCGTACCTGGTAGATGGCCTGGTTGGTCAGGTTTTTGGCTGTGCGGCATAATTCCCGTAGAATGAGGAATTCATCTTTGGACAGATGCTTTAGCTGCTGGCATACGGTCAAATACAAAACGGTTCCTCCTTTCCTAATTGGTGCAGAACATATGTTCTGTGTTAATTATAGCACATGGTTTCACAAAAGGGAAGAGAAAGAATTGTAATTGCTTACCGTTTTACATCTGTCTGTGTATCGTTATAGTGGCATTCATCCCGCCACCTACGAGGAATGGGGGTATTCTGCCGATTTTATGATAAACCAATAACGTGCAGCTGTACCTTTTATATAAAAGAATGTGCCTTGGCACATTCTCGCACCTCGCGCAGGCGCTTGCGACAATCTGCATCTTCGCGCGAGTGCGCATTTTGGGCACGTCAGTGCCTTTTTATGTAATAGGAACTTCCTATGAATTTCCTGTTACATAAAAAAGGACCGCTGCCCCACAGATCTCTCTGCAAAGGCAACGGTCCTTTTCAGCTACAGGTTATTTTCATTGATACCATACACCGCAGGCAGCTTTCACTGTCTGCCGCGCTTCCTTAACCTTCGATCGCAATACGCTTAGAAGTTTCAACCTTCTTCTGCTCAACTGGTTTCGGAACGGACAGGCTTAAGATACCATTTTCAAATTTAGCCTTGATATCTTCCTGCTTTACATCTTCGCCAACATAGAAGGTTCTGCTCATTGCTCCGGAATAACGCTCCTGACGGATATAGTGACCTTTCTTATCTTCCTCATCCTTATCAAGACCCTTAGCAGCGCTGACGGTCAGATAACCATCTTTCAATTCTGCAGTGATCTCATCTTTCTTGAATCCCGGAAGATCGATGTCCAGTTCATAGGAACCTTCATTCTCCTTGATATCAGTTTTCATAACTCTCGAAGCATTCTTTCCATACAGCGGATTCTTCTTAGAAGTAAAGAAGCTGTCATCAAACGGGAACATATCATCAAATAAACTCTCTCCAAAAATACTCGGCATATACATAAATCATTCCTCCAATCAGAATATCTGAAATCTATTGTCTGGGAGATTCTGAAAATCTCCAGGACTTTTTGCATCCCTTTGATTTCTTTCTCTCTTCCTTTGTTCTGTATGTACTATAGCACATATGATTAGCACTGTCAAGAGACGAGTGCTAATTTTTTGTGAATTAATTGTGAACTTTTTTTCCTGCTCAAATATTCCTTATTTTCAAAATCCGCTGGGACAGTTAGAAACTATCTGGCATCTTCTTATTTCTCTCACACTCCTCGTGCATAATCAGGATCATACATGCATTGGTTTTCTACAGTAGCACAATGTGATGTGCAATGGCAGGAAAATTTAAAGGACATAAATTAAGAACATCTTGAATTATTTTTCCAAACGCCTATAATATTGATATGTTATCCATTTTGATGACAAATCTTTACTATCAACCGTAACGCCTCTGGATAGTTTATTCTATCCTCTAACAGTTACCCCCACAATCTGACAGATATTGTTTATTCCGGATATTTGTCAGCTCACAACAAGAAAGAACAAGAAAGGCAGAAGCAAATGAGTTACAGTGTATATCTTCCTAATTACTCCATCGGTGAAAATTGTTACAAGGAACTTCCATACGTCGCAAGAAACTATGGAAAAAAGGCAGTCGTGATCGGCGGTAAAACAGCCATGGAAAAAACAAAAGATGCACTCTTGGAAGGCATCAAGGGCTCCGATCTTGAGATCACGGATTTCATCTGGTACGGCGGTGATTCCAGCTACGAGAACGGCAATGCATTGATCGCGAATCCGGCTGTCCGCAACGCAGATATCATCTTTGGTGTCGGTGGAGGAAGAGCCTGCGACACCGCAAAATATGTAGCAAACGAACTTGACAAACCACTATTTACCTTCCCGACCGTTGCCAGCAACTGCGCGGCCGTGACTGCCATCTGTGTCATCTACAATGCCAACGGCACCTTCCGGGAATATTATTATCCGAAGCTTGCGGATCATACCTTTATCAATACCGCCGTGATTGCGGATTCTCCTTACGATCTCCTCTGGGCCGGAATCGGCGACGCACTCTCCAAAGAATGTGAGGCTGTTTTTTCCAGCAAAGGTAAGCACTTAAGCCATACTCCGTTAATGGGTGTCCAGCTCAGTAAAGTCTGCACACAACCGCTCCTGGATTATGGAAAAGAGGCACTCGCATCCTTAAAAGCGCACAAAGTCAGCGATGCCCTCATGCAGGTCACTTTGGATATCATCGTCTCCACCGGTATCGTTTCCAATATGACGACTCATATTCCGGATTATTACTACAATTCCTCCCTCGCGCACTGTGTCTATAACGGCTCCACGATCACGCGTCATGGTCACGAACACCTGCACGGCGAAGTCGTATCCCTCGGTGTTCTCTGCCTGCTCACCTATGAAGGCGCGAACGCTCTCCGTGATACGATCATGAAATTCAATGCCAGTATCGGTCTTCCGGTATGCTTCGATGATATCGATATCACTGAAGATGAATTTGATCTCATGGCAGATAGAATTCTTACTTCCACCGAATGGCAGTACCGCCCGCAAAATGTGACCCGTGAGAAATTTATTGCATGCATGAAAGAACAGAATAAGATCGGACAGGAATTTAAAAAACAGACTATGCTCTTATAAATGTACCGTGGAATATCTACATGCTATTCCGTCAGGAAAGTCATTAGAAGCTTTGCACAAGGCATTCATGAAGACGAACATATTTGCAGAATTCCATAAACTCAGAGGTAAAATTAATGAAAAAGTTAGGATTAATTGGTGGAATAGGGCCAGAATCCACCATTGAATATTATCGCAGCATAGAATATGGCGTACAGAAAAAAAGTGGTCAAAATTTCTTTCCCAATATCACCATAGAAAGTCTTAATGTATTTGACGTACTCAATTTATGCAAAAAGCAGGATTATGATGGGTTGACAGATTATCTTCTCAACGGTATCAATCAACTTTCTGCAGCAGGAGTACAATATGCTGCTCTAACCGGAATCACAACACATATTGTTTTTGATGCATTATCGAAAGTATCTCCTGTACCGCTTGTTAGTATGGTAGATACCGCAAGTGAATTTGCCAAAGCACACAGATACAGAAAAGTTTGCCTGTTAGGAACTCTTCCAACCATGAACGGAACCTTTTTTCAGCAATCTTTCGAATCTAAAGGGATCGAAGTCATTACACCGGATGCGGCAGAGAAAGAGTATATTGGTAGAAAAATTGAAACAGAACTGGAACTTGGGAAAGTTGTATCTGATACTCAAAACAACTTTCGAACAATTGCAGAACGAATCATTCAAGATGAGAACGTTGACACAATCATACTTGGATGCACAGAACTCCCATTGATTTTCAAAGGAATTGATTTATCAGTTCCATGCCTTAATGTGATGCAGGTTCACATTGATTCACTCATTGATTTAATTATGTCGGAATAGATACCATTCCTACGAAGCAAAGTAAAGCCAGTAACTCCAACGAATCACAAAACCGTAGGAATTACTGGCTTTTTTAGCTCAGACGTCGCAGAACGTCCGGGGGACGTTCGCCTGCAACGACCGGAGCAGAGCGCAGACATTCGAACCGTTCGAGCCCGGCTGGGCTCGAACATACAAAAAAAGACATCCACCGGATGTCTCTTTTCTGTATCATTGAGAGCACGAGACGTCGCAGAACGTCCGGGGGACGTTCGACTGCGACGACCGCAGCGGAGCGGAGACATTCGAACTGTTCGAACCCGGCAGGGCTCGAACATACAAAAAAGGAGGTATCCAACGGATATCTCCTTTTTTTGTATCATTGAAAGCACGAGACGGGATTCGAACCCGCGACCCTCGCCTTGGCAAGGCGATACTCCACCACTGAGCCACTCGTGCGAAATGAAATTGCTTTAAGAGATGTTTCTATTATACCTATAGTTTTTTTACCTGTCAATGATGAAAACGTAATGTTTTACATGATTTTGCACAGCAGCAAAATGGAAATAGTACAATGATCTGGCGAAGATTCGTATCTTTTGACCGTAGTCATGGGATACGGACTCAGGCAGAATCAGATAAACAGGAGGTAAAGATGTGAAGAAAAAGGTGTTGTATGTTGAGCGTGGTATTGATGAATACGGTTTGTATGAAGGAACTCAGGATGCCATGAAGGATCTGAACGTGGAGTTGTCCATCACGCTTGATCCGAAGGACATTGAAGACTGCGACGGAGTGATATTTCCGGGAGGTCTGCCGGATGTTGATCCTGAGCTTTATGGGGAAGAGAATCAGGGCAGCATGAACCTCGACAGAACGCTGGATGATGAGCAGATGGCAATGATCGACGCTGCGGTAAAAGCAAAGAAGCCGATCCTGGCGATCTGCAGAGGAATGCAGTTGGTTAATGTTTATTTTGGGGGAACATTGATCCAGGATCTGGAGAATGGAACTATGCATAAATATGTTCCGAACGAGAATAAGCTGCATGATACGGTCTGCATTTCAGGAACTCCATTCGCGATCATCTACGGTGATACCGGAATCGTCAATTCTGCTCATCATCAGGCTGTAAAAAAACTGGGAAAAGGATTTAAGATCGGTCAGGTATGGCTTTCGGGAAAGCTTAGCCCGGAGCAGAAAAAAGAATGGCTGGAAAAGATCGAAAATGATGAGAACCTGGAGATAGAGTGCAAGAGAACCTGTATTATAGAAGGAATGATACATAAGGAGCTGCCGATCATTATGGTACAGTGGCATCCGGAGCTGATGCACAGAGATCCGATCAAGGGAACATTGGATCAGGACCGTATCTTTATGTACTTTGCGTCATTACTGAAATAACAGGGGGAAGATCATATGGCAATTTACAATGCAATCATGGCATTTACGAACTGGATGTGGACATTCCCGATCCTTGCCCTGCTGATCGGCGGCGGTCTTGTAATCACCGTGGCATGCGATTTTGTCCAGATCAAACATTTTGGCTACATGCTGAAGGCAACATTCGGTGATGCAGCGCACAGTAAGAGTGAAGAAGGAATCTCAAGCTGGTCGGCGATGGTAGCGACACTTGCAAATACGATCGGAACCGGCAACATCATCGGTGTCGGAAGTGCGATCGCGTTAGGAGGTCCCGGAGCGGTTTTCTGGATGTGGGTGATCGGTTTTGTCGCGATGGCATTAAAATATTCTGAGACATTGCTTGGCGTGTATACAAGAGAAAAGGATGCAAACGGACAGTGGCGCGGCGGAGCGAATATTTATCTGGCAAAGATCTGGAAACCACTTGGATGGATCTGGGCGATCACCTGCTGCTTTGGAATGGCGATCGGATGCGGCGTTCACACCGGAGCGATCAGCTCCTCTGTACATACATTCGGAGTGCCGTCCCTGATCACAACCGTAGTTTGCTGTGTGATCATCGTTCTGGTTATTCTTGGCGGTCTTGGCGCACTTGTAAAGGTCACTGACAAACTGGTACCGGCAATGGCGATCATCTATATGGCAGCTGGAACACTTCTGATCATTCTGAATATTCAGAATCTGATTCCGGCTCTGATCTCCGTCTTTACAAATGCATTTACAGGGACAGCGGCAACCGGCGGATTTGCAGGGGCTGCGCTGGCGGCAACGATCAAAAACGGTTGTTCCAGAGGTGTGTACTCGAATGACGGAGGAAACGGAAGCGCCAGCATCCTGCATGCCCAGGCGAACACAAATGAGCCGGTCAAGCAGGGAATGTTTGGTATTTTCGAGGTATTTATGTGCACGATGATCATCTGTACGTTCAGCGCAATGGTCATTCTTGTCACAGGAACATGGGAGACTGGAGATCCTGGTTCTGTTCTGGCGATCAATGCATTTGGAACGATCGGTCTTCCGGGAAGACTCCTGGCATCCATCAGCCTGATCCTTTTCGCAGCATCTTCAGCGTTGTCCATGTCAACATCGGCAGGGATCCTTGCGGAAAGCCTGCTGGGAAAAGCAGCAAAGCGGATCATGCAGATCCTGGTTGTGGTTTGCTGTTTCATCGGAGGCACGATCGGTGTTGATGCGGCACTCCCGTGGGTAGATTTTGGCAACATGTGGGCGATCCTGGTTCATGTCATCGGCATCATGTTCTGGGTTCCGAAGATGCGGGAGCTCACACTTGATTTCTTTGACCGTCTGAAGAAGGGAGAAATCCGGGAGTAAGCAGAGAGCGGACATAATTTTTGCGGCGGGTATACCAGAATCGGTATACCCGTTTTTAAAAAGAGATTTAAATAAAAGCTCAGTGTCAGGATGAAAAAACGAAGGAGAAAATAGTTACTTTGCACGGAGTCACTGATCTGATCAATACTATCGTATAGGTAAGTATTAAACTATAATGTTAGTATTGCACTTAAATGTGCGTACTTGTATTTGAAATCATTCTTGATATAATTCCGATATAAGCAACAAAAAAAGCTGATCCAATAGAAGCGGAGGAAAATTTTATGAGCAAAAAAATCGTAGTTATCACAGGAAGCCCAAGAAAAAACGGCAACAGTTTTGCAATGACAGAGGCATTTATCAAAGCAGCTGAGGATAAAGGGCATACCGTTACCCGCTTTGATGCAGCGATGAAACAGGTTGGCGGATGTCATGCATGCGAGACATGTTTTAAGACTGGAAAGGCCTGTTCCTTTGACGATGATTTTAATACGATCGCGCCGGCAATCCTGGAAGCAGATGCAGTTGTGTTCAGCACACCGGTTTACTGGTATTCGATCCCGGCCCAGATCAAAGGGGTTATCGACAAAATGTATTCCTTCTGTGTGGCAGGGAAAGAGATCGCAGGCAAGGAATGTGCCGTGATCACCTGCTGTGAGGAAAATGACCTGTCTGTCATGGACGGTGTCCGGATCCCGATCGAGCGTACGGCTGCTCTGCTGAAGTGGAATATGATCGGCGAAGTGCTGGTCCCGGGTGTTTTAAACGCAGGAGAGATCGAAAAAACAGACGGATGCAGACAGGCGGCTGAACTGGCAGAGAAGATCTGAGAGAAAAGGTGAGTGCAGGTATGGGAAAGAAGATTGTAATACTGAATGGAAGTCCCAGAAAAAATGGGAACACTTCCGCTCTGGTCCGAAAGTTTACGGAAGGCGCAGAGAGTGCAGGGAATGTGGTTACGGAATTCTTTCTTGATCACATGGAAATCCATGGTTGTAAAGGCTGTTTTGGCGGTCACAGCAGCCGCGAATGCCCATGCGTCCAGAAAGACGATATGTCACAGATCTATCCGGCCGTAAAAGAATGTGATGTGATCATTCTTGCGACTCCTTTGTATTACTGGAATATGAGCGGACAGATCAGAACAGCGATCGACAGACTGTTTGCACTTGAGGAAGGCGATGGAAACCTGCTCCGGGGACATGGACGGGCAAGCGCACTTTTAATGGCGGCAGAAGGAAATGGATTTGAGGATGTCCTGACTTATTATGATCACCTGATGAAACATCTGAGATGGAAAAATATCGGGCATGTTCTTGCGGGAGGCAATGGGGATGTCGGAGACATCACCGGAAAGCCGGAACTGGAACAGGCTTATGAGCTTGGAAAGTCGATCTGACAGACAATGAGAATGTGTTTTGCGATTCCTAAAAATGTCTGAAGGCAGGAAAATCAAAGGAATCGAAACAAGGACCAGTGCTGGGCGAACTCCTAAAATACGGGAACTTTACCAGTAACGAAATGATAATCGAAAGGAAGAGTGATCTGTGACCCACTATATTGCAGCCCTGACGATAAAAGACGGGAAACGGGAAGAATATATCGGAGAGCTGAAACATGCGAATCTGGTAGAACAGTTCCGGGAACAGCATGGAAATGTCCATTATTTTATCAGTAAATCGGTGGATGATCCGGATGTCGTGATCGTTTCCGATCTTTGGGAGACAAAGGCAGATTTTGATGCGCATTGCAGTTCTGAGATCGTGAAGAAGACATGAACAGAATTGTATGATCAGTATGTACTTTCAGAAAAGTCGAATCTTTACGAAAAATAATAAGAGAGGAAAACGGATGGATCAGAGATGGGTCCATCCGTTTTTGTGCGGAAGGGAAATTCTCAACTGTAACTGGATCATGCGGGAGTTTTATTTTGGAAAATTTCTGGTCATAAAGAGCACGGGAGAGTGATCTCTTCTGGTAAAGCTCCATTATTTTTACACAAAATAGAAAATATGGTATATAATACACCCGGACAATATGAAAATATTCAAAATGATACAGAAGTGAAAAGATCGGAAAGGACAACAGAAAGTGGAGCAGACAGGAAAAAAGTCAAAAGAAATGGATATGTTAAACGGCGGACTCGCGGGAAAACTGATCCTGTTTTCAATTCCGCTGGCATTCAGCAGTATTTTACAGCAGTTATTTAATTCCGCGGATGTGGCGGTCGTCGGGCGGTTCGCCGGGGACCAGGCGCTGGCGGCGGTCGGGAGCTGTGTAGCGCTCGTTGGAATTTTTGTAAACCTGATCGTGGGACTCGCGGTGGGACCGAACGCGGCGCTTGCGAACCTGATCGGACAGAAAAACCGCGGAAAGATCAACAGCATGGTCCACACGATCCTGACCTTCGGCGCGGTTCTCGGAATTGCGCTTCTCGTGATCGGAATGCTGGTGGCAAGACGGATCCTTGTGGCATCCGGAACGCCGGAGACAGTGCTGGATCAGGCACTCTTATATATCAGGATCTATTTTGTGGGAATCCCGTTTATGGTCGCGTACAACTTTGGTGCTGCCATTGTCAGAAGCTACGGTGATACGAGGAGACCAATGTGCTACCTTATCGTGTCCGGCGTGCTGAATGTAATTTTAAACCTGCTCCTTGTGATCGGATTCCATCTGGGAGTTGCGGGCGTTGCCATCGCCACGGTGATCTCCAACGTGGTCAGCACATTCCTCATTATCTCCCATCTGTACCGCAGGAATGATGAGTTCAGTTTCCGGTTTGACAGGATGCGGATCGATACAAATGAGCTGAAAAAGGTGCTGGCGATCGGTATCCCGGCAGGAATTCAGGGTGCGATCTTTTCTGTCTCCAACGTGTTTATCCAGAGCGGGATCAACATGTTCGGTGAGGCGGCCATCGCGGGTTCATCCCTGGCACTGAATTTTGAGTATTTTACATATGATATTGCAGGTGCTTTTGCCCAGGCTGCGGTTACATTTACGAGTCAGAACTTCGGCGCGGGCAACATGAAGAGATGCAAAAAGATCTTCTGGCTCTGTCTGCTCTTTGGATTCGGATTTACGGAGATCCTCAGTGTGATCTTTATCGTGTGGGAAGATTTTTTCGTCAGCATCTATACGACGAGCGCTGCGGTGGCGGCATACGGGATCATACGAATGGATCGGGTGTGTGCATTGGAAGGTTTAACTGCGACATATGAGGTTGCCAGTTCCTGCCTGCGAGGAACTGGAAAGTCTCTGGAGCCATCCATCATCACGATTCTCGGTACGGTCGTGTTCCGTCTGATCTGGATCACAACGATATTCCGCATGTTCACGACTTATGATATGTTGATGAATGTGTATGTGGCGTCCTGGCTGCTTACGGGATGTTCAATGTTCGTGGTCTACGTCTTCCATATGAGAAAGATGGATAAGCTGTTTGCGTCAAGATAGAGAGAAAAATCTGTTACTGTCTGCACAGTGCGTAAATAATAAAATGCGTTTTTCTGACTTATAAGTGAATGATCTTCGCACCCAGAAGCTCTGCGTCGTCCTCCGCATGGGTAGCGATGATCAGGAGCTTTCCGGCGCAGAGCTCTTTGACCAGATCGATCGTGAGCTGCCTGGTATCCGCGTCCAGTCCGGTAAACGGCTCATCCATGAGAATGATATCGGTCGGTGCGAGGATCGCGCGCAGGATCGCGACACGCCTCTTCATGCCGCCGGAAAATTCACAGACAGGCTTACTCAGGGCGTCTTCCGGGAGAAGACGGAGCAGGTATGCGGTCAGAGCTTCGCTGGAATATCGCTTTCCAAGAGCGAAGCGGAGGTTTTCAATGGCGGTATAGCCTTCCAGAAGACGGTTTTCCTGAAAAACTGCGGAGATCAGGGGACGCATTCCCCGGATCCTGCAAGGATCAGATTTTGATACCATGCCGGAAGATGCTTTTATATCGTTATTGCCGGTATCCCCTGCTGATGTACCGAACAGGATCACACCGGAATCCGGCCTTTCAAGTCCGAGGATCAGACGGAACATTGTAGTCTTTCCGTTTCCGGATGGTGCCATCATACAGTAAAAAGTTCCGGAGGAAAATTCCAGGGAGAGATCGGAGAGAACCGGCTGCCCGTCGTAGGATTTGGTGACAGAGCGGAGTGTGAGGGCAGTGTCATTTTTTTTATTTATCGGACTCATTCACATAGGCCCCCTTTCCGGCACATTTCTTCAGAATCCACAGGAATCCCTTTTCAAACAGACTGCTCACAAGAATGATGACAACCGTCCACGCGAAGAGTTCTGCGGTGCTCAGATAGATCTTCGCGAGATACAGCCCCTCGCCGATGGAACCGTCCGGCACACCGATGACTTCGGCGGCGATCCCGGACTTAAATCCCATGCCGAGAGCGGTGCGGCAGGCGCTTTTTAAGTACGGGTAGAGTGCTGTGCGGTAGATATAGAGCGCCCGACGGATAAACGGGATGTGGAAGACTTCCGCCATCTCTAAAAGCTCCCGATCCGCAGATATCAGCCCGGCTTTCGTGTTCACATGGATCATGGGATAGACCACGAGGAACGAGATAAAGACGGAGAGGTTTTTAGAGCCGGTCCAGATCAGTGCCAGGATCACGAAGGAAGCGACGGGAACCGTCTTCATGAGCTGCACCGGTGGCTCTAAGAATTCGTCCACGATGGGAAAACGGTATGCCAGAGATCCGGTGAAAAGTCCAAGAAAAAATGCCAGAAAGAATCCGATGCTGATCCGCCAGAAAGAAAACGCGATGGCGGACCAGAAATCCGGGAGTAGGATCTGCTCACAGAGCGCCCGCAGCGTATCGGCAGGCCCCACAAGGAAAATATGATTCCGGATCAGGGAGGCAGCGGTCTGCCAGAGAACGATCCAGAAAAGGATGATCGAGAGCCTGCGGAGAAATCCGGAAAAACGATGATCCATGGCGGCTGTCTCCTTCCATAAAGTGTAATAAAAATCAATGCTGTTTTCCAGCGGTTGAATTTCTACATGTAATCGTAATAATAAAATTATAGTAACTATTCAGTGCCTTCATAGTTACGTGCAAAAATCCATTCCAGATCAGCTTCGCTGATGGGATTTTTGCCTTCCAGCCTATGTTTTCTTACGGTCAGCGCAGCAAGTGCGCAGACCTACTGAACAGTTACAAATTATGACAGATATTTCTCATGGCTCAAGCTATTAAACTGACTTATGTAAACTAAATTCCGTGAGAATAAACGGCGATATAGAAATGAGGTATGACTGTTTTGCCAGCCATACCTCGTTTTTCACAGTCGGCATGAATGCTTGTAACTGTTAAGAACTTTCGCAGTCACAATTACTTTACATAGTAGAATCCATCATCCGGCAGCTCACCGCCGACGGAGGCCGGGTTCTGGTCATACAGAGCCTGAAGGTAACCGGAAAGTGCTGTTTTCATCTCATCACCGGAGATGAAGGTGATATTGCAGTAAGGAAGCGCTTTTTTTGCGATCGGAGCCTTTGCGACGATCTCAGCCTTTGCGATGAGCTCGGCTACGGCATCCGGATCCTCCGCGGTGAAGGCGATGGAAGCCTCATGTTCCTGTAAGAACGTATCGACGAGATCCTCGTGCTCCTTTAAGAAATCATTGTTTACAATGGTAACACCTGTTACAAGACGGCTTCCGGAACCTTCGCCCTGGACATTATCCCACTCTTTTGTGAGGTCCATGATGATGGAGAGCTTTTCGTTCTGGGCGAGAGCGGCAGTTACGAATGGCTGCGGAAGAAGACCGATGGCGTTCGGATCCTCAGCGAGGACGGAAGCAACTTCAGATGCCTCGGACTTGAATTCAAGAGTTACATCATCCTCTCCGAGTCCTGCGGCGGAGAGCACATAGCGGAGTGCGTATTCCGGAGTAGTTCCCTTTCCCGGAAGATATACGGTCTTTCCCTTTAACTGATCGATCGTTGTCACGGAGCTGTCGGCAGATACGAAGTAGAGAACGCCGAGAGTGTTGATATCGATCACGGAGATATTTTTGTTTGTCTTATTGTAGAGAACGCTTGCGACGTTCGCCGGAAGCAGGGCGATATCGACTTTTCCGCCTGCGACCATGGCGGTCATCTCGTCAGCCGCGGTGACCATAGTGAATTCGTAGCTGTTCTCGGACTCCCCGTTTGCGGCCTCATCCATGAGCTTTACAAGACCCATGGTGGTCGGACCCTTTAAACCGCCGACACGGACAATGGTCTCATCGCCGGTGTTTTCGGCAGCAGACTCGGAAGCGGCTTCTGTTGTGGTCTCCTCAGCGGCAGTCGTTGTCTCCTCCGCGGTAGAAGCGGCAGGCGGTGTTTCAGTTGTGGGTGGTGGGGAGGCCGGTCGTGCTA